>ENA-ORSG01000642-ORSG01000642.1-human-gut-metagenome-genome-assembly--contig:-NODE-642-length-30560-cov-3.985838_pt1 | contig 30560 bp, 29 predicted proteins | sample MGYA00242189_ERZ509156 | MGnify/ENA primary metagenome ERZ509156 (study PRJEB26280, sample SAMEA2338666) | human gut metagenome | biome: human gut; feature: human-associated habitat; material: faeces...
CCCTGAGTTTGCTTTTCTTTTGCAGGCGTTTTCTTTTTCAAATAAAAAGAAAATGCCGAAACGCGGAAAGGAGATATTATTTGATTGTGGTGGGTCGCAAAGGTAAGGGCAAGTTATCGACATTTCAAAATTGCCACGATTCTGTCTCGGCTATCGCCGATATTACGAATTGCACTGCTTAAAAATCACATAAAAATGGGAAACCCCCAGAGCACCGGAAGCTCTGGGGGTGATGGGGAACTGATTTGCCGTCGCCCGCACAAGCGGCGGCAATCGAGAAGTTGTTTTGTTTTTTTATCCGTTCAGAACACTTTTACGGTTCAGTTCTGCCGGAGGTCGAACTGCTTACTGCCGCCACTGACATGACGACTGCCAATACCAAGATGATTCCTAATGCCTGTAATACCATTTTGTTGTCCTCCTTAACCGTTTCGTAGTTTCTCTTTCCTACGATACATAGTATATACCGAACAGGGGGCTAAAGCCACCACAAAACGATTACAGTTGAATACAAAATGGTTACAAAGAAAGATTAAATTGTAACATTTCTGTAACAATTTCAGGCGAATTTGTCAACTTGTCAGCTCGATGAGGTCTTTTATGCTCAGCTCCGGCTGCAAAGCGCGGTTTACGGCGAGCGAGAGCAGTCCCGAACAGCGCTCGATAAGCAGGTCTATCTCTTTCGGTGTGACCATCATTTTTGCGTCCTCGGCAGGTTCATTTGTGTTATTACCCGACACATCGCGGGCGAGCGTGTGCGCATCAACGACCGTCGGAACGCCCACGGATATGACCGGGACGCCGAGCGTTTTTCGGCTTATCTCGGCGCGGGAATTGCCGACACCCGAGCCGGGGATTATTCCGCTGTCAGATATCTGAACTGTGCTCCCGAGCCTGCCGAGCTTGCGCGCGGCGAGTGCATCGACGACTATCACGGCGCAGGGCTTTATCACATTCACCGCGCCGAGCAGCAGCTCGCCTGTTTCGACTCCTGTCTGACCGAGCACTCCGGGTGCTATCGCCGCGACCGGGCGCAGCCTGCCGAGCCCCAGCTGCTCGCATAGCTCGCGCTTTAGGTGTCTTGTGACAAACACGCCGCCGATAAATTTGGGGCCGAGCGCATCGGGGGTTATATTCGTGTTGCCGAGCCCCGCGGCGAGCACCGTGCCCTCGGACGGGAGCAGGCGAGAGAGCTCCTGCGCCACGGCATCTATAAGCTCGTCGCTTATGCGCGAGGAGCGCGCGAACGACTGCGACTGCACGGTTATATATTCTCCGCGCGGCTTGCCCAATATTTCTTCGCCGCGCCTGTCCGTGACTCGCAAGCGGGTTATTTCCGCGCCCGCGCTTTCAAAGCTCGTGCATTCCACGCCGTCGATTCTGCTGCCCTCGAGATTTTCACGCACTTCGAGCGCAAGGTCTGTTCTGAAGTTCATTTTTTCGTCTCCGTTTCGCTTTCGCAGGGGTGCGAAAGGCAAAAATTTTTTCTTTTTCTCTTGCATTTTGGCAAAGTCTATGATAAGATTATTAACTGTATGATGAAGGAGGTGCAAAAATGCCTAATATCAAGTCAGCTAAGAAGCGTGTCATCGTCAACAAGACAAAGGCCGCCCGCAACAAGTCCCGCAATTCAGCCCTTAAGACTGCCATAAAGAAGGCTCACACTGCTGCTGAGACCAACGCGGCAGATAAGAAGGAAGTTGTCACCGCAGCTATAAAGAAGGTCGATCAGGCAGCCGCCAAGGGCCTTATTCATAAGAACAATGCTGCTCGCAAGAAGTCCGCTCTTGCAAAGCTTCTCAACGAGGCGTAAGATTGCAAACAAACGATTAACGGTTCTGGCTTTTGCCATGACCGTTAATTTTTTTATTTTACTCTTTTCGCGATTTTTCTTTTTGATGCGGCATAATATCCATTTGTAAATTTTTATCGTATGGTTTGACTTTTGCCTGTGTTTGGCGTATAATCATAATCGATAAGAATCAAACAGGAGGTGAGACCATGGACAAAGCTAAGAAGATAATCAAGATCGTCGCTATCATCATCGCTGTTGCCGCCGCTGTTGTCGGTATAGCGTTTGCCGTCAAGAAGATCATAGACAAGAAGAAGGCTGCTGCCGACGAGCCGGAGAATTATGTCTCCTGCTCCTGCTGCGATACCTGCGCACCCGCAGCCAACTGATTTTTTGAAAAAATTTCACCTGCTATACGCTATTGTGTATGGCAGGTGACTTTTTCTTATTTTTCCTTTGGTCTCGCAACAAATGACGCGATAAGACCGCAGAGCACCGCCGCGGTTATCCCCGCGCTTGATGCGGTCAGAGGACCCGTCAGGATGCCGAGCGCGCCCTTTTCGGCGATGGCCTCCTTTACTCCTTTTACCATGGCGAAGCCGAAGCCCGTCAGCGGAACCGTTGCCCCCGCGCCCGCCCATTTTGCGAGCGGAGCATAGACTCCGACAGCGCCGAGCACGACTCCCGCCACGACGAAGCAGACGAGTATGCGCCCGGGTGTGAGCTTTGTCAGATCCATTATTATCTGACCCACCGCGCATATCGCGCCGCCGACCGCGAACGCCTTGAGAAAGCTGAGAAATATATCCATATCATCACCCGAAAGTATTTTTTTCAAATCTATTTTTTCCCCGCGGCGCGGCTATATTCACGCCTTTTGTATCGGGGGAAAATACACACTGTGAAATTAATAAAATTTTTACAGATAAAGTATTGACAAACGGCGATAATATTAATAATATCTATACTATAAGAGGCACGGAAATTAATTCCGCTTTCCTCGAAAACAAAAGGTTGATTTTAAAATTACAGTATAAGGAGAAATAAAAATGTCAACTTTTGAAAGAGTCCAGAAAATCATTTGCGAGCAGCTCGAGATAGACAGCCATCTTGTTACCGAGGATGCATCTATTTCCGGAGATCTCGGCGCAGACAGCCTTGATCTTGTCGATCTCTCTATGTCCATCGAAGAGGAATTCAACCTCGAAGTTCCCGACGATGTTCTCGATCATGTCAGAACTGTCGGCGATATCGTTAAGTTCATCGAGGACAACGCGTAAATATAATCAATAACAAAGGGGCTGTTTTGTATTGGATTCAATATGAAACAGCCTTTTTTACTGCGACGGAGGAATATAAAATGATACTGAAGAATGCGGATATTTTCGATTCCGAGTTCGCTCTGCGCCGCGCGGATGTGCGCGTTGAGGACGGCAAAATAGCTGAAATAGGCGAAAATTTAAACGGCGGGGAGGAGCATGATCTTTCCGGATGCGTTATCCTGCCCGGCTTTATCGACATACATATCCACGGCTGCGGGGGAGCGGATTTCTCCGACGCTCTGCCGGATACGCTCGAAACCATGTCACGGACTCTCGCAAGCTTCGGCGTAACTTCGTTCTGCCCCGCGTCGATGACTCTGCCATATGACAGGATAGAAAAGGCGTTTGAAAATGCGGCGGGATATCTCGGCAAGGAGTGCGGCGCATATATCCACGGCATCAATATGGAGGGGCCGTTCCTCTCATATGCAAAGCGCGGCGCGCAGAATCCCGAATATCTGCATGAGCCGGATATAGACGAGCTCAAAAAGCTCGATAAAATCTGCAAAATAAGACTTGTGTCGCTGGCACCCGAGCTTCCGGGGGCTATAGAATTTGCGCACGAGGCGTCGAAGATATGCACGGTGTCCGCCGCGCACACCGCCGCGACATTTGAGCAGGCGGAGCTCGGCTACAAAAACGGAATAACCCACACGACGCATCTTCTAAACGGTATGGATCCGATATATAACCGCAAGCCCGGCGCGGCAGTGGCGGCGCTCAGAGCCGAGAATGCCACGGCGGAGCTGATAAGCGACGGGATGCATATCCACCCGGCGTATCTCACCCTGCTCTATAAGATACTCGGCGAGGATAGGAGCGTCGCGGTCAGCGACTCCATGTGCGCCTCGGGTCTCGGCGACGGCGAATATGAGCTCGGCGGCACGACAGTGTATGTAAAAGACGGCAAGGCTCTGCTCGCCGACGGTACGATAGCCGCGAGCACGACGAATATTTTTGCTGAGTTTAGGAATATAATCAGCTTCGGCGTGCCCGTCCGCCAGGCGGTGAAATCCTGCACAATAAATCCCGCCCGCGCGATAGGCGTTGACGGTGTGACGGGCAGTATAGCAGTCGGCAAGCGCGCCGATTTCACTGTTCTTTCGTTCGATTTGAAAGAGCTCGGGTGCGTTTATATAAAGGGAAAAAGGATATAAAAAAGTATGCAAATCGCCGCTTGTGTGGTATAATATAATATCTTAGACTCAAAGCTCGGAGGCTGAACATGAACTTTCTTGTTATTGACGGAAACAGCATATTGAACCGCGCGTTTTACGGCATAAAGGTGCTCACGACGAAGGACGGCAGATTCACCAACGCCATCTACGGCTTTATGAATATTTTTCTGCGCCTCAAAGACGAGTGCCGGCCCGAGGCGGTGGCGGTCGCTTTTGATGTCAAACAGCCGACTTTCCGCCATGAGATGTACGGCGGCTACAAAGCGACAAGAAAGGGTATGCCCGATGAGCTCGCGCAGCAGATGCCCGTGCTCAAGGAGCTGCTTGAGGCGATGGGCGTGCCGATAGTCGAGAAGCCCGGATACGAGGCGGACGATATCCTCGGCACTCTTGCGCGCCACAGCGGTGACGCAGTCTGCACGATAGCCACTGGCGACAGAGACAGCCTGCAATTGGTGTCCGACAGCGTCAATGTTCTGCTCGCCGCGACGAAGATGGGCAGACCTGTGACCGACAGATACACGCCCGAGGCAGTGCGCGAAAAATACGGCGTTGAGCCGATAAAGCTCATTGATATAAAAGCCCTCATGGGCGACAGCTCGGACAATATCCCCGGCGTTGCGGGAATCGGCGAAAAGACTGCCGGCGATTTGATAGCCCGCTTCGGCTCGATAGAATATATCTACGACAATATCGACACGATAGACATCAAACCCGGCGTGCGGGACAAGCTGAAAAAAGACAGGGACATGGCGTTTTTGAGCAAAAAGCTCGGCACGATAAACTGCGATATCCCGATCGACAATAACCCGCAGAGCTATATTCTCAAAGCGCCCGACAATTTCAAGGTCACAAGAATGCTTGCGGATCTCGAGATGTTCAAGCTCATCGACCGCCTCGGACTTGAGATATCAAACACCGCCTCCGAGCCGCAGAAAGAGGAGAAGCCCGTCCCGGTCTGCGCCGAGGATGATTTCGGCCAGCTGATGACGCGCCTTAAATCTGACGGCGAGAGCTATTTTCTCTGGGACGGCAAAAAGTGCCGCTTCGATCTCGGGGACAAAGTGCTCGTGTGCGACTGCGAAAACGAGAATTTTTATCCGTTTTTTATAAAGCTGCTCGAAGATAGAAATATAAAAAAATACACGGCGGACATAAAGTCGCTCTATTCGTTCGCGCAGGGCTGTTCGGCTCAGTGCAGGAATATGTGCGGCGACCTGGAGCTTGAGGGCTATGTCCTCAACCCATCCGCCCCGTCCTATGATGCGCTGCGCCTTGCGGGCGAATATTCGGCGGCAGTGCCGGTTGAAAACGGCGATGAAAACGACTGCGCCGCCGCGTCGCTGAGAAGATTATTTGCGGCGATGGACAAAAAAATTGAGGAAAACGGACAGCAGCTGCTGCTTCATGACATCGAACTTCCGCTCGCTCATGTGCTCTCTTCAATGGAGCAAACGGGCTTCGCTGTTGACCGCGACGGAATCGCGGAATTCGGCAAACAGCTCGGCGGGAGGATAGCCGAAATTGAGCAGGAGATATACGCTTTAGTCGGCTATGAGTTCAATCTGAACTCGCCAAAGCAGCTCGGCGAAGCGCTGTTTGAAAAGCTCAAGCTGCCCGCGAGAAAAAAGACAAAAAGCGGATATTCGACCGACGCGCAGGTGCTCGAATCGCTCGAAAACAAGCACCCCGCGGTGCGCGATATACTCGAATACAGAACGCTTTCAAAGCTCAGGTCGACCTACTGCGACGGTCTGCTCAAGGTTATCGGCGAGGACGGGCGTATCCGCTCGACTCTGAATCAGACCGAGACGAGAACGGGCAGAATCTCATCGACCGAACCGAATCTTCAGAATATCCCCGTGCGCTCTCCGCTCGGGCGCGAGATGCGAAAGTTCTTTGTCGCGCGGGACGGATATGTGCTCGTTGACGCGGACTATTCGCAGATTGAGCTTCGCGTTCTCGCCCATATTTCGGGCGACCGAAACATGATAAAGGCGTTCAACGATAACACTGATATCCACACTGTGACCGCGTCCGAGGTCTTTGATATGCCGCCGCAGCTCGTCACTCCGATAATGAGAAGCCGCGCGAAAGCGGTCAATTTCGGTATAGTATACGGCATCGGCGCGTTCTCACTCGCTAAAGATATCGGAGTCAGCCGCAGCGAGGCGGATGAGTATATAAAAGGCTATCTCAGGCACTATTCAGGCGTTGACAAATATATGCACGACGTGGTCGAAAAGGCGAAGAAAGACGGCTACGCCGAGACGATGTTTGCGCGGCGCAGATATCTGCCGGAGCTCACCGCATCGAACGCTAACACCCGCGCTTTCGGCGAGCGTGTGGCGCGCAATATGCCCATTCAGGGCACGGCGGCGGATATAATCAAGATAGCGATGATAAGAGTCTACGAACGCCTTGAACGCGAGAATCTGGCGGCGAAGCTGATAATGCAGGTGCACGATGAGCTGATAGTCGAAGCGCCGGAGAACGAAAAAGAGCGCGTGAGCGCCTTGCTCAAAGAGGAAATGGAAAACGCTGTTAAGCTCTCCGTGGCTCTCACTGCGGATGTCCATTCCGGGCGCACCTGGTATGACGCGAAAGGCTGATAAAACGGAGGAAACATGAATCTGGTTTTTGTTTGCACGGGCAACATCTGCCGCAGTCCGATGGCGGAGGGAATGTTCAAAAAACTGCTCGAAGAAAAAGGGGAGAGCGGCATCGACTGCTCGAGCGCGGGGCTTGCGACCTTTGACGGACGCCCCGCGAGCGACAACGCGCAGGCGGTCGCCCTCGAATACGGAGTCGATATCTCGGAACACAGATCTCGTATGCTGACCCGCAGCATCGCGCGCAAGGCAGATCTGATAGTCTGCATGACCGATGAGCAGTATGAGACGCTCAACCGCATGATTCCGGACGAGAGACTCTATGTGCTCGCCGGCGGAGTTGACGACCCCTACGGATGCGATATCGAAGTCTACCGTGAGTGCGCAAAGAAGATAAACGGCGCGCTGACGGAGCTTTATGAAAAGATAAAGAGCGGGAGCTGATCGGTATTTTTGAAGTTGAAACGATCCCGATGACGGAAGAATATATAAGCGGCGTCGCATCGCTTGAACGCGAATGCTTTTCGCATCCGTGGAGCGAGAAGTCGCTTCGGGAAGAGCTTGATAACGATCAGGCTCATTTTCTCTGCGCGGTTGCCGACGGATGCGTCGTCGGATATATCGGCGTGCAGGAGATAGTGGGTGAGGCGTATATAACCAATGTTGCCGTGTCCGAAAAATTCCGCCGCCGCGGGATAGCGGAAAAGCTGCTCGAAGAGGCGGAGCGCGGCGCAATAAAACGCGGCTGCGTGCTGATAACGCTCGAAGTCAGGGCTTCAAATGACCCGGCGAAGGCGCTCTATAAAAAACGCGGCTTCAAAGAAGTCGGAACAAGAAAGAATTTTTATTCCGATCCGCGCGAGGATGCGGAGATAATGACAAAGTTTTTTGACAGATGAGGGTGAGCGAAATGAAGATACTTGCAATCGAATCCTCCTGCGACGAGACCGCGGCGGCGGTCGTTGAGGACGGCAGGCGTGTTATTTCAAGCGTCATAGCGTCGCAGGTGAAGGAACATATACTCTACGGCGGAGTCGTGCCGGAGATAGCGTCAAGGCGCCATGCGGAGGCGATATCCGGCGTTGTCGGCGAAGCGCTCGACAGGGCGGAGATGAATGTCGGCGATGTTGACGCGATAGCCGTCACATATGCGCCCGGGCTTATCGGCGCGCTGTTAGTCGGCGTGAATTTTGCAAAGGGACTCGCGTTTTCCGCGAACAAACCGCTTGTGCCCGTGCATCATCTGCGCTCGCATATCGCGGCGAACTATATAACCCACCCCGACCTTGAACCGCCGTTTCTCGCGCTCGTCGTCTCAGGCGGTCACAGCCACATAATCGAGGTGCGCGACTACACGGATTTTCATATTATCGGCAGAACGCGCGACGACGCTGCAGGCGAGGCGATGGACAAGGCGGCGCGCGCCATGGGGCTCGATTATCCCGGCGGCGTGAACCTCGACAGAGTGTCCAAGGACGGCGACCCGAAGAGCTACAAGCTTCCGCGCCCGCATGTTGACGGGAGCGAATATGATTTCAGCTTCTCCGGACTCAAGACCGCTGCTGTCAATATCATCCACAACGCAAAGCAAAAAGGCGAGGAGATAAGCGTGCCCGATCTCGGCGCGTCGTATATCGAGGCGGTCGTAAGATGTCTGCGCGAAAACACGGAAAAAGCGGCGCTGAACTTCGGCTTCGACAAGATAGTCCTGGCGGGCGGCGTGTCCGCAAACTCGCGCCTGAGAGCGGAAATGACCGATATCTGCAAGGCTCATTCATGGTCGTTGTTCATGCCCGAGCTGTCGCTTTGCGGCGACAATGCGGCAATGGTCGGCGCCCAGGGCTACTACGAATTCAAGGCTGGAAACATAGCCCCGCTGACCCTCAATGCACGAGCTTCGATGCCTATTGATGAAATTGATAAATTTTTATCAAAAAAGGTCTGAAAGTTAACAGTTTCGTCATTGAAAAACCGAGTTTATTGGGGTATAATACATACTGGGTAAAGATGGTACCTTTCTTAATAGATTAGACGAAAGGAGTCAAATATCATGAAACATTTGACACAGAACAAGACAGTGATCGACTGGATCGAAGAGAAGATAGCTCTTGTATCTCCCGACGAAGTCATGTGGATCGACGGCAGCGAGGAGCAGCTTGACGCTCTGCGCGCCAAGGCATGCGAGACCGGCGAGATGACCAAGCTCAACGAGGATCTCCTCCCCGGATGCCTGCTTCACAGAACCAAGCCCAACGATGTTGCGCGTGTTGAGAACCGCACATTCATCTGCGCCGAGAGCGCGGATCAGGCAGGTCCGACCAACAACTGGATGGATCCCGCTGAGGCTTATAAGATGCTCTATGATATAGCCAGAGACAGCTATAAGGGCAGAACAATGTATATTATCCCTTATTCGATGGGTCCTGTCGGTTCTCCGTTCTCGAAGATCGGCGTTGAGCTGACTGACTCCATCTATGTCGTTCTCAACATGGCTATCATGACGAGAATCGGCAAGAAGGTTATGGATACTCTAGGCGACAGCAACGACTGGGTTCGCGGACTGCACTGCAGCTGCGACATCGACCCCGAGAAGCGTTATATCTGCCAGTTCCCGCAGGATAACACCATCATCTCCGTCAACTCCGCTTACGGCGGAAACGTCCTCCTCGGCAAGAAGTGCTTTGCTCTTCGTATAGCCTCTTATCAGGGCTGGAAAGAGAGCTGGCAGGCTGAGCATATGCTTATCCTCGGCCTCGAGAATCCGAAGGGCGAAGTCAAATATATCTGCGCGGCATTCCCGTCCGCCTGCGGCAAGACCAACCTTGCCATGCTTATCCCGCCCGAGGGATACAGAAACAAGGGCTACAAGATCTGGTGCGTCGGCGACGACATCTCCTGGATCAGAAAGGGTCCCGACGGCAGACTTTATGCTATCAACCCCGAGAACGGTTTCTTCGGCGTTGCCCCCGGCACGAACGAGAAGTCCAATCCCAACGCGCTTGCCGCTACAAGAAAGAATACCATTTTCACAAACGTTGCGCTTAACCTTGACAACAACACCGTCTGGTGGGAAGGTCTCGACAAGAATCCGCCTGAGAACGCCATCGACTGGCAGGGCAGACCGTGGAACGGTAAGACGAGCGAGGAAAAGGGCGCTCATCCGAACAGCCGCTTCACCGCTCCCGCTGTCAACTGCCCGTGCATCAGCTCCGAGTTTGAGAATCCGGCAGGCGTTCCGATCTCCGCTATCGTCTTCGGCGGCAGAAGAGCTAAGCTCGCTCCGCTGGTCTATCAGTCAAGAAGCTGGAATCACGGCGTGTTCGTCGGCTCGATAATGGCTTCCGAGACCACCGCAGCAGCAGCCGGCGCAGTCGGCGTTGTCCGTCGCGATCCCATGGCTATGCTTCCGTTCTGCGGCTACAACATGGCTGATTACTGGCAGCACTGGATTGACATCGGCGCAGGCCTCGACGAGGATAAGGCTCCGAAGATATTCAACGTCAACTGGTTCCGTAAGGACGACGACGGCAACTTCCTGTGGCCCGGCTTTGGCGACAATATGCGCGTGCTTGAGTGGATCATCAAGCGCTGCGAGGGCAAGGTCGACGCAGAGGAGACCGCTATCGGCTTCGTGCCCAAGGCTGAGGACATCAACCTTGAGGGCATCGAGGACGAGGTCAGTGAGGATCAGCTCAAGGAGATCCTGAGCGTTGACAACTCCCTTTGGGAGGACGAGGCAAAGGGCATCGAGGAGTTCTACGCTAAGTTCGGCGACAGACTTCCCAAGGCTCTGAGTGACGAGCTCAACACCCTCAAGGCTAATCTTGAGAAATAATTAAATAAAATTGCGGCAGACAGGTTTTGTGCTTGCCTGCCGCTTTTTATTTCGGACAGCGCTTTTGCTCGCGAATTGCAGCACAAATTGTAGGGACAGCCCTTGCGGCTGTCCGATATCGGCGCAGCCGATACGAAGCCGCGATAACTCAAGTCGCTGAATGTCAGATAATTTTTTGTGCGCTGTCGGCGTAGTTTGTTATATTTATTTACTTCAATATTTTAAATTATCGCAAAAAACAACAGCCGTGATTCTCAACGAACCACGGCTGCTGATATTTAATTTTGCTTACAGTGTCTCAAATCTCTTTACGCCCTTGCGCTTGAGCCTTGAAAAGGATATCACGGTTATTATTGCTATGACCGCCGTCGCGATCATAAGCGCGAATACATTCGGCAGCACCTGCACCGCGAACAGATAGACTGCGATGAGCACGATGATATACGCCCAGCCGAGGCACATCGCGAGCATGATGCCGAGACTCTGCTTGACCGCTCCGCTCTCGCTGCTCCAGGTGAGATTAGGCATCCTGATGTTCACTCTGAGCCCTGAAACGGCGCACAGAAGCGTGAATATCTGCGGCAGTATAATCATGACCGCCGCGGTGAGAAACTCCGGCTTGAGGGCAATACAGAAGCATATGCTGCATATCAGTGCGGGGACGGCGGTGAAGAGCATATGGAGCTTCAGCTTCGCTCTGAGAATCTGCCACGAGGTGACGGGGAGCGAACGGGCTATCCAAAGGCTCTTGCCCTCGAGGGATATCGCGGGCGCGGTGAGTATATTCATCGAAGAGAGCAGGCATAAAAGTAAGCACGCAAATGTCGGGGCGTATTCCAGCAAATCCTCATCCATGCGGGTGACAACGCCGATAAACCAGTCGCTTTTTATCAGCGAGAAAACAGCGACGGCTATCATAAACAGCGCCCCGAGCGAGCAGTTGAGCATATAAGACGGGCTCGAGAGGAAGTGGTTTATCTCGCGACGCAGAAGCGCGCGGTCGGTGCCATGCTGCTTGACCGTCTTCTCTTTGTAGACTGTCTTTGCGGTCTTTCCGCTGCTCGTGACGAGCTTTAAGAATGTGCGCGACATTATGAGCCACGTCGCGGCGAGCAGAGCGAGAATGATGAGTGAAATTATAATTGTCGGGAGAACATCGCCAGCGAACGCCTTGCCGAAAATATAGAGCGGATAGGCGGACGTGCGCACCTTTGCGGCAACAGCCGCGCTGGTCGCAACGATGCCGGTGATTATCTCGTTCGCTCTGAAGTAGACATAGTAGTAGCCGCCGAGAAACGCTATTGAAACTATAACTGTTATAATGCTCTTGTTTTTTAATTTAACTGCGATTTTTGCAACGACCCAGCCGAGTATGCACGACAGTATAAGCACAAGAACAGTCACCATAACGGCCATTATAACGGCGGTTATGCCGGATATTCCGGGATGCGCGGTTATGAAATACACGCCGACGGCGGGGATTACCACAACGCCGGAATACATCAGCCCCATGAGATAGACTCCGATGAGGCGCGCCGCCATGATATCGCGCACGGGAATGGGCATCGAGAGCAGGAGGTCGTTGTCCTTTGCGTCATAGAGGCTCGAATATGTGTTGAACACGCTGCCGAAAACGCCGAAAAGCGCGGCGGTAGCGCCCATAATGGCAAAATAGAGCCAGCTCATGCCATAGGTTATCAGCGGGCGCATCGAATATGACATATAGCAGAACATTCCGCCGATGGCAAAAATCATGAGCAATATGAACAGCACTATCGAGAATGTCGCCGAGCGTGCAGACTTGCCCTTGCCCGTCTTGCGGTCAACGAAGAAACTTTTATTGAGTTCGAGAAGCTGTTTTTTTATCAGTGTTTTCAGCATTCTTCTCCCTCCAGTTCGAGGAACACGTTCTCAAGGCTGGAGTCGCCCTTGACCTCTTCCATTGTGCCGGAGCGAATGAGCTTTCCGCTTTTTATTATCGCGACCTTGTCGCAGAGCTTTTCGGCAACTTCGAGCACATGGGTAGAGAAGAATATTGCGCCGCCGGAGTTGCAGACCTCGCGCATCATGCCTTTTAACAGATGCGATGCGGCGGGATCGAGACCGACGAAAGGCTCGTCCATGATAATTAACTTGGGCTCGTGGATCCACGCGGAGATTATCGCGAGCTTCTGCTTCATGCCGTGAGAATACGCCGAGATAGGCTGCGCGAGGTCAGCAGTCAGCCCGAACATATCGGCATATTTATGTATGCGCTCGCGGCGGTCGTCAGCGCTGACGCCGAAAATATCCGCGATGAAGTTCAGATATTTTATTCCCGTCATGTATTCGTAGAGGTCGGGATTGTCGGGGATATAGGCTATGATTTTTTTGCAGGCGAGCGGGTCATCTTTTATCGAGATGCCGTTTATTGTTATCTCGCCCTCGTCGAACTGCAGAATGCCGACAACGGATTTGAGCGTTGTGGTCTTGCCCGCGCCGTTGTGGCCTATGAAGCCGTATATCTCGCCGGGCGCGATATGCAGCGTCAGGTTGTCAACAGCCTTTTTCTCGCCGTAGGTTTTGGTCAGATTTTTGATGTTAAGCATAATGTCTCCTTTTCGTCCGCCGGGGCGGACAGATATCTTTTCCCTTTTCTATATTAGTATATTTTACGCTGCCGGTCAATCCGGCGGTGTTTTATTTTACGAACTCTTCATAAATCGCCGCGAATTTCTTTTCGCTCGGTATCTCGTGCGTTATGAACTTTCCGTTATAGAACAGCGAAAATGCGGTGTAGGCGCAGGGCGCGTTTTGAGCCTGCTCGCGCGATGAGATATACACGGCGCTCAGCGGAAGATTCATATCGTTTGCCATGTTTTCAATGAGCGGAACATATTTCGCCGTGAACGGGCACTGGCTTGTATAAAATATCTCGAACCCGCTGCCGTCAGTTTGAGCGCTCTTTGCCTGCTCACGAAAGCGCGGAGCGGGCGCGGACGGATCAAACGGCAGATACATCAGCTCGAAATACGGCTCTGCCGAATCGGTTTTTATGAAGCCCTTATATTTCAGATATTTCGGGTCGGCAAGAAAACCGCGCTTCTTCGCCGATGAGAGTATGCAAAGCCCCGATTTGCCCTTTTCGCGGCTGTCGCGGATACATTCGTTGAGCAGGTCGTTTGAATATCCGTGTCCTTTGAAAGAGCCGGAGACCCAGAGACAGTCGATGAACATATAGCCTGGCGCGTCTATCGGCGCCCATGCGTTTTCGGCGGGGATATATTCAATAAAACACTTCCCGCGCGCGTCGGCTTTTAAAAATATCAGACCCTCGCCGAGCCTTTCGGCGAGCCACTGCTTTTTTGCAATGACCTGCGGATCCTTGGCGTTTGATATTGCACAGCATATGTGCTCGCTCTCGAGATTTTCGGGTGACAGGCGAATGTAGTCCATGGCGTCCTCCAATAATAATTATAAAACGCTTGTTTTATAACAGCTGTTATAATTATATCACACTTTTTGCCGATGTCAACAATGCAAATTAAAAATGATATTTGTCGAATTGAGCTTTATATTTTCGCTCTGAACCGCCATTTTACGCTGAATAAAAAATAACCGCCGCGAACTTTCAAATGAAAGATACTGCGGCGGTTATTCGGCTGTTTTTCAATCCTGATGCAATTCGTCCTCAGCCCATTTGATCGGGTTGTCGTCAATATATTGCCATTTGATTTGATAATCGTATTCGTCACGGATTATATGGTCATAAAAACCTTTTTGCCAAATTGATTTTTTGACTTGCTTAGTTACGGAACCTTTGAACTGTTGTATTATGCGGTCGCCCCTACGGCAATGCGTGACAATATGGGCTTTCTGTCATCTATGCAAATTGTGATAAAATATGCTCCGTTTTGCGAATAGTCGTAATCTTTCAGCCTGTTAGGCTTTCTTCTCCGTTGTTCCATGGCATATATTTCACTGCGCAAACTGGCTGTTATAGAGCTTTGTATAGAATCCGTTCTTCGCGAGCAGCTCTTCGTGCGTACCCTGCTCGGCGACCTTGCCGTCTTTCATAACGAGAATACAGTCGGCGTGGCGGATGGTCGAGAGCCTGTGCGCCACGACGAACGAGGTGCGCCCCTGCATGAGCGTGTTGAACGCATCCTGAACTTTCAATTCAGTTCTGGTGTCTATCGATGAAGTTGCCTCGTCGAGAATGAGCATCGGCGGCTTCATGAGCATGACGCGCGCGATGCAGAGCAGCTGTCTTTCGCCCTCGGAGAGTCCGTCGTCGTCGCCGATGACGGTGTCGTAGCCGTTTTTGAGGCGCTTTATAAAGCTGTGAGCGCGTGCTGCCTTGGCGGCGGCGATTATCTCTTCATCCGTGGCGTCGGGCTTGCCGAACGCTATATTCTCGCGGACGGTGCCGTTCTTTATCCAGGTATCCTGGAGCACCATGCCGAAATGGTGTCTGAGACTGTGGCGTGTGATGTCATTTATATTCTCGCCGTCAACCTTTATGCTTCCGCCGTCAACGTCGTAGAAGCGGAGCAGGAGATTGATAAGCGTAGTCTTGCCGCAGCCTGTCGGACCGACAACGGCTATTGTCTTGCCGGACGGGGCAAAGAAATCGAAGCCGTCGATGAGCTTCTTGCTCTTGTCATATGAGAAGCGGACATTGTCGAACTCCACGCTTCCCTCGGGTTCGCTGAGCGCCAAGCAATTTTCGTCCGACTCCTCGGGTTTTTCGTCTATGAGCTCGAATATTCTTGCCGCGCAGGCGAGGGCATTCTGAAGCTCTGTCACGACGCCGGAAATCTCGTTGAACGGCTTTGTGTACTGGTTCGAGTAGGCGAGGAAGCTGACGAATCCGCCGACTGTTACCATGCCGCCGATGGCGAATATTCCGCCCATGAGCCCGACTACGGCGTAGATAAGATTGTTGATAAATCTGGTGGTCGGGTTTGTAAGCGACGAGAAGAATATGGATTTGAGCGAATATTTGCGCAATTTTTCATTGCTCTCGTCGAATCTTTCAACTGCTCTGTCTTCATACGAAAACGCCTGAACGGTCTTTTGATTCTGTATCATCTCGTTGATGAGCGCAGTCTGCTCGCCGCGGGTCTCGGACTGCTTTTTGAACATCGAATAAGTACGGCGGGCTATAAAACGCGCCGTGAACAGCGATATCGGGGTCAGCACCACGACCGCGAGAGTGATGAGCGGCGATATAGTGAGCATGAAAACGAGTGTCACGGCTATCGTGACAACGCCGGTGAAAAGCTGCGAGAAGCCCAATATCAGTCCGTCGGCAAACTGCTCCGCGTCCGCAGTTATGCGGCTGACGATATCGCCGTAGGGGTGGGAGTCGGCGAACGCCACGGGGAGGGTCTGCATATGCGAAAATGCCTTTGAGCGTATATCGCGCACGGTGTTATAGGCTATGCGGTTGTTGATGATGTTCATCACCCACTGGAGCACTCCGCCGACTATGGCGCAGATCAGAATGCCGAAAAGGCACTTCTTTATGACTTCAAAATCAACGTTGCCGTGCAGCTTTATTCCGTCTATCGCGCGTCCGGCGAGGACGGGGATATAGAGCGAGAGAATGACGCTTGCAACGGAGAGGATGAGCGAAAGGAACAGCAGAAGCTTCGAGCGGCCGATGACCGCGATAACTCGCTTGAAAACGGTTTTGTTCTTCACGGTTACGCATCCTCCTTTTCAAGCTGGGAATCAAAAATTTCTTTGTAGACCTCGCACGAGCGCAGGAGCTCGTCGTTCGTGCCCATGCCGACTATCTCGCCCTCGTCGAGGACAACTATGGTATCGGCGTTTCTTATCGCCGCAACGCGCTGGGACACGGTTATAACAGTCGGGGCAAAATCGGTGTTTCTCAGCGCCTTGTTCAGCGCCGCACCGGTGGCGTAGTCGAGTGCGCTCGCCGCATCGTCGAGGATGAGCACCTCTGGTTTTCTGACGAGGGCGCGGGCTATAGTCATTCTTTGGCGCTGACCGCCCGAGAGATTTTTGCCCTCCTGTTCGAGGACGAAGTCGAGCTGTCCGCTCTTGTCCTCTATCATCTGCTTTGCCTGCGCCGTTTCGAGCGCCTGCCAGATTTCTTCGTCTGTGGCGTCCTGCTTGCCGAAGCGGATATTGTCCCTGACAGTGCCGGCGAACAGGGCTTTTTTCTGCGAGACGACGCCTATTTTCGAGCGCAGAGCCTTTGTGTCGTAGTCGCGCACGTCAACGCCGTCAACGAGCACACACCCGCCGGTGACATCGTAGAATCGCGGAATAAGATTGACGAGCGAGGTTTTGCCCGAGCCGGTCGAGCCGATAACGCCTATCGAGCTGCCGCGCTTTATTTTGAGGTCGATATTGTGCAGCGATTCTTCGCTGCCGTTATATGACAGGCACGCCTTGTCAAACTCGACCGAATATTCGCTGTTTTCGTTGCCGTCGGTGACAGTGCCGGGGACGGTGGCGGGCTCTATATCGAGCACCGACTGTATACGGTTGCCGCAGGCTATCGCCTTTGTGACGCTGATTATGAGATTCGCGAGCTTTATCAGCTCAACGAGGATCTGTGACATGTAGTTATAGAGCGCAACGACCGCGCCGCGCGAAATGGCGCCGGAATCAACGCGTATTGCGCCGACATATATCAGCGCGATTATCGCGAGGTTTATGAGCACGAAAGTTGCGGGGTTCATGAAAGCAGATATCCTGCCGACCGCCGTCTGCATCTCGGTCAGGGCGTTGTTCTTGGCGTCAAAGTCCGCAATTTCCTCTTCCTCTTTGCAGAACGCTCTGACAACGCGGGTACCGAGCAGGTTTTCGCGGGTCTTGCTCAGCAGTCCGTCCAGTTTCTGCTGAACCTTGCGGTACATCGGGATGCACACGAGCATAATCGCGAACACGACCGCAGCGAGAGCGGGTACCGCAACGACAAACACGAGCGACGATTTTACATCGACCGTGAACGCCATTATCACCGCGCCGAAAACGACGAACGGCGAGCGCAGGACGAGACGCAGGGTCAAATTTGTTCCGGTCTGAACCTGATTTATGTCGCCCGTCAGGCGGGTTATGAGCGTCGGCGCGCCGAGCGAATCGAGCTGGGAATAAGAGAGCTTGCCGATATGCTTGAAAAGCGCGTGGCGGATATCGGTAGCGAAGCCGACCGACGCTTTCGCCGAGAAATACTGCGCTACAAGCGTGCTGCAAAGACCCAGTATGCCGAGCAGACCGAGCAGCAGGCAGCGTTTGATAATATAAACCTTGTCGCCGTTCTCTATGCCGACATCGATTATAGTTGAGACTATCAGCGGAACAGTCAGCTCGAACGCCACTTCAATGAGCTTGAAAAACGGCGCGAGAATACTTTCAATTTTGTATTTTTTCAAATACTTCAAAAGCTTTGACATGCTATTCTCCTCTTGTTTTATACTGCATTCTATAATGGTATATAATACCCTAAATAGTACCATGAAAACGGCTTTTTTTCAAGATGCTGCGGCTATTTCCCGTTCCTTGACAGAGACGGGGAGCAGTGATAAACTTATGCGTTGTAGAAAATAAACGGTGTGGTGAACGATGAAAGAAAAGGCTCTCAAAAAAGATGAAGAGCTTCTCGAATGCGAAAAGCTCTGGATATTTGCCGTCATGATAGCGGTCGGCGGATTTTTCGGCGCATATACTTATGTTCAAAAGGGCGGCGTGTTCTGCAACGCGCAGACGGCGAACTTCGTGCTCATGGCGGTTCAGCTCGGGCGCGGGAACTGGCGCAAGGCGCTGTATTATCTTCTGCCCGCTTCGGCTTATCTGCTCGGCACGGTCATTTCGGAATTTCTGCCCAAGCATATAAACCGCCGCAAGATAGTCCGCTGGGACACGGCGTTCGTGGCGTTTGAAATGGCGTGGATATTTGCGCTCGGCTTCGTCCCGGACGATGCGCCGCCGCAGATCTGCCAGGTGGCTGTGAATTTTATCGCTTCGATGCAGTTCAACACATTCCGCCAGGCGAAAAAGATTCCGATGGCGACTACCTTCTGCACCAACCATGTCCGCCAGGTCGGCTCGAACCTCGTCAAGTGGCTTCGCAGCGGTAATAAAGAGGCGCGCGGCAAGATGTTCGCGCATCTGCTGATGATAGGCTCGTTTGTCGCGGGCGCGGTCGCTTCAACTTTTCTCTGCGGCTATCTCGGCGGCAAGACCATCTGGTGCGCCGAAATATTGCTCGCGATAGTGTTCTTTGCGCTCCTGCGCGCCGATCTCGGCGAGGAACATGATAAACTCGATGTCGTTCCGCACGGTCATTGATGACAAGCTGTTAAGCTTTACATGATTTATAAATCAAAAAACAAAAGCTCCCATGCGTCCCCGAATGTGTTGATATATCGGGAAAGTCGCACGGGAGCTTTGATTTTTGCGCTAAAAAATAAGCGTGTAAATTGTAAAGTAAATCGCTTTACAATTTATTTTAGCCCATTATGGGTATCTCAAGGAATGTGTAGGTGAAACAATTGATAATATAGAAAATAAATGCGGCTGTCGGGACTGCATATCCCGCGAATTTTTTCGCTTTGCTATCGGAAAGTGAAGAATACATCGCTGCGCAGGCGATGAGCGTGAACATCTCGGTGTAGTAAAACACGCGCTGACCGGAGGCGTAGACGGACGAAGAGAATCCGAGCACTGCGGCGCAGCAGACGGCGGCGCTGAACAGCACGCCGACGGTGAAACCGAGCTTTTTGTTTTTTTTGATGAGCGCCGCTATAAGAATGAAAAGGCTAAAGAGAAAGACAAAACAGAGTGCGATAACCGCGAGTTCGAGCGGAAGATAATTGCCGCTCTTGAACATCTTTTCAAAGCCCTTGTCCGGGGTGGTGCGGCGGATAATAATATATGCGGCGTTGACTCCGACGCACAGCACCGAGGCGAATATTGCAAAGACTGATATAATTTTCTTTATTTTCCGCGAACCGCCGAACGCTTCATATACCGATGCGCCGAGCAGAACGAGAAAAACAGCTGCTGTTATCAGCGAGAAGAAAAATGAAAATGCAAAATAATTCGAAAATCCGCAGAGCAGTCTTTCAAATATATTCATTTTAGAGAATCTTTCAAAACCCGCTGCCGCTTCCATCGCTCCGCGCCCGCGAAGTCCGGGCGATAGAACTAACACCGCGGCGGAAACTGCGCTCGGCAGGAGCGGGATGAATTGACGGAATCCAAGTTTGCATTGATATGCCGAAAAAATCAGCAGAATCACTTGCAGCGCGAGCGCCGCGGCGCAGGACTGCTCCTGAGATGCCGCGACGACAGAAGCAATCGCGGCGGCGACATATGCCATGGGATTCACGCGCCCGCCGAATACCTCGAATGTGAGTGGAGTCACCGTGATAAGCAAGGCGGCGAACGGAACGAGGAATGTGAACGAACCCGCAAACCAGAACACCGACGGGTTGAGGCATGGCAGGAATACTGCCAATGGCACCGAGCAGACGAAGATATATCTCTGTCTTATATCTGTCTTTTCGCCGAAAAAGTCCGACAGGCGGCAGAGAAAATACATTATATATATTATCAGCGCGGCGATGAACAGCTTCCAGAAAATGAGCGGCAGGCGCAGGAAGTTTATCATCAGCCATTCGCCGACTATCCGCCCGGACACGGTCGTGTACCGCTCGTGCAGCCAGCTTGTTACCGTGAATCCGTTTCGGTGGAGTATGCCGAGAAAGTGACCGTCGTCGGTTTTTAGTATCAGCCGCGTGAATACCGTGCAGAAAAACAGCACGGCGGCGGAGAATGCGGCGATTATCGAGTGCGGAGAGTTTTGAAATTCTTTCAGCTTTTCTCTCATCTTTCGCCACCTCCTGCCAACGCATACGGATTTTCGGCGGTTCCGCTTCCGCGAAGAACGAGAATACCGCTGCGAAGATACATCGCCGGGCATACGCCGCACAGCTCGTCCGCCGCGAGCGTTTTATAGAATCCGCCGGTCGTGGTGACCGCCGTAACGCTGCTCTGATTCGTTGAAACCGGGGAGCTTGTCCAATACCAGCAGTATTTGCGCAGAGTTAAATAGCGCGAAGTATCATTTTTGATGCACTGCTCGGTCGGGCTTCTGCGGCGGTCGGCGGCGCTTATATTTTTGAGCATATCTTTTGACGGCAGGAATATTGAATCGCCGTTTCGGTCGGGCGATATGAGCGAAAGGTCAAACTCTGAAAAATTCTCCGGATTTAAAAATCCGCTCTCCGAATTGAGCCATGCGCGCAGGGGAGAGGCGAGATAATCGGAACTGCCGATGCCGTCCTCAGACGGGTCGAGCGCCCTAAAGCACAACACCTTTTCGCTCATGAGCAGAGTTTTGTCGCCAGTTTCGATGACTCTCCATATAATAGGCTCGCCGAGATATGAGCCGATGGCTATTCTGTCGCCGCTCTTGAGCGTGACTTTCCGCGATTCATTGCCATCGACGCTGACAGACGAAGAAAACAGCAGGTGAGCCGATGTGCTTTTGATTTTTGCGCTCCCGATAAATGTCAGCGCAAACAGCAGAATTGCCGCAATTGCAGCCGCTCTGAAAGCCTTTTTCATCGTCTCACCCCTTCTGCTTTATTTTACATATACTATGTCGAGCTCGTTGCAAGGTCCGCCCAGCTTCTGCTTCCCGGCGGAGTTGAGCCCGAGCATGCCGTTTGCCGCGAAAAATTCGCTCTCGATAACGCACGGCTTGTTGAGATTCTTGAGCTGAGTCGCTTTTGTGCCGGTCGTGTTGCCGATGCCCTTGACATACATCGACGAGCAGTTGCCGCCGTTTAGCAAAAACGCATTTCTCGCGCCGTATGCTATGAGGACTTTCATCATATTGTCGAGCGGCATGAATTCGCCGACGGCCATGATATATTTGTTCTCCGATATCTGCGCGAACACCGTGCGGTTGTGATAATAAGTGTCGTGCTCGTTGGTCGCCTTGCCGTTTGCTATGACCTGCCACTGATAGCGCAGGGAATTGTAAACGCCCTGCGAGATATAAGATTTGCAGTTCTCGTTTGTGAGCGTTTCGACTTTCCATGTGCCGTTTCTGTAGATCAGCAGTCGCTTTTGCCCGCTGCCGTCGGTCGAAACTACCGAGCCGCTGCGAATTGTCGGAGCGCCTTTTTTATATGTTGAGCCTGCCTCGCCGTTTATCGCTATGAGCGCGCCGCTCTTTCTGCCCATATCTTCGACCTTGCCGACATTCGTGCCGAGGAGCTGTTGGCTCGATGCAACGCCGATGTGCTCGGGCGAGCAGGTGATTATCGCTATATTGACTACCGGCTGATAAGTGACCGTCTTGTCGTAGTCGATAGCGCCGTCAGCGTTCGCTTTTTTGAAAGCCTGAGTTATCCGCGGCCCATAGGCTATTCGGTGGATTTCTATATTCACTCCGTTTGAATTGAGCTTTCACGCCCTGAGCACTTTTGCGCCGGCGATGCTTTTTACGCTTCCTGCGCTGACTTCAAGCTTGCCTTTTGAAGCTGAGCCGGAATTATTCGATTTTGCAGTTGTTGCGGGCTTTGATGCCGGCTTGTCTGCCGTCGGTTTCTGCGTGTTCTGAGCAGTGCTCCCCTCTGCGGATTCGGATACCGCTTCGGAGTTCGTCTCTTCTGCACTCGTCTGCGCATTGACTTCTGCCGCAGTTGTGTTTTCTGCCGCAGTTGTGTCCGCTTCGGGCGTTTTGCTGCCGCACGCCGTGAAGCTCATGAGAATCAGCAGGCACGCAAGCAAAAGCGCGAATAATTTTCTTGTCATATGTATCCTCCTCCTGAATATTTCTTCCAAATCGATTATATCATTGTGCCTCGCTCAATTATATGCTGCAAGTGCATTTTGACAAATAATTTTTCGTCATTTTGCACTCTTTTTTATATAGTATATATGTATATTCTCTCTTAATTTTTGCTTTAATGCGCTGATACTTTATGATATAATTAAAGCAGCGGCGGGCAAGTATGCATATGCTAACCGAACTTGCCGCGCCCGATATGCATTGTTTGTGCATAAATTCTCTGAAAGGGTGAAGATATATGAAATATGCTGTAGTTCTCTGCGACGGCATGGCGGATTATCCCGTTGAGGCTCTCGGCGGCAAGACGCCGATGGAAGTTGCAAAGAAGCCCAATATCGATGCGCTCGCGTCGAAGGGTGAAGTCGGACTTGTCAGAACCGTTGCCGCCGGACTCAAACCCGGCAGCGATGTTGCAAATATGAGCGTGCTCGGATTCGATCCGAAGAAGTGCTACACAGGCCGCTCGCCCCTTGAGGCGGTCAGCATCGGAGTCAAGATGAGCGAAACGGATATCGCTCTGCGCTGCAACCTTGTCACCTTGAGCGACGAGGCGGATTACGGCGCAAAGACCATGCTCGACTACTCCGGCGGCGATATCTCGACCGAAGAGGCGGCGCAGATAATCGAGACCGTGCAGGAGCATTTCGGCAGCAGCGAATTTGATTTTTACAGCGGCGTGGCTTATCGCCATTGCCTTATCGTACATAACGGCACGACGGATCTCGGCAAGATGACCCCTCCGCATGATATCTCCGGCAGAGTTATCGGCGAATATCTTTCAACTTCGCCAAACGCCGAAAAGCTCATTGCCATGATGCGCGAGAGCTACGATATTCTGAAGGATCACCCCGTGAACAAGAAGAGAATAGCCGAGGGCAAGCTCCCCGCAAATTCTATCTGGCTCTGGGGCGAGGGAAGCCGCCCGGCTCTGCCGTCCTTTGAAGAGAAGTTCGGCGTGAAAGGCAGCATCGTCTCGGCAGTTGACCTGCTCAAGGGCATCGGCATCTGCGCCGGCATGAACACCCCCGAAGTCGAGGGCGCAACCGGCTATATCGACACGAATTTCGAGGGCAAAGCGAACGCTGCAATCGACGAATGGCGTAAAGGTCAGGACCTTGTCTATATCCATGTTGAGGCTCCCGACGAGTGCGGCCACAGAAACGAGCCCGAAAATAAAGTCAAAGCAATCGAGCTTATTGACAGCCGTATAATGCCTATAATCCTTGACTATCTCAACACTCAGGACGATTATAAAGTCATGGTTCTGCCGGATCATCCGACCCCGATATCGACCCGCACCCACGCATCCGACCCCGTGCCGTATCTGATTTATTGTAAAGGCAAAGAGCTTGACAGCGGCGTTGCGAGCATAAATGAAAAATCAGCATCCGAGACCGGCAATTTTGTTGATCCCGGCTTCGACCTTATGGGTCATTTTCTCAAAGACTGACAAAAAGGAGGAGACAAAATGAGCTTTAATATAGAAACAAAGTGCGTGCAGTCCGGCTATACTCCGAAAAACGGCGAGCCGCGCGTTGTGCCGATAGTCCAGAGCACGACATATAAATACGAATCGAGCGAGCAGATGGGCAGGCTCTTCGATCTGCAGGAGTCAGGATATTTCTACACCCGTCTCCAGAACCCGACAAACGACTGCGTAGCCGCGAAGATAGCCGACCTTGAGGGCGGCGTCGGCGCGATGCTCACTTCGTCCGGCCAGGCGGCGTCGTTCTTCTCCGTTTTCAATATCTGCTCCGCAGGCGACCATGTCGTTGCCGCGTCCGCGATATACGGCGGAACTTTCAATCTTTTCAATGTCACGATGAGAAAGCTCGGCATCGATTTCACTTTTGTTCGCCCCGATGCGACGGAGGAGGAGCTCAACGCGGCGTTCAAAGAGAACACAAAAGCCGTTTTTGCCGAGACTATATCGAATCCCTCGCTCGTTGTGCTCGATATTGAGAAGTATGCGCGAGCGGCTCATTCCCACGGCGTGCCGCTGATAGTCGACAACACTTTCCCAACCCCGATAAACTGCCGCCCGTTTGAGTTCGGCGCGGATATAGTTACCCATTCGACCACAAAATATATGGACGGCCACGCGACAAGCGTAGGCGGAGTTATAGTTGACAGCGGCAACTTCGACTGGACTCAGAACGACAAGTTCCCGGGACTTACAACTCCCGACGAGTCGTACCACGGTGTTGTATACACCGAGCAGTTCGGCAAGGCTGCATATATAACAAAGTGCACGACTCAGCTCATGCGCGACCTTGGCTCAATTCAGTCCCCGATGAACGCATTCCTGCTCAACCTCGGACTCGAGACTCTGCATCTGCGTATGCCGCGCCACTGCTCAAACGCTCTCGCCGTTGCAAGGTTCCTGAAGGCTCATCCGAAGATCGAGTCCGTCCGCTATCCCGGCCTCGAGGGCGACGAATACTATGACCTTGCGCAGAAGTATATGCCCAACGGCACCTGCGGCGTCATTTCGCTGAGAATAAAAGGCGGCAGAGAGGACGCGGTCAGATTCATGGACAGCCTCAAGCTCGCGGCGATAGTCACCCATGTTGCGGACAGCCGCACCTGCTGTCTGCACCCGGCGAGCACAACTCATCGCCAGCTCACCGCACAGGAGCTCGACGACTGCGGAGTCTATGAAAATCTTGTCAGACTTTCCGTCGGAACCGAGAATGTCGATGATATAATCTCCGATCTCGACGCGGCTCTCGCGAACGTCTGATATTGGCAAAATAGACAAAAATCACGCGTAAAATTTTATGCATAAAACCCGGCTGCAAGTTTTCCTGCAACCGGGTTAATTTTTTTGTCACTGCATATGCGGCTTATGCAGAATATTTCCATATAGTTATTAAAATCAAACTGTAAAGTTTTTTACTTTACGCATATATTCTGAATAGTCATCAAAACATAAAAGTTATCCACATTATCCACATAGTTATCCACATCAGCAAGGAGGAAAGCTTTACCGCTTGTGGAAAAGAATCGATGAATAATTGCTGAATATTGAATGAATATCAATGAATAAATTCAAAATTGCGCAAAAAATACCGCCCGAATTTCTGAAGGAAAAAACACGGGCGGTTTCAATATTTTTATGTTGCTCAGTCGATGAACGGGAGACTTCTGACGAGATCGTTTATCCCGCCGAGCGAACCGTGGAAGAAGCTGCGTATCATTTCAAACACAGTCATCGACGCGGTTATCGCAAACAGCACTCCGACGATTATCGCAATAATAACTGCGAGTCCCACGCCGACCGCGAGACCTATCAGCGTAAACTGACCGATGCCATTGGCGACATTCGGCTTGTCGCTCTTCCATATTAGATAGAGCACGAGGCTGACGAGCGGCAGGAACCACAGCAGCGGACCGAAGAAGCCGAGGAAAAATCCGAGAACTTTCCATCCGCCGGTGCTTTCGCTTTCCTGCTCGGGCTTCTTGTTCGCTTTCGGCTGAACAGGTGCGGGAGCAGGCAGGGGAGCCGGCTCTTTCGGAATATCATTATGTACGGGCTGAGTATCTTCTGAGGCGGTCTGCTCCTGCGCCGCGCGTCTGGCGTCGCTCTCCGCGAGGCTCACCGGTTCGCCGCAATATGGGCAGACCTTGAATCCGTCTTCGAGCTGTTTTCCGCAATTTTTGCAAAACATAAAATCACTCTTTCGTTTTTGTGTCCGCGCAGATTACTTGTCGCCCGACTTCTTTTCGAGCTTGCGCTTGTTGCCTTTGTCGTCTATTATATATGTATTGTCGAGCTGGGCTGTAAGGCTCGCCTTGAAATCGGCGACATACTGCTTTTTGAGACCCTCCCATTCGGCGAATTCCTCTTCGCTCAGATCCCTCTCCTGCGACAGGTGATAGAGATCGTTCATGCGCTTTATCTCTTCTTTTTTCATGTCTGCCTCCGTGAGCTTATATAATACATTTATTATATACTATGCCGGGGATAAAGTCAATTTGAGCGGTAGATTGTCGATTTTATCGCGCTATCGGCAAAATTTTTCGTAAATCATAAGCGAGCAAATGGTATGAAAAAACGAGAAAACTTGAGAAAAACGGAGATAGCAAAACATAAATTAAAATTTAAAGAAAAAGTGCTTGACAAGCATAGAGCGATGTGGTAATATATCGTAGCATTAAGAAATCGGAGGTAACAAGTATGTCAACTTATATGCCCAAAGCGGGCGACATCACCCGTAAGTGGTATGTCATCGATGCTGCCGGTAAGCCTCTCGGCAAGGTAGCAGTTCAGGCTGCCGTCCTTCTTCGCGGCAAGCATAAGCCCACATTCGCTCCTCACGCCGACTGCGGCGATCATGTAATCATCATCAACGCTGAGAAGGCTGTCCTCACCGGCAACAAGCTCAACCAGAAGATGTATTATCATCACACCGGCTATATCGGCAACATGAAAGAGGTCAAGTACAGCACCCTCATGAAGACAAAGCCCGAGTTCGCTGTCGAGCTTGCAGTTAAGGGTATGCTGCCCGATTCTACTCTGGGCCGCACCGCTCTGACCAGACTCCGCGTTTACAGAGGCGCTGAGCACAAGCACGAAGCACAGAAGCCCGAAGAGTGGGCTCTTTAATGAAGGGAGGCAATAAATAATGTACGATTCAGTTCCTTACTTCTACGGCACAGGCCGCAGAAAGAAATCAGTCGCCAGAGTCCGTCTTTATGCCGGCACCGGCAAGATCATCATCAACGACAGAGAGATTGACAATTATTTCGGCCTTGAGACCCTCAAGCTCATCGTCCGCCAGCCTCTCGCTCTTACAGGCACCAGCGAAAAGCTCGATGTCATCTGCCGCGTCAACGGCGGCGGCGTGACCGGCCAGGCAGGTGCTATCCGCCACGGTATTTCCAGAGCACTCCTTCAGTATGATGCAGAGCTTCGCCCCGCACTCAAGAAGGCAGGCTTCCTGACCAGAGACCCGAGAATGACCGAAAGAAAGAAATACGGTCTCAAGGGCGCTCGCCGTGCACCCCAGTTCTCGAAGCGCTGAATTTTTACCGCTTACAAGACGAATATCAGCTCCCGGGCAGCATTGCTGTTCGGGAGTTTTTCTGCATTTTTGAAGGACTTTTTGCGCCCGACAGCTTTTTTTGGAGTCAAACTCCCAAGTTTGCGGCTATTTCTTGAAAAATCAATGCGTTGTGATATAATTAATATTGAGAAATGAGCTTATAAAGGAGTGACTTGTTCGGAACAGAAAATATAACGGATATAAGAGAACCGAAGCCCTTGCTCTTTTGGCGCAGTGCGGCATATCAAGGAAAGGTAACAGGAAAATGAAAAAGCGCTTTATTTCTTTTGCACTCGTGTGCATTCTCTTGCTGATTTTTCCCGCGTGCTCATCGAAACAGAACAATGACTACGGAGGCGATCCTATGGAATTTAAAAGCTTTAAGCTGACGGAGAACAACTGCTCGGCACAGAACGCCGTGTATGAGGGATGCAAAACAGAGGACGGAGTACATCTTGAGTATTATATGAGCTCGAACGACTGGGATAACGAGCTGTCCTGCTTTGTCGAATCCCGCGACGTCATCCGCTCGGTTGACGGGGACGAGAATCTCTACCGCGAGGTGTGCGCCCTGTTCGGAAATTGCAGAATAGATGAATGGGCGGGCTTCCGAGGCGCAAATCCCCCCGACGTTCTCGACGGAAGCTCGATGAGCTTTTCTGCTGTCTTGGCGGACGGAACGGAGATTGAGGCGAGCGGGAGCAATAACTTCCCGAAAAATTACCAAACATTAAGAGCCGGGATTAACAGGCTGATAACCTCGAATAAAATAAGAAGCACCGAGTTTTCCGAAGGGAGCTATGCGATTTCGCTGCCCAAAAGTTGGGTAGGCGTAGTCAGCGCCAGTTTTTCGGAGGGCATGGTGGCGTTTTCCGTCGATAAAACGGACGGCAATGAGCTCACGTTCTTTATAATCGATACCGGCAACGGCTATTCCTCGGACTCCTACAAGGGCAGAGTGGAAGTGGGGCGGCTTGTTTCGGACGAAAACACCCTGTTTGTTACGGCGCGCGACCATTATCGGATAAACGCATACTCGGAAAAAGTTTCCGAGGCCGCGCTTGCGCTTTGGGAGACCTATGAGAGCGACAGGCGAGCAATAATCGAAAGCCTGCACGGCATAAACGGGTATGAGCTTTATCCCGAGGACGGGTCTATTCTGCATGAGACCGACGCGCGGGATTTGGCGGATAAGGCGCGAAGCCTCTGGCTGACTCTGAATTTTGCGGGCGAGTATTCCGCCGGGGAGAAGCCCGTGACAATAAGATTCAGAAAGTATATTCCAATGTTCCCCCAATACCGGTATGTGACCACGATGGAAGAGGTCCGCAAAAAATTTTTAGAGGTCTTTTCTGAGGAGTTTACAGATAAAATACTGAGCCAAGCTGTCGCCGACAGGGATTTGATAGAGCATAACGACAACATATATGTAGCATATAAGAAAAACGACGGCGAAGTCTCCTATAACAGCTGGATGCATCACGTCGAGGATGACGGCAACGGGAATTTCACGGTTGTTATGGCCGTAAGAAAACGCTCGGTTGACGATATCATCTATGTCAAGCTGCCGACAGGGAAAAATGCGGAGGGAAAGTTCGTGTTTACCGATTACCCCTATTGGGATAAATCAAAATAATTCTCGCGGACATACTCCGCAGGGAACGAAAAGTTTTCTTGTAAATCGCCGCTCTGCGTGATATAATCATATCGATAAAATTTTATCAAAGAGGGGATTCCTATGAAAACCGCAATTTACGGCGCAGGGTCGCTCGGCACCGTGCTCGGCGCATATCTCGCAAAGGCGGGCGTGGATGTCGATCTTATCACGCGCAACCGCGAGCACGTCGAGGCTCTCAACAAAGATGGCGCGAAGATAATTGGCACTGTCAATATGACCGTGCCCGTCCACGCGCTGACTCCCGACGAGATGACCGAAAAATACGAGCTGATAATCCTGCTGACAAAGCAGCTCGACAACGTAAATGTTCTGAAGAATCTTCAGAAGAACATGACCGATGACTGCGTCGTCTGCACGCTTCAGAACGGACTGCCGGAGCTCTCGGTCTCCGAGGTCGTTGGCGAGGACAGAACGATGGGCTGCACCGTCGCATGGGGTGCAACGCTCCACGGCAAGGGTGTGTCGGAGCTCACGAGCGAGCCCGACAGCATGAGCTTCGGTCTTGGCAGAATGAACGGTCAGAAGGACGACAAACTCATGCAGGTTAAGGCGCTGCTTGAGAAGATGTGCCCCGTCGAGGTTGAGGATAACTTCATGGGCGTCCGCTGGTCGAAGCTGCTCATCAACGCCGCGTTCAGCGGTATGTCCGCCGTTATCGGCGGCACTTTCGGCGACGCCGCAGAGAACAAGGCCTCCCGTGTCTGCTGTCAGAACCTTATAAAAGAGTGCATCGATGTTGCCGCGGCGGCGGGAATAAAAATCGAGCCGGTTCAGGGCAAAGATATCGTCAAGCTCCTCGACTACAAGGGCAACGGCATAAAGAAGAAGATATCCTTCGCGCTCATCCCGATATGCATCAAGAAGCACAGGCTCCTCAAGGCGAGCATGCTCCAGGATCTTGAAAAGGGCAAGAAGTGCGAAGTTGATGCGATAAACGGCGTTGTCTGCGCCTACGGCAGAAAGTACGGTGTGCCGACTCCGTATAACGACAAGGTCTGCGAGATAATCCATGGCATTGAGGACGGCAAGTATACATATACATTCGACAATGTAAAGCTGTTCGCCAACCTGCCGAAATAAGAGGCATATTCGGCATAAACCAAATAACAAACCCCGACTATGATTTGTAGTCGGGGTTTATGCTGTTCTGCCACGCAGAATTGCAGATGGTACGGGACGCCGAAATGTGCGTAGAAGCACGTTGTTTGTCGAAGAATCTATTTTGGCTCCCCTGCAGGGGAGCTGGATTGGCGAAGCCAAGACTGAGGGGT
>ENA-ORSG01000651-ORSG01000651.1-human-gut-metagenome-genome-assembly--contig:-NODE-651-length-30405-cov-21.514860_pt1 | contig 30405 bp, 27 predicted proteins | sample MGYA00242189_ERZ509156 | MGnify/ENA primary metagenome ERZ509156 (study PRJEB26280, sample SAMEA2338666) | human gut metagenome | biome: human gut; feature: human-associated habitat; material: faeces...
GTTCCGAGAGAACTTAGTAAAGTTTTCTCTGCATCAGTCATAAATTTTCTTGTAGTACTTTCTTCAATCATTGATGCTGGATGAGAAGCCGGATGAGAGTATTTATTAGCTCCGGAGGCTATTCCACTAAGTTTTGTACGTTCTGCATCCGTCATAAAACGATGAGTCGAATCTTCTTCAACGTCCGTCGCTGTATGTTTATGAGAACTTGCAGCATAACTACCCTTAGGTTGGTATACTGAATCGTGGTTGTGATTTCCTGCCGCTTTACTATTCCAAGCATCTTTTTCCGAATCTGTGACAAATCTATGTATAGAATCATCCGTGATGTCAGATGCCGAATGCTTATGTGATAAAGCTGCATAATTCCCTTTTGGTTGATACGTAGAATCATGATTATGGTTTCCCGCAGCCTTACTGTTCCAGGTCTCTTTTTCTGTATCAGTAACAAAGCGGTGAGTACTATCCGGAGTAATATCCGTTGCTCCGTGTTTATGCGAACTCGCTGCATAACTTCCTGCTGGTTGATAGACCCCTGCATGATTGTGATTAGATGGAGATGCACCTACTTCGCTTGCTGTGTAACTAGGTTTACTAGCAGCCTTCGCCCATGCAGGCACATCGCTCGCAGGCATAGAGGAGGGGAAATCACTGATTTCAGACTTTTTGTGAGTATGCGCTTTCGGTACACGTGTATCACTTAGACGTGCATCATTTCCCTCGCATACGGTTCCTTCCGCACTACCAAAATTCTTATTAAAGGCCGAATTCTTGGTAAATGCAGGTTCATAAGTACCTGCATGATTGTGATTAGATGGAGATGCACCTACTTCGCTTGCTGTGTAACTAGGTTTACTAGCAGCCTTCGCCCATGCAGGCACATCGCTTGCAGGCATTGAGGTAGGGAAATCACTGATTTCAGATACCTTATGTGTATGCGCTAATGGAGGCCGTGCATTACTCAAACGCGAATCGTTACCCTCACATACAGTCCCGGCGGTCGTACCGAAATTCTTGTTAAAGGCGGTCAGTTTAGTGATTATCAGTTCATATCTGCTATCATGGTTATGGGAGTCCAAAGCTGCTTTCAATGCCTTTCCTTGTTCGGCAGAAAGCACTTTATTAGTCCCTCCACTTGTCAGATTATTAACAATATCAGAAATATTAAGTTTCTTTCCTAGCTCTGTTGCCATCGTCGTGGCAAAGTTAGGATCATTGTTAAGTGCGTTCGCTAACTCAATAAGTGTATCGAGAGCATCCGGAGCACCGGCAACAAGTGCATCGACAGCAGCTTTCACTTTTGCATCAACTCCCGATACAGCATTATTAGCAGCCAGTGCAGCAGCGTTCGCATCGTCAGTCGCTTTTTTTGCTAAACCTGTCTGCTCAACAGATGCATCCTTGGCCGTATTTGCTTCATCTGTCGCTTTCTTCGCTAAGGCGGTTTGAGCTTCTGATTCAGCTTTAGCAGCATTGGCCCCTGCAGCCGCAGTAGTTGCAGCATCTTTAGCTGCATTAACACTACCAGCCGCAGTATTAGCCGCATCCGTGGCTTTCTTAGCAAGGGCTGTCTGCTCAACAGACGCATTTTTAGCGGCATTTGCATCGTTAGTAGCTTTCTTAACGGCTTCAAGCTCTGCCGTGGCTTCTTCTGTTGCCTGTGTCATTTCCTGCACAATACCGGCATACTCTGACTTACGTTGAGACTCTGCTTCGACACGTTCCGTTTCAGCGTTTACACGCTTAGCCTCATTTGATCCGCGAGTACCTTCTGCAGTTTTACGCGCATCTTCATTCTGCTTTCTCTTGTCTTCTTCTGACGAACGGGAAGTTTCAGCCGTAGCGCGGGAAGTTTCAGCAGCGTTTCTCTTATCTTCTTCGGAGTCACGGTTTGTCTCCGCTGACTTGCGGGCGGTTTCGGCAGATACACGTTCAGATTCGACGGTAACGCGTTCAGATTCGGCAGCCACACGTGAGGTTTCATTCGTTTCCCTTGTCGCTTCATCTGCTTTCCGCTTATCCTCGGCAGAAACACGGGTAGATTCAGCGGAAGAACGACCACTCTCCGCAGTTTTTCGTTTGTCTTCTTCCTTCACACGTTCCGATTCAGCAGAAGAACGACCTGTTTCAGCGGTCTTACGTGCATCTTCATTACTTTTACGTGTTTGTTCATCCGACACACGTTTAGCTTCTGTATCAACACGTCCAGATTCAGCAATTACCCGTTTATCTTCAGCAGTTACGCGGGCCGCTTCTTCTGTCTTACGCGCATCTTCATTTTGCTTTCTGATATTTTCAGCAGAGGAACGTCCGGTTTCAGCCGTAACACGTTCTGTTTCGGAAGTCTTTCTTTTATCTTCTTCGGAGACACGGGAAGTTTCGGCAGATTTGCGTGCATTCTCATTAGCCACACGTTCGGATTCGGCATTGCCTCTTCCTATTTCGGAATCTTTTCTAACCTGCTCGTTAGATTCTCGTGTACCTTCGTCAGCTACACGTTTCTTTTCTGCATTATCCCGTGCAGTTTCAGCAGTAGAGCGTCCACTTTCAGCGGTTTTACGTGCATTCTCATTAGTGATACGAACGGATTCAGCTGTTTCCCGTGCCTGTTCTTCACGAGAACGTTCGGTTTCAGCAGTTTGCCTGGATTGTTCGGAAGCATTGCGACGGGATTCAGCGGTTTCACGAGTCGATTCATTCTCTTCAACTGTGGCTTCTAACTGCCTCATATCGGTAGTTGCTGTTTGTGCATCACTCGTAGCCTTGAGCATATTATCCAAGGCAGTCTGAATCTTCTCTAAACCAAATTTAAGGCTAGTCTTAACTCCGTTGATTACTCGGTAGCCGATAGTGAAGAAGCCTTTCATGTCGCTGGCTTCGTTCAGTTCTGATATTTTTTTCTTCTTTAATGGCATAGCAAATCAATTTAAATCTATATAAAACTCTCCGTCCTCTGTTATGATAAATTCGCCCGCTTCGGATGAAAGCAAGAACTCCGTTTCTCCGATCCGGAAGCTGGTAAATACGAGTTTCAAGGTAAATTCCCACCATACACCGTTATTTAGCATGAAATCATTCGTCTGACAACTCTTATAATAGCAGGGATAGCTTTCACTCCATTCATCACAATAAAATATACGTTCCGCATCGGAATACTCATATCCTTCATCATCGACTTTAGCAGATAGCCGTGTTAAATCATGGAGTAGGGCATCGTGATTACGCCAGAACAATTCAACCGTCCCGGCCCGCATCAGGCATTTGAGAGATACTTCTTTGGTTTGGAATTTCACAACTTCACCATCGTAGATTGCCCCGTCTTGACGCTTGAAATTCTGTAATAGGTTCTTTTTTACCGTCGGAGCCTTTAGTATTTCAGCATTGCTACCTTGCAATACGACTACACCATAATCGGATAAGTCTTTGTCATCAATCTCGTAACCTTTAGGCATTGGAAGCTCATTTACGGGCTCCTGGTATTTATAATCGACTTCTCGGGGGAAGTCGTTACTAAAAATAAATTTAGCAACTTCAAGACCTGGATTAATAACATAGCTGCTTTGGGAAGACAGACGTAACTTATGACTCCTGCCGATTAAGGGAAAGTAAAATTCATGATAGCTTAAGTCAGAAAGTATATCAATCAATCCACCAATACCCAAACTGCCTATATACGCAAATTCAATGCTTACTTCGGCCGTATCCAATGCAGGACAAGAAAGATCGAATTCTTGTCCATCCTCCTCCGGCCAATCATTCTTATCTGGTTCCTTCATGGCAGGAAATGCTACAAGATTATTATAACTTCCCTTTGTAACACATATACCCAAGCTGGTATATGCCTCTATTCCGTCAATCAATAATTGCCCTTTCATCGCTTTAATGTTATACCTTTAGTGTTTAACGTGTCTATTCCCAGCTTTACAGCGTACATGAACTCTCTTATTTCCACAAGGTTAGATGTGTAATTGGAGATATCCGATAAATGGGAAACAATAGTATCATTACCCCGAAGCATTTCAGCCATATTCTTATCCATATTTATTAGATATGACAGTTTCTCTGCTATTTTCTCTGTTCCTGAATTAATACTCTTAACTTCCTCATTTATAGAATAAGTATGCGAAGTCATTACAGCAAAGCTTCCATCTAGTTTGTTGGCTGAATCTTGCGACATTGAAGCAAATCCTTTCTTTGATGCCTCACGCTCATCGTCGTTATCATTCCAGCCGAACATTTCTGCCATTGCATCTCGTTTTGCTTTCATTTCATTAGAGAGCTGTTGCCCTTCTGCCTTCAGTGCATTATACTCATCTTCAGTCACACCGTCATCCATAGCATTGTTAAGTTTTTCTCTCCAAGCCATTAAGCTGTCCATGAATTCTTCTTTAAGCATAGAATTTACGATGGCATTCTTCATATATTCCTCGAAGTTATCAGCGAAGTCAGCAGAATCGGCGTCCATATCATTAAGCAAGTCCTGAAAGTCTGAACGAAGAGAGCTGTAATCAAGAAGCGTGGTATCAGCTATTTGCTGTTCCAGCACCTCCGCTACCTGTCCGACACCATTTGCGATTTGATCTGCAAATTTCTGCGTGTCTGAATCAAGTTGAGACCAGAAGATACCGGCATGTTCCTGAAGTTCCGCAAGTTGCTCATCGGTCAAATCAAATAATCCAGTCATACGACCACCCATTTTCTTTTTAAATTCCTTTACGGACATGCCTAATGCCTCTGCAGCTTGTTTCCAACCTTCACCGGACATATCATCTACTTCATCATAACCCTTTGAGTGTGACTTTCCAGAAGCACCAGAATTTAAGTATTGTTGCCCCAGTACTCGGGCATTTGCGCTTTGTTCTTTGATATTGGCAATAGCAGCTTCATAAACAGCGTTTGCGGTATCTCCTGTCAAGGTCTCCGCTAACTCCAGCTGTTTCTCAATTATCCGATCAAGAATATTAATATAGGATTCATACGTTTCTTTCGCTTTCTCGTATTTTTCTGTCGTATCGTCCTTAGTGAACATACTGAAAATCTTTGTTGCTACCTGTATAACGGCACTAATAACAGCAAGAATAACAGATGCCTTCTCAACTGTACTGATAGCGTTAGCCGATGTATCTGCTGCCATTTCAACACCACTCATAGCAGTCAATGCAAAGGTCCCTATTTCACCAATCAATGAGATAATTTCACCAGCCGGTCCACCGATTGATTTTCCAACATCAGTTAATGCGTCTGATAATTCATCTAACTGTGCTTTTACATCTTTCTCTGCTTTCTTTACCTTAGCATCCTTCTGTACCACCTTATCTTTCGCCTCATTGTATCTCGAAGTCTTTTCTTTTACTTTATCCAAAGCCTGTGCCTCGGTCAGATAAGCTTTTGTGGAATCAATTTTACCAGTCTTTTCGTTGAATTTAGAGGACTTGACACCATTTTCAATCTTAGCACCACCTTTTACAGCTTCTTGAGTCTGTTTAGCATTTTCTAATTCCATTTGCGCATTAGCTAACTCTTCCTCTGCTTCTGCTAATTCTTTCTTCTTGTCAGATAATGATTGAAACGGGTTACGTGAATCCAATTCATCCATAATTGATTGAATAGTACTAGTATATTCGCGAAGCTGGTCCGGGGAAAGAACTTTGGCAGCCGTACTCTTTGCATTCTCTAATTGAGTAAGCAGAGAATTAAGAGTTTCAGAAGACGTTTCTTTCAGATTTTCAAATGCACGAACATACTCCGGAGACTCTTTCAACTTATCGTAATCCAGGCCCATCAATTCCATTCCCTTGTTCTTTGTTGCTTGAGCAATAGACCGATCAATTTGTTCAACCTGTTCTGTATCTCCATTCTTTACTGCTTGTTTTCGTTGTTCCTGCAAGGTGGCAATATCTTTGTTGAATTTTCGTTCAATAGCAAGGCGTTGGTCCGTATAATCCTGATACTGATTCAACAGTTCGGATAAATCGTCTCCACGATTATATTTAGTATTTGTAACTTCCTTTTTTTCATTAGCAACTTTATCAAATGCATCAAACTGTTTCTTTACTGGCTCTGACTTGACATATTTTTCTGCATTGAAGATTTTATCTTTATTTTCAGGATTAGCATCAAAGGCGGAACGAGCATCTTCAATCACTTTTAACTTTTTGTCTTCAGCTTCGCGATCGATAGCCTGTAATTCTAGTTTATGATTGAGCTCCCTTTGTTTTAGAACCTTTTCACTGCTCTCTTTAAGCTTATTTATTTCAAGCTGCTCTAGTTGGTTTGCAGAGTCTTCTTTCATACGCTGTTGCTCTCTATTCTGCTTATCTAGTAGGAGTTTATATTTCTCCTGTTCTTCACACAGCTTTTTCGCTTGGTCATCCTTCTTGGAAGATGAATCATAGACTTTCAATTCTTTTTCGGCTTCTTTCAACTTCTTGGCGTTTTCTTTATAGGATTTCACCACAGCAGAATCTACTCCTTTGAAGTTCCCTGCGTCCATCAACTTCCTTTGAGACGAAGCGATTGAATCTAGTGCTTTCGTCGCATCTTCTTTTTGCTTTGTCCAAAAGGCTTTATCTGTTTTAGTCTCTACCTTTTTGCTGATCCCACTGCCTTGTAAAGACTTTATTTCCTTTTCTTTGGTGGAAAGCTGACCTTTTTTTGCTTTAAGTAACCATGCGTTTGGAGACCAGCCGTTATTTTCTTCTTGTTCCTTATCTACGAGTGATTGAAGCTCCGAAATTTCAGCTTTTAATGTATCGATATTACTTTGAAGGGAGATTATTTTTAACTCTTTAGGCTTTGATTTCTCTTCTGCTTCTTTTTGAATACTAAGAATTTCATCAACACGTTTTTGGGCAATTTTTAGTTCTTCTTCTGCTATTCTCTTTTCCTCTTGAATTTTTTGAATAACGGCGGCCTTTTGTCCACTAGGAGATTCAGCCTGTTCTTTGCTTGTTTTGTCAAGACGTGAATTTATGGAATTAAGTTTATTTTGGGCTAATACAAGATTGGTCTTTGCCCCAATTCTTTCTCTTCTATTTATTTCATTATTAATTTGTTTATTCAAAGAGAGATGATCCATAAGTTTCAATGTCTCAATATCCATATTGGAGAAGACGGTTGGCATTAGAGCTTGAAGTTGCTTATATGCTTTAACTTTGTCATATTGTGTTGAATTTTCATCCTGAACAATAGAAACTAGGCTATTTGTTTTATTTTTCAACTCGTCCAATTGTTGAGTTTGTTCCTCTACAACTTTATTATATCTCTTTTGTACCCTTTCTGCTTCAGTTTCAGCGGTAGCACACTTATAAACGGCATATCCAAGTCCAGCAAAAGCAGCTGCAGCTAATACATAAGGATTAGTTAACATTGCAGCAGCATTTTTTAGTTGTGCAATAGTTTGAGCTTTGAGAGCTTTTGTCAATAAGATTCGAGAAGATGTATTCTTTGCAATCATTGTTGCCTCAATAGCGTACAAGCCTTTCTTTAGGACTAAATCTGCGGCTTCAATAGCACGCTGTTTATTAACAAGCGCTGTCACTGTTACATAAGTTTGTTTAGCAGTACTTACAGCCAGAATACTTCCTTTATATCCAGCAAGAGCCGTCGTAACGACAACGATCAAAGCTCCTATATTTTTTAATGCTTCTTGAGCGCTTCCATCGGCAAAGGCTTCATTCATTGATTGTGCCGCACTGGATATCTCTTTCAAAATTTCCTGTCCTAACGGGCGAAGGGCTGCTGTTATATTATTACTAAGAAGCTTCATTTGATTCTCGGTTGATGAAGACATTTCTTTGAAAGCAGCTTCTGCTGCACCTGTTGCATTTTTCATTTGATCCAGATCGGACGCAGCACCTACTGCATTCTGTCCGGTTATCATTAGGGCGGCTTGTAAAGCTTCGTCAGTACCTAATAACTCTTTCATTTTTGTGGTACTTCCATTTGCTTCGTTATAGATGAGCTGTAATGCTTCTTGGAAAGAACGTCCGGAAAAGGCTGCATCACCTAAATGGTTAGCCGTTCCCATAATTGCCGCACGTATTTTAGTCATAGCTTCGGCTGTCGGAACTCCTTGTTTAGTTATTGATACGACAGCTGCTAGCACGTCTTCGATATCAATGCCAAAGGACGAGGCAATAGGAGCAGCTTGAGCAATACTCTTTCCAAGTTCTCCCATTGTAGTCTTACCAAGCTTGGCTGTGGTAAATAACATATCAGAAACAGATTCTGCTTCGGAAGCTCCTTTTTTATACGCATTAAGAATTGTAGTGATAGCATCTGCCGAAGTAGCCGTTTCTGTAACGCCACCGATAGCAGCCTTAGCAGATACTTTTAGAATATTCATAGCATCCGCTCCATCATGTCCTGCAGATACAATCTGATATAGTGCTTTAGCTGATTCTACGGCTCCAACTGGAACCTCTCTAGTCATATCGATAACACTATTCATGAAATCGGTAAGACTGCCTTTTATTCCGCTTGAAAGTGTTGCAACTTCTTTCATGCTTTGCTGGAACTGCTTTTCGAAGTTATATGCTTCTTTGGCTGCTTGAGTAAAAGCGATCCCCGCACTAATGCCAATCCCTCCGAATACATCAAAAGCGGTAATTTCACCGGCCATTGCCTTTATGATTCCCATCGCTTCTTGACGCCCGGAATATAGCCCTGAATTATCTATACCTGTAGCGAAATATAACGCACCATCTTTATTCTGAATACCCATATAGCATTTATTCTTAAAATATAAAGAGGAGGTAAAATTTGGCTATTTCGAGAAGAATAAGCATCTTTGCAGTGTTCTAAGACCAAGGAACGATTTTTATTTCAACGTATTAGGGAGTTGATTCGCCTACTATATCACAATATAGGCTATCAATTCCCTTTGCTACATAATCCTAATGCGTTGCAATAGATTATGTTCCTTGGTCGGAAAGAATAGGGGAGAGATAGCCTTTTTCTATAATATATAAATTACTATTCATTAGCGCCATGACCAAGGAAAATGAGAACGTATCTGTAGTGAATAAAAGGAACTACACAGAAGAAGAAATCAATGCTGCTTACAAGAAGGGCAAGGATGAAGGAAGAATTGAAGGGATGCTCGCTTATCAGAAAAGATTGATTGAGAATCTACAGCGGGATAATGCATCTCTCAATCAGAAGCTTCAGGAGATTAAAAAAATAATCCCCCATATCTTCACAGATACAAGGGACTAGAAAACATACTCTAAACCAATTTAATAAAAAAACAGTTAACCTAATATATAAACACAATGGCAAATTACCTTATCGTTTGACCTTTCCAGCAATATCGTTATATTTCTTTATCCTGACTGTCTTACTAGGGTCATCAAAAGACGGAAGTTCTACCCACTCATAATCTCGTCCTTCAACATTTCCGTCTTCGTCAGTCATCTTATTACGCTGTCTCATCACAAATGAGTACTCCTGAAGTAATATCTCTATTAATCCATAGCTACTATCCAACGTTTGATTAAACGTTAATCCTAGAGCTTCCTTTGCAATAACTAAGAATCTGCTTTGGTTATATCCTTCCAGCTTTGCAGATTCTTCCGAGCGGCTATTATCTCCGTCTCTCGTAGCGGGCTCACGTTCCGAAGCATCGTGATAGAGGTACAAAAAGGGTGGTACCCTATGCGATATATGATTGCATTGAATAATATGCGTATATCCTCCCATGTCGTATTGTCAATGAGGGCGTTTTTAAACCATGCCGGCGGATCACTTGGCTTGTTATGAATGCCCAGGCAAACGACATCGAGAAGTAGTCCTCCATATTTATTCATCAATTCTGGAAAATCAGCATTCAGCTCACCATCTTTAACAATCATTTTATCAATATCTTCTTTTTCAATTTCAAGGAGAAGTGGACGAATTCTAAACCATGTCCGGACAGTGATAGGCTTTATTACAATACAATCACCGGGATCCTTTCCTTTCGGAATAGAATCTCGGTTAGTAAAATCAAATGGAATCTTGACAGGCTGCTCCGTTACGGATTCCGATTCTTGCTGAAATAAGTTCTTTATACTCATAATTTCCTCAAGGAGCCTAGCCCGTTGTACTTCCAGGCAATACATTCAGTTATTCGCGACTAACTTTCAATACTTTCGGCTCCATTCTTCAATAGTTTGCTCCTGCAGGCGGATTCGAACCGCCGGTATCTACATAACCAATGTAGCGCTTTTACCAACTAAGCTATACAGGAATCCAATTAGTTATTTCTTAGCTGCATTTGCGGGAGCTTCTCCACCTTCAAGAATGCTAACTACTTCGCGCATGAAAGCGGTCTGTCTCTTACCTTCTGCAGTAATAGCAGACTGCATATATACACGAACAAGTAACAACTCTGCCTGCTCTGATCCCGGAGCCTGTGAAATCTTTGAGGCAATTTTACCATTGACGATGGTATAAACCACTTTCTTTCCGTCTTTAGGCAATGTCTCGCACTGAAACGTTTTTGAAATAGAGGGAGTGTTAATAGGCTTTTTCCAAATGTTTTTTCCTCCTGTTGTATCTACTTCACCGCCTGCCAGTTCTTTAAGGACTTCATTGGATGGAGTAGGGATGGAGAACTCAACATAATCTGTCGTATCTTTCACCAGCTCAACATAAAGGGGTTCTTCACTACCTTCTACTTCAATCTTCACTTCCTTGGGATCTGCAAAGTTAAATGCAACACTTCCTTTTGTCGGAAGAGGAAAATCTTTGAGGTCCGCTCCTGGAACACCGTCACCGACTGTTCCGAATTTAATTTTACCTACGCCCATAGCGATAGGTCTTACTTCTCCTGCCATAATTATTGATCTATTAAAATTTCTAATCTAATATTTGTACAAGCAAAGCCCTCTTTCAAGTCCGGCATTGGAACACTCCAGAGAACTGTCACTTCTTTACATGTACCGTCATTGCTATTGATTGAATCAAGCGATTTCCTTACCTTACGCCTAAGTTCCTTCATGCGCTGACGTCGGGGCATGCCGTTTTCATTCAAAGGGACAAAGATATTGACGTTAACAGGCACTTTATTAATGAAGTCGAGCTCATTCAATTGCAGGTGATTGATAATGATATGTTCATTAGTAACACCCGATTCCGATGCATCCTTGTAAATCATAACATTAGTTTTTGCAGTAATCACAGCATCGTAGACTATATCTACAGCGTCGAATTCATCCATAATCAAATCTTTCTAAAAACAGATTTCAATGTATCTCTTAGATATTTCTCACATTGCGTATTAGCCCCTGAAACGACTTCATATCCTTTAGCTTCCACGGCAGCCGCATATTCCATTCCTGCAACACCTACCAATACATAACCACCAGTATACGACAGTGAGACTTCTTCTGCAAGCCTACGACCTTTATACTTACCGGTTGTCTTATCAGTTCCTTTGTCGCCCTCCTTAAAGTTTTCTGTAACCACTTCGCCATCTTTGGCTATTATATATCCAATAGAGCTTCTAAGGTTACCTGTTTGGTCTTTATATGAACCACTCCGACGAGCCACTTCGATAAACTTTTCACCTCCAGCTTGCAGGAAAACAAGCATCTTATCTTCTGCCTTACTTTGAAAATGGTCGAACCAGCGTTCCATTTCATCAAAGGTGAATAGGGGAGTCATGCCGTTTTTCATACGTTGATAATTGAATGTGATTGATAAGGTTCCCAACAGATAATCGGTACGTCAATACCTTTGGAAGCGACTTTCAAACGCAAAAACTTACTACCTGATTGAGGCTGAATTTTGGTATAGAAATAACCATGCACTTGCGCTTCATCACCAGCCGAATTACGTTTATAGATAACAGTACCATCACTTACAGGATCATAACGTCCAGGAACGGATATTTCAATCGGTTTCCCCGGAACCCATTCACCGTTTACTGTCTTTCCGTTAACGTCGATAGTGACTATCGCTGTATGTGGATATCGTTTTACCATCTGTTACCAGCCCTTCCTTTGATAATGATTCGCTTGGCAAGTTTAGCCGCCTTCTCCGGTTCCCCGTTCTCTATATACAGTTGCTTTGCAGTCTGAATATAAAAAGAACGAGGATGAGTGATAGAAAGCTTGTTTTCACTGAAATCCGGTGAGTTTACCATCATGGCATAAGTATCAGCGACACAAAGACCGACTTGCTTCATGCTTTCAGCAGTACATTCTGCTTCGGAGTTGATACCCCGCTTAACGAAGACTACCTTATCCAAGAAGCCTTCCATATCCCCAATAGATGGATATTCCAGTATTGTTTCTCTGATTGTTGCCATTATAGTTTACTCTTCATCTGTTTTTTCAGTATCTTCATCGGCCGCCCATTCCTTGGCATCAGTTTTCATGATATACATTGCATCAGGATCGTTGACTACCGGGATGGCATTAGCTTCTGCTTTAGTCCATTCCTTGAAAGGTTCAAGCTCTGACCACTTGCTAAGGAATACAAAGTCCTTTTTCAGTGTTGTTGCTTTCTTCTTGTACTCGACAGAATGTTCCGCTGCAATAGGACCATGTTGGATGTCTCCGCATTGTAAATCTTCCAAGAAACAGATATTAGCGGCTTCCCATGGATTGATCGTAGTGCGATTATGAGCAGCATCTTCAATACGAACAGCCGGGCTCACTAAGACAATCTGAACACCTTCTGTATTCTCTTGTGCTGAGAGATATTCATTGATAACTTTCTTGGAGATAGTCAGCTTTTCTTTCTGATTGATCCAGCCTTTAACTTTCTCGATAACGGCTTTCTGTTTCTTCAATAAAGCAAATCGATCTTTGCGCATCACTACATACTTAATGGTAACACCATCAGCAGAGGCAGCAACTACTGTATCTTCAATGTCTTGCAATCCGTCTGCCGTGTTTGCATTTGCCCAGTCAGCAGCGGAAACCTTTTTATTTTCATTCTTCATACCACAACCAACAAATTCCTCGGTAACAATACCGTTATTATTGCTTGAGTTTAGAGTGAACCCACCTTTAGACATCAGCTGCATACACCACCATTCGAAACGTCCACGAACAGCGTTATATACAAAGTCCTGATCTTTGAAAGCGAGGTCAAGGATCGATTTCAAATCCGAATCACCTTCACAATCCCGGCTAAGTTGTCGGTATTCGTTCCAATCGCTTTCATTCATACCACGCTTAACAGCAGTCTTTGGGATGTCACCTGACATCTTACCTACAACTTCACGCTTCTTTTGCGGTGCAGAAGAATCAAAACTGATAACATCTGCAATAACAGGAGCACCTTTCTCTCCGGTCAAAGTTTCCCATTTCAGAGAATCTTTCTGCTTTACACCGAAGAAGTTAGGGAAGAACACCGGCTTAACCTTACGTGAGTTAAGTCGTGCTCCCATGTTCTTACGGTTCACTTGTTTAATTAAACTTCTTTCCATATATCAATATTTTAATGGATTAGACAAAACGGATAAAACGTAGCAACGCTTTAATAGCGTCGTCAACAGGGTAGGGTATTACTGCTTCATTTACAGTACCACGCACCAAGAGGCCTGACTGCTGGTTAGCTACGGTCACATCAACCTTGTTCATAGTGATAACCTCTGGTGTATATTTGAACTTTGTAGCTTTGGCAGCAGCTTTAGCAGTAACAAGAACTAAGACATCATTAATCTTTGCGGCTCCAATAGCTCCGGCAAGAGTTATTGTGTCATAAGCTGCATTGGTTTTGTCGATTGAAGAGATTACATCAGAAGCTCCGGTTAAAGCACCGCCGATTGTAACAGCTTCCCCAACTTTAAACACATGATTCTTTGCGATTTGAATAGCAACAGCATCGGCAGCCGCGACAGCAGTAACTTTTCCGGTTTTAACAATATGGTAAAGGCCATTAGCATCTTTACCCACAATTACAAGCGGAGGAAGCTCGTCGATGATTCCCTTCAGTTCCGCGCGGGCAATAGTTCCACCGCCCTGAATGTCCTCGATAATCTTTTCGATACCAGGAGCATACTGAAATTCACTTTGTTTTTTTCTGAACATAGCTTTTAATATTAATAATTATTCTTCCAGACCAAGGCTAGCAGTGCCATTATCAGAGCTTTCCTCGTCCTCCATTAACTTCAACCATTCCTGTTCGGTACGTTCTTTGGGCTTATAGGAATTAGGCTTATAATCACCACCTGCAACCTCATCATCAATAACAGATTGTTTGATTTCGGCATATTCTTCCTGCAGCTCTTTTATCTGTTCTTCAACAGAATTTTCAGAGTTGACGTCAATACGATTGAACCATTTTGCAGGGAGTTTAGCATCTGCAAACAATGCTTTTGCAGATGCCTGCTTCGTAGAAGTAGTGACTGTTTTAGCGACAGTAGAGACAGATGCAGCCAACTCGGAAATCTGTTTCTGCTGGGCTTTCAACAACTTAACAACAGAAGCAGGCAAGCCTTCTAAATCTTCGTCCTCGTCTTCATCTTCTTCGTCATCTTTCGGTTTCTTTGTTTTCTTTGTCTTTGTCGATTCAACAGGTTTACCGTCTTTCAAACCATGTTTTTTCTCATAGGCAGCAATAGCAGCATCAATACTGGCTTGACTGCCTTGTTCATTTGATACCAAGTCCGGAAGAATATTATCCTTGAATAGCCCAATATAGTTATCCAGGTTCTCTTCACTTTCGATGTCGAAAAGAGCTTGCACCTTGGCCGCATACTTTTCAGGAATTCCAGCTTTTTTCAAAGCTGCTTTGATGGTTGCTAAAATCTTCATACTTTTTTCCTTAAAATATATTGGGAGTAAATTTTTCCTGCTTATATATTTTATTTCAGAACCAAATGCATACATTTGCAATATGGATAAGAAGAAAGAATATAAAGTCAAAGCTAAAGCACTCGCTCTTCAAAATGGATTCGACCAAGTTTCCTACTATGGAGAATGGAATGGCTATTTGGCATATACAGCATCCCGGAAAGAAGACAAGGAGTGCTGTATTGGATATCCTCAATTTATCCTAGTAAAAGATGATACTGCACATCTGGCACCATATATACAATCACCAGATATCATGGGTATAGTTTCCATGCCAAAAGATTACAGCGAGACATTGCTATAATTTTCTCACTATTCCGTCAATAATATCAGTATTCACTAATAAGTTATCTACACGAAGCACATTTACCCCATATTGTAGTTTTATTCTCTTTGATATGTCAGCCCAATTAACAATTTTGCCATTTTGAGGGTCATAAAGAACAATCTTTCCATTAACTAATTTTTCTAAGGTTATGATATGCCCGGAATTTCCACTTTTCCAAGAGAAATCAATATGATATCTTCCTGGTTCTTTTACCAATTCTATAATCTCTTTAGTAAGTGCACTAATATTCTTGCTTTTTAAAGCACCTGTTCTAGTTACATCATATACACCTCCTGCTCTCTTTTTGACAGGTGTTGCCATAGTTTCTGGATCAATCCAAGCCCAATTTGTTTTGCTAGACAGTTCGTAAGGAATATTCCCGGCTTTTTGAAGATTAGGCAATGCTGTTACATCATATCCACGTCGCCTTAATTCGTTTGCAACAACGCATGATTGACAGTTTACACCATATTCATGGCTCTTACTGAAGTTTATATTTCCCTGTAGTTCATTAGCTTCTTCGAAAGTCATTTCCTTACCTCTCTTAATACCAATTTTTTGCTCAATCTTGGTTTGATTGAAGTTTCTCGCAAATCGTTCTTCCCATCTTTTTTGAATATCATTTTTCTCTGCATCAGTTTTGATGCGTTTAGGTCTAGAAACCTTTATAACTTCATTCGTAATAGGTTGGGAAACTATTTCTCTTTGTAGTCCTCCATCATTGGTAAAGTTATCCTTATACCAGAAAGCCGATTGCAATCCATCTTTATTCTCTCTGACGAAATCCTTTGCTCCCTGGGGAATATCTGTAATAACCTGCTCTTTCGGAACTGTGTCATTCAGCAAGAAATCAGCAAAGTCTTCCGGTTCCATGGTGATAGGAGTAGCAAAACAGATACAAAAAGGATGAAAGCCTGTAAATTTGAACGTTTTCGGATATTTTCCAATCATCGCATCACAGATCTTACACGGTCCGCGATTATTGGCCGAACGCTGTATCTCAATTCCTAGTATAAAATCCTGTTTACTCCAACGTTCATAGTCTGCACTACGATAAGCTGTGTTCGTAGTTGTTGCAGATGTTCGGAGAGCGTTCTTGTATGCAGAGCGGTATACACCTTGCCCTGGATGATAATCTTTCATCGGTTGTGATAGAACCAATTCACCTTTCTCATTTCGGATCCGGCGAAAACGTTTTTGGGGATTTTGCAAAATTTGCCGTATATCACTACTGATTCCGTTTGAATTACGTCCGGCAACTACGCCGCTATCAAGATAGAATTCGAGTTGCGATTTCGTCTGCTGTGTAATATTCCAGATCCTATCAGATAATTTGAATCCGTTAGCGTCTATATCATTTTTTAGAGCTTCAAATGCAGATAGACTATGAGTAAACATTCCATCTTTCGTTGCACTGGAAATAGACATTCCCTTGATGAACTGGGAAATAAAATCATCATTCTTTCTTTCTGCTCGTTCCCAACCGTCCTTTTGAAATGCGGAAATATTAGCATATAACATTGATTCAAGGTTTAGTAGTTCCCGATCAACCGCACTCTCTATTCCCTGATTGCTTATCCATACATTGTTTTTCCCCGCATCAGACCATTTACGGAGATACGGGGAAACAGAAAGTATAAACTGATTAAAGATATTGGCTATTACGGCCTGCTGTGCAGCAACTTTCTGTATGTGCTGTTTGTCGTAGAAAGAAAGTCCGGGCATGGCTTAGAAAGTTGCTCCAATGAGTGAATTATTCTGTGCAGTCTCTTTCTCATCATTCTTCTTACGATTCAGTTCCGCTTCCACATCATCTGTATAGGGCGAATTTTTAATAATCGTCTCTTTACTATTGAATTGAGAAGCAGTTTCAAGGTTCTTGAGTTCTTCCGCCAAATCCTGTGGGAGAATACTACCAAACTCTACTTCAATGTAGTTGTCATTTAGCTGTGATGCATATTTTGTATGTGTAATATTTGCCATTCCTGCTTGGACGATTGCTACTGTTCGTTGAACAACTGGACCAAATATTTCCATCTGTTCAGTAGCTTTTATCTCTGCATCAATCAGCATAAAACGACGTGAAGTGCCGCTAAGGTTGCCAAGTCCCATTAGTTTATTTATAGACAAGTCCGGACTGGAAGCTCCGGAATGTATTGCATCATCCAGTTGGTTTAGTTCAAGTGTAACGGATTCACAAGATTGTTGCCATGCAAGATAATCTGCATCACCGTGATACGATGTACCGGTATCTGAATCAACCTCCATACTGAAGTTCAATTCCTTACCAACCGTTTCTTTGCTCGGAAGGTTAGCTAAACCATAAGTTTTCAGTATAGGTTCAGAAAAGTAATCATTAGTATCTGATAGCCGGGAAAGTCTCATTTCTTTCTTGTCAATCAAATTAGCAACATCTTCCCAATCCGGACAATCGACCTCGGCATATACTACCGGAATCTTGCCAAAACGATTCTTTATCTTTTTCACTTGCCATACACCATCCATGATACCGGAGTAGATAACATCTTTCGTATAGATTTTCACGCATTCGCAAGTACGGCCATTGACTTCTGCATTGTATTTATAGAGAAAACCGTCCATATCGTCGTCCTCATCAAAGTGTGGATAGAATTCACATTCGACATTACTATCCTTGGGAGTAGAAAGAATCTTAACTTTCAACTGACTTTTTCCGTCGTTCTTGGTAACAGGATAGAATACAATAGCAGCCTTGGTTTCAGACAACACTTTGCGAGCAAACTCTTTCAATACAGATTGCATCTTGAGTTTTCGCTTATAGACTTTTTTGAACTCGCAGATCCCGTCGTTCGAATCTTCTGCTGTGATAGTCATTTCACCACCAAATAGAAAAGCAACAGAATTACGAACGATCTTTTTAGGTAGGTTGGTTACGACCTTAGCTACATCGACAGTCTTGTCTTCTAGTCTCTTTGGCTTTTCGACTCCTGTTTCGGGGTCAACTTCTACTTCTGTATCTGAATATACAGCAATCTTTTTAGGCTCCCGATACCCAACTGATTCTTTACGACGGGTTCTGTCACCGTTGTATTCCTCCATATACTCACGAGGATTACGATTTTCACGGGTATCAACGCATAAATCACCTACTATGCTACCGAAATCTTCATTTTTCAGAATATCCTTAATGTCTGGCATATACTTTTCTCTTAAAATATATGGCAAATAGGATTTATCCACGTCCCACTTTACGAGTAGACACTTTGAATTTCAAGCCTAATGATTCTGCAAACTCGGCAAGAATAGTACATCCATCTGGCGCATCATCGTGGGCGTTATTTCCTTCACGTTTGTAGCCAGTAAGTGACTTCATAAAACGCCAATAATCCGAGCCTTTAGGGTATTCTGATTCGTCTAAGAATACACAATGCTTCTTTATCCAGCCAGCCTTCATAATGATACGTGTTTCCTTATGCTGGGTTGTTGGCCGGGCTTGTATAACACACGATTTCTTTTTCGATGTAACAAGCTTACGCACATTGATAGCAAAGATACGGCCACCATTATTTGACTCAATGCGTAGCTGGTCGCATTCGGTATCTATTACCATTTGTGCCAGGCGCGGTTCTGTAACTTCAACAGGATCCTTTGTGAAAAGAACGTCGGTAATGAAATATTTCGGTCCGAACACCTTTGCGAATGGTGCGCAGAAATCATCATCTCCTTTATCGGCTGTATCACAAGCTCCGAGTGTCCCATCAGGTTTCTTTCCTGCAATATCGGCTAGTTTGAAGCGCATGAGAGACGATTTTGGGAATAGTAACCCTTTGGCTTCGAATGGTTCCTGCATATATTCGGCCATCCAAATGCTTTCGTCGGTTTCAGAACGTAGTTCCCGGTAATATTCCGTAGTATGTACATCAGCGCAAAAAGTTTCATCGTTTTCATCAAGAGCTGCGATCCGGATGATTTCATTATACTTGCCGGCTTCTTCCATACGTCCGAGGACATCACTAGAAGACCAGCGGGTCCCGATGTCAATCATACAACAACTTCCCTCAATACGGGAGTCGTGCGTACCTTGTTTCCAAGACCATACCTTTTCATTGTTATTGTCAGATAACGCATCTTCCAGGCTCTTATATAAGTCGTCGGTCATGGCGAGCATAGACGCACCGAAGCCGATCACGGTACCGCCAACACCGCCACCGAAATAAGATACCTGGCGAGCGCCTTCCACATTCCAACTTTTCACATTCTGTTTATCACCTTTCAGATGAATATCAGGGAATATCTCTTTATATCGTTTTGACTTAACTATATCACGGGTATCATACGAAAGTTTGTTGTATAGAGTATCAGAGCAACAATTACGCATTACGGATTCTTCCGGAAAGTGACCGTACATCCAAGCTATAAAAAGAGATGATATATAAGACTTACCGGCACGCGGCGGCATGCTGACAGCAAGACGGTAGATTATACCAGCAGAATATGATTCATACACACGCATGAACGCTTCTGCGACCTTCTTTAGGAACAGACGTTTAGAGAAAAACTTCGGATCATAGTACAAACAGAACGCCCAAAAGTCTTTCTTTGATATTCGTTTGCGGAGTATGGTAGCAGCCTTTGCTTTACGAATCAATATTTGTCTTTTACTCTTCTTCTTTGCCATCAATTATAGCCTGTAGTTGTTCGTCACTCAATCCTTCCAGTTCATCACCAAGGTTCACATTTGCATCAACTTCTTTTTTATCTCTCCATTTTTCCGGCTGCCGGTTCTTCAGCCAGAATATAGCGGCTGTCGTATCAGGTGGGTAATGCTCAATATATTCTTTTGAGTCTGTTATTCTTCCTTCGGATGTTGCAAATTTTGTTGCCTTACAGGAATAACCGATAGCACGATTATATAGCCGAGATGCAACGTTCGCATCCGCAATATTCTTTCCCTTTTTTAGGGACTGAAGAAATTCCGGATAATCTTTCTTCCATTTATTAAATGTGCGCTCGGTTACACTAAATAAATCAGCCATTTCCTTGTCTGTAGCTCCTAATAAGGCATAGTTCTCGGCTAACTGATTGTATTCTTCTTTATATGCGCTTTTGCGTCCCATATGATACTTTTTGCTTAAAATATAATATTGAATACTCATTTCTACAAATAAAAAAGGGCAATCAGTAATCGTATATACACGCTACTGATTGCCTTAGTACTGAAAAATAGTTTTAGCTACTTATTTAGGAATATATTCATATAATATAAAATTCTACTTTTCTTCTATAGTTATTTTTTCTAATTATTCAATATGATCTATCATATTTTTTATCAAATATGAAATCTTAGGATCCAAAATTTCATATACTTTCTCACCGTTCAAATCAGGTATGTCTTCTTCTCGTATAAGTTTATATCCTATCATTGTTTTCATTTCATTCATTGACTGCCTTTGAGGTTGTTTTAAAGTAGATGAAAGTTCTTTTTCTGTAAATCTCTCTTTTTTTAGTAACAATAATTTATTTATCATCGATTTCACATCTTGATTTTTGGCACTTTTAGAGGGAGTATTGGAATCATAATCATAATGCTTACAAAAAATTTTAAGTGCTTTACTTATGGCCGCATCTTCAATTTTTCTAACATTAGTCTTTCTATTAGCTTGCTCTTTTAGAATTTCAAATAAAATAATGATTAAATCTCTCGGCGATTTATTTGATAAATTAATAATAGCTTCCCTATCAAATTGACTTTTAATCAAGTCTTCAAACTTAATCAAATTTGTCTGATCTAATGAATAATATGCAAGTCTTTTATTGATTAAAGGTTCCATATCTTCATCGTTCCATCTAACATCTATAATACCAAATTTATCGAACCTTACATAACCTGATAACTCATTTTTTAATTCAGACCATAGGCTAAAACCAATAGCTATGGTATCTTTCATAAGAAATTCTGTATCAGATAAAATGTCTTTTACAAAGATTGATATTTTCGAAATATCATTTAATAAATCTGACTTTTCATCAATTTTATCAAATAAAACAACTACTTTGGTTAACTTAATATGTTTAGCTAACTCGCAAGTTTTGTATAATAGGTCCTTTAACTCACTAAGTTTAAATTCAGTAGGAGCTAATTCTTTTTTTTCGTTTTTGGATAACTGTATTTTGCTTAAGTACTCTTTATGTGCAATTTCATTTATTTGCATAGGTAACCCTAGAGAACTCCTAATCCAATCCGAAGTGATAGCAGCTCCTATACTTATACTTTTATTAAAGAAATCACATAAAATAAAGTTATATATTTGTTTAAATACATTGACCGTTTTTATTTTATGTACTTTTTCCAATGCTGCATTAAACTCTTGTATTGAAACTGGTCTATAAAATATTGAAATGAGTAGAGCTAATTCTTCTTTTTGATATTTTGTAAGTTTCTTAATCAGTAGTTTGTTTTTTACTAAAAAATAAACTATTTTCTCTATAATTTTTCTATTGATCAAAAACAAGAAATCTAATTCATTATCTTTTAGTGGTATTGTTTCAAATCTATCAATTTTTATAACACATATATTCCCTTTTTTTTCTAGATCATCATACAATTTATTTATAATTGATGTTTTACCATGTCCTCTATGTCCAATAATAAATCTAGAATCACCAGATTCTAAATCATTTATCAATGTATTATAATAATTTGGTGAATAAAAGATTTCATTTATAAACTCCAATTCTTGTTCTGATGATCTTTTTGAGAAGGGATTTGATTTAAAACCTAAATTGTGATAAATGTCACTCACTGTATTGATTTATGATTATATTATTAATATTAATGTTACCGATTTCGGGAAAATCAATGCAAAGTATTGCCTCATATTCATTGATTTGTACAGTCAAACTGAGTTCGTGCTCATTTATCACAATATAAAACTCCCATTTATTGGTTTGGATTCCATCAATAGCACGGTCAAGTGGCATTTTCCATTTAGAACCATTATTATTATCTCCACCAATAAATTCAACACCTGAATATATTGATTCTGTACGTCTGTATATTCTTTTCACTTCATGCCTAGACATAGTAATATCTATTATTTAAAATTGCACATTGCAAATATAGTAAAATTCAAACTTAGAGCAAAAGCATTTATTGTTATAAAACAAATATTCTAAAAAAAATGTTGATTTAAAACAGGCTTTCACTATTAATTTTCTTTCTAATGAGTTCCTGCACTCCGTTATAAATTTCATATAGTTGTTTCAATGTCTCCGGACCTTCCCAGTCGGAAAAATTACCGTCTTGGAAGAAATGAAACTCAAAAACACGAGCTGCTACTGGACCTAAATCAAGGCTTTCAAATGTATCTCTTACTAAATGCAGTTTATTTAGTATTTCAGTATTTCTATCTTCTGATTCATCCGGGATATCTTCAATATCCAGCCTTGAATAATCTACATTATCATCCACAGGCAGGGGCTTGTATCTACTCCTATACTGTGAAGTGGGAGAGGATGCGTTTAGTTTTATCATCTTCAAAACAAAGAAATCAAGCTCTGTATAGCCATTTCTTTTTGTTTCAAGTAGTTTGTCCAGCAACCTGTTTTTCTTTTGAAGGAGCGAACAAATAACCTCATTCAAGACATCTGTCGCTTCATCAGGAATGCCGGCAAGCCCACAATGATACAAAGAGTAATCAAGCCAGCGTTCGTAACGTTTTGTTATGTAATTATTTACTGCTTTACTTGCCATAATTTTAATTTTTTAAATTAAGTATGACATAGCAAAGAGAATACTTTAGTGTTTCAGTAACTTACAAATAACAAATGCCGGATTTTTTCTTCAAAATCCGGCGCAACACCATTCTTTTACAAAGATAGAAAAAATATTGAAGAGAAAATTAATTCAGCGAATATTTTAAAAAGGTAATGGACCATCATCTTTAATTTGATTATCTATAGAGAATGGCACTTTGGTTTTAGAGATTGAAGAAGAACCAAGTTTCGTACCGATGGGTTCACCAGGCATGGGAATACATATGTCTTCCTCTGGATTTGAAAAGCGACAGAATTCGCCTTTGAATCGCAATAATATTTCACCTAGTGCACCGTTACGATGCTTAGCAATAATTACTTCTGCCATACCTCGCATATCGTTTCCTCGATCATCTTGAAAAATCTTATAATATTCTGGCCGATGTAAAAAAAGAACCATATCAGAATCATCGCATAATGTACCACTATCACGTAAATCTATTAACTGAGGACGTTTAGCATCAATCCCTTCACGAGATTCAATTGCCCGATTCAATTGCGATGTAATAATAATAGGAATATTCAGCTCTTTTGCTAAAGATTTTAATCTTCTTGTGAAGTAATTTATTTCCGAATATCTATTCTCTGTATATTTGATGTCATTATATAACAATTGAACATAGTCGATAGCAATCAACTTAACACCCTTTTCTTTTACTAAATAATGTGCCTTATTACACAAAATATCCATTTTCATAAGTGGTGAGTCATCTACATAAAGAGGAGCGTCTTGCAAATCTTTTAGTTTATAGTCCAATTGCTGCCACTCATAACAGGCAAGCTGTCCGCTCTTGATTTTCTCACTTGGAATTTCGCAGACATTGGTGATAAGACGATTGACTAACTGCACATTGCTCATTTCAAGAGAAAACAAAGCGACTGGAATTCTGAAGTTGACCGCCATATTTCTTAGCATAGATATAATAAATGCTGTTTTCCCCATTGCAGGACGTGCTCCTATAGTAATCAAATCACCATTCTGCCAGCCACATGTCATTTTATCCAATCTAGTGAATCCACTTTCCAAACCACTTAGTCCATCAGTTCGTGTAGCTGCCTTCTGAATTAGTTTATAGACTTCATCAATCACGGGGTTAATCTGAATACAATCATGTTCCGTATTTAATGAGGATATATCAGTCAGCTTTCCTCTGATTTCCGAAATTAAATCTTCTACATCTTGGGTTTCATCGAATACTTTTAAGCGAATATCTGTTGCAAGTGCAAGTAATTGGCGGGATATATACTTTTGTGCAATGATTCGGGCGTGATACTGCGTTTGAGACGATGATGCTACTTTGCTACTCAAGTGAGTTATATAAGCTGGTCCTCCAATTTTATCTAATTCGCCTCGTTTGCTAAGTTGCTCCTTTACAGTTAGAATATCTATCGGCATTTGATTGACCACGAGGGTAATTATTGCAGCATATATCAGTTGATGTCGATATTCGTAAAAAGATTCTGGACGAAGAATATCACTTATTAACGCATAAGCCTTTTTGTCAGTCATTAATGTACCCAATACAGCTTTTTCTAATTCAGGTGCGTAAAGAAGGTTCATGTTAAATTGATTATCATCTTCTTGTTGCTGTTTTTTTTCTTTCATGGTTTTTTGTTTTTTTATAATAGTTTTCAAAGATACAATTATCTTCGACTTTTACCTCCGATTTCCACAACATTAAACATTTCGTTAACTCGATCGGCAATATATTCCCCATATTTTAAATGAATCTCTTCCGGAAATAAATTAGTAGTCACGAATGTTGTACAACTTCTCCTGTTGTCGTATCTCATTTGAAGTATGTACTGTATCACATCCATCTCTGTCCCGTAATGCTTTACCTTAGGCTCTCGTCCGACTTCATCCAGACCTAACGCTATTCCATTTGAACCGTCATAACTTAAGATTCCGTCAATGCCTTTCTTGCAATACTGGTTAGCTACGAAAGCTGCTGCCTCTATCGGGAATCCTCCCTGTAGGTAATATCCTGTTTTGTCTTTTCCGTTGCTATACCTGTCATACATCTGTATGATTTTCAATATGCAGGATTTTCCGGTTCCTACAGAACCATATAGCCACAATCCTTTGCTGCGGTCTAAAACGTTCGACCCTCCGATGAGATATAAAAAAATCTCATTCATGATTTCGCGATTTCGATCGTCAACGCAAAAATTTGGGCATACATATAAACAACATCTTCGGAACAAATTCATCGAATTCTTAAAAGCAATCGGGTCATAGCTTGATGGTCCGCACTTTAATTTTTGTTTCTGAATCTGTATCTGTTCTCTTACTTTTTCCATCTTTTTTGTTGCTTAGTTCTAATTTCAACCATCGGGCAAAGTGAGACATCGCGCCTTTTGGCGACTTTGTCGTTTCACCCTCATTTTGTAGTTTCATAAAGAATTGCTTCAAACACTCGTAAAAGGCTTCTATCGTAAATTCATCATAACCGGAAGAACGAGTATTCATCGTTACAGTTTCCGCCCATGACTGATTAGATTTCAGTTCCTGATAGCATTCTTCTAAAGACTTATCGAAAAAACTATCTTCCGGAAACAGCTCTCCCACGCATGCGCGTGAGAGAGTTATAGTCTTATTGTCTTTAGTCTTATTATTAATGTTTACCGTTTTACTTACTCTTTTACTTACTCTTTTACTTACCTCTTTACTTACCGTTTTACTTTCGTCAAGTAAGTAATAAACTGGCGATTTCGCATTCTTCTTACCCGATTCGAAGGTTATTAAACCTTTTTGCTGCAATCTGTTCCTAACTTCAATGACGGTTTTCTCTGATATACCGGTTGCGAGGACGATAGTCTTGTTGGGATGCTCAAACGGATTCTGCCAACCCCGAATATTGCACTCATTCAAGAGATAGAAGTACAAAAAGACTTCGTTCGGGCTGAATTCTACACTTCGATTCATCTTCCAAAATTGGTTTATATAATCTATATAGGTCATTGTATGCTATGCCGTCAGTTTCTGACGTATTAAGTTCATATTTTTTTTCACGAGTCCGATAATACGGTTATGGTACTCGGTATTACTATTGCAGGCTCCACGGGACTGAACAATACTGAATGTTTTTAAATTGACCTCTACGGTCTCAATATGTTTCTTGCCGATTCGAGCAGAAAGAATGAGTGAATCCTTTTCTTTATAATATTTATTTGTAAAGACGCAATGGTGCATGATTTCACCTTCTTGTTGAAACTCTTCAAGACTTTTGAGCGGTACTACGACTATTTTACCATCAGACATTTTTAGGTCAAAGAACTTCGATTTTTCTTTGATATAATTCTCTGCATCCTTCTTGAGTTTAAGCAATTGTTGCATTTCTTTAGCCTTGCGTTCTTTTTCATCATCACGTTTCTTTCTCGCCACATACAAGTCATGGGCTTTTTTTAGATTCTTAGGACAAACGTAATGGGCGTTATGCAGATCCTTACGATAATGTTCAAGTAGTTTCAGATAATCAAACCACATGGAAACATCCTTAATCCGATATTTATTTCGAAGGCAAATTTTAATAGACGGCCAATACATATCAATCTTGTAACGGTGTCCCTCGAAATGATCTATTAATTCATAACGTCTTGCCTTTAGAAGTGTTTCAGCCTTGGGAGAATGGGGAATTATATTGGTAGCAGTAAGAAATGACATACCGCGTAATTTACAATCTATACCCATTTGAATATACTTAGGTCTAAAGACGGAGGCTGGATGATAGCGTTCACAATAAACATCATTACTACAACTGTAATAATATGATCCAACAACTTTATTACGTATCTCCAAATCTCCACACCATCCACAATGTCCCGTATTGTTAGCACGAGCTACTACCTCCCGGTTGCCATCATCTTTTATCCAATGTTGCAGTATCTCACGAATAAAATAACGAGGATTCGCTTCTGCCTGATAGTAAGCAATCAATTCAAAGCTTCGGATAACTTGGAATTCTTCACAAATTTCCGCTTTGGCAATAAACATCGATTGTTTGTCTGTACGCTTCCTTGACTGTTCTATCTTCAAGGATGCACCACAATGAGGACAAATAGCACGCTTACGTTTTACAAGTTCTGGAGAGAAGCGCTGCCCGCACTCCATACATATAGCACGTGACTTGGTTGCATATCCTATATGTTTTAAACAATCGCTTTTAGCCCAGTCAATCATCATATTCTCAATATTAGGTAGCTGGCTACTTAAACCTGCTACTCTAAGCTGTAATTTCGTTCTTGGCTTCATAAGTCTTCAAATAATAAAAATTGTCTGGAAGGTATTTGCTTTTTCATCCCTTTACGCTTATTAGGGGCAGAAGCAGGCTTTTTAATTTCTGGTTGTTCTGTAGATGCTTCTTTTTTCACATTTCCAGCTGATACCTTATAATTGGTTTGCTTACTAACTTTGATATCATCTTCATCGTAGTAATGAACTGCAAGCCCGAATACTTCATCGTCAGACATGAATACAGCGTTCCCACCGCGTTTTTTAGCTTCACCTATAATGTAATTGCAACATTCATCTATATTCTTATTTTGCTTCGCAAAAGAGGTGGCAAAGAGGGAATCTCTCTTTGCACGTTGCTCTAAATAAGATTGAATAACCTGTTTAAATGATTGGTTCTCTTTTCCCATGATTTTAATTATTAATTGATAAAGGCATTAATAGATAGGTTAAGCTTTTTACTTCTTCGTCGCAGCGGGTAAGAAGTGAAGCTTGCGATGGATCGCTCATAGTGATGGCAATATCTTCCGAAGGAATGTTATTCATCATTTCAATCAAGAAGCTACTTCTAAAGCCGATTTCAATATTACAGCCTGACTGCAGGATAATCGTTTCTTCTGCAGACTTAGAAAAATCTAAATCATGAGCTGCAATTTTAAGAGAGTCAGAATCGAACTTGAGGACTACCAAAGACGAACTTTCATCACAGAAGACAGATACGCGCTTTAAAGCTGACACAATATCAGCTTTCTTTAATACAGCACGATTTGGTTGCTTTTGAGGAATAACAGCGCGATAGTTAGGATACCGGCCTTCGATCATACGGCAGATTAACCGGTATGAATCAAACTCAAATAAAATATTAGTCTGATTTACCGATATCTCTACTTCCATGCAATCTTCCGGAACAATGTTAGAAAGTACTTTAGCAAACTTGCTCGGCAGGATAAAGGCCGCCCGTTCCTTGCGCGTATAAGCGGATGGATTCTCAATCATTGCTAGGCGGGTACCATCTGTTGCGACAAATGACATTGAATCTAAACCGATATCAAAATAGACACCATTCAGTACCGGACGGAGTTCATCATTGGCACTACAGATCAAAACTTGCCTTATTCCGTATAATAAATCATTGCCTGATACAAGAAATGGGCTGGCGGTATCATCCGTACTCATAGATGGGTATTGATCTCCTTTCTCAATAGGTATTGAGAACTTACCGTTTGCATACTTGACAATCAATTCCTTTTCAAGAATGGATATAATCAAAGGTTGTTCGGGAATCTCTTTTAGTCCGTCAAGTAATGTTTTTGCATTAGCCATGAAAGTGTAATTGGTGAAGTCTGCGGTACCATCTATGTTTGTAGAGATGCGTCCACCTTCTTCACCTGCGGTTACTAGAATGACTCCAAATTCATCTATAACAAACAAAAAGTTATCATAGGCAGGTAATGAGTTTTTAGGCTGTATAATTCGTCCGACTGATTTTAGCTTATCTGATAAAGCTGTTTTTGATACTGTAATTTCCATGCGTCATTGTTTTTTGGCGCATAACATAAAGAGGAGATAGGTTTCAGTAATTAAAAGCTATTAAATTGTATAGGAACAACAAAAGCCGGATAAAATCATTGTTTTATCCAGCTCAACACCATTATGTTTGCAAATATAGAGAGAGTTTTTGTATTTGCAAACGTTTCAGTCTTTTTTTTCTTCTTTTTTTTGCAATAAATCCAATACAGCCCGATTTGCCTTGTCGCAAATACTATAATCTATATCAATGTAAATATCAGCCATTTTATAGTCATTGTTCACATGGCCAAGACAGAAGTCGATGTCAGCTTTTGGTACTCCGGCTTTATTTCTTGCTAAACTAGCCCATGTGTGGCGCGCCCAATTAGTAGTAACTTTAAAATCAATCTCTAAATTCAAGCAAATGTCTTTCAGCCCACTATTGATTGCACGCATGAAATTGTTCAAGCTGCAATAGTTAGTATGAAAGTAGGAGAGGAAATACCCTTCTGTATATTTATCAAGAAGTGTGCGAAGTTCCGGTTCGATCTTTACGGAAAGTGGTACCTGTTCGTGATTTTTATCCGTATTCGTCTTTGAACGTGTGTACTCTAATCTTCCGCGACGTTCGCACGAAATACTATAAAGGTCGTTGATGTTGACCCCCATCATGTAAAACATCATCATAAATACGTCTCGTGCCATATTAGTTCGTCTTTTATCGGACTGGAAATCTCGAATTCTTAATAAGGTATTGATGTCTATATTCTTTCTTTTTCTTCGATACTCTGGAATCTCTGCCTTTTTAAACGGATCACCAGGTATTCTTATGATATCGAAGTCCTCGTTGTTATAATAGAGTTTGGCTTTGTTGTATAATGCTCTTAAGCCTCTAAGATAATGGCTTATTGTGCCAGGTTCTAGCGGAATACCTGCTGGGCCTGATTGATACAGGTCTTTTATCATCTTATTTAGTAGGAATGAGGTGATTAACTTAATATCTATCTTTTTCCTTTTCGTGTACCAGCATAGAGTATCGATAGAAGAGCTGTACCATTCGGCTGTTTTCTTCTTTTTCGTCTGAATTACTATGTTTTGAGCGAATTCTACGAAGTCTATAAATTCAGCATCAGGAGCGAGAGATTTTTCTATTTCCTCCTTGAGATCCATGCAAGACATGAATTGTGTTCTATCTTGCCCCAATTTTAAATATTCTCTCCGGATCTTCTGGATATACGCATTTATTTCGTATTCTATCATTTCTCCGTTTGTCACTCCCGATAAGATTCTTCCGGATTCGTCCATGTTTTCAGGGCGGATATAATAAGCGGTAGATATATACTGTGACTCTCTATTATGATATATTCTAATCTTTATATTAGATGTTCCATCTAGTTTTATGTGTCTTCCAGTTTGGAAAACAACTGCTTTAAATGTTGCCATATACTGTTTTAATGTTTTTTAAAGGTTTAAAAATGCATTAAACAGCTTGAATCGGGGTTATTTGATAGGAAATTGCTTTAATTTCCCCTAAACGAATGTAAATAGAGAAACTTGTTCAAAGATAGTTCAAAGAAATACCCTCTTTATTTGCCCCAAAACGGGGTATAATTGTGTCTAATTTACATAAACGAAAAAAGCCGATACAAACTGTATCAGCTCAACACCATTCAATTTTTCTTGACTTGAATTTTTCGTCGGGGTAGCGGGATTCGAACCCACGACCCCCTGCTCCCAAAGCAGGTGCG
>ENA-ORSG01000657-ORSG01000657.1-human-gut-metagenome-genome-assembly--contig:-NODE-657-length-30292-cov-7.362338_pt1 | contig 30292 bp, 31 predicted proteins | sample MGYA00242189_ERZ509156 | MGnify/ENA primary metagenome ERZ509156 (study PRJEB26280, sample SAMEA2338666) | human gut metagenome | biome: human gut; feature: human-associated habitat; material: faeces...
GCTATCCCGGCTGCGCTGGCTGCGCTGCCGCCATTCTGGCCGGCAACGCACCTGTGAACGCCTGCGCCCCCGCCGGCCCCGACAACGCTGCCGCCATCGCTGAGATCATGGGCATGGCTGCTCCCACCGGTGAGCGTCAGGTAGCTTTCGTCCGCTGCAACGGCGGCGAGGCTGCTAAGAAGCGCTTTGAGTATGTGGGCGTGCAGGACTGCCTCTCTGCCACCAAGGTTGCCGCCGGTCCTCTGGAGTGCCGCTTCGGCTGCCTGGGCTTCGGCTCCTGCGTGGCCGCCTGTAAGTTCGACGCCATCCATGTGGGTGAAAACGGCGCGGCCGTGGTGGACAAGGAAAAGTGCACCAACTGCGGCGCCTGCCGCGAGGCATGCCCCCGGAAGCTGATCGTGGAGGTCCCCTATTCCAAGAAGGTGTTCGTCAACTGCTCCAACAAGGACAAGGGTCCCGCCGTCACCAAGGTCTGCGCCAACTCCTGCATCGGCTGCGGCCTGTGCCAGCGCACCTGTAAGTTCGACGCCATCCACGTGGTCAACAACGTGGCCGTCATCGACTATGCCAAGTGCAAGGGCTGCACCATGTGCGCCAAGGCCTGCCCCCGCAACGCCATTGAGCCCATCCCCACCCCCGAGGAGAAGGAGAAGTTCAAGGCCGCGCAGAAGGCTGCCGCCGAGAAGAAGGCCGCTGCCGCCAAGGCTGCTGCTGAAAAGGCTGCCGCCGAGAAGGCTGAGTAATTATCCCCGTAGCTGTCACAAGCGCCCCATGCGGCTTTGCCGCATGGGGCGCTTCAGCTTGTTCCAAAAGGGTATTTGCCGCCTGCGGGGCGGCAAGCCTTGCGGGGCTTTGGGGGACAAGAAAACCGCCCCGCAGAAGCCTGCGGGGCGGAGAAGAGGCGGTGATTCAGTTGACGATGACAAAGCAGCTGACGCTCTGGTCGCCTACGGTAGCCTTCAGGATGGTCTTACCCTTAGAGACGGCTGTGACCAGCCCGTTGGCGTCCACGGTGGCGATCTTGGTGTCCTCAATGGTCCAGGTGACGGTCTGCTCCGTGCCGTCCACGCGCATCTGGACGGTGGAGCCGACTTTGGCGGAGAACTCGTTGATGGTCTCGCCCTTGTTCTGATAGATAGAGCGCAGGCCCAGCTCCTCCTTAGGCGGCTCCGGCAGGGGAGTGGCCACGTTGACGGTGCAGGCGGCGGACTGGGAGCCGTCGGCGGTAGTGACGGTGATGGTGGCGGTGCCGGGGATTCCGGCGGTGACCAGGCCGGTGTCGTCCACGGTGGCCACGTTGGTGTCGCTGCTGGTCCAGAGGACGTCCTCTGCGCCGGTGACGGTGAGGGTGGCGGTTTCCGCCTGGTTCAGGTTCAGGGTGGTCTGGTCCAGGGTCAGGGGCGTTGTGGGCGCGGGATCCGGCTCCACCACGGCGGGATCATCGGGCTTTTCGGCATTGCCCTTGCCGCCGAACAGCAGCACGCCCACCAGCACCGCGGCCAGCACCACCACCAGCACCATGGCCGGGCCCAGGATGCTGGGAGCCCTGCGGCGGCGGGTGACCTTGCGGCGGGGCGCGGCGGCCCGGCCCTTCAGGGCCTCGTCCTCCTGGCAGAAGGGGCAGGTTCTATAGCTGTCGGAGTACATTTCTCCGCATTTGGGGCACTTGATGAGCTTCATGATCTATATCCTCCATTGGAAAACACCGAAAGTGGGCGAAAATTATACCCTATTATCATACTCATTTTCCCGGGCCGCGTCAACTGAAATCCTTGGAAGTTCATGCTTTTTTTACAAGTTCCCTTGCAATATGCCGGGAAGTTTTTTATAATGTATGCAGAATATACGCTTATGCGGGAGGCAGAGATATGAACACCATCTTCATCGGCATCGCCGGGGGCACCGGCAGCGGCAAAACCACCCTCACGGAGCACCTGGTGTCCCGGTTCGGCGACGATATCGCCGTGGTGCACCACGACAACTACTATAAGCGGCAGGACTGCTCCTTCGAGGAGCGCTGCAAGCAGAATTACGACCACCCGGACGCCTTCGACACGGACCTGATGATCCAGGACCTGAAAAAGCTGAAGGCGGGCCAGACCATCTACTGCCCCGTGTATGACTACGCGCTGCACAACCGCACCGATCAGACCGTGGAGATCAGGCCCGCCAAGGTGATCATCGTAGAGGGCATCCTGATCTTCCAGAATAAAGAGCTGCGGGACCTGCTGGATATCAAGATCTTCGTGGAGACCGACGCCGACGTGCGCATTCTCCGCCGGGCCCTGCGGGACGTGGAGGAGCGGGGCCGCTCCATGCAGTCGGTGGTGACCCAGTATCTGACCACGGTGAAGCCCATGCACGAGCAGTTCGTGGAGCCCACCCGGAAGTATGCCGACATCGTGGTGCTGGAGGGGGGCCACAACCTGGTGGCCCTGGATCTGATCATGCAGCGCATCGCCAACCACATCGCGGAGAACTGACATGAAGGCGGTCCGTTACGCCGGGGCGGCTGTGTGCCTGGCTCTGGCGGCGTATTTCATGGCCCCGCTGGTCATGGGCATCCTGCACATCGGCATGGTGTATCCGGCGGCACTGCTGGCCCTGGCGGCGGCTATGCTCCTGCGGCCCCGGTGGTTCCGGCGGCTTCCCCGGTGGCTGCGGCGCACCGGCGGGGCCTTGCTGGGGGCGGGACTGGCCCTGCTGGCGGCGGTGCTGGTGATGATGGCCGTCCAGGCCGGGAACCGGCCCGGGCCGGAGGACTGCACCGTGGTGGTGCTGGGGTGCCAGGTGTCCGCCAGCGGCGAGCCCACGGTGATGCTCCGAGACCGCATCGACGCGGCGTATGACTATCTGACCGCCCATCCGGAAAGCCGGTGCGTGGCCTCCGGCGGGCAGAACGACAACGAGCCCATCTCCGAGGCGGCCTGCATCCGCAACACCCTGGCGACCCGTGGCATTGACCCGGACCGCATCCTGCTGGAGGACCGGTCCCGGTCCACGGAGGAGAATCTGCGCTTCACGGCGGAGATCATCCGGCAGCAGGGGCTTAACTCCCGGGTGGCCATCGCATCGGATAATTTTCACCAGCTGCGGGCCTCGGTATGGGCCGGGCGCTGCGGCCTGGAGGCAGAGTCCCTGGGCTGCGCCAGCTGGTGGCCCCTGGGTCCGGGCTATTGGGCCCGGGAGGCCGTGGCCGTGGTGGTGCTGGAGGTTGGGAGTCTGCTGCAGGGAGGATAAGATTCAGGCGGGGAACGGCGGAAACGCCGTTCCCCCGTTGACCCTTGGCTCCCCCTTTGGGGGAGCTGTCGGCGCAGCCGACTGAGAGGAAAAATCGGAAGCCCTTGCAGGCCCTCTCAGTCACCTTCGGTGACAGCTCTCCCAGAGGGAGAGCCAAGTAGGGCGCGTTGACCGGCGGCGGGCCGCGTTCACACTGGTTTCATCGGGCGGACGACATGTCCGCCCGTTTTTTGGCATTTTTACGGCAACAAGGCATCTGTCATGACATAAAATCGAAAACTGCCAGCCATAAGCCGAACGAAATACCGAAAACGTTACCAATGATTATCGTTATCGAAACAGCGTTTTTTCGACTTGATTTTTTCGGGTTTTTATGCTATATTAGCACGTAAGAAAGTAAGGGCGGAGAAGAACGGATTCCGCCTTTGGGAGGGGGCGCCGGCGTGGGCTTGTACATCGGAAAAATGGACCGCAAATGGCTGTCGCGGGTGCTTATCATCATGCTGGCGGATATTCTGGGGATTCTGGGGTCGTATCTGCTGGCCCTGTGGGCCCGGTTCGACCTCCACTTCATGGATATTCCGCCGGAGTTTCTGCAGGGATATCTGAGCACCATCTGGTGGTGGGTACTGATCTGCCTGGCGGTGTTCTGGTTATGCAACCTCTATAACAGCATCTGGCGGTTTGTCAGCGTGGACGCGCTGATGCGGATCATCCTGGCCTATGTCATCCTGGGCGGGCTGAGCTTCGGGTGCGTGAAGCTGTTCCACATTGTGATGCCCCGGTCGTACTATGTGTGGGGCCTGCTGTGCAGCTTCTTTATCACCGCCGGTATCCGATTTTTCTATCGGGGCGTGCGGTATCTGCGCAACCGGGTGCCCGGCAGCCAGAAGGGCACCGAAAACGTAATGATCATCGGCGCGGGCCAGGCCGGGCGGCAGCTGATCCGGGAATACGCCGTCAGCAGTCATCTCAACAGCCGGGTGGCCTGTCTCATCGACGACAACCCTGCCAAGCACAGCCGCATTCTGGAGGGCGTGCGCATTGTGGGCGGCCGCCGGGACATTCCCCAGGCCGTGAAACGGTACGACATCCGCAAGATCATCTTCGCCATCCCGTCCCTGCAGGGGGCCGGGCGGCAGGAAATTCTGAACATATGCAGCAAAACCGGGTGCCAGATCCAGGTGGTGCCGGGCATCTATCAGCCGGACCTGATCTTCCACGCGGCGGCCCATAAGCATGTGCCGCTGATGGAGGACAGCCCCAACGAGGCCATCAAGAACAACGTATTCGGTACATACAACATGGCCCAGTCCGCCGCGGCCCACGGGGTGAAGCGCTTCGTGCTGATCTCCACGGACAAGGCCGTGAACCCCACCAACATCATGGGGGCCTCCAAGCGCCTGTGTGAGATGGTGGTGCAGATGATGGACCGGCGCAGCGACACGGAGTTCGTGGCGGTGCGGTTCGGCAACGTCCTGGGCAGCAACGGCAGCGTGGTGCCGCTGTTTGAGCGGCAGATCGCCTGCGGCGGGCCGGTGACCGTGACCCATCCGGAGATCACCCGGTTCTTCATGACCATCCCCGAGGCGGTGTCCCTGGTGCTGCAGGCGGGATACTATGCCAAGGGCGGGGAGATTTTCGTGCTGGATATGGGCCAGCCGGTGAAGATCGACGACATGGCCCGGCAGCTGATCCGCTTGTCCGGCTTCGAGCCGGACGTGGACATCCCCATTATCTACACCGGTCTGCGGCCGGGGGAGAAGCTGTATGAGGAGCTGCTGATGGACGAGGAGGGCCTGCAGGATACCGCCAACCGGCTCATCCATGTGGGACGCCCCATCGACATGGACGACGAGGCCTTCTGCCGCCAGCTGGAGGCTCTGGAGCGGGCCTGCCGGCACAACAGCCCGGACATCCGCCGCTGCGTGGCGGACATGGTGCCCACCTATCACCCCAAGAAAGACTGACAGGCTATAGAAGCCTCGCAGAGTTTGCCGCCCGCAGGCGGCAAATCAAGTGAGATCATTTTCGCCCGGGGCGTGTACCTGGGCGAAAATTCTTCTCAGTTTGCAAGTGTGGAATTTGTTCGCCCCTGGCGAACAAACTATGCGCGCGGCAGACTGCAAGCCTTTTATCAAAAAAGGGCTATGCCCTTTTTTAATAAACTCAGGGACCCCGCCATTTGGCGGGGTCCCTGAGTTTTTCACTGGTGCGGTTATTCCTCAAAATCGAAAATGGCCTTCTTTTCCAGCAGGGGGCCGAAGCGGTCCTTCCACCGGTGGTGCATGGGGGACACGTCATAGGCCGCCAGGGCCGCCGGGTCCATGTCCAGCCGGATCAGCACATGGTACCGGTTCTCCCGGTCCACGCAGTTATGGAATACCTCCGCGCCCCGGACGCCGGGAATGTCCCCGGCTGCGGAGAAAATCTCCCGGATCTCCGGCAGATATGCCCGCCAGTCCCCGGCGTCAGCCCGGAACCGGGCCAGAATGCAGTGCTTCATGCCGCAGCCCCCTTACAGGCCGACATACGGCAGGATCAGGCCCAGGATCATGACAATGGCCATCAAAAGGGCCACGCCCATGGCCACATACCGGGTCCAGTTTTGCTTTTTCATGGGGTTTCCTCCTTTGGAATCACACGCTTGATGCTTTTTTCCACCTTGCGCCGGGGGGCCAGCACCTCGTGGCCGCAGCCGGTGCACCGCAGGCGGATGTCCATCCCCACCCGCAGCACCAGCCACTCCTGGCTGCCGCAGGGGTGGTCCTTTTTCAGTTCAACGATATCATGGAGCTTCAGGTCCATTGGCTGCCCGCCTTTCCGGTCAATTTTTCTTGATATCCTCCCAGTACCGCCGGGCGGCCTGTTCGGTCTTGTTGTCGCCGTATTGGTAATAGGTCACGTCCCCCAGGGCCTCCGGCAGATACCGCTGGGCCACATAGTGGTGGGGGTAGTCGTGGGGGTATTTGTAGGCCGGGGCCTTGCCGCTGCCGGTGCTGTCGGCGTGGACGTTCTGCAGGTGCCGGGGCACCTGACCCACCCTGCCCCGGCGGATGTCGTCCATGGCGGCGATGATGGCGTTGTGGGCGGAGTTGGACTTGGGAGCCGTGGCCAGCAGAATGGCCGCCTCCGCCAGAGGCAGTCTGGCCTCCGGCAGGCCCAGCTCCCGGGCGGCGTCCACGCAGGCCTTGGTAACGGCCATGGCCTGGGGATAGGCCAGCCCCACGTCCTCGGCGGCGATGACCAGCAGCCGCCGGCAGGGGGACAGCAGGTCCCCGGCCTCCAGCAACCGCCCCAGGTAATACACCGCCGCGTCCGGGTCGGAGCCCCGGATGGACTTCTGCAAGGCGGACAGCAGGTCGTAATGCTCGTCCCCCTCCCGGTCATAGCGCATGGCGCTGCGCTGGGAGGCCTGGGCGGCGTCCGCCGCCGTGATGCGCAGACCTCCGTCCACCGGCCGGGCGGCCCGGTCCAGCAGCTCCACGGCGTTGACGGCCTTGCGCACGTCGCCGCCGCACCCGGCGGCGATAAGCCCCGGCACCTCCTCCTCCCAGGTCAGGGGCAGGGGACTGCGGCTGCGGACAATGTCCAGGGCCCGCAGCACGGCGGGCAGCGTCTCCTCCGCCGTCAGGGCCTTGAACTCAAACACCGTGCTGCGGGACAGCAGGGCGTTGTACACATAGAAATAGGGATTCTCCGTGGTGGAGGCGATGAGGGTGATCTTACCGTTTTCCATGAACTCCAGCAGGCTCTGCTGCTGCTTCTTGTTGAAATACTGGATCTCGTCCAGGTACAGCAGCACCCCGTTGGGGGCCAGCATGGTGTCCACGTCCGCGATGATGGCCTTCACGTCCTGCAGGGACGCCGTGGTGGCGTTCAGGTGATACAGGGCCTTCTCCGTGCGCTTGGCAATGATGGAGGCGATGGTGGTCTTGCCGGTGCCGGAGGGGCCATAGAAGATCATGTTGGCGGAGGTCCCGCCCTCGATGAGCCGCCGCAGCAGGGCGCCGGGGCCCAACAGGTGCTTCTGTCCCGCCACCTGATCCAGGGTCTGGGGCCGTATTTCGTCTGCCAATGGCCGCATAGCGGCACCTCCTTCCGGGAAAATCACAGCTATTATACCACATCCCGCCGTCCTTTGCACCCCCCGATTTGCATTTTTCCCGGCAGTCTGGTACAATAGGGGGCGAGGTGATCTGTTATGAAATCTCCCCAGGAGGTGGCCGCCATCATCCGGCGGCTGAAGGAGCTGTACCCCGACGCGGCGTGTTCCCTGGACTATGGGAAGGACTATGAGCTGCTGTTTTCCGTGCGCCTGGCGGCCCAGTGCACCGACGCCCGGGTGAACCAGGTGACCCCGGCGCTGTTTGCCCGGTTTCCCACCCTGGAGGCCTTTGCCGCCGCCAGCCCGGAGGAGGTGGGCGAATACGTCCGCTCCTGCGGCTTCTGGCGGGCCAAGGCCCGGGATATCGTGGCCTCGGCGCAGATGCTGCTGTCGGATTTCGGCGGCCGGGTGCCGGACAATATGGAGGACCTGCTGCGGCTGCCCGGCGTGGGCCGCAAAACCGCCAACCTGATCCTGGGGGACGTGTACGGCCAGGCGGGCTACGTCTGCGACACCCACTGCATCCGGATCACCGGCCTGCTGGGGCTGACGGACGGGTCCAAGGACCCCCTGAAGGTGGAGCAGCAGCTGCGGGCCTGCATCCCGCCGGAGGAGTCCAGCAATTTCTGCCACCGGATGGTGCTCCATGGCCGGGCGGTGTGCGTGGCCCGGCGGCCCGACTGCGTCGGCTGTACCCTGCGGGACCTGTGCGACTATGGGAAAACCGTCCGGGAGACGTAAGCGGAAGTAAGAGCGTTTATAACGCAATTTTGCTATGCAAAAGCATAGCAAAAAATAGAATGTGCCATTCCCTCGCCCCTTCGGGGCAACCGGGAATGATGCACAAAACTTCATGCACAGAAGATTTTGCCTGTTTTCGCGGTGCGCCGCACAGTGCATGAAGTTTTATGCCCCGGCGATTGACAGCCGCAGGGGAAAGGGGTATAGTATCGCCGGGAGCCGTCTTCCCCGGAAAATGGCGGCTGTTCGCTTATCTCGGGAGGTGTGTTTGTTGAAGGAGTTGCTTTCTCTGTTTCTGACCTTCGCCAAGGTGGGGGTCATGACCTTCGGCGGCGGCTATGCCATGCTGCCGATCCTGCAGCGGGAGGTGGTGGAGAACAAGGGCTGGGCCACCGATGAGGAGCTGACCGATTACTTTGCCATCGGCCAGTGTACCCCCGGCGTCATCGCCGTGAACACCGCCACGTTTATCGGCCAGAAGCGCCGGGGCATCATCGGCGGCATCGTGGCCACCCTGGGCGTGGTGTTCCCGTCTCTTATCATCATTGCGGCCCTGGCCGGGGTCATCGACGCGTTTTCCCATCTGGCCTGGGTGCAGCACGCCTTTGCCGGGATCAGGGTGTGCGTGTGCGTGCTGATTTTCAACGCCGTGCTGAAGCTGTGGAAGGGCGCGGTGAAGGACGTGTGGGGCCTGGTGATCTTCCTGGTGATCCTGGCACTGTCGGTGTTCACCAAGCTCTCGCCCATTATCTATGTGTTGGCGGCAGCCGTGGCGGGGCTGCTGATCAAGAATCTGGGGGCGAAGCGGTCATGATCTATCTGCAGCTGTTTTACGAATTTTTCAAAACCGGCCTGTTCGCCGTAGGCGGCGGTCTGGCCACTCTGCCGTTTCTGTACGATATGGCGGACCGCACCGGCTGGTTCACCCGGCCCCAGCTGGCGGATATGCTGGCGGTCAGCGAGTCCACCCCTGGCCCCATCGGCGTGAACATGGCCACCTATGTGGGCTTCATCACCTGCGGCATCCCCGGGGCCATTATTTCCACCCTGGGCTTGGTGACGCCGTCCGTCATCGTGATTCTGATCATCGCGGCCTTTCTGAAGGCCTTCCGCCACAACCGCTATGTGGAGGCGGCGTTTTACGGTCTGCGCCCGGCGTCCACGGCTATGGTGGCGGCGGCGGGCCTGTCGGTGGTGGCCATCACCTTGCTGAACACCGGGGCAGCGGGCCTGGCCATCGTCAACTGGAAGGCCCTGGCCCTGGCGGCGGTGATCCTGGTGCTGACCCGGTGGGTCAAGCCCACCAAGGGCCTGCACCCCATCGTGTTCATCCTGGCCTCCGCCGTGGTGGGCGTGGTGTTCAACTTCTGAAGCCTGACCCTTGCGGGCAGGGAGCGCTGTGCGCTTCCTGCCCGTTTTTTGTATGCTTATGCGCTTTTGGCGGGACCGCGCCTCTGGGCGCGGCGTGACTGCCAAAATGAGGATATAAACGAAATTTGGTTCATGTTTCGGGCCGGAGAAGGGAGCCGTTCCTCGCAAAAACGGGATTTTTACCGCTAAGAACGCGTTAAGATAATTTGAAAAATTAACACGTCTTTTATATAGTACTTATAAAAAACGGCGCTTTTGGCATAAAGAAAGTGAGAAGTACTGGAATATTTGACGGAACGAACAAATTGCGAGTTCATAATTTGTTCAATTTCCCATTCAGAATCCCATTGCTGAAATCTTGACAATCCGGCCCAAAAACGGTAACATAAAAGAACCAAATCTGAGGAGGTAAATCACTCTAATGGAAAAGAAAGGTACCAAAATAGCGTATTTTATTGCGCTGGCGATCGTTGTGATCGCTCTGGTCATCGCGAAGGTCACCAACGATGGCAGCGGCTTCATCGCTACCGGATGGGCCCTGTTCCCCCCGGTCGTGGCCATTGCCCTGGCCCTGATCAGTAAGGAAGTGTATTCTTCCCTGTTCCTGGGCTGCCTGGCCGGCGCTCTGCTGCTGGCGAATTTCCAGCCCTGGCAGATGGTGGTGAATTTTGTCGGCGCCGGCGAGGGCGTGGGCATGATCAATGCCATCGACATCTCCATCCTGATCTTCCTGGTGATGCTGGGCATCATGGTGGACCTGATGAACAAGGCCGGCGGCTCCGCCGCCTTCGGCCGCTGGGCCTCCAAGGCCGTCACCACCCGCCGCGGCGCGCAGCTGCTGACCATGCTGCTGGGCGTGCTGATCTTCATCGACGACTATTTCAACTGCCTGACCGTGGGCGCCGTCATGCGTCCCGTCACCGAGAGCCACAAGATCTCCCGGGCAAAGCTGGCCTACGTCATTGATGCCACCGCCGCCCCCGTGTGCATGCTGGCCCCCGTGTCCTCCTGGGCTGCCGCCGTTGCCTCCTATGTGCCCGATGGCTTCCCCGGCTCCCGCATCAGCATGTTCCTGAGCCAGATTCCCTGGAACTATTACTGCATCCTGACCCTGATCATGGTCATTGTCATTTCCGTGCTGAACATTGACTACGGCCCCATGCTGACCCATGAGTACAATGCCCAGGTGAAGAACGACCTGTTCACCACCCCCGAGCGTCCCTTTGAAGGCGCCGACGACTACGAGGAAGGCACCAAGCACTCCTCCGTGCTGGACCTGCTTCTGCCTGTTATCGTCCTGATCGCCCTGTGCATCATCGGCCTGATCTGGACCGGCGGTGTGTTCGACACCGAGAGCGACAACTATCAGAACTTCGTCATGGCCTTCTCCGACGCTTCTGCCGGTCCCGGCCTGTGCCTGGGCTCCATCGTGGCCCTGGTGTTCACCTTCGTGTACTACTGGCTGCGGGGCCTGATCAAGTTTGAGAAGTCCATGGAGTCCATCCCCAACGGCTTCATCCAGATGATCTCCCCCATCCTGATCCTCTGCTTCGCCTGGACCCTGTGCGGCCTGTGCCGTGACGATGGTCTGCAGGTCGGCGAGTTCGTTCGCGGCGTCATGGCCAACACCGGCTCCCTGGCCAAGTTCCTGCCCGCCGTCATCTTCATCGTGGCCTGCTTCATTGGCTTCGCCACCGGTACCTCCTGGGGCACCATCGGCATCATGGTCCCCCTGGTCTGCGCCGTGTTCGACTGGTATGATCAGTCCACCCTGCTGTCCATCGGCCTGGCCGCTTCCTGCGCCGGCGGCGTGTGCGGCGACCACCTGTCCCCCATCTCCGACACCACCATCATGGCTTCCGCCGGTGCACACTGCTTCCATCTGAACCATGTGTCCACCCAGATCCCCTACGGCGTCACCGTGGCTGCCGTGTCCTTCGTCAGCTTCATCATCGCCGGTCTGGTGCAGAACGTTGTGGTCTGCATGATCATCGCCGTGGCTCTGATGATCGGCACCCTGCTGGTGATCCGCGCCATCGTGGCCAAGAAGCACACCGGTATCTTCCAGGAAATGGCCAACGCCGGCAAGGCTATGGCCAAGTAAGCAAGTCCCTGCTTATTCAAAAACAGGTCCGCTGCGGCGGACCTGTTTTTTTCTTTGCCGCAAGCCCTTGCGGCTGCGCCGTGCCGGGGATGCATTCGCAGGCGGTCATACCGGGTCGCATTAGAAAAAATCATGTGAATTTTGTCAAAAATTCCTTGCTTTTTTGGTGAAAAAGGTATAAAATATTCGGGAAGATTTTCTGGGAGGACTGGATCAATATATGAGCAACCCCTATAAGACCCGCGAGGGCGGGGCCACCGTCACGGTGTTCGTGCCCTACGACTGCAACAACCACTGCCCCTTCTGCATCAACAAGAAGGAATACGCCGACTGCACCGGCTTCAGCCTGGACGCCATTCTGGACAGCATCCGCACCATGGACGCCATCACCCCCCCGTGCGACTTTGTGTTCCCCGGCGGCGAGCCTCTGGCCAATCTGGAGGCCCTGCAGAAGATGCTGGACGCCATCCCCACCACCCACAAGGTGTATATCAACACCACCTTCCCGGTGCAGACCGGCTTCTATACGGCGGAGGAGATGCTGGACTTTACCCGCCGCAACCGGGACAAGATCACCTGCATGAACGTCTCCCGCCACCTGGTGAAATATGTGGAGGAGAGCCCCGACCAGGTGCTGGGGCAGATCGCCTGTCCCACCCGCATCAACTGCGTGCTGTACAAGAAGTACCCGGCGGAGAAGCTCCCCCAGTATGTGGAGCGGTTCCTGCCCTACGGCATCCCCATCCAGTTCCGGTACGACTATACCGAGACCACGCCGGAGAACCTGTATGACCAGGACCATGACCCCATTCTGCGGGACCTGAAGCGGCTGTTCACCTATCGGGGGCTGGACGGCTGCCGCATGCGCAACGGCTTCCACTTCGAGTATAAGGGCCTGCACATGACCTATCACAAGACCCTGCCCTATTCCACCATTGTGGAAACCGGGGACGACGGCGTGACCTATGACATTCTGTACGACATTCTCATCAAGCAGAACGGCGAGATCCACTCCGACTGGACCGGCGTGAAGATGGACGTGGAGAAATACCGCCGCGTCACCTTTGAGCCCTATGACCTGCTGGTGCTGGAGGGCACCGTGGACTTCTGAGAAAAAACGTCCGGCTGAGCCGGACGTTTTTTGAGACTGTCCAAAAAGGGCGGAGCCCTTTTTGAACAAAAGGCTTGCAGTCTGCCGCGCGCATAATTTGTTTGCCGGCAGCAAACAAATTCCACACTTGCAGACTGAGAAGTATTTTTTGCCAGGTACACGCCCCGGCAAAAAATGGATTGCACTTGATTTGCCGCCTGCGGGCGGCAAACTCTGCGAGACTTTCTTGACAAGCTGTAAAAAACGTCCGGCTGAGCCGGACGTTTTTTATGCTCAGGGCCGTTCTCTGAAAAACGCCTGAATTTCGTCCGCGGTGCAGGCGGCGCTGCCCTGGGCGAAGCCGTCCCGGCCACCGCCCCGGCTATGGAGGGCCTGGTTCATGTCCCGAATCAGGGGACGCAGGTCCTGCCCCGGGTGGATCACGGCCCAGCGATAGCTGCCGTCGCTGCCGGAGAAAACGGCACACCGGCCGCCGCAGGTGCCGCTGACGGCGTCGCACAGCCGCCGGACGCTGTCCGGCTCCAGGTCCGGCTGCACCAGCAGCACGTTCCCAGCGTTCTGATAGCGCTCCGCCAGCTGCCGGAACGACTGCTCCTCCAGGGCGGCGCAGCGCTCCCGGCTTTCCCGCAGCCGGTCCTCCAGCCGCTGCACCGCCGGGAGGGCTGCCAGCGGCTTCACCGACAGGGCCTGGCCGATCAGGCGGCTCTGGTCCCAGGCCCGGGACAGGTAGTCCATGGCCCGGCCGCCGCACAGCAGCTCCAGCCGCACGCCCTCCCGGAGCTTCTGGCAGGACAGGAACTTCACCAGTCCCACCTGGCCGCTGGCGGCTACATGGGTGCCGCAGCAGGCGCAGCAGTCGGCCCCGGGGAACTCCGTGATCCGCACCGGCCCCTCCAGGGCCTTTTTGCTGCGGTAGGGGATGGCGGCCAGCTCCTCCGGAGCGGGATAATAGGCCCGGAAGGGGTGATTTTCCCAGATGTAGCGGTTGGCCCGGGCCTCCACCTCCAGCACCTGCTCCCAGGTCATGGGGGCGTTATAGTCGATGGTGACCACGTCCGCCCCCATGTGGAAGCCCACATTGTCGCAGGAAAAGGCAGCGCACAGCATACCGCTGACGATGTGCTCGCCGGAGTGCTGCTGCATGTGGTCAAAGCGGCGGGACCAGTCGATGGCGCCGTGGACGGAGGCCCCCACGGTCAGGGGCCGGTCGCAGGTGTGGAGCACCAGGCCGTCCCGCTCCTGGACGTCCAGCACCGCCGCGCCGCCCAGGTCGCCGTGGTCCGCCGACTGGCCGCCGCCCTCCGGGTAAAAGGCCGTGCGGTCCAGGGTCACAAGATATGTGTCCCCCTTGCCGGGCCGGCAGTCGGTGACGACGGCGTCGAACTCCTTCAAAAATGCGTCCCGGTCATACAGCTTCTCGGTGTCCATGGGGCATCCTCCTCTGATGGTTTTCTCCTATCATGCCACATCCCGCCGGGATTTGCAAGGTTTCCCTTGCCGGTGGGTGGGAAATGTGGTATAATACCCCTGGTTATGCGCCCGTGGCGAAATTGGTATACGCGATGGATTTCGGTGATGTCACCTCAGTGAGGGGTTTTTGTTGTGTGTTGACGCGGGATTTGTGTACCGCCGTTGACAAGCACTTGGAGGGAGGCTCTTATGGCGCAAGCGGCATCAAAAGGAAACTGCTATCTTTGCGGGGGAACGATTTCCAAAACAGCGTTTAAGAAGCATCTGCTGGAAAAGCACAATGATGCTGCCGACGATGCGCAGACGTGCAAGCTGCTGAAGGTGGAGGGCACAGACGAAAAGGCGTATTGGCTGTATCTGGATATGCCGATGAGCGCCACGCTAAAAACGCTCGATTGGTTCCTGCGGGATATCTGGCTGGAATGCTGTGGGCACGAAAGCGCGTTTTTTGTGGGGAACTATGAGCAACTCTCGAAAAACACCATGGTCGGGATGCTGCGCGATGGGAGCAAGCTCCATTATGAGTATGATTTCGGCTCTACAACGGAGCTGACGATCACGGTAGTGGGAACACTGCTGCGCCCGAAGCAGCGCAAATCTGTTCGTCTGCTCGGGAGAAACGAGCCGATCCGCTTCCTGTGTGGAAAATGCGGAAAGGAAGCCGATTGGATCTGCTGTGAATGCGAATGGGAGGATCAGTATCCGTATTTCTGCGAAGACTGCATGGAAAGCCATCCGCACGATTCTGCGCTTCCAATCGTAAATTCTCCGCGTATGGGCGTGTGCGGCTATTGCGGAGAGGACGACGTCTATACCTTTGACCCGGCTCCGTTTTTGAAGTAAAAAATCAGGCGGCCGGCGGACGCTTGTGCCGCCGCTCGCCTGTATATGCGCCCGTGGCGAAATTGGTATACGCGATGGATTTAGGTGATGTCACCTCAGTGTAGGTTTTCCGCTCCATCATTTGCCGTGCTTACTCTTTGGTAAAAGCGGGTTCATCCTGTTTTTATAGATGCGGGTCAAGCGTTACGCTCCGCCTCGGTTCCTCGCCTTGCAAAAACAGAGGGCAATAAAATAGCGACAGGAAGCCCTGCCGCTCATATATGCGCCTGTGATGGAATTGGTAGACATGCGAGATTTAGGTTCTCGTGCAGTGATGCGTGTGGGTTCGAGTCCCTTCAGGCGCACCATAATGCGGACACAAAAAAGATGTGTCCGCCGAAAAGCCCGATTTTATCGGGCTTTTTCGCTACCCAAACGGCGATTTGCCTCTACGCTAAAATGTAGATGTCAAATCGCCGTTTTCCCTTTGCGAATAGACTAGGACAACCGAAAAACAGAATAACGAAACTCAAGGCAGATAGAAATCAAAAATCTATCTGCCTTTTTTATTACCCTCAAAAAAAGGAGAAATCAGATATGCTACAGAAAGAATTAGCCAAACGGCTCAGGGCTCGGTACGACACCAAGATGGACGGCAACGAATGGCTGGAGGTTTCCTCGGACGGCATCCCCCTCTGCCGGATAAAATACAACGGCCAATTTCTAAGCAATGCCGACAAAAACCTCTCGGATGAATACCGCAGTAAAATTGCAGATATTCAGGATGAGATCTCTACGGTGCGGGAATATGTCGGACTTTACGAACACGCACCGCAAATGCAAGCTGCCGATGTCTCTGATTACAGACAGCTTGCCGCCTTCGGAGATACCGTATTGGCGGCAACCTACAGCGAAAAGAACGGCTTTATGTTCTGTACCTGGAAACAGAACGCAGACGGCGACTCAGTGTTTTGGGGAGATTATTCTCCGAGTTATGAATATGTTGAGGGTGCGAACTATTTTCAGGAGATCGGAGAGTATGTAACACAAAACAACGAGGATTTTACTGTGAATCCGGCCGTGGCAAGGTTTTTCGATTACAGAGCCTTCGGTGAGTATATCGGCGAAATATATTACGGGAAATTCGTCGACGGCGGCTTTATCTACAACGACACCGACACAAGCCTGCTGGACATTTTATATCAGGACGAGCCTATGACAATGGGAGGAATGTAAATATGATCACCGCAATTATTCGCAATAAAGAGAATACCCTTGTTCTCGAACTGCCCCACAGCATTTACGACATTTATGAAAAGCTGCGCTCCATCGGCATTATGCAGCCGCCGAAACAGATCTCGCTGACCGACAACGAGGACGAGGACATCGGCGTAAAGCTCTTCAGCGAGAGCGACTTCGGTCGGCATCTGCTCCTTACGCTGAACGAGAAAAACTCCATCGCAGATGCCAATATGCTGACGCTTGTTATTGGGGCGGCAAGCGAGGACATCAAAGAGGAACTCGAACAGAACATCCTCTACGACCAGTACGACTCAATGGACGAAGTAATCAACGCCGTCCGTCAGATGACGCAGGACGCCGGCCCCGTAAAGGCTGTGTTCTTCTGTCCGCTTGTCGGCAACATCGACGAGGGCGACGGAGATATGTTCACGGTCGGAGATTCCTACCTTGCCGACAGCGCCGATGAGATCGCCGATGCATTGAATCGTTACACCGCCAATGACGAAAACGATATGGCAACCTATTATAACAAGGATGACGGCGTGAACGAAAAGCTGACCTCGGCTGTATGGTCGGTGGAATTACACGGCGACAAGCTGTTCGGACGAATTGATTGCAGCCTCAAGGAAGCGCTCACGGCAGAGGAAACGGAAGCACTTCGAGATTGGCTTACGGGACAGTGCTCTGACGGCCTTTGTGAGGGCTTCGAGCAGCAGCCCATTGACACCATGGACGGTGAACTGTTCGTTTCCTTCTGGAACAGCGGCGATGACTACGCCATGATGAACGAGAGCGAGTTTGACGAATACCTGCAGCAAAATGAAATGCAGATGGGAGGGATGTAATATATGAAAACCGAAAAGAACACGCAAAAGGCAGTATCCCACTTCAAGCTGACCGTTCCGGTCGTCTGCCCAAGCTGCGGCGGCAGAATGCAGCGATGCTACGACAACCGCCGTAAAGCATCCACATGGTGGTGCTGCCCCGAATGCAAAACCACCGTCAGCATAACCGATGAGGATCTGCAAAACGGTATTACAGAACGGCTGAACGAGGTCATCGCCGACCCCGAAAGAATCGAGATACCCGAAAGCGCCTATGAGGAAAGCCAAGAGGTCAAGCGCATGAGCGCAGAGATAGTCAAGACCCTCGATACCATCGGCTTTGATAAAGAAGCACTGAAGCAAAAAATGCTCACTTGCGTGAGCGAAAAATACAAGTGTCTTGGAACGGAAGTGACCACGGCGCAGAGCTTATACTTTGAGAGGAGATGTCTTTATGCATTATTCCAAAACAAACAAGGTCTGTGCCACTTGCGCCTATTGGACCGGAAGCCGAAATCTGGTGAATTCCGGAAACTCTTCGGAGCCGACCACCAATAGCGCCAAGTGCCAAATTCCAAACGGTTCCAATCGGGGCAGTACAAAGTTTTGCAGTTCTTCCTGCTCTAATTGGGCTAAGTGGCCGGTACTGAAGTAAAACGACACGGAGGGACTGCATTACGCTGACGGAAAAAGCCAATGCCATCTGCCTTTTGGAGGTTCTAAAGGAGTATTCCGATGCGGAACATATTCTGCCCATGCGGGAGATCATTGCAAAGATGCAGTCCCTCTACGGTATCAAAATCGACCGCCGCACCGTATACGGGGCTGTTGCGCTTTTGATCGAGCTCGGTTACGATGTCTCCCTTTACGAGGATAACGGTGTGGGCTATTACTTACGAGATCGGGAATTGGAGCCGTCGGAAGTCCTGCTGCTGACTGACGCGGTATATTCTTTCCAGTTCATCCCGGCAAGGCAGACCGAGCAGCTTGTCCAAAAACTGCAAAAGCAGCTCAGTGTCCACCAGCGGAAAAAGTATCGCCATCTGACCGTTGCCCGGCAGGGACGCAAGACCGGAAACCGACAGATATTTTGGAATATTGAGCAGTTGGACGAGGCCATTACACGCAAGAAAAAAGTGACCTTGGATTACTTGCACTACGGATATGACAAACGGCAGCATCCTACGGCGACCTACACTCTCAGCCCCTATGAGATGGTGTACACCAACGAACACTATTACCTTATCTGCGTCCCCGACCACGATCCGCACACGCGGTTGTACCGCATTGACCGCATGGCGGATATTCGGATACTGGACGAGCCCCGCAGCGAAACGCCGGCGCAGAAGCAAGAGGCGCAAGATGCCGTTTACGCCTTTGTAGGCGCGCCGGAGCGGGTGGTGCTGCACTGCGACCGCGCCGTGCTGGACGATGTGCTGGACCGCTTTGGTACGGACATACAGGTTTTTGAGCGGGACGAGCAGACCTTTACCGCCGTATTGACCACCCCGCCGCGCGGTGTGCGTTTTTGGGCACTGCAATACCTCTCCTTTGTAGAGGTGGCAGAGCCCGCTTGGCTGCGGCAGGAGATCATTGAAGTGCTAAAGGTCAATCACTATTTGACATGAGGTGATACTATATGCCACGGAATGAATTAGACTATTTCTTGAATCGGGTGCATCAAGCATATGTCGATGCACGAAAGCCATTGTGCGCTGACGAGCTCTGCGAATTGACCATCGAACGTGGACGAAGCAGGACGATTTCAGGCATTGCAGAGGACTATTTTGCCGAGTTGCTCTATAAAGAAATAGGTAAAGGCTACCTTCATTTCTTTGTGGATCAACCCTTGGTTGGGGGGACACATAAAGTTTATCCTGATGTAATCGTCGCACGGCCTTGTGAGGCAAAGAACGAATACTTTGAAATCCTCTATATGCTGGATCTTAAAATGGATGTCGGTTATCATCGTGATATCGCCGTAGGAAGGACACCAACACAAACTTATGTCGCAAAGGCCGAAAGTTTGTTAGAGGACCTTGCCATGTTGAAGGATTCCCCAGAGCTTAGTACAAAAAGCGGCAACAAGAAAAAATCAAAGACGGACCGTTTTGCCCCCCGATACTTTTTTTCTATGCATCCACAGTCCAGTTATGATGAGGTCATCATAACTTCCAAAAACGCTGGAAATAAAACGAAAGAGCAGGAACTGATTGAACGCGCAAAAGATCCGGACTGCAATATCTGGGTTCTTAGCACAGGTGACCACCCAAACGAATACGGAGATGATGTTAAAATGTGCCCCTTGGACGAGAGTTGGGAAATTCTTTTGAAAAAAATTGGAAACATATTAGAATGATATTTAGACACAACACGGCATCCTGTACGGACATTTGTACAGGGTACTGTGCTATTCTATCAGCAGAACAGAAATCGTACGAATGGTGCCGGGACGCGGCGCAAAGAAAGGATGAGCAACTATGAAATACACTTCTGCACAGGCAAATAAGCTGCTGAAAAAGCTGAATGACGAATATTCCGCCCTACTGCATAAAGAACAGCGCAGCCGGGATTTCCGCGCGGCGATGGGCGAGGACATTGAATCTGTGCGTCCCGCCTATGATTACGCAAAAACACAGGCGCGTCTTGAGGAACTGGAGGGAACGATCCGCAGACTTAAACACGCCATCAACTGCTTCAACACGACGCAGGTCGTGGATGGCTTCGGGATTACGATCGACGAGATGCTGGTCTATATTCCGCAGCTGACCAAGCGGAAAATCAAACTGCTCGAAATGAAAAGCAGACTGCCCAAAGAGCGCATTGAAGAGCAGTACGGCCGGCAGTCGAACATTATCGACTACACCTACACGAACTACGATCTGGCGGCTGTGGAGGCGGACTATGAAAAGACCTCTGATGAACTGTCTCGTGCGCAGCTTGCGCTGGATACTGTAAATCAGCGGGATTCCTTTGAATTTTGTGAATGAACTCTTTCCGTCGCATCGAGCGACCTGCCAAAAAGACCGACAGTTCCGTTTCCCACCTGCGTTTAAGGTCATAGACAGGAAACCGTTATTCTTTTTGTTATCTGTTATGCCCACTTGAGTTTAAGGATGGGCCACCAACATTGATCTGGCACGGTTCTCGACGTGAAAAAACTTTTCGGGGAACTGAAGTACGGTTATAGGTTCCCACACAGAATATGTTCTGCACAAAGTTACGAGTTACTTTCTAAAATCGCAGAGCACCTTGACAGTTTCTACTTTATGGACTTATCATATTAATAAAATCAGCCCTTTGCAGTAGCGTACAACCTAAAGCCAATTTCTTTAGGAGGGACAGCGAGTCGCTGTTCTGGATTTCAAGGTTATCCGCATCGCACAGCGATGCCCCGGTCAGATACGTTCCGGCGAATTGGAAATCACTGCGTGATTCAGGATTCGCCTCCACTTTATCCGACCATTTTGTACTGCAAAGGGCTGATTTTTGGGAGGACGCTACACATGAAAATAGAAGGAAGCTGTGTGACCTTCGAGCCGTGCGATGCGGCTTTTGTGAAAAAGTTCGGACCGTTAGAAGCAGCAAATATGGTTTTGGATTACCATTCTGTCCACCCCAATATGCCATTTCTTTATGATGCCGAGCAGCTGGCCGGTTTCTTTGGCATAAGCTGTGGTGAATTAAACCATATTGTCAATCACATTCAAAAAGAGTATACAAAGGCATTTCTCCCCAAAAAAGATGGTACTTATCGCAGCCTATACATACCAAGTATCAGACTTCAATTTTGTTTGGGCCCAATCAAGGATAGAATTCTTTCACAGCTCCCTGTTTCAAAATTTGCAACTGCTTATCAAAAAGGAAGCTCTACTCGCAAAAATGCAGAGCCACACATTGGGAAAAAGAACCTTCTAAAACTGGATATTACCGATTTTTTCGGAAGCATCTCTTTTGAACAAGTCCTCTGCGCAGCTTTCAACACTCGCTATGTATCAAAGCAGGTCGGCTTTCTGCTGACTTCCCTGTGTTGTAAAAATGATGCTCTTCCACAAGGCTCACCAACATCTCCCGTGCTCTCCAATATCGTCATGCGTCGTTTTGATGACCAGATCGGTCGCTGGTGTAACCAACGCCAAATCACCTATACTCGCTATTGCGATGATATGACCTTTTCGGCAGACCGTCCGCTCTATGGCGTCTACAAAAAGGTGAAAACTATGCTTCGTGAGATGGGATTCGAATTGAACGAGTCGAAAACACATTTCATCAGCAATGCTGACCGGCAGACAGTAACAGGCTTGGTCGTCAATGAAAAGCTCTCCATCCCCAGCAGCTATAAACGAAGCCTGCGGCAGGAAATTTACTATACTTTGAAGTTTGGCATAGAGGACAGCATCGTACACGGTAATCGGTTGAATTTTCTCGAAGACGGTCAACCAATTCGCTGCCCTACATATATGACACACCTAATAGGAAGTGTGCAGTATGTCTTGCAAATCGAACCGGAAAATCGTTGGTTTCTAAATGCCAAGCAAAAGCTGCTGGACTATGCTCGTGCATATTTTAGAGCCGAAGGATTAGGGGAAGAATACTATTTGCATCGCAGTCGCTTACGCGAAAAAGATGAATGAAATGCAGGGCAGCGACCTCGGACTTTAGGATCACATTCAGATTTATAATGCATCATACTCACATTACCAACCGTGTCATGCAGCAGCAGAAATTTCCTCCCGTAAAGCTATAATCATGCTATACTTTTCCGACAGAGTGTGCTATGATATAGCAGATGTTCGGCCGGCCACGACCGAACATCTTTTGAAGCGTTGGAAAGATGCCCTTCCCTTACGATATGGAGGGCTCTGAAAATCTTTCACTAAGGTGACATACCCCTTAGGTTCCATTCCGCAAGGGTAGGGGTTCGAGTCCCCTCGGGCGTACCATGCTGAGAACTCCAAGAAAAATCTTGAAGTTCTCTTTTTATCTCTGAAAGCCCTTGTGCCACAACGGCTCTGCGGATTTACGCCCACAAATCCGATTTCTAATTTTTACAAAAATCCTATACTTCTGGAAAAGAGAATGTCAGAAATTTGAGGGCCTGCGTATAAATCCGCCGCCGCCCGGCCATACTGAGGGCAGAAACGTTCCCCAGGATTTCGGCCCGCCGCAGGCCGGTATATGCGGCTCCGGCCCCAGGCCGGACGGGAAAGGCACCTATGAGCAGATTCGACGGAAAAAAGGTCAAGGCCGTGTTCGGCGGCAAGGGCTTCTACATAGCCCTTGCCCTCTGCCTGCTGGCAGCCGGTATTGTCGGCTATTACACCCTGCTGCGGCCCCAGGCCCCGGCAGAGCCCGCATCCAACCCCGCCTCCAACGTCCCCGATGACCGGGACAACGCCTGGGTGGCCCCGGCGGTGCAGCCGGAGGAGAATGTCCCCGCCGCCCCTCCGGCGGAGGAGACGCCCATCTCCGACCCCCAGGACCTGCTGCCCCAGGTCATGTCCCCGCTGGACGGCACCACGGTAACGGTGTTCAGCGTCACGGAGCTGATGTATGACGAGACCATGGCCGACTGGCGCACCCACAACGGCATCGACATCCAGGCCTCGGAGGGGGACTCCGTCCGCACTGCCGCCGGCGGCACGGTGCTGTCGGTGAAGGACGACGAGCTGATGGGCACCACCGTGGTGATCCAGCACGGCGGCGGCTATACCACCCAGTACAGCTGCCTGCAGAAGGACCCGCCGGTGCAGGAGGGGGATCAGGTGGCCGCCGGTGACGTCATCGGCCTGGTGGGGAGCACCGCCTCCGCCGAGGGCAGCATGGGCCCGCACCTGCACTTCTCCGTGTCCAAGGACGGCCAGGTCATCGACCCGGCGGATTATGTGAATTGACCCAAGCGGCCCGGCAGGGAGTTTTCTCCCCGCCGGGCCGCCTTTCATATCCCGGCTTGAAAAATTCCGCCGAAGCCGCTATACTATAGAAAATACCTTAAAGGCAGGTGCCCCTTTATGTACGATCCCGCGCATCCCTTCGGACGCAAGCGCTATAGCCGCGCCGTTATCGACCCCGTCAGCTGCACCGGCTGCGGCTACTGCACCATGTTCTGCGTGATGGACTGCATCGTGCTGCGGCCTGACGGCCTGTATACCGTGGACCTGGAGCGGTGCATCGGCTGCCGGTCCTGCAAGGTCAACTGTCCGTTTGACGCGGTGACCATCCTGCCGCCCAAGGAGAACTGATATGAAAAAGCCTGTGATCGACCGCAACCGCCCCCTGGGCCTGTATCTGCACATTCCCTTCTGCAAGGCCAAGTGCGCCTATTGCGATTTTTACTCCCTGCCCCACAGCGAGGAGAAGATGGACGCCTATGCCGCGGCCCTGGCCCGGCACATCACCGAGGTGGCCCCCCAGATGCAGAACCACCGGGTGGACACCGTCTATTTCGGCGGCGGCACCCCCAGCTATCTGGGCCACAAGCGGCTTATTGCCCTGCTGAAAACCGTGAAGAAGCAGTGCCGGGTCTGGGACCGGGCGGAGATCACCCTGGAGGCCAACCCCGACAGCGCCGGGGACTGGCGGGCTCTGCGGGCCCTGCGCCGGGCGGGCTTCAACCGCATCTCCCTGGGGGTGCAGTCCTCGGATGACGAGACCCTGCGGCGGCTGGGCCGGGTCCACACCTGGCAGCAGGTGAAGGACGCCGTGGCCGCCTGCCGGAAGGCGGGGCTGGACAACATCAGCCTGGACCTGATCTACGGTCTGCCGGACCAGACCCTGGAGCAGTGGGAAAACACCCTGGCCGACGCCCTGGTGCTGGCCCCCCGGCACATCTCCTGCTACGGGCTGAAGCTGGAGGAGGGGACGCCTCTGTATGACCGGCGGGAGAGCCTGAACCTGCCGGACGGGGACCTGCAGGCGGATATGTACCTCTACGCCGTGGAGCTGCTGACCCAGAACGGGTATCAGCAGTACGAGATTTCCAACTTCGCCCAGCCGGGCTATGAGTCCCGGCACAATCTGAAATACTGGATGCTGGAGGAGTACGCGGGCTTCGGCCCCGGGGCTTACTCCGACTTCGGCGGCGTGCGGTATGGGTACACCCGGGACCTGGACGGGTACATAGCCGGCCGGCTGGACCTGGCGGAAAGCGAGCGTATTTCCCCCCAGGAGCGGGAGATGGAGTATATCATGCTGCGGCTGCGGACCGCCCGGGGCATTGACATCCGGGAGTTCGAAAACCGGTTCCGCCAGCGCTTTGCCCCTCTGGCGGCCATTCTGGAGAGCTGCGCCGCCCACGGTCTGGCCCGGCAGACGGAAACCGGCTGGTGCCTGACGCCCCGGGGCTTCCTGGTGTCCAACCGCATCATCGGGGACCTGCAGGAGGAGCTGAACCGGGAGAAGGTCCAGCGCCTGGCCCGTGCCGCCCAGGGGGATTACCGGGTAGTGGAATAAAGAAAACTGCTCAAAAAGGGCTTCGCCCTTTTTGGACAAGCCAAAGGCCCCGGGGCTTTCCCCGGGGCCTTGGTGCGTTATCAGTCTATGTTGATCTCACCGATATCCTCCGCCGGGATGCCCAGGTCCAGCAGGGCCTGGGTCAGCTCCTTGTAAGAGGACCTGGTGCTGCTGATGGTGCGGCTGTCGCCGTCGCGGAACAGGGTGATCTCGACGCCCAGCCAGGCGTAGTCGCCATCCACCGGAAGAACGTTCTTCGCCCGGACATCCCGCCAGGCGGCGTCATACAGGGCCTGGGCCTCCTCCGCCGTCAGCTCCCGGCTTTCGCCGGCGGCGTTCAGCCACAGCCCGCCGCCGGTGGGCTGCCAGCCGGACGGGGGAACGTTGCCGTTGAACATAACATCGGTCTGGACCTCCTCCAGCCGGGCCACCTGCTCCAGAGCCGCCTTGACCGGCTCCGTCATCGCCAGCCGGTAGCACCGGGCCATGGAGGTGCCGTCCTTCAGAACATAGTGCACCTCAAAGGTCCTCCGGTAGTTCGCATCTGCGGCGCGATTCTCCGCCAGCTCCGCCTGGGCCTTTACCAGGGTCTCCAGGGACTGGGGGTCCTCCAGGGTAAAGCTGGTGTCCAGGCAGTATACCCGGGCCCGGGCCACATCCTCCGCCTGGGGCGTCCGGTCGGCGTAGCCGAACACGTCCGCCCGCAGCACCACGCACAGCAGCACCAGCACCAGGGCCGTCACCGCCGCGCCGGGCAGGCGTTTGGGCAGCACCCGCAGGGTCTTGCCCACCAGCATGGCCGCCGCCAGATAGCACACGATGCCCATCACGGCCATGCATACGCACAGCCGGGCGGGGCTGAAGTCGCCGCTGCGGCCCACGGACACCAGGACATACAGCAGCATACCCAGGGGCAGACCGCCTACCAGCCCCACGCCCAGCCGGAACACCGGCCGCATCCAGGAAAAGGCCGCCGCATCGCCGGACAGCTCGCTTTTCCGCCGGCCGTACAGCAGCCGGGACAGGACCGTCAGCACCAGGGCCACGGCGGTGAAGATCAGCAGGGTCCGCCAGCCCTGGGGGGTCAGGCCGCTGGCGCAGTCGGCGTTCTGTATGTAGTTCTCGGGCAGCTTGCCGGTGAGAAACGGCGAATATTTAGGGCCGCTTTGGCCCAGGTCACAGATCAGCTGATACACCGGCGTCAGCCACCGGGTAATGACGGGCTGGACGTCCGGCATGGTGAAGCCGTCCAGCAGAAGCTCCGCCAGCTGCTGGCCCAGCCAGGTCAGCGCCACCGCCAGGCAGTTGACGGCGGCGTACAGCACCGGCACCGCCAGCAGCCACCCGGTGACCATGGCGCACAGGGTCCCCAGGGCCAGGAAGATCAGGTCCAGCAGGGTGGCCACCACGAACCACGTCAGCAGGGCCGGTGTCAAAGCCAGGCCGCCCAGCAGGGCCGTAAGGGCCGTCACCGCCAGCACCAGCAGGTTCCCCGCCGCCAGCATGGCCCAGCCGGTGAGAAAGTGGGTCCAGAACAGGGTTCCCCGCCGCTGGGGCAGGGCGTGCATGGCCCCCACGGACCGGGTCTGCATCAGATAGGAGAACACCGCCGTGGCCATGATGCCGCCGAAGATCAGCGCCAGCACCACGGCGGTGGCGTAGGTATCGGCGCACAGCTCGGTCAGGTTCACCAGGGCGGGATTCCGCTCCGCGGCCCGGTTCCACACCGGGATGGGCAGGAAAAGCAGCCACAGCCCCACATACAGGAACAGCACCGGCCAGTAGCGCCGCAGGTCGCTGCGGGCGATGGCCCCGTTAAAGAATGATTTCGCGGACCGCATAGTCAGCACCTCCCAGCTCATAGATGAAAATTTCCTCCAGGGTCAGGGGAATGGCCTCCAGCAGCAGGGGCGACAGGGCCTGCATCCGGTGCAGGATGTCCTCCCGCTTGCCCCGGATGATGTAGGTATACACCCTTCCCACGGCGGACCGGTGCAGCACCTCCAGCTCCGGGGGCAGGGCCGGTTCCTCCGCCGCGGCATAGGCTGCCTGGATCTTCACGGTGTTGTCCTGCAAGTCGGACAGACTCCGCTCCAGCAGCACCTTTCCCTTGTTCAGGATCCCCACATGGTCGCACACGTCCTCCAGCTCCCGGAGGTTGTGGCTGGACACCAGCACCGTGGTGCCCCGGTCAGCCACATCCCCCAGCAGCAGGGACCACACCTGCCGCCGCATCACCGGGTCCAGACCGTCCACCGGCTCATCCAGCACCAGCACCTCCGGCATGCAGCTCATGGTCAGCCAGAAAGCCGCCTGCTTCTGCATGCCCTTGCTCATCCGCCGCAGGGGCTGCTTTTCCGACAGGGGGAACACCTCCCGCAGCTTGTGATACCGGTCCCAGCTGAAGAAGGGGTGGGTCCCGGCATACAGCCGGGCCATCTCCCGGATGCTCGCCTGGGGGAAGAAGTACCAGTCGTCGGGGATCGCCGCCATGCGGCCCTTCACCGCGGGATTTTCGTATACCGGCTGGCCGTCCAGGGTGATTTCGCCGCTGTCGGGCCGGTATATGCCGGTGAAGTGCCGGATGATGGTGGATTTTCCCGCGCCGTTGGGGCCCACCAGGCCGTATACCGCCCCCTGGGGCACGGTCATGCTGACGCCGTCCAGAGCCCGGAAGCCATCAAAGGTTTTCACCACGTTTTTTGCCTCAAGCATCGCTGTTCCCTCCTTTCCAAAGGTCCGTCCATTCCTCCCGGGTCATGCCCAGGTCCCGCAGCTCCTCCATCAGGGGCTGCACCCGGGCGGTGACCTCCGCCCGCCGCTGCCGGTTCTGCTCCCGGACCTCGCAGACGAAGGTGCCCCGGCCCGACACGGTGTATACATACCCCTCCGTCTCCAGCTGGGAATAGGCCCGCTGGATGGTATTGGGGTTGATGGCCAGCTCCGTGGCCAGGCTCCGCACTGACGGCAGCTTCTCCCCCGCCGCCAGGACCCCTGTCACCATCAGACTGCGCAGGCCGTCCCGCACCTGCTCATAAATGGGCCGGGCGTCCCGGTAATCCAAGCGTATCACCTGCTATGCCTCCTTTCATGTGTATTAGCTGTATTCATACGCTTATTATAGCGATATGTCCCGCCTGTGTCAAGCAAAATCCCGCCTGTGTCCTGCAAAAATTGCAGTAGATATTTTGGCCGGACCGGTGTACAATATGGGCAGGAACCTGAACCGGCGGCCGAATCCTGACGAAAACTTTACAGAAATTTTCAAATTGTTCATATACTTTTCTGCCGCCGTGCTACAATAGGTTGCAGTTTGTAACCGAATCTTAAACTTTGCCGGGAGGGTGCTGCAATGAAGCACATCTTTATCATCAACCCCACCGCGGGGAAATATGACAGCCGCCAGCGGATCTATGAAATGGCCGATCACCTGCGGACGGCTCACGGTCTGGACGTGCAGTGCATCCTCACCAAAAAACAGGGCCACGCCACCGAGATCGCCCGGAAGCTCTGTCAGACCGGGGAGCCCCTGCGGTTTTACGCCTGCGGCGGCGACGGCACCGTCAACGAGGTGGCAAACGGCATCATCGGCTATGACAACGCCGCCATGAGCGTGATTCCCGTGGGCACCGGCAACGACTTCCTGAAAAACTTCGGCGGCGATATGGACAAGTTCCGGGATGCCGAGAACCTGTGGGACGGTCCCCAGTTCCCCATGGACGCCATCGACGTCAATGGCCGGGTGGCCCTGACCATCGCCTGCTCCGGCATCGACGCCCGGGTGGCCCGGGACGTACATAAATACAGCGAAAGCCCCATTCTGGACGGCAAAAGCAGCTATATCGCCTCTCTGCTGGTGAACTTCCTGTTCAAGGGCATCGGCTCCCACTGGACCGTGGAGCTGGACGGCGAGACCATCGAGGACGACTTCTCCCTGGTGTCCGTGTGCAACGGGCGGTATTACGGCGGTGGGTTCATGCCGGTGGCCGAGGCCCGGATGGACGACGGGGTGCTGAACACCCTGGTGGTGAAAAAGGTCAGCCGGGGCGCCTTCATCAAGTTCGTGGGCCCCTATTCCAAGGGGCAGTACTATAAATTCCCCCATGTGGCCCGGTGTGTTGCCCCCAAGGTTGTCCGCATCCGGTCTGAAAAGCCGGATATCGTCACCTGTCTCGACGGCGAGTGCATCACCTCCGACGATGTGACCATCCGCCTCAGTGACAAGCGGCTGAACTTCTTCGGCCCCGTCGGCTGCGACTGCAACCGCACGGCCCGGGACATCTGATCCCTTTCCGCAAAAAAATCAATTTGGAGCCGTATCCGCCGTTTTGGAGTGGATACGGCTCCTGCTTCTGCATATAATAAGACCATACAAGGCGTCCAGGCGACGCTGTTTTTACAATACGACGGTTAAAGAACCTTAACCACAGAAAGGAGACCGCTATGAGCGTTGTGATATTGGGAGGAAACGAGTGCATGGAGCGCCGGTACAAGGAGCTCTGTCAGACGTACCGATGCCAGGCCAAGGTGTTCACCAAGCCTGCCGGGGGCCTGCGGAACAAGCTGGGCAATCCCGACCTGATGATCTTTTTCACCGGCACCATGTCCCACAAAATGGTGCAGGGGGCCCTGAGCCAGCTGAAGGGCCAGGACACCATCATCGAGCGCTGCCACACCAGCTCCCTGTCCGCTCTGCGGGGGATCCTGGAAAAGCACGCCGGATGAGGCCCGCGGAGGAGACGGTGGTGCGCCAGTGCGCGCCCACCCTGGCCGGGATCAAAACCGGTAGCCTGTTTCCCTGCCCGTACCAGTCCCGCCAGCAGCTGCTGGCGGACATCCGGCGGATGAACCGGGTGCTGGTGCCCCGGGGGCTGTGTCTGCTGCCCATGCGGATGGGCCAGGGAAGGGCGCTGCTGTATCTGTACCGGCCCCAGGCCCTGTGCCGGGACCTGGGGGACGATCTGGCCTGCCGTCTGCTGCGGCAGGCGGGGTATCCTGAGCCCGGGTACCTCCCGGCAGGCATAGGTATAAAAATAGTGCTACAAAGACAATCCCTTTTTTCATCATGCGGGTTTATTCGTAGATGAACTCGATGTCGTCGAGGTAAAGGTTGCTGTCCGTGCTGCCTTCGAAGTAGTCGCCCCTGTAGCTGGCCGATGCCGTCAGGATCAGCACGTTGGGCTTTTCTGAGGCATACTTGTCCCGGTAGTGGATCGGGATGTCTACCTGCGTCCACGACGATTGGGACTGCTCGATCAGCAGGTCTCCGTAGCCGATAATATGTCCTTCGAGGGTCGATGGGTCGTTCAGGTTCGTGTAGAGGAACTCCTGGGTGGGGTCGAGAACAGTCTTGTCGATCTCGCTGCTTTTGGTGTTGACTGTATGGTAGGTGCAGCCCGGTTTGGTCATGTTGGTCAGGCAGACGAAAATGCGCGCCTTGTCGCCGCTGCCGACGTTGCCCTTGTACCAGACGCGCAGCGCGGTGGGTTTGGCGTTGAAAGCGAACGCCCGGCCCATATAGACCGTACCGGCGGTACCCAGAACTTCGCCGAACGATCCGACGAAAATGTTTCCGGCGGCTTTCTTGATGACGACATTGGTGGTTTGCAGCTTCGCGCAGTACTGTCCGGACGAGCCGGGACGGGGATCGTTTTGCCGGGTGGTGATGTTGTAGTTCGCCCCGATCGAGGTGGAACCGGGGTTGCCCGTTCCCCAGAACTCCTCTCCGCCCTGGGCGTACGGATACCACGGGTTGCCCGACTGGTGCCACTCTTCGAAGCCGGCGTTCGGAACCTGGACACCGGCGG
>ENA-ORSG01000660-ORSG01000660.1-human-gut-metagenome-genome-assembly--contig:-NODE-660-length-30134-cov-5.761561_pt1 | contig 30134 bp, 28 predicted proteins | sample MGYA00242189_ERZ509156 | MGnify/ENA primary metagenome ERZ509156 (study PRJEB26280, sample SAMEA2338666) | human gut metagenome | biome: human gut; feature: human-associated habitat; material: faeces...
TCTATAACCGCCGTTGTTTCGGTCATTTCTATAACCATCTCTGTTCTGGCTGTTATTATCCCTGTTCTGGTAACTGCCATTGCGGTCATTGTTTCTATCATTTCTATAACCGCCGTTGTTTCGGTCATTTCTATAACCATCTCTGTTCTGACCGTTATTGTCCCTGTTCTGGTAACCGCCATTACGGTCATTGTTTCTATCGTTTCTATAACCGCCGTTGTTTCGGTCATTTCTATAACCATCTCTGTTATTTCTATTCTGGTTATTATCTCTATTATTATTTCTATCTCTTGAATCAGTCTTCTGGCTGTTCTGTGGGAAGTACACCTGAGAAATGTGCTTCTTATCTACATCCTTAGATGTGTTTGCTGCTTTAGTATCCTGTGTATTCTGTTCTGACTTATTACCAGTCTTATCCTGTGCCTTAATATTCTTATTCTCCTCTGATTTCACTTGTTTTTCTTCTGCCTTTTTAGGTCCTGATTTATTAGCTGTATTTCCAGCTGCTTTTGTAAACTTGCTCTTTACACTGTTTATTTCACTTTCACCAAGTCCGCTCATAGCTGTATATTTCTTGTCAGCATTGCTTAACATATCAGTTATTGCTTTTGATGAAATATTTAATTCTTTCGCCAACTCATGAACTCTCATATTTGCCATTTAACCTCTTTTCCAATACAGGAATAATATTTCTGTATTATTTACACCGATTATCTCTAATCTTGTTTAAAATGTTTCTCAATACTATTCTTAAACCCTTCATCAAGGATTGCGAGTGATGCTCTGAATTCTTTACCTATAGCATGCCCTAAGTCATCCTTATTGCTAAAGAAATACACTGGCACTTTATAATATTCACACATATTCTTAAAATTCTTTTTGGTATTATCAGATGAATCATCTGCTACTATTACCATATATGCCTTATGCTCTTTTACAGCCTTTTCAGTAGAGAACTCACCGCTTGCTACTTTTCCAGCCTTCTGTGCAAGACCTATCATTGATAATGCTCTTTTATTGTCCAAGATTATTCATCTCCTTTTCTAACTCATCATAAACAGATGCATCAACAGCCATCTTAAAAGCTCTTTCAAGTCCTCTTGACTTCCTTGCTTTCTTAAGACACTCTGCATCAGGACATATATACGCCCCTCTTCCGTTCTTCTTGCCTGTTGTATCTATTATTATCTGTTCATCCTGAGTCTTTAATATCCGTATAAGCTGCTTTTTGTCTTTCATCTCATTACAGCCTATACACTGTCTTTGTGGAATCTTCTTTACTGCTGCCAAACTATCACTCTCCAATAATATTATTCTTCTACAACTTCTGTGTCAGAGGCTGCATCTTCGTTATAGTCTTCATCTAATGGCATTACATCATCTGCCTGATTGTCATTATATCCTTCGCTGTCTTCACCATATACGATTTCTGCGTTGTCTTTATCCATATCAGCAAATGCTTCTGGATCGGCTTCGCTCTTAATATCAATTCCATAACCTGTAAGCTTAGCTGCAAGTCTTACATTCTGTCCTGACTTACCGATTGCAAGTGATAACTGCTGTTCTGAAACAATTATCTTAGCCTTCTTCTCTTCTTCATCTGCTACTGCTGATACAACCTTTGCCGGGCTTAAAGCATTAACGATTAACTGTGCTGGATTGTCATCCCACTCAACAATATCAATCTGTTCATTGCCAAGTTCATTAACAATATTCTTAACCCTCGCACCGTTAATACCTACGCACGCACCAACTGGATCTACATGAGGAACATTAGCTCTTACAGCCATCTTAGTTCTTGAACCTGCTTCTCTTGCGATAGCCATAATCTCAACTGTGCCATCTTTAATCTCTGTAACTTCTTCTTCAAAAAGCTTTTTTACAAGTTCCTGTGACTTTCTTGAAATCTTAACTGATAAACCGCTTCTTTCTCTGTTGCTTACGCTTGCAACATATACCTTAATTCTGTCTCCGCATTTGAACTGCTTATCCTTAAAGTTATCATCTGCCTTAAGAACCGCCTGTGTTCTTCCAATATCAATAGTCATATCACCATTGTCGTTAATTCTCTGTACAACACCTGTAACGATTTCCTTCTCCTTAGCGTGAAGCTCGTTGTAGAGTGCATTCTTTTCCTGTTCTCTTATAGTCTGGACAATTGTATTCTTGGCATTCTTAGCTGCCTTTCTTGAGAATTCTTCTGACTTTACTTCTATAGTAATAACATCACCAAGCTGACAGGCCGGCTTAATCTTTCTTGCATCTGCAAGTGCGATTTCTGTACCAGATACATACTTTCCTTTCTTAGTATCAAGGAACTCTGGAACTTCTACTTCTTCAACTACAGTTCTGTCTGAATAAATGTGGAAATCACCTGTTCTTCTGTCAAGTACTACCCTGCCATTATCTGCCTTGTCAAATTCAGCCTTATATTCGTCCATTAATGACTTTTCTATAGCATCAAACATAATCTCTTTGTCGATTCCATTTTCTTTTTCTAAGGCTTCAATCGCAAGTATCAATTCTTTATTCATCTTCTTATCCTCCATTATTAACAACTTTAGTTATATATCTATTCAACATATGCCCATCTAATCATTGCAAGATTGCTTCTCTCAATCTTTATAAGATTATCATCAACCTCTATTGTAATGTTGTCTTTATCGTATTCCTTAAGAACGCCTGTATATTCCTTTAAGCCTTCAACAGCTTTGTAAAGCTTAATATCTATAAGTTTCCCAATACTCTTTGCATAATCCTTCTCTTTCTTTAAAGGTCTTGTAAGTCCCGGTGAACTCACTTCAAAAATGTACTGGTCAGTAATATAGTTCTCCTTATCAAGTATCTCATTAAAAGCTCTGCTTACAGCCTGACAGTCATCAATTGTAACTCCACCTTCTTTATCTATGTAGACACGCAGATACCAGTCCTGACCCTCTTTAATGTAATCCACATCAAAAAGTTCTACATTATTAGCTTCAACAATTGGCATTATAAGCTTTTCTGTCTTAGCTTCATAATCTTCTCTCTTACCCATTACTACCTCTTTCTTTTAATAATATTCAGTTTTCATTCTGCATTAATCAAACAATAATTATATTGCAAAAACGAAAGAGTGGACATAAAGCCCACTCTTTCGAATCAATTATAACGCAGAATAGCTTATAGGGGAGTCGAACCCCTGTCTTCGCCGTGAGAGGGCGACGTCTTAACCACTTGACCAATAAGCCATATCTTAAGTCTTGCTTTGTGTTAGCTGCTATCGCAAAGCACTTCATTATAATACACGACCCAATGTAATTCGTCAAGCACTTTTTTGAAGAAATTTCAAAAAAATTTAAAATAAATCTTTATATGTGCTGAAAGCCGCTAAAACACTGGGTTCGTGCCTTACATTTTTTATTTAAGCTTGCTATATTGCTCATCTGTCACTGGCTCGCACCATTCATTAGATATCTCCTCGCCAGGTACTTCAACTGCCAGATGTGAGAACCAGCTGTCTGGTGCTGCTCCGTGCCAATGCTTAACTTCTGCTGGAATATTAATGCAGTCGCCCGGATTGAGTTCTACAGCCTCTTTTCCTTCTTCCTGATAGTAACCACGTCCAGATACGCATACAAGAATCTGTCCGCCGCCACTCTTTGCGTGATGTATATGCCAGTTATTTCTACAGCCCGGTTCAAATGTTACATTAAAAATTCCCACCTGACTTGTAGATACAGGTGCAAGATAACTCTTTCCTATAAAATACTGTGCATATGCTTCATTTGGTGCTCCGATAGGAAATACCATTTCTTTTGCGTGTGCTCTCATAGCTTCATCTTCATAAGGCAAATCACCTTCATTTACATTCCATACTTCCTTGGCAAGATTAAATACTGCCCACGCTTTTGGCCAGCCTGCGTAAAATGCAACGTGTGTTATAACAGCCACGATTTCCTTCTGAGTTACGCCGTGTGTCTTGGCATTCTGTAAATGGAACTTAAGTGAAGAATCTGTAATTCCCATAGACATAAGTGAAACTACTGTTATAATGCTTCTTGTCTTTACATCAATATCCTGATTATTCCAGTTCTCACCAAAAAGCACATCATCATTAAAATGTGCAAACTGTGGAGCATATTCTCCTAAAGCTGTTCTTCCTGCTGTCTGTACTATTTTATCCATAACAATCCTCTATTAATATATTTCTCTAATTAAATTTTACCAATTTCACTAATTAAAGTTTACCGCCATATACTGGGAAGCCACTGCTCTCACCATAATTTTCAATTTTCTTGAAATTCTTAAGAGCTTCCATATCCTCTGCACTGATTTCAAAATTTACTTCTGCATTACTCTTCATATGCTCAGGATCAGCTGTCTTTGGAAGTGCTATTGCTCCAAGCTGTAATGTATATCTGATGCAAAGCTGTGGAATGGTAACACCATATTTATCAGCTATCACTTTAATCTCTGGCTGGTTAAGAATTTCACCGTGTGCTATAGGTGAATATGCTTCTACTACTATTCCCCGCTTCTGGCAGTATTCTACAAGTTCTAATGGCGTGTTGCTTATATGAAGAAGAATCTGGTTAACCATCGGCTTAACCTCTGCTGTTTCTAAAAGACTTTCAATATCACCAATCTGGAAATTAGATATACCAATTGCCTTAAGCTTTCCTTCCTTATAAGCATCTTCCAATGCCCTCCATGCAGCTCTGTTACCTTCTACATATCTGTCATCACTCTGATTAACCTCTAACCAAGGCTGTGGTGAATGAATAATCATCATATCAAGGTAATCAAGTCCCATTTTTTCAAGTGTCTCATCAATACCAGCTTTAGCTTCCTTGTATGTCTTATGTTCAGCGGCAACCTTTGATACTACAAAAAGTTTCTCTCTTGAAACTCCGCAATTACGCACTCCTTCACCGACACCTCTTTCATTGCCATATGCCTGTGCTGTATCAATATGTCTGTATCCAAGCTTTACCGCTTCTTTTACAGCATCTGCAACCTTTGCATCGTCAATAAACCAAGTACCAAGTCCAAGCTGTGGAATTTTCGCTCCATTGTTAAGTGTTAAAGTATTATTATACATTCCCATTGCTCCTTTTCTAAAATGTATTATCGTTTATGTGTTTATCTTAATACTTTGACTTAACTCCAAGTCAAGGGGGTGGTGAGAAATTTCATTACAATATTTATCTACATAATCTTGTTACCAACTTTTGAATATTTCAGACATTCTTTGCAATATATTGACATATTAACTATCCAGATAAGGCACACAACAAATGAAGGAAGAAAACCAATTCCAAACATAAGTGCACTGATTGCAAGAATAACTGCAAGTACACTGCACATACTATTCGTTATATTAAATGCTTTAAATGCACATTTCCCAACTATAATCTTCTCTGCTTCATCACAGGTTTCAAGCCATTTCTTCTGGAACTTCATATCATATACCGATGCCGTCTTTTCAGGATTCATTATCTTTACACAGTCAACACTTTTCTGTTGTATAATAACAACCTCTGCCATAATCCCTAAAAATGCTGCAATGCTAACAGTTAATCCTATCATATTGTTAACACTTTCAAACATTGCTGTACCACCTGAATATGATGCCGCAATAAGAAAATATGAAATTATAAGTGCTCCACTTGAAACCCATTGAATTATAGAAAGCTTCTCTTCGACACCATCTGATACTTCTTCGTCTTCACCATCCCACTGTGATAACTGCTTCTTAGCCTTCCTGTAGTATGGCACTAATACTATAGGAATTATAACTGCAATAGCAAGCATAATCCAAGGTGCAGTTAATTCAACATAATTACTAACTACCACTTTAAAATCCCCTGACATTGTATCAATTCCATTTGCTCCAACAAGATACCCAGCTACACCTCCGATTAAAGCTCCTACAATACAAAGCAATATGAACTTAGGCAATGCCTTTCTGTTTGCTTTCTTAATTTCTTCATTTCCCATCATTATCTTCCTCCTGTAAATAAAATACTTCTTCCACAGTAACGCCGCATACTTTTGCAATCGTTAATGCAAGAGTGACAGACGGCGAATAATCGCCCCTTTCTATAAGACTGATTGTCTGTCTTGACACTCCGCACAGTCTTCCCATCTCCTGCTGATTGACATCCAGCGCAGCTCTGCGTTCTTTCAGCCGATTTCGCAGTATCATACTACACCTCCATATGACAACTTTTATTATTTATCTGACAACTTTCATTGCTATAATGACAACTTTTTTTGTCATTTTGCATTATACTCTTGTCATTATACACTGTCAATACCAAATAACCAAAACGATACTCAATTTTAAATAATTCCTGAAGCCACTTATCACACCAGCTTGATATTGGAAGAAGCTCTCTTAGAGAGGCTATGAAGCTCCTTGCCTCCCGCAATATTGTAACTATCAAACAGGGTTCTGGAACATATGTAGCCTCATCACCTGGTATAGTAGACGATCCTTTTGGCTTTACATTCATATCAGATAAGAAGAAGCTTGTGCAGGATCTGCTGGAAATACGTTTTTTACTTGAGCCTTCTATTGCTGCTATGTCAGCAACCTATGCTGATAAGAATGACATCAGCAAAATCAACAGATTATGTGATGAAGTTGAAGAGCTTATGGAGCAAAAAAAGACCATACACAAAAAGATATAGAATTCCACACTGCTATTGCTATGGGAAGCAAGAATCTTGTCATTCCAAGATTAATCCCAATAATAAACAGCTCTATCCCTCTTTTTGTTGAAACAACCAGCAACATCCTTAAAACTGAAACCATCGAAACTCATCGTGAAATAGCGGAGGCTATCGCAGAACATAATGCTGTCCGTGCCCAGGATGCTATGTATATGCATCTTATGTACAATAAAAGGTGTATTAATTCTTCAAAATAATACACCTTTATTAAACATTATACATTTTATTCAATTTAGCTTTAACCTATAATCTCATATATATACTTCATATCCATATTCTCACGGATCACATCTGCCAGCTTATCATATTCTCTCTGCTTGTATTCATCAAAGCTTATTCTGACACCACTCTTTGATGTAATACCATACCTTGCACAGAGCATATTAATAAAGCTGTCGCAGAATTCCTGTCCATCGAATATCCCGTGCATATAAGTTCCTGCTGTATTGCCCCGTACACAACCATCCATATATTCGGTCTTATCAACAGTATTGAATATTCTTGCAAATGGATTCGCACCATCTTCACTTATTGTACTTTCACCCATATGTATTTCATAGCCTTTACATTTCTTCTGTCCAAGCATTTCCCACATTCCAGATTGTATACAAGTTATCCCCTGCACTCTTGTACGATGTTTATTCTTTGAAAATTTGGTCGTTACCGGAAGCAGTCCCATTCCTGCTACAACTTCTCCAGTTTCTGCACCACACGAATCATCAATGACATTTCCTAACATTTGAAAGCCACCGCATATTCCAAATACCGGAATATCCTGCCTTGAACATTTTATAATCTGTGCTTCCATTCCATTTTTACGGAGCCATTTTAAATCATTAATTGTATTCTTGCTTCCCGGAAGAATTATGAGGTCGGGATTTCCAATCTGTTCTGCCTTGTCTGCATAACGCAGATTGACCTCTTCAATACGCTCAAGTGCATTAAAATCCGTAAAATTAGAAATGTGAGGCACACGTATTACTACTATGTCGAACTGCTCATCTGACATATGTGCATTGTAGACTGATGGCTCAATCCGTGAAGCAAGGCTGTCCTCATCATCAATGTCAAGCTTAACATAAGGAATTACACCTGCAATCGGAATTGGACATATATCATATAACTGTTTTATGCCCGGCTCTAATATTCTCTTATCTCCACGGAACTTATTCATAACAAGACCTTTTACACGCCTGCGTTCTTCTTCCTCTAACAGCATAATTGTTCCAACAAGCTGTGCAAATACACCACCTCTGTCAATATCACCTACAAGCAGAACAGGTGCATCTACAAGCTTTGCCATTCCCATATTAACAATATCATCTTTTTTAAGGTTAATCTCTGCCGGACTGCCAGCACCCTCAAGAACAATAATGTCATACGCACTGGCAAGCTTATTATACGCTTCTAATATATCTGGAATAAGCTGCTTTTTGTACTGGAAATATTCTTTAGCCGGCATATTCTTTAATGGTATTCCATTTACAATTACCTGAGAACCAACATCACTTGTCGGTTTTAAAAGTATAGGATTCATCTCTACACAAGGGGATATCCCAGCCGCCTCTGCCTGCATAACCTGTGCCCTTCCCATCTCCAGACCATCGGCTGTTATATATGAATTAAGTGCCATATTCTGTGACTTAAATGGTGCTACACTGTAGCCATCCTGTTTTAACACTCTTAATATTCCTGCTGTTATAATGCTCTTTCCTGCATTGGACATCGTTCCCTGAATCATCAGATTTCTTGCCATAATCACTGCACCTTCCCTGTTATCTATGTTAAATTCCTATCCTAATTAACTTTATTATAATATTTATATATAATAATTTGTCCGTTATTGATATCTATGGATATATTGCTACTTTGTAATTATCTATTCTTAATCTATATTATACATTTTGTCAATATATCGCTTATGAAATCAATAAGAATTTCATTATCTGTATGCTTCTTTACTGCTATGCGGTAGCAGTCTGGCGGCATATTGCGGTAGCTTTGACACGAACGGATAAGAATTCCATTTTTTAATAATTCATCCTGCAGCTGACAGCCAGCCTTATCTGACGGAAGCCTGAAAGTTATATAGTCTGCCACAGACGGATATACGATACATTCCATAGCCGATAATTTATCTGTAAGAAATTCCCGCTCCTTCTCGATAAGCCTATATGTGTGCCCCTCGTAATCTTTATCCTTAAATGCCGCAATTCCTGCACGCTGTGCCACTGTTGATATATTCCACTCTGGAAGCTGTAAAGATATGTTGTCGATTAATTCATCATTATAACTCATGAGATATCCAAGCCTTATTCCTGCCATTGCATAGAACTTGGTATACGCATTTATTATTACAAGATTATTATAATCTTTTAGAAAACGTTTACAGCTTATCTTCTCATAATTACGGTTAAATCTTAAAAAGCACTCATCCGCAACAACTATAATATTTCTTCTTCTGCATATGTCTAATATATTGATAAGAATATTTTCAGGTATAATATTCCCTGTTGGATTGTTCGGATTGCATATAAAACATAACTGGACATCAAGCTGTTCTAATCGTCCACTTACATATTCATAGCTAAAGCCATTATTACTGTCAAGCTCATAATATACAATCCCTGCTCCATACGCCTTAACTGCACGCTCATAGCCTGAAAATGAAGGTGCAGCAATGGCACATTTTTCTGGATGTACAGCCCTTACAACTGCCATTATAAGTTCTGAAGCACCATTACCACAGAGTATATTCCTAGCATTAATATTAACCTTATAAATGTTATCTGCATTAATACTCTCTTTGCTGGCAATTGCATTTCTTAATGCCGTATACTTAATGTCTGGATATGTCTGATAACCACCAATATCCTGCGTAATCGCATTACACACTTCCTGCGGCATTCCTAAAGGGTTAATATTAACCGAATAATCAAGTGTTATTTCTTTGTTGTATATATTTTTATCATATATATTTCCACCGTGTATCTGCTGTTCCATAGCTGTAACCTCTCATCTGCCTGACAATCTCTTTATCAGTATGCAATCCCCGTATCAATATGCCAATCTGATTAAAATATAATTATCTGACTGCCAACATTATTATCAATCTTATTAATAACACAATAATTACCATAAGAAATGCAGTAATATATAATAAAATATTACTTCTTCCTATATCACCAGCTTCCAGCGGACGTATTGCCTCTCCTATCTGTGGCTTATGCACAAGCTTTCCAAAATAATAATTATCGCCTGATAATGCTACTTTTAAAGCTCCTGCACAGGCTGACTCTGTCTGGGCGGCATTAGGACTGCTGTGCTTTTTTCTGTCACTTTTAAATATCTTCCACGCATTCCCTATACTATAGTGTGAATTTGTTTTATCCTTTGTATTACATTTTTCTGCAAGCTGTGCAATTCCTGCTGACACAACCATAAGACATCCGCCTATTCTTGCCGGAATAAAGTTCACAACATCATCTAACTTCGCCGCAAATCTTCCAAAGTACAAATATTTATCATTCTTATAACCTATCATTGAATCCATTGTATTAACAGCCTTATATACAAAACCGCCAACTGCCCCAAATAACATCATATAAAATAATGGTGCAATAACTCCGTCTGATGTGTTCTCTGCGACAGTTTCAACAGCTGCTCTTACAACGCTGTGTTCATCAAGCTGTTTCGTATCCCTGCCGACTATCATTGCAACGGCATTACGTGCCTGCTGTAACCCTTCTTTATCCAAAGCATAATATACCTTCATACTTTCTACTTTGAGCGATTTTACTGCCAGTATCTGATAACACATTATTGTTTCAATTACACAGCCAAGTATCATATTAATATGATAACCAACAACCAGAATAGATACAGTAACAATACCCGTTATTAACGGCGTTAATATTGCAAGCACCATACCCTTTCTGTACTTCTTAGCAGATGTATCTTTTTCTTTTAATAAAATACTTTCTAACAACGAAATAAGATTACCTATAAGGCGTACCGGATGATACAGCCAGTGAGGGTCGCCAATAAGCAGATCCAGTATATAACCACAGCCAATTGCTATTGTCTGGCATATAAATAAATTCATAAACTCCTCATTCCTTCACACACTATTACTCAGAATAAACTCATACTTTAACATATAATAGACACACATATTTATTTATAACAAACACATATTTTACTCAAGATAAATACATATCTTTACTCATAGAATACGCATATTTTTACTCACAACGTAAAAGTTCTGTATAATTATTAATGCTTCCATCTAAAGCCACATCACATATATACCCATCACCATTGCCACAATGATAATCATAATAGCCACCACCATATATCTCTGACATTACTGACATTATTGTGCCGCCGTGAATTACACATGCAATGTCCGAATAATTCAATAAACGGCATTGTTTAATCATATCATACCAGCCCTTAACACTTCTTTTCTTAAAATCCGCAACATCTTCTCCTTGTGGAAATGGTATCGTTGCATTACTGTCAATCCATCTCTGGTACTGCTCATTGCCAGAAAGTTCTTTATAATTCTTTCCTTCAAATATGCCAAAATCACATTCCCTGAAATCTGGCACTATATGCTGTTTATATTCAGGATATATAAGCTTAGCCGTCTGCCTGCACCTTTTCATCTGACTTACAAACACTGCCTGTACTTTTGGATAATAACCTGCCTTAATGTTATTACATATACCTTCAATCCCAGAAGCACATAAGTCCTCATCAGTTATGCCTATATACCTTTTTTCGATATTACCTGCTGTTGCACCGTGTCTGATTAATACAATCTTCATATTATTCACCTTTCAGGCATTGTCCTATGCCACACGCTATACGTTCCACCCTGTCGGACTTTTTTACAGCCCTGCAAAGCATACGCCCAACTGTTTCACGGTATATTCTGTCCTCTTTTTCCAAAGGAACTATGCCACTGCCAATCTCATCGCATATTATTATAATTGATGGATTGCCAGCATAAATGGTATCTATAAGCGTATCTGTACATTTCCCATCTTTAAGCAGTCTTTTTATAAGCAGATGAAAATGATTTAATATACAGGCATTTTTTATATCTTCAATACTGCAATATGCTCCATCAGCTATATTATTATTGCATATTTTATTTTTAATGTACTTCTCATTCTCTGAATATATATCGCTCGTTGTATCTTCTGCATTACCACACAATTCTTTAACTATATTTTTCCTGCCACATACATAATCAAGCTTTCCCTGATAAGCTCCGCCAAAATATAATTCCATATTATTCCTCGTTTCTGTGCACATTTTTATTCACTAAAGCAATGCTATAACAGCAACAGCTATTGTCATACACAGTTCACTTACACATAGCAGATACCCTGCAAGGTCGCCCGTCACTCCACCGAACTGCTTATATGCCATATATCTGTAATACAATAAAACCACGAATGCCACAACGATAACTACAACAGCACCTGTAACACTGCAAAGGCACATAAGTATAACACATATAATTAACTGTACCGCAAGCATTACATTTACACATTTTACTGCTGTTGCACTTGTAAATGTATGCAACATTCCATTGTTCCTTGCTCCTCGGAAATTAACTGCTGCCAGACCACTTATAATTCTTGACAGATAAAACGTAAGTGCCAGAAGCAAAAGTCTCATATTATCTGGCTTCTGCACAATAATATATGCCGCCGCATAATATACCGCAGAATACATAAGTAATCTTATAACTGCAAATGCTCCAATATGCGAATCCTTTAATATATCCAGCTTCTTCTCCCTGTCACCATATGAATTAAGTGCATCACTTGTATCCATATAGCCGTCAATGTGTATTCCCCCTGTTATCAGTACAGGAATTACTACAAGAACAAGTGTCCTGCTGATATCCGGCACATTTAGCAGACCGCTGATATACACCCAGCCATATATGACTGCACCTATAACAAGACCTGCTAACGGAAAGAAGCCCATTACATATCTCATATCTTTTTCTTCTAATTCCAAATGCGGCATTGGTATTTTAGAATACATTGAAAATGCAATTACCAATGATTTAATTACCGACATAACTGATATCCCCCTTTAATACTACAGGAATAGTGTATACAACCTCAACAACTGTGTCTGCTGCCTTTGCAAGCTTTACATTAAGCTCTCCAAGCCGTCTTATATAATCAGTTGTGCTATCATCATATTCACACCCGTCTGAAAACACTTCATTAGTCACAATTACAAGGTGACTGCACTCTGAATACAACTGCATACATTCAGCAAATATATTATCTGGATGTCCGTTTTCTTCAAAGCATTCATTAGCAAGAAGATTAGACATACACTCAACCAATACTACCGGTTTTGTATCTCTTTTACATCCTTTAAGTGCACCACCTATATTCTGATACTGCTCTATCGTTTCAAAGCCTTTGCCATCACGCTGCAGCTTGTGCTTCTTAACCCTGCTTCTGCCGTCTTCTCCATATGGATACATAGTAGCCACATAATATTTTTTATTGTCCTTTGCAAGCTGACAGCTTATCTGCTCGGCATATTCTGACTTGCCACTGCCGCTTACTCCTGTAACCATAATCAACATTTTTCGTAATCCTCATAGGCAGTTATGCGTATATCATCAAATGTAGTATTTTCCCTGTACACCTGCAAAGCCATATCAAGAAGTGGAAACATCATAACCGCACCTGTTCCCTCTCCAAGTGCAAGCTCTCCGTGTATAACAGCCTTCCTTCCAAGTTCGTTAAGCAGAGCTTTCATCGCAGGCTCTTTTCCCTGATGTGAAGCTATTATGTAATCACCAATCTGACTATTCAACCTTACTGCAATAAGTGCCGCAACTGCCGAGATAACACCATCTATAACAACAGGTATTCCATAAAGTGCACAACCAATATATACTCCGACAAGCCCTGCAATATCGAGTCCGCCTATATTCTGTAAAAGGGTTAATGGATTGTCCTGGCAGCTTCCATACATTTCTTTAGCTCTGGTAATAACTTCTATCTTTTTCTTAAGACCTTTATCATCAAGCCCTGCACCTCTGCCTGTTGCCATATGTGGCTCAAGATTTAAAAGTATGCAGGCAAGTGCCGTGCTTGTGGTTGTATTGCCTATTCCCATCTCTCCTGTTGCAAGAATATTATACCTCTGTTCCTTACACTCCTTAACCTGTGTAATTCCTGCATATATAGCCTGTATAAGCTGTTCCTCTGACATTGCCGGCTCTTTAAGGAAATTATTAGTTCCAGACATAACCCTCTTATTGACAAGCCCCTTATAAGTTCCTACATCTGTTCCGTCCTCAAGCGTATCCATGGCAATTCCAACATTCACAGGAATAACATCTGAATTGGCATATGCCGCCATTCTGCATACACTTGATATTCCGTCTGCCATATTACAGCTCACTATCGCGGTTACCTCCTGTCCTGTCTGGGTAACACTTTCTTCAACTATGCCATTGTCTGCACACATTACAATAACAGCACGTCTGTCAATATTGACATCTGCTGTATGCTCGATTCCTGCTATCTGGCTTATTATTTCCTCCATAAGTCCAAGTCCGTGCAGTGGCTTTGCTATCCCATTCCAATGACTACGTGCTTTTTGTACACTATCTTTACTGCTTGCCTTTATCTTTGACAGTTCTGGAATAAGACTTTTAATATCAGAACCTAATTCTGGAATAAAACTTTTAATATCATGACCTTCAAGCCTGTCATTATATTTTTTATAATTCTTTCTATAGCGGACACAGGCATTTATGAAATTATCTGCCACCTGTTCATTGCCATAGAAATATATATGTGGAAATCCAGCATACAACGTATCACTTCCATAACCGGCTGATGCTATACTGTTATCTGAAGCTTTCTTTATCTCATAATCTTCACCAGGGCAGTCACTATTCCAGTAATGGAATTCGTGTGCACGAAAGCTTTCATTTGCAGAGGCAATCAATGTATCTTTCTTTGCCGTAAGCGTCATATAGCCAAAACGCTGTAGTCTTCCTGCATTATATCCCATTCCTTTTATAATTCCCGCCATAGGATATTTATCTTTTTCTGGTGTTTCTAAGTATTCGTGCAGATAAAGAAATCCTCCACATTCTGCTATGCAGGGAAGTCCTTCTTTTATCTTCTTTGCAATATCATTCCTCATTGATACATTTTCTGACAACGCTTTGGCGTGAAGCTCTGGATAACCGCCATATAGTAACAACCCGTCTATATTATCCGGAAGCTTATTATCTGCAAGTGGACTAAAATACACTATCTCACAACCGCACTGCCTTAGATAATCTATATTATCATCATAAAGAAAACAAAAAGCTTCATCTTTTGCAACTGCAATCCTTACATCTTTTTTATCTATGCTCTTATGTATGGCTTCCAGCTTTGAAGCATTTTCTGCAATTCTAAGTATTCCTTCTATATCAACGCTTTCCCTCATCTGCTCTGCAATACTGTTGATTTTTTCCTGAAAATGTTCCACCTCTGCCGAGGTCACAAGACCAAGATGACGGCTTTCAAGCACAGCATTTTTCTTATATGGCATATAGCCTAGTGGTTCTATCCCCATATCTTTAACTATGCGTGCGGCATTACCATATAACCTGTCTGAAAGATTATTAAAGATTACACCTTTGATATTATTGTTCTTTTCATATCCAAGATAACCCTTTACAACTGCGCCGATTGAATTACTCATTCCACGGCAGTTCACTATAAGAATAACCGGCGTATCTGTAATGTCTGCTATCTCATAAGAACTTCCCTTTGTGCTAAAGCCCTGTCCGTCATAGTAGCCCATAACTCCCTCTACAATAGTTATATCACTCTTATCCTCTTTACCTGCAAGCAGATATTTTATTGTTGCATTATCACAAAACCAGCTGTCAAGATTACCTGTGCTCATATTTAACACACGCGAATGAAACATAGAATCTATATAATCAGGCCCGCATTTTAACGCTGATATATTAAGTCCCATATCTTTAAAACACTGGCATAGACCGCAGACAATTGTTGTCTTGCCACTTCCACTGCCTGTCCCTGCTATCATTATACGGCTCACTTTGCACCTCTTCCTTCTATAATAAATACTGGATTATTCGCAGACATCATATGATATCTGCCCCTTTTCTTTACCTCTGTCACTGCAATCTGGACTATATCAAGGACATTCACACCATTCTTTTCCATTAATGAAATAGTATTGTTAAGTGTTTCTAATGTCACTGCCGTAACCACAATATGGACATATGGATTTTTCTTAAGAATACTGCTGAAAATGTATTCTAACTCTCCACCGCTTCCACCAATAAATACTTTATCGGGTACTGGCAGACTGTCAATAACAGCCGCCGCATTGCCGTGTATAATCTCTATATTATTAAGTCCGAATTTTTCTGCATTTTTAGCTATAAGACTACAGCCTTCTTCTGTCCTCTCAACTGCATACACTGTTCCGTAAAGTGCGTGAAGTGCAAGCTCCACTGTGACAGAGCCTGTTCCTGCACCTATATCATATACGCAGGAATTCTTAGATACCGCCATTCGGCTTACAACGCTTGCACGGATTTCCCTTTTCGTCATCGGCACATCAGAACGGATAAAACTGCTGTCAGCAATTCCTGTTATTGAAAATGCACGCGAATGTTCATTATAAACTGCCAATACCGTAAGTCCTTCTGAAATATATTCAGTAAATTCAGACACATTTCCATTAGTTATCTTCTCATTATCATATGAAAGATTTTCACCAATCCATATATGTGCCTGTCCAAGTCCTGCCCTATAAAGCTCCTGGCATATCTGTGATACATTTCCCTGTGTCAGAAAATATGTCAATTCATTTTGTAAAACTACAGGTATATAGCTTTGTTTCTTGCCGTGCAGGCTTACAAAAGCTGCGTTCTCCCAAGACTTTCCTATCTTTGCCGCAAGATATATTACAGAAGATACACCTGCCATAATGATGTATTCATACTTTCCAGCAAGTGCCTCTGCAAGCTTCTTTGCACCGCTGTAAAAGCCTGTATCTCCTGACATAAGCACAACGTAGTTATTGGCATTTTCATTATCAATAATATCTATTATGTCTTTTGCTGTTACTGCATAAAATGTCTTCTTATCTGTGTATTCTTCTATCAGCCTTTTAGAACCAATCAGCACCTCTGAATTATCAATTGCTTCCTTTACTTCCTCTGTAAGACAGCTTTTACTGCCCGGCCCCACACCAGCTATAATTACCCTTTTCATTATTCACTCCACCTTAATTCATTAACATTATAGACAGCCATTTTCCTAAAACTTTATAACTCTAAAACCACATAGCTTTTAGGCTTTATAACCCTTTTGTCTTAAGATATTTAATAAGCTCTGGCAGGCTTACTCCATTTTCTTCTACTGGACGTTTTATTACTATACAGTCAATGCCTGTATTCTCTGTGGCAGACACCTTTTCTTCATATCCGCCATTACTGCCAGACTCCTTTGTCACAAGAACACCTATATTAAACTGTCTTATTACTGCCTCATTTAATTCCTGTGAAAATGGTCCCTGCATACCTATTAAATGTGACGGCATAATCCCTGCTTCTATTGCACTCTGTAACATTTCAGGATTAGGAAGAAGCCTTAAATATACTCTCTCTTTATAATCTGTAATATAGACATACTCTGGTATATTCTTACTGCCTGTCGTCATAAGAATATTTTTACTATTATGCTGTTCACTGTTAAGTAGTTCTACTACATCTTTTATTGACTTAACATATGTAATGTTATCTGACTTAAACTCTGGCTTTTTGTCATTATCTTCCCTTAATACCCTCACATAAGAAATGTTCTTGCTGTCACACACATTTTTAATATTATGTGTAACCTGTGTAGCATATGGGTGCGTGGCATCAATAACTATATATGGCTTTTTAGCTTCTAACTCCTTTAGCATATCAGCCTCATCCATTCTACCAGTATGTATATGCACATTATCAGCCTGCGGCAGTAATTCCCTGCCATATTCAGTCGTTACATATACATAAGTGTCACAGTTCTTTCCTGTAAGATATTCACATAACTTTCTGCCCTCTGTTGTCCCCGCAAAAAGCATTATCGTCTTTCTCATACAACCTTATATCCTCTTGGTGTAACCATTTTCCCATTAATTACCTTAGTATGGCTGTTGCCTATGTATATTGTTGTAAACATATCCGCTTTAAAATCCGCAAGCTCCTTTAATGTAAGAATTCCTGTAGTTTCGTTCTCTCTTCCTATGTTTCTTACATAACCGCACACTGTATCCGGTGACTGTACCTTTAATACAATATCGCAGGCTTCCTTTAAATATCCGCTTCTTCTGCGGCTTGATGGGTTATATATGCACATTACCATATCGCTGTCAGCCATCGCCTTTATTCTTTTCTTAATAAGCTCCCAAGGTGTCATACAGTCACTTAAGCTGATAACCGCAAAATCGTGTGACAATGGTGCACCAAGGCAGGCTGAACCACTGCTTGCGGCTGTTACACCTGATATAACCTTAATATCCAGATTATCCTCTGCAAGCTCGTATACAAGGCTTGCCATACCATATATACCGCTATCTCCACTGCATACAAGCACTACCTCTTTTCCTTCTTTAGCTGTATCTATTGCATACTGACAGCGTTCCTTTTCCTGCATCATATTAGTTGAATAGTACTCTTTATCAGGAAAATACTGCTTTAATATATCAACATATGTAGTATATCCAACTATCAGGTCAGCACCAGCTATTGCGTCTGATGCCTCCAGTGTCATATTATCTTTTGCTCCGCTTCCAAAACCTACTATCTTAAGCATAATCTACTCCTTATTTTTCTGTGCCACTCTGTAAATAGCTACTGTAACTCCGTTATCTGCTGTCTTTCCTACAAGCTTTTCTCCACCAGAAGACGCGGCACCCGCACTGCGTTCACATACATTTCCTACACCTATCTGTTCTTCAACAAAAGCTGAAGATACAAAGTCACCTTCAACATCTCTTAAATATTCAGGCGTATATGTCTTATATGGCACTTTACATTTTCTTGCAAATTCAATTATTCCTGCTTCATCTGCTTTTCTGTCAACCGAAGCCACAACAGCAATTGCTTCCAGCAAAAGCCCTGCTTTATCAAATGTTTTCTTGACAGCCCGCTCTATTTCATGTGCTGACTTGCCTTTTTTACAGCCAATTCCTACAGCAAGCTCCTGTGGTACAAGCTTTAATGTGCGCTTAAATACTATTTTATCGTCTTTGCCTGTAATTATCTGTACACCGCTTTCATACTCATTATTACTATTATCAGTATATTTAATCTGTCCGTTCCAGCGTTCTTCTGTTACTTTTAACAGGTTCTTATATTTATCATTGCCTGTTATTCCAACAGGCTCATTATTTAATATCCTGCCTGATATGTCTTTTATCATAACCGGATTGACTATTCTCATATTATGTTCCGTGGCAAATATATCAACTGCAAACATCCCTCTTGCATCGGTCGCTGTAGTAATTACCGGCATTGCACCTATCCTGACAGCAAGCTTATTACACCACTCATTAGCTCTGCCAATATGACCTGATAGAAGTGATATAAGATACTTTCCACCCTCATCTGCAACAAGCACCGCCGGGTCTGTAACCTTGCTTTTAAGGTATGGTGCTATAGTTCTTACAGCTATTGCAACAGCACACACAAATAATATTCTGTCACTTACTGCAAACTCGCTCTTTATAACACTTCCAACTGCCACAAATGGTACTGCCTCATTCTTATAAGTATCTGCACATCTTTGGTGACAGTATATTATTACTTCACCGTCCATTGCCTCACTGGCTTTCTTTGCTACCTTCATCCCCTCGTGTGTGAAGGTTATTATAATTGTTCTCATTTTCTATACTCCGTAGTGAACTCTGGGTCATACAATTTAGAAAAACTATATTTGTCCCCAAGAAATTCCCCGACCAATACAAGTGCAGTTCTTGTAATGCCTGCTTTCCTTGCTTCACTGTCAAGATCTTTCAATGTTGTGCGTATGCATTTCTCATCTTCCCAGCTTACCTTATAACATAACGCACAAGGCGTGTCTGGTGTAAATGCTCCTTTATATAATTCTTCTTTAAGTTCCTCTAAATGTGATGAGCTTAAGAATACAGCCATTGATGTACCGTGCTGTGCAAGCTTTGCTATGCTCTCATTATCTGGAACCGGGGTTCTGCCCGGCATTCTTGTAATAATTACTGTCTGTGCTACATCTGGAACTGTATACTCACATTTAACTGCCGATGCAGCTGCAAGGAAACTGCTCACTCCAGGACATATCTCACAGGTAATTCCGTATTTGGCAAGTTCTTCAATCTGCTCTCTTATTGCACCATATAATGACGGATCTCCTGTATGAAGGCGCACTATATTCTTTCCCTCGCCCTCTGCTTTTACAATCACATCAATAACTTCCCTGAGGTTCATATATGCACTGTTATATATCTCACAATCCTTCTTTGCATACTCTAATAATTCCTCATTTACAAGTGAACCTGCGTATATAATTACATCCGCTTCATTAAGCATACGCATACCTCTGACTGTAATTAAATCCTTCGCTCCCGGTCCTGCTCCGACTATTTTTACCATATTTATTCTCCTGTGTCTGCTCTATATTAATTCATAATTTATGTCTATCATACATAATTCACAATTTAACTGCTTTTTATGATTTTTAACTGCTTTTTATAAGTTCCAACAGCTTATCTGCCGCCGGTGTTTTCCCTAATATTCCATATTCATTTGAAAATACAATTGCTCCAATTACTATCTTGCCACTGCTTCTTCTTTGCAATACATCTTCTATACGAAGCGTAAGCTGATACATAGTCTTCTCTAGTATGTCTGATTTCTTCAAAATTTCAAGTGCCGCCTCTGTCGTAATACAATCAAGTATCTTTAATGCTGTATCATTATCTGCACCTGCCCTTATTGCACAGGCTGACAGAACTTCCATTCGTCCGTCTGCCACTTTGGAATGTGTATTCATTATTCCTGCACCTAATTTTACAAGCTTTCCTATATGCCCCACAAGAAGCATTGCCTTAGCACCTGCATCACACACCATATCTATTGTATCGCCAATATAATTACTGCATTTTATGCTTCTTTTCAGCTCAATATTAAGTGTATTAAGCAGAAAATCCTGTCCATAATTACCCGGTGCAACAAGAAGCACTTTCTCTCCCTGTGCTATGTGCATATTAATCTCTGTCTTAATTGTATCAATAAGTGCCTGTTCACTCATAGGCTCTACAATTCCTGTTGTTCCAAGAATTGATATGCCCCCTGTAATTCCAAGGTTCGGATTAAACGTCTTCTTGGCAATATCAACTCCTTTGGGTGCTGATATTATAACTTTAAGGCTTCCCTCATAAGAATAACTTTCTGCTGCCTCTGCTACCGCCTCTTTAATCATCTTAAGAGGTACTGGATTGATTGCCGCTTCTCCAACAGCACATTTCAAGCCCTTCTTAGTAACACGTCCTACTCCTATTCCACCATCTACAATTACCCCGTCAGTATTTATAGTTCTCATTATATCTTCTTTAACATAAGTAACCTGTGCATATATCTTTATTCCATTGGTCACATCAGGGTCATCCCCACTGTCTTTCTTAATTGCACATATTACCTTATCCTCTTTAATATCTATGTCAATAACTGGAAGTGTAAGTGATACTCCCATAGGAGTTATCACTTTAATCTCTTTTACTTTCCTGCCTGACAGAAGCATATATGCCGCAGCTTTGGCGGCGGCACAGGCACAGGTTCCTGTTGTATATCCGCAGCGCATTTTCTTTTGATTTTTGTATACATATCTTTCTAACATCTGCGCCACTCTTTATCATCATCTGCCGCCATATAGAACAGTGCATTCATAATTGCGGCGGCAACATTGCTTCCGCCCTTTCTGCCCCTTGCTACTATATATGACATTCCGCTTTCTATAATTTCTTCCTTTGCACTGGCTACATTTACGAAACCAACTGGAACTCCAATAACAAGTCTTGGCACAAATATGCCCTCATCATAAAGCTCTCTTATTCTCATAAGAGCTGTTGGCGCATTGCCTACAACCATAATACAGTCTGGATTATCCTTTGCCGCCTTCTCCACGCTGACTGTTGCTCTTGTAACCTCACGCTTTGCCGCTTCACTGGCAACATCACTGTCTGCCATATAACAATTAAGCGAACAGGAAAACTTCTCTGCCATTTTGTGGCTTATTCCTGTCTTCGCCATATTGGTATCTGTAACAATATCCACACCTTCTTTAATAGCTTTAAGTGCTTCCTCAATAACTCCTTTGGAAAATGTCATACTTGTTTCGTACGAGAAGTCCGCCGTTGTATGAATAACACGTTTGACAACCGGCTTATATTCAGCTGGAATATCAGTTGTCAGTTCTTTCTCGATTATTGCAAATGACTCTTTTTCAATATCCATTGGTTTCATAATATCTATTCTCCTTAGAATAATGATTTCATTGTATCTATGTCTGGCTTTGTAAGAATTCTCTTATTCTTCTTTTCTGCGTAATCTAATAATTCTTTCATTGCACTGTTAATACTGCCGATTGGACAGCCTGTATCTATAACATAATCTGCCTCATCAATTCTTTTACAGGCTTTATCTAATGTCTCTTTTCCTATAGGCTCAAACATTTTCTCTGTGACAATATCTGCCGCCAGTGCTTTGGCTATCGGATAATCACAGTCATTTTCATAAAGAATCCCTGCTGTAAATGCAATACCAATACGCTGTAATTCCCTGTATATTAATATTCCAGTTCCAGCACCGCCAGCTACGAATACCTTCGGTGTGCCCTCCGGCTTCTTTAATTCTGTACTTCCATACATGCAATTATACGTTCCGTGTGTAATTCCGTAAAGCCTGCTTATGCGTTCATCTGTAAATATCTTTTCCGGTCTTCCAAATTCTATCTTTCTATCTGCACCAACACACATAACATAGTCTGCTATCTTAGCCGCAAGTTCTATTTCGTGTAAAGATACAATAACAGCGACATTATCCTTAACAGCCATCTCCTGCAGTATATCCAGAAGCTCAATTTTATGTCTTATGTCAAGAAATGAAGTCGGCTCATCAAGCACTATGACCTCAGGCTTCTGGCATATTGCCCTTGCAAGCATAATTCTCTGGCGCTGTCCATCACTAATCTGTGAAAAATCATTATCTGCTATATCAATTGCTGATACCTTCTTTAATGACTCATTTACTATCTGTTCATCTTCTTTGGTAAGTCTTCCAAAATAATTAGTGTACGGATATCTTCCCATTGCGACAACATCACGGCACGTCATCATCTCGGTCTTAATCTTTTCTGTAAGCACAACAGACATAGTCTTAGCGTATTCTTTACTTGTGTAATCGCTTATTTTCCTGCCTTTTATATATATATTGCCACCTATAGGACTCATTTCCTTTATAAGATTCTTTATTATTGTAGATTTTCCTGCACCATTAGGTCCGATTAATACAAGAATTTCACCTTTATTAACCTTAAGTGCTATATCTGACAGAAGTACTTTTTTATGATAACCTACACTTAAATCCTCTGTCTGTACATATATCTGTTCCATATATTTCTCAACTTTCCATTTCCTTACAACAATTATCTCTTCTGCTTTACCATAAGCCATATAACAACCGGTGCACCAAATACTGCTGTGACTGTTCCTATCGCAAGCTCTGATGGTGAGAATATTGTTCTTGCAATAAGGTCACAGAACATACAAAACACCGAACCGCATAAGAATATTGCAGGAATTGTAACAATCGGCTTTGTTGTCTTAAGTGATAATCTTGTAATATGTGGAACTGCAATTCCAACGAACGATATAGGACCCGCCAGTGCTGTAACACAAGCTGAAAGGAGGCTCGAAAGCAGTACAATACATACCCTGAAGAACTTTATATTAATTCCCATACTCTGCGCATATCCCTCACCTAAAAGATAAGCGCTGATTGGCTTAGAAAAAAGAAATGTAATAACTGCTGTTGGAAATACAACTACAGCCGCAAGCTTTACTGTTGGCCACGAACTTCCTGAAAAGCTTCCCATAGCCCAGTGTGTGAGATTGGCAATGTCTGAATCATTCGCAAATGTAATACAAAGGTCTGTTATTGCAGAACATATATAGCTAATCATAATTCCCACAACCAGGAGCATAGACATGCTCTTAACTTTATTAGCAAATATAAGTACATAAAGCATTGCAAGCAGTGAACCGACAAATGCCGCCGCAACCTGTGCCCAGAGCGGCATACCTGATACATACTTTAAAAGAAATATCATTGTGATTGCAACAAACATTTTCGCACCAGATGAAATCCCAAGCACGAATGGTCCTGCTATTGGATTTCTGAAAAATGTCTGTAACAGAAATCCTGACAATGACAAAGCACCGCCCAAAATAGCCGCCATACATAATCGTGGAAGTCGTATTTTCCAGATAATATTGTATTCAGGTGTTCCCATATCACCATTTAAAAATATAATTCTGAAAATTCTCGCAGGAGATATATGGATATTACCTGTATTAATATTTAATATAACCGCCACAACAAGTAATACTGCAAGCAGTATATATACAAGCTGGTAGCGGAGTATCTGTTTTATCTGCATATTTTCTCCATTCTGATAATTACTGTAATTCCTGTTGTTGTTATAATTTCTAATATTATTACATTTTTAATATCATTACATTTCTAATTATTATTGCAAAATGACTGCCCCATTAATTATAATATCATATGCCCTGCGTTGATTTTCCACGCATCCGAAGTTTCGAAGAAACTTCTAAGTGACTACGAAGTAGTCATATTATATCTTAATGTGACAGTCACTTTTACAAACAGATTTTATGAGGTGAATGTCCCTCACTTATCATTTTATTGTAACTTCTTTAAATATGTAAGCTCTGTTGTATTGGAATCAGCATTTAACATAAGGTTGATATCGTTAATCATACTTCCGATTGTATCTGCAATCTGGAAGAAATCTGGTGTTGTACACCATACATTTCCATCCTTAACAGCCTTTAAATCAGAAAGAACACTGTTATAACCTGTGAAATCACTAAGTGTTGATGGCTTACCACCAAGATTCCATACATAGATTACATAATCTGCATCTTTGGCTTTCTCATAAAAGCTTTCGATACCCATCTCCTGTGTTCCTGTCTTATCTGTATTAAGGTCAGAGAACACATAATTACCACCTGCTATATTTACCATCTGTGCAAGATAATCTCCTGCATTTCTTACATAAAGCTTGCCCTTAGATGTAATGTAGAATACTGCAACTGACTTACCTGTATTTTCAGCCTTTGAAAGAGTATCTACATATGCTGCCTGTGCATTATACATCTGTGTTGCAGACTCTTCTTTATCACAAAGTGCCGCATAAAGCTTAGCCCATTCTACTCTTCCTAATGGATGATCTTCATATGTAGACTGGTCCAATATATAGTTAATTCCTAATTCCTTTAACTTCTCTGCTACATCTGGAACACTTGTAAGCATTGTTGAGAATATTGCAAGTGTTGGTGCTCCTGCTATTATTGTTTCATAATCAGGTGCTTTGTAATCGCCAACATAAGTAAGCTTTCCATCATCAAATGCCTGCTTAACTGCATCTATATACCACGATTTCTTTTCGTAAGTAACCTGGCTTATGCTGTCAAGACAATCACTTGCGCTCATAAGTGATGTTACTGGTGTAGATGATACAAGCATATTAGTTACAGGTGCATTTAATACTACAGTGTCAGAATCAATTCCTGATGGTGTAGACATTCCCTCTGGAACAAGTAAAAGCTTTGACTGCTTAGATACAATTGCCGTATCTTCATCTCTGTTAGTTATTGTAATAAGCTTATAACCGCCCTTGTAATAATCTACAGAGAAAAGCTTTGCATACTGTAATTCCATTGAATGGTCATACACAAGCTCTCCATCATAGTTACCATTAGCTGACTGGTTCTGTGTTCCACATCCACTCATTGCAAGTGTAGACACAAGCATTACGATTGTGAGCAGAAGTGACAGAAATCTTTTTTTCTTCATTTTCGTTCTCCTTTTCTTTTCTTATGAAGTGCTTTGATGATTACGTTATTATCAGCAGAAAAGGAACAGACACATATGTGTCTTAACAATCCGGAATAAAACTTCCTAATTGCCTAAGAAAGAATCCTGCTTCGCAGGATTCTCCGCCTGCGGCGGGGCGCTTTAGCGGCATCTACATTACCGCCGCAGTACGAACCTGCCCGGAGGGCTTTTTATGCAATAGGAAATTCCAGAGGATTTCCTATTGCATAAAAAACAATAGTCTGTTGTTCTCGCAACGACTATTATAACTCTGCCTGTAAGCCGGTCTTCTGACTCACAGATCATAAGCAATATCCGCCTTCCCAGAACAGCTTATATAAAGCTTATTCCAGTGGCATATATGGATATCGCCTCCCTGTATACAGCAGCGGAACTGTTCAGGATTCACACCTGATTCCCTGAAATACTTATCGTACTTCGCTTACAGTGATTATTTCGTTATCATCTGGATTTATATCCAGCGTTCATTATTTCATATTATTACTAGAAATGCAATTATTAATTTCAATTGTTTTTCTTTTTTCTTTTTACTATAACGGTTGTGAGATATACATCAGCATTTTCAAGTTCTTCAAGGCTGTGATATATCTTTTCACTATCCATTCCACAGTTAGATACTGCATTTATCTCATACATTTCTCCTGCTTCCTGTCGTGCGCGCAGTGCCTTAACTAACTGCTTAAGACCTCTTCCTGACTTCATATATATAAGTGTTCCGTTATATGAAAATGTATTCTCTATATTATCTGATGATGGAATAATATGTATCTCTTCGCCCTTCTCGCCTAAAGATATGCCAAGCCTTGCCGCAACAGCACAAAATGACGGAACTCCGCTTACTATCTCAGCCCTCCATCCATTAGCCCTCGCACGCTTATGCATATACATATATGTAGAATATATGCTTGGGTCTCCGATTGTAATCATTCCAATCTTCTTACCCTGATAAAGATATTCTTCAATTGCTTCATATATCTTATTATGTGAAATTTCAAGCTTTCCTTCATCCTTAATCATAGGAAACGGCATACACAAAACTGGCTTCGTGGAAATTTCACTACAAGCCTGCTCTGCTATGCGGTACGCATAACATTCTTCCTTGGATACTGCTGGAATAACTATTAAATCGCACGACTTAATCACTTCCAGTTCCTGTAATGTCATCTGCTTAGGATTGCCTGTACCCACTCCAATGCCATATAATATTCCACTCTTTTTATCAGGCAAATTATCTGTATCTGATACATTTTCTAATGCTTTCACTGCCTTTTGCAAATGTGATAAATACACCTGACGTACTGCTGGATATTCACCTATACCCTTTATAACACATTGTGGTGTGTATCCATTAGCTTTTAATATAGTGGCAAAGGACTCGTCATCTCCTGCCATATCATTATTAGCGTGGTCGCCTGCAACTAACATAAGCGGTGCAAGAAGAACACCCGTGTTGACAATTCCTTCTTCTCTCATATCGCTAATTACATCTTCAATTGTTCTCTTTCCCTCAACTGTTGCGATATATACAGGCTTTCCTGCGTATTCCCTTAACGCCTGTTCCATTACCCTGTAACTGCTGTCAGCCATATGCTCTGTTCCGTGTCCCATAAATATCAATACTGAATTACCAGTAAGCTCTTTTAACGACTCCCACAAAACCTTGGCAACATCTGTATAATCATCAGCATTTGCCAAAAGTGCATCAGCTACAACTACCTTATTAAATAAATGCCTGCACTCCTCTACTGCATTTTTCATCTGGTTATTCTCAATTCCGTCTATTACGTGTGTTGGAAATACAACAACCTGTGTTACGTCCTGCTCTTTTAAGCTTATAAGTGCCTCAAGCGGACTTTTCGCATTAATATGTTCCTTCTCCTGCATATGCTTTCTTACAATTGTGCTTGATACTGCCTCTTCTACAATTGTATCCGGATAAAGCATACTTACCTGTTGCTTAATAGCTGTAATATTCTTAGTTCTTGTATCTGTATAAGTTGTTCCAAAACTTACAATTAAAATAGCTTTCTTCATCGTATTTCTTATCCTTTATCTCATCTTCTTTGATAAAAATTGTATTATATGATCATAATTCTCAGGAATATGCGGAAATGTACAATTGGTACAATCCTTGATACGCTTTCCACTTGCTCTTGTTATATAATTCGGCGTTCCCAGACAATCAGTATAACAATTCATAGGACAATAACAAAAAAGGCAGTTAAAATCCTGCCCTTCTTCTATCTTATGGCAAGGGTAATACTTACACTGGTCATTCTTAAAATACCTGTAACTGTTCTCCATTACATCTGTCTCCTTATGTATTATGCTTAATACTATACTCTGCCACGCTATTTTAATGCAATACCATAATAATATTTTATTGCTGGTTACTCAAACTGTGCATTTCTCATATTTTAATAATACCAGTTCTGATATACCAGCAAAACATTCTAGAAATGGGATAAAACAGCCACTACTTCTGTTAAGTCAGATGCAAAATATATATCTTTCTGACGTTCATTAGTTGACAATCCCATTGCAACCATATGAGACAGAAATTCTTTAATACTATCATAATATCCATTAAGATTGTAGAATATGCACGGTGCTGAAAGCTGGTTAAGAGATAACTTTGACATAACTTCAGTTATCTCTTCAAGCGTACCTGTTCCACCCGGAAATGCTATAAAAGCATCACCAAGTTCTATCATCTTTGTCTTTCTCTCTGTCATATCTTTAGTTACAATCAGTTCTGTTATCTCGTCATACTGAACTTCTGCCTCTACAAAGAACTGTGGCTCAACGCCGGTTACTCTGCCACCTTCCATAAGCACACTCTCTGCAAGTTCGCCCATAAGTCCTGTCTTAGAACCACCATATATTAAAGTGTGTCCATTTGCTCCTATCCATTTTCCAAGTTCCCTTACAGCTATTGAAAATGTATCATCTATGCCTTTGTTAGCTCCTAAATACACTGTTATGTTCACTTTGTTATCCACCTATTCTTTATTAATTCAGGTTATTTGTTTGGCACTGATATGTAATTATCTTCATTAATATCGCTTCATTTTTTCAGAGAGTGCTTCAGCTTCTATTTTATCTTTCTCCAGCCCTTTTTCTAGCATCATACTTTTATCTCCATTCTGTAAAAATCACGCTTTTATAAAATGATACTTAATAAATTACTTAACGCAAATCTCTATATTCTGCTTTTTACAACAATTATTTTTTTTATTATATCAAGATACATTTATCTTGTCACGGCTTTTTGTAACAAATGGCACGAAATAATAAATAATCCCAAATACAGCTATACTTCCCAGCATAATGCCAATCATCTGATTTACACTTACCACATTTCCCTAAAATACCGGATTGCAATCAAGAGTGTCTCTTATTGCATCAACAATACTATTTTATTTAGTGCTCACTTTTCAAAAGCTGTTGAAGAATATATAGATTACTACAATAATAAAAGAATTCAGGCAAAGACAAAATGGATGCCACCTGTGCAATACAGGATAGCATCCATGCGTTCAGCCTAATTCATAAATATTATTCTGGTTTCATTTCATACATAAATTAATTCTACTTTCAGTTTTATTTGTTTTATGAACCTGTTCTATACTATCTGATCATAATAGGCAAAAGCATTTCTCATGAATTTCCTATATTTTCTCGTTTTTAATGTTAGATTCCACCAAAACATTCCCTAATTTTCTTGGAAATATCAAAATCAACAAAACCTTTCTGTGCCATGTCATCGAGCATCTCACACGTTTTTTCGTGCGATAAACCTTTCTTATATGGTCTGTCCTCGGTTAATGCCTGATAAATATCAATACATGCCATAATACGTTCCGGTTCATTTAATTCAGCTGCGGTTTTTCCAAAAGGATACCCTTTTCCATTTAATTTTTCATGATGGAAAGACGCCCAATCTCGTATTTCTTCAAAATCTTCAACTTCTGATAATATAATATATGTATAACCAGCATGATTCTTCATTTTTGAAAATTCATCATCCGTAAGCTTATCCGGTTTTTCTAAAATTTCATTGTCTACTGCCATTTTCCCAATATCATGCAGTGCACCAGCCAGATACATTTTTTGCACATTAATAGAATCAAATCCTATATATTGAGCAAAAAGA
>ENA-ORSG01000678-ORSG01000678.1-human-gut-metagenome-genome-assembly--contig:-NODE-678-length-29266-cov-12.065626_pt1 | contig 29266 bp, 21 predicted proteins | sample MGYA00242189_ERZ509156 | MGnify/ENA primary metagenome ERZ509156 (study PRJEB26280, sample SAMEA2338666) | human gut metagenome | biome: human gut; feature: human-associated habitat; material: faeces...
TAAATACCAGCCACTAGCCACTAGCAACCCTCGGCCCGAAGGGCCGAGGGCCCTCACACCCACAGGGCGTATCCATCCAGTTTCTTCTTACTATTCCCAACATCCCCTGTAATTTTGTATAATATAGCCAAAGACGATGTTTCCAAGGGAGGTGCCAAAAATGGAATGTGCTTACTTAAGTAACGATAAGAACTATACCATATTTAAATACGGTCACTACACGATCCGTTTCAAAGCCCCCTACTCACTGGAACGCTATACTTCCATCAAAGAATGGGACCATGGTTACCTGGTAGTCATGGCCAAATACAGGCATAATAAAGAAAGTGAAGAGGAATATATTGACCTGATTCCTATCCTCAAAGACTTATATATTTCCCCCGACACATTTTTGAAAGACATAAAGGAGGTACGGTTGAGAAATGCTTAACCTGCGCAAAGTGGCCGATGATGCCGAAAGGAGGAAGAGTCATGAGAACCTGGGAAGATTATAAAAACCATGTCAAGTCCATCAGCAAAGATGAAAAGAGAAACATGGAAGAAATCGAAGAAATCAGTGCTATCGTTTCCTCCATCATTGGAAGGAGACAGGAACTTGGAATGAGCCAGCGCGCTCTGGCTGAGCGCTGCGGCATCCCCCAGTCCTCCGTGGCCCGCATTGAGACCCTCAAAACAACGCCTAAGCTGGACACCCTCATCAAACTAATGCAGGCCCTTGATTTAAAATTGACAGTCGCCACTGCATGACATGCAAAAAACATCCCGGCCCCTTAGTCCTGGATGACCACAAAAGAGCTGTGAAGAAATAAATGACATTTCCTCACAGCTCTTTTTATCTATGCAGCTTACAGTTTTTATTCCATGCTCTCCTTCATCTTTTCCACCGCTTCAAGGGAAAGCCCGGTTCCGATCCCGGCCGCGCCGCCTCACACGTCATCTCGAGCGGAGCTCTGAACCGGTATGAGGAAAAAGTATCAGAGCTCCATTGATACTCTGAGCCGAGAGATCTCCCACCGTAATGCGGCCTGCACCAATTTGCAGTGAGATTTCTCCACTCCACTGCGTTACGGTCGAAATGACAGTGAGGTAGTCCGCCGCCAGGCGCCCCGGTCCCGGTCTCGATCGCGCCGTAAGGCACTCCCAGCAACTAGCTGCAAGCTGCCGGCTGCAAGATACTAATCCTTACGCTATTCCCTCTCCGCCGGTGCGTAATCATCGGGCCCGATGGAAACTACGGTTTTTTCCCAATAGAAAAGCTCTATAAAAAAAAAGAAAAGGCGCCAGCCCCCACCGAAACGGGCGAAGGTTCTGACGTCTTTCTTTATCTATTTTATAAACGCCTGCCATCCGGATTGCAAGCAAAACTTATAAATAAATTTCTATCTTTTGCGCTAGGACCTCCTATCCCTGGGACGCATGGAATACAGGAACTCCTTTAAGGAAGCGCTGATTAAATCATTGTTTGCTTTTATTCTTGAATTTTTATGCAATGCGAGGAATGGGCTGACGCGAATAGCGAGCTATTTAAGGAAGCCCATGACGAAACAGTGCATAAAAATTCTTATAAAAGAAAACTCTATGAATTAATCAGTGCTTCCTTAACCACCTCATACCTGTTTACGACCTGGAAAGAAGCATCTGCGACCTAATCAGAAGCCGCAGCTCCTTTGAAATTCAGGATTTCCAGGCCGCCCTTAAAAATTACATATCCCACCCCGACAAGGACCTGAACCGGCTCATGACCTACGCTCCCCTTTTCCATGTGGACACATTAATCCGTCAATATCTGGAGGTACTTCTATAATGAAAATGACATCAGAGCAGCTGAAAGGAATGAAACATTATTTACTAAGCAGCCTTCCCGATACTTCCCTATTGACCACTTCCTGTGAACAACTCAAAAAGGCAATGAAGAAATAATTTTCTATTTCCTCACTGCCTTTTTCGTATACACTTTCCACTCCCCTATTCCACGCCCAGCGCTTTATACACCGCGTCTTCCGCTGTCTTATAAAACACCAGGGAGAAACTGCCTATAAGTTCCGGCGGTACCGTGGAAAGATCGGCGGCGCTGGTAATGGGGAGGATGATTTTTCTGGCGCCGCTGTTTAAAGCCACCTGCAGCATGTCCGCCAGGTTTTCAGGGCGGGTGATGGAGCCGCCTATGCTGATTTCGCCTATGACGGCGGCGGAGCTGATGACCGGTTTTCCCAAAGCGATGGAGGAAAGGGAAATCAGTGTGGGCAGGGCCAGGGTGCAGGTCATGCCTATGCCGTTCAGGTCCTGGTAATTGATGATAAAGTTTTTGGTGTCCGTGGAAATGGCACCGCTGATACGCTTTCCATTAGCTTTGAGGTAGTTGAAGGCGGTATTGGCCGCTTCTTTGGCTTCGTGGCTGCTGCCAAGGCCTGTCTTTTCAAATTTCCCGTTTCCTTCAAGTATCTGGGATTCCAGACGGTAGCAGCCTATACGGCCGTCGGCAGAGGTGCCGATGGTGTAGACCTGTCCGGGGCTTACTATACCGTCGGGTATGAGGCTGCCGCTCCCCTCCTCCGGCACGCTGACGTACTTTTCTTCAAAGCTGTCGTTGTCAATGTAAGAGAAATTTACATCGTAGAATTCCATGCCCCCGATTTTTTTCAGCTGTTCCTTGACGCGGCGCCGCATTTCCAGAGATAGTTTCAGGATATCCTCCACTTCATCCTTTGTGAAACGGCCGTCGGGATACATGAGCTTCATGAGGCCGTCCACCATCTTTCTTACAGCGATAGTGTCGCGCTGGTTCAGGTTGCTGCCAAGGTGAAAATACCGGTCCATTTCATCGCCCAGTTCCACTTTCCGAAGCTCCCGCATCACCTCCGCCAGATAGTCGGTGATGAAGCCGTAACTGTCGGTGAAATGTTCTGGCCGAAATTTGGGTATTTCCCAGCCCGGCACATAGCAGTGCATACGGTCCAGAAAGGCCGTGTCCTCCCCCATTTCCGGAGGGAAGGGGGCAAAAAGGCTGGACGTCTTTAGCAGGGACTCCACGCTCTGGTTGATATTCCCTACGAAAACCATGGACGCCGAGGCAGACTTTTCCTCCTTGCCCCGGGAGAAGGAACCGGAGGCCATATAGTCCTTCATGATCTGAATGCCATCGTGGTCCTTGAAATGGATGCCCGCCACCTCATCGAAGGCCACGCAGTCCCACAGGCCCACCAGGCCTATCTGCTTACTGGCCATATTATAGAAAAGATTGGCCACCGTGGTCTGGCCGCCGGATACAAGGATACTGTTCGGCGACACTTCCTTATAAAGATGGGATTTTCCCGTACTCCGGGGGCCCAGCTCACAGTAGTTGAAATTGTTTTCCACCAGCGGCACCATGCGGCAGAGGAGAAGCTCCCGTTCCCTTTCGGTAAACTTATCCGGTTCCAGTCCCGTAGAGCGGAGGAGCAGGGACAGCCATTCATCCTTTGTGAAATAGGCTCTTCCCTCTTTAAATTCCTCTATATCTACATGGGGCATCTGGATAGGCGTGAGCTCCCTGATATAGATAGGCCCGCCAGGCCGTCCCGTGTCCGACGCCTCATCGCTCCTATCATAGTCCAGCTGGATGATGCACCAGATACCGCCGCAGAGAAGGCGATCATAGTCCGTGGGATAGCGGGCATCCACCGGCACCCCCTTGAGGCCCAGGTTGGAAAATTCCGCCTCATACATGTCGTAGCGGATGTTGAGCTTTACCGACACCTTGTCGATGACGGTGAAAGACCCCTGTTCCCGAAGTCGGGAAAGGATTTTCTGGGCCTCATCGGGGCGCACATAGTTATTAGCCAGGATGCGTTTTACATCTTCCAGCCCCGCCTGGATTTCCTCCTCCTTCTGGGACGCGCAGTACATGCCGAGGAGGTACTCCAGCACATACACCGGCACATTGGCACCTTCCTTGATTTTCCGGGTGAGGTCCTTTCTCACCACCTTGCCAGGATAGGTTTCATACAGCTTTTCCTGCATTGATTTCTCTTCAGCCACACTCTCCACCACCTTAGAAGCCGAAACGATTCTGGATAGCCAGTTCGATAGACAGGGGCTGGTGCAGGATAGCCACGCCGGTCCTCGTATCCACCACTTCCAGATAATACGTCCTGTCCCTGTCGAAATAATAATTATCCTTCAGCCGGAGGGTGACACTTCTCCTTCTCTTATCCGGCTCCTCCGATTCACTATCCGCCGTGATTTTTGCATCGGTGGACACTTTTTCATTTTCGGAAGAAAGGAAATATACCAGGTATTCCGCCGCCTTCGTTTCCGCCGTTACCGGTTCGGACTGCAGAAATTCCAGGGAAACGAATTTGCTGGTTACCCTGGAAATCGGCGTCAAAAGCGTAAGGCCTGCAGTCTTCGTATCCACATGGGCCCTTTCCATTTTCACCGTTACCAGAGGGATGATAAGCTCCTGGGGAGAAGAACCGCCATGGACATAGCTGAGGCTTCCTGAAGCCTTGAAAACATGGAGCCCATAAGGGAAGGAAACGATTTTATCATCCGGTCCGCCCAGGATATCCTTCATGGCCATATGGCACACTCCGTCCCGCAGCACCGGCTTTTTTGCCAGGATATAGCGCCGCTTCACCACCGATTCCTCATCGGAAAGACTTTCGATTTTCTCACTTTCACTGAAACCATCCCGCTTATAGAGGAAACCATGGTCCGCTGTCACCATGAACTTATGTACATTGGCACTGCCGGACATGCGGCGGATGAAAGTATAAATCTCCTCCACCGCCCTTTCGCAGGCAGAAAGCACATCATCCGGCTTATTCTTCCCTGCCTCATCCACCTGGTCCTGATACACATAAATAAGCTGCTTCCCGTTGAAAGCATTCCGCAGCTCCTCTTTCTTCATCTTATTCAAGTCCGCCATCTGGTAGGCCCCGCTTTGGGGCACATGGAGGGAAAGCACACGGCTTCGGAAAGCCAGGCTTACGCAGTACGTGCCATCTGCCTGCTCCTGCATATTCTTCCCGCAGCCCTTGAGCTCCAGCCTGTCATGGGGCAGAAGTGCCGCCATACCAAGGCGGGTATAGGAAGGAAGGGTAGCCGTCATGGCGTCCATCTCTGCCGATGCCTTCTCATCCATAAGAAGCCGGTCATAAAGCTCCCGGCCCGCCTCATAACGGAGACCGTCAGATATGATGACCATCGTCTTTTCCTTCTCCTCTGCCAGATAGGTTTTGAAGAAATCTTTTTCCTCATTCATGCCGGAAAAATTGCCAGCTAAAAGAAGGGCTTCATTCCATGCAGGGAGAAGATGGCCCATGTACTCATTGGTATAAATATTCTCCACCAGCTGCCTGAGCTTCTCCAGTTTCTCATCTGCTTCCAGCCCGTCATAGGCCAGGTAGAAATCGCGGTATCCCCTGTCCACGGTATACCAGCTTTCACTGTACTCCTTTTTCATTGCAGGAAGGCTTCCAGAGAAATGGTACTTCATGGACCCTATGACCACCATGGCAGCCCGAAAAAGGGCGTACTCTCCGGCATATGTCCTGCCGAAATGGGTGCGGCTCCGGAGTTCGCAGATATCTGCCATAGAAAGATTTCCCACCTTTTCGGTCACATCCTCCGCCATGAGCCTGCCGTAGAGCCACTCCAAAATGAGCCTGTCCACATCTTTGAAAGCCTCCGCTTTAAGAAGACATTCCACCGGCCAGGACGCAAAGGCAGAAAAAGGCGAAAGCGCCTCTGCCGCTGTTTCCGAAAGGCCGTCATAAAGCTCCCGGTACTTCTCATTATGACGGAGATTATCCAGAAAAGAAAGGATATTCCCCGACTTTCTGGGATAAGATAAAGCCTTCCACCCATCCGGGACAGGCCTTTCCATTTCCTTTTCTGCCGCCGTAACGAAGAGGGAAATCACCAGCTGCGTCAAAGAGGACGGCGTCTTATTATAGCCGAAATACTTCTCCACTTGGGACCAGAAAAAGTCAAGAACACCGTACTTCTCAAAAAGAGAAAGACAGGGGTTTTCCGTAAGCGAAGAACATAGCACGGAACGCATGATTTCCTCAAAGGAAATGGTATCCGCCCCGGCAAGGACCGCCAGGATGCCCATGGGGATGGTAACGGCATTATAAGTCTCTATATCCAGATGATTGAACTTCCTCCGCCGCTCCCCGTTATTCCAGAAATCACCGTGGGCCTCCATGACACTCCGACAGCCCTCATCCATGCCAAGCTCCAGCATCACAGTGGAAATCCTATCCGCCTGGAAAAGAGTGGAATACAGAATCATATCCTCCAGATGATTTTCTGCTGCTGCCCGCCTAGGGAAAGGCGCGTAAATGAGATAATTCGACTCCCTATCCTTCCGCTCCAGAAGCACCTTCGTTGCAAACTGGTTCGTCCCCGTGAGAATCCTTACCTTCGCATTGGTCAGCAGTCCCGAAAGCTCATCTAGGTCCGACTCAAAGTCTCCTTTGCCGTCAAACCAGAAAACCAGCTTCCGCCCCTCCCCAGGCTCTATGTGGAAAAGATCATTCAGTTTGTCTGCAGCCTGTGCAAGGCTTAAATCGGATTTTACTGCCATAATGACTCCTTGTATGAATAGATGAAATGAAAGGGCTAAGAGCAGGGGCCGCTAAGCGGCCCGGGTTCAGAGAATTCAGAAGGTTCTGCCCGCTTCCAGCGGGCGGGTTCAAAGGGTGTGGTATCGCCGCTTCGCGGCGATGAATTTGATACGCTGCCTGGCAGCGAAATCCGTAAAACCTCGCTCCGCTCGTTTGCTTGTTTCCCCTCGCCCGACAGGGCGGTTGTGAAAGTTTTATCCAAACTGGCGCCTTCAATCATTTAAGAGGCGCCCACCACCACCCTCAACCCCGACAGGGGCTGTCAAATTTACGCCCCCTTAGGCCCGCAGGGCCCATCAACCCTCACGCCGAAGGCGTGTCCACAGCCCTTACTTAATCGCCGCCAGAATGGGGTATTTCTTTCCTTCTCTATCGGTCTGGGCTTTTTCATAGTTCACTTTGACGCCGTCGTCTAGATCCAGGGTGATGTAGGAGAGGGCCAGGTGGCCCAGTTTTTCATCGTAGGCCTGGCATTCCAGGAGCTGGGCGGTGAATTTTTCCTGCTCCTTTTTCGCCTTCACCGCTGCCGGTGAGGAGGGGTCGGCGGCTATGGTGTTTCTGCATTCCTCTATGCGCTGCTGGTAAATCTTTTCCATGCGGTGGAGGTAGCGGTTCCTCATGCGGCTCATGGTGTCCTTGTCGTAGCGGTGGAGGTAGATGAGGGCTTTGAAGCCGTTTTTCTTACCGGAGTCGAAGAGCCAGTAAATGGGCCGTTTCTGGTAGGTTTTGCAGTGGTCCTTGAAGAAGTCGGTGAGAAAATATTTACGGAGCGCCTCTCTGGGGGAGTCCCCTTTTTTGCCCAGAGCTTCGGCCATGAATTTCAGGTTTTCCTGCAGGGTGTCTTTACCGTAGACAGCGGAAAGCCAATCGGTGAAGCGGCCTACCATGTCATCATCGAAATAGGCTTCGTCGGTGATAGGGATGATATTGTCTTCGTCGGGACGGAAGGTCTTGTACTTTGTACTGTCCCACTCTCCCCCTGCATAGGCCAGGCCCGGGGTGTCCAGGGAGTAGCGGCCCAGAATGCAGCCTACGCCGTAGGAAATGAGGGAACGGATATCCCTTCCCAGGTCCGCCTTCCGTACCGTCACATCCTTATCTTCCTCCTCCGGCGTCAGTTCGTCCTCCAGTCCGTAGATATGGATGAAAATGCGGTTTAGTTCTTCCTCATTAGCCTTGAGCCTATGGAAACGGTCTTCGCATTCCTCCTTCCACCGGGAGAAGGCTTCTTCCACCGTGCCCACGGGACACATCAGAGGATGGCACTGGAAATCCCAGGACGTTTCAAAAGCGTCCCAGTCGGCTTTTGATAAATCAATAGAGTCTTGAACTAGATTAAGTACCTTAAATTCAAATCCTTGATTTCGAATATATGGAACTTTCCCTATATATCCAACTTGAAAATTCATCGTTGGGCTTAATGCCATAACATAGGAATATACAATTTTTGAATTCATTAACCCCAAAGCATATATTAAATTCTTATGAGATGCAAAAGCAGTAGGGCATGCGGAATTGAATACCATACCTAGAGGTGAATAACGAACAGCAAAATTTGACGTACTTATTCTTGACCAAGTTATGCCTTCCAAAAAATAGAACTGCCTTGAAGGCAAATGATTTCCCGAATCGAGCAATTCATGATAGTTTTGAGAATCAAATGCTAATATATTTTCAAAGTTTCCATACCACTTACGATATTGCCCACCTTTCGTATGTGGAACCCACTTATAATCACCTTTTACATCTTCAGCACTTTTAGCATTAAATTGAATTTTGCAAAAATAGACTTCATACCATAGCCGTATATATTTGTCATTATTACCTGTATCTAGTCCCACTCTAGAATTAATTGTTTCGTTCAATAAGCTATTGTTAAAATTTGATATGAATTTTTTAGAATGGCCGAAAATAATCATATCATCTGGAACTTTATAAAACGTTTTAATGAATTCATAATATATATTTTGCTTATCATAGAAACCTTTTTCTTTTTCCTTTTCTCCATGATATGTTGTTAAATTTATGAATACACCACAATATTGATTGATTTTTTGTTTGCTGATGATAAAAGTTGCTGTCTGGACCTTTTCACCTCCAATGTCATCAAAAGCACGTGCACCTAAATGAACAAGATTGATAATATTATCATTGGATAAAATCCTTTCACGTAACGTCTTAAAGCTAGACAAAAACATCCAAGAGTGCTGTGTTATCATAGCTTGATATCCATTTTCTCTTGTAAAATGTGCACACCTTTCCATGAAACATGAATATAAATCAGTCTTTCCCGCAGTAAATTTATCCTTTATGTATTCCGAAGCTTTCTTTTCTAAGTCCTTAGTTAATTTATAGGGAGGATTAGTGACAACACTCACGTACTGGTATGCCAATATTTCCGCACTCTTCACCAGCGGCAACAGTTCCATCTTAATAACTTCTCCATAAAAGCTGCCGCTTTCCAGTTCCTGCTGCAGGTACTTTTTGAGACCACCAAAGTCCACCTTCCGCACATGGATGAGGGAGCCGTAGGTTTTTCCGTCCTTCATGTCTTCCATAATGGACACCATGTCTTTTTTAAGGTCCTTTTCCTTTTCAAAGACAGCGTCCACCAGGGAAGTGTCCAGCCCATTGCTTTCTGTAATGACACAGGTATGAGGTTCCAGATGGTTCCGGAAGAACCGGCGGTCGTATTCCCTGCCCTTCATCATGACTTCGAAGTATGCCAGCTGGGCTGCCCTTTCGTCGATTTCAAGGCCATAAAGGTTATGGGTGATGATGGATTCCACGGCGCTCCTGTCGTCCCTGCCGGAGGCGCGGTAAATATCCATGAGAAGGTCGAAGGCATAGGCCAGGATGTGTCCGCTTCCCATGCAGGGATCCAGGAAGGTGAGGTCTTCGGGATTGAGTTTCTTTTTCTCTTCCCGAAGGGCAGTAAGCTTTTCTTCCACTGCCTCATCCTGTTTTGCTTCTGGAATATAGTATTTCCACTTGGCCTGCAGGGCTTCATCGGGGTGCCCTTCCAGCCACAGGCGGCCCAGACTGTTTTCCACCATGTACCGTACAATCCAGTCGGGAGTGAAAAGCTGGGTGGCCGGGGCGATGGTGTCTTTTGTGATTTTCTTATTCTTCTTCAGCCCGTCGAGAACGTCCTGCTTCGGTTCCGTATTGTAGTACTGGTACATCCAGCCTACGATCTGCACCTGTTCCTTCCAGTCTTCTTCAGGAATATCATGGGCCAGGCGGTATACCACCCCTTCCCTGTCCATGACGGGCAGGCGGAGGAGGAGTTCCGTGTCGTCGTCGGTCTTTTCAAAGAGACGGGGCAACAGGGTATGGAGCTGGTTACACACTTTGAGGAAAAGCATGCCGAAAAGGGCGTCGCTGTCATTTCCGTTCTTCATCTGCCGAATGCGGCGCATGTCATCGTCGGTAAAGGGAAGGCGGCTGTTTTCGGGCCAGCTCATGAGGTCCGGTTCCACCTTTCCTTCGGTGGCGGAAGAAAGGGGACGGATGTGGCCGGGGAGGTAGTCATTCACTTCCATGAAGCGGATGGCAATGAGACGGTTAAACCAGGTATAGGCGATTTCTTCCATGACGGCGTGATAGCCGTCCTTGTAGTCCCTGCCTTCGGCGGCCTTTGTGATACGGCGGGCCAGACGCTCCCGCTGGTGGATGGTTTCGCCGGAAATGACCACTGCCCTGGCCCTGCCGGGCACATTAAAGTACTGGTCTTTCCCAGAATTCAGGGGCGTTTCTATCCCCTTTTCGGTGATACCGTAGAGGGCCGCTTCCTTTTCCGTGTCCTCTATCAGTTTCTTTCTGGCCCAAATGGCAAAGTTCCTGATGGCCGTCTTGTCCATACCTGTCTCCTACCTTTAGAAATTTTAAAAATGAATAATAATGGATTTCTTCTCTTTCAGTTCTTTCTCCAGCTGTGCTTTCAGTTTCTTCAAGTACCCGTCGATGTCCTCTTCCGAATGTATCTTCCAGGAGTAGTCGGTAAATACATGGCGCAGAGGCACATCTACCGGCTCCCGCAGCACCGGTTTGGGAACCGGCTGAACCGGTTCTGTTTTTGTAATCACAGGCTGTGGATTCACGGGCTCATGTTCTTCTTCCCATTTTCTGTCCAACTCCGGAATGGTGCCCACAAGCCGCAGACGAAGGGCGTCGGCCTGGTCTTTAAATCCATGGAGGGAAGCCAGGTCTCCCGCTTTTTTCGCCTGCCTGTCCAAGTCGCTGAAAAGGGCGCCCCAGCGGGCAGCGGTTTCCTTTTCATAGGGCTTGCCTTTCAGTTCATCCATGGCTGCCCGTCTGGAGTAGTCCATATCATCCTCCTGCACTTTGACAAAGGCTGTATCCATGAGGTCTGAGAACGCTTCCATGAATTTTTCCCGCAGTTCCACCAGTTCATGGATATGGCCATAGGGAACGGGCATGGCAATGATTGTCCTCATGTCTTCTGCCAGCTTTCCCACGGCGGGGTCATCGATATAGGTGCGGCTCTTATCAAACTGGCGAAGGCAGAGCAGGGCGTTATCGAAGATTTCCCTCTGTTTGGAACCTTTGGCGAAGAATTTTTCCACGTCTTCATAGTCCTCCGCCAGGTCTTCAAAGTCCTCTTCCCTGTCATAGAGTGCCTGATAGAAGGAAAGGGGCGATGTCTTCTCCTTGATGTCTTCCAGAAGGGAAAGGCCCCGCCGGATGACATCTTTTCCAGGATAAGAAGAGTTTTTCTGCATTTCCTGAATACGCTTCATGTCCCCTATCATATTGTCTGTCCGCCGGAAGAAATCGTCCATGAAGGTGTCTTCGTCCCTGCTGGCGTTGCTGTTCTTAAAGAGTTCCGCCATAATGCTCCGAGCAGCCTGCCGGCAGGTGTCCGGCACTTTCACCCTTTCTTCCATGAGGAGTTTGTCCAGCCAGGACTTCTTCATGATGTAGTCGAAGATTTCCCCTTCCCTCCGGTTCCGGAAGGTAATGGTTTCGCCGCTTACCTTGAAGGTAATGTCGCCCTTGTGGAAGAGGCGGGCCAGTATCCAGCGGATGTCCATTTCATTGAAGCCATAGGGCGCTTTCACGAACTGGTCTTCCACTTTCTTTCTGGAAATGGGCATGTGTCCCATGGTGTTCCGGCGGATAAAATCAAGCACTTCCGCCTGGGCCAGAGCGTTCGGTTCACTGTCTATCATAGGCATGTTTCCGGTAATGCCGCCTCTGATTTCATTGCGGATATCGCTTTCATCCATGCCGGTGTCCATGTAGTTCAGATTGCAGTAGGTGACGGTGCACAGTTTCTCCAGGCCCTCATTAATACGGGCCACGGGATCCCGGGCTTTGATGTCCCGTCTTTCGCCGTTCACGTAGAAGCGGGCATTGGTGAGGGCCTCTTTCAGCTCCTGCGCCGCCCTTTCTTCTCTTTCCCGCCTTTCCACTCTTTTCGCTTCCAAAATGCTCCGGTACCCTGCTTCATCGGATTTCGTGCCCTGGTTCAGGAATTTCGTAATCTGGAGAGCCGTGCGGATTTCCGTGAAATACTCCATGTCCTCCGGCAGTACGATGAGGAGCTGGTGGGCTTCGGCGGATTTCATGGCCATGATGGTATTATTGTCCCTGCCAGAATAACTTCCGGTAATAATATGGATGGCCATATCTTCGCCCTGCCCTGTCCTGCCGTAGGCCTCATCGTCAATGTACTGGCCCAGGGGGAAGAAGTAGCGGCCCGAAAGGTAGGCGGGATGGTACTTCTTTTCTTTATAAATGGTATCGAAGAGGATGGAGTTCATTTCCTTGTACACGTCCCCCGCTTCCACTTCGATGTCGCCAATGGTGCGGTTGATAGTCTGTTCTTCGTCGGAAAGGAAGGTGTAGCGGTCACCGTTCTTCTGCACCAGCATCTGGCCGCAGAGGATTTTCAGGGATTTCTCCACGTCTTCCTTCATCTTGATGCGATCACAGGACACATTGTCTATCATGAGGGTGGTGATGTTTTCCAGGTTCGGCTCCAGGGTGTCCAGGTTCTTGATCATGAAGAGCACCTTCAGCACGTTCACGGTGAAGCAGTCTTCCTCATGGTCCGGATTGATTTTCTCATTTTTCAGGGCATTGCTGATGACGCTCCGGTTATTGTGGTCCAGGAAATCCTCCAGAGGGCCATAGAAGGCATAGTAGGGCATGAGAAGGTCCAGGTCCTCATGCATATGATTCTGGGCGGACTCCTTGAAGAGGGAAAGAAGGGACCTTTCGCCGCTGGAAAGATGCTTACCGGAAGCGCCGGATTTCCTCACTTCCGTCAATGTCTGCCCCAGCAGGCTGAATTGGTAGGGCACGAAGGGAAAAACGGCAGCGTAGTCTTCCTTATTTTTATAGAGCTTATGCTCCACTTCCCCGGTGAAATGGAAGAGATTCTGGATTTCATTTTCCTGTCCTTCATAAAAGGCGGTGAGCGCATCGGTGCCTGCTTCCGTCTTTTCCAGGATACGTTTCTTGATAACCGTATCGGCGTCGGCGGAGGAAAGGGAAATGCGGGTATCGAAGCGGCCCTGAATCTTGGAAAAGTCCTGGCGGAAGAATTTGTCCATCTTTGTAATTCTGTCCACGGCCTGCTGGCTGGTCACAACGATCCAGGCGCGGCCTTTGCACTTGGTGCCCAGCTGCTCCGTAATGGTCTGGAGGTTCAGCATGCGGTCCAGTTCCTGGGATACGTACTGCCCCACTTCGTCTATAAGAAAGACCATGCGGCTTTCCCTGCCCCGGCTGTCCAGATATTTCTTCACCCTTTCCGCAAAGTCTTCTATGCTCATGCGGTTTCCCTGCTGGTCCGCCTTTTCGCACCAGTTCCGGGCGGCCTCTTCGCTCATGAATTTCATGGACGTTAAAACGTCCACCACATCGTCCTGGATGAAATCGAAGTCATCCCTTTCGTCCACCCAGGCGCTGCCGGTGCTTTCCATAAAGCGGTCCTTAAATTCCTGATACCGCCCTTTTTCATCCAGCTTCCGCTCCAGCTCCGCCACATAGGGAAGGGCACCGCAATAGCCGCGCATTTCATTAAATACGCGGATGAATACGTCAAGCAGGCTGTCTTCGCCCTGCTGTTTGCTGCTTTTGGCGTCGATATTGAAGAGGATGACGTCGGTGGGAATGCTTTCGGCTCTATGGATATCGGCTATCACCATGGGGTCGCTGATTTTCCTGTCGGCGTCGAAAAAGTCCACGGCGTGGCGTCCGTCGATTTCCCGATTTTCCAAAAGGTAGGAAAGGATTTTCAGGAAGTGGGATTTACCACTGCCGAAGAAGCCGGAAATCCACACGCCCATTTTTTCCGTGTCTTTGCCTATGGAATCGGCATAGGCACGGAAGAATTTGGCAAAGTGTTTTTTCAGTTCGTCGGTGACTACATATTCATCCAGTTCCTGCTTCACCGTGGCGTCGTCTAAGGCGTCAGCCTTGATGACACCTTCCAGACTGCGGTCGATGGGTCTGACAAAAATATCCTTGATTTCCATAACGTTCCCTCTTATCTCACAATGCGGAATGCGCGGTAGTAGTTGTCTTCATGCATTTCGCCGAATATGCGGAGTTCCTGCTCTGTGTATATGCCGGGGTAAAAAAGAATCATGGGGGTGGCCATGAATTCCTTGGGCATATTGTAAAAGACCTGGTTGAAGATTTCCTGGGCCCGAAGGATGGGATAGCATTTCCCTATGCCCGTCAAAAAGAGCACAGACCGGGGGTCCGCCTTTTCCTTCAAGTACTCCACCAGCCGGTTTTCCGAAAGACCATTGGCGTCGTTGGACATGCGCAGGGTGTGGTTGATGGCCCGGCTCACCGCAGGAAGGCCCTTCTTGATTTCCATCTGGTATACCTTATCCAGAAAGTGCTTTTCTTCCAGGTAGTCTATCATCATATCGTACAAGTCAAAAATCTGGAGCGGCACCAGGCCGTCCAGTTTCCTCCCGATGTCTTCGATACCACGGCGCACTTCCATTTCCCGGCGGGGATCGTAGTCGAAAACCCAGTAATTCACTTCATTCGCTTTTCCTCCGCCGGTGCGGAACTCGGGATTCCGTATCTTCGTTTCCAGAATTTCCAGCCGTTCTTCCAAAGTCTTCAGACTTCCCAGGGCTGTCTCCATTTATCTCTCCCCTTCCAGCGCTTTCTGGATAGCGGTCATACCGTTTCCGTCCAGATATTCTTCTATATCCGGGTCCATAAAGACTTTCCGGATGGTCTTCTTCCCGGCGGCCCCTTCCAGAAGTCCCCCTTCCGAAAGAAAAGTGCGGTAGGCTCCGGCCATGCGGCGGAGCGTCTTCTCCTGCCATTTAGCGGCCCGCTCACTCTTTGTCTGCACGTCCCGGAAGAACATGCCGAAGTCCTTCTCCGTAAGCTCATGGAGACCGGTAATCATCTTCTCCCGCACCACGTAGTACACAAATTCAAAAAACATGCGGTCCCAGTTCATAATGGAAGCCAGCACCAAAAGCCGCTGTCCCGCCACGTCCTCCTTCAGGAAAAGGGAAACAAAGGGCCCTTCCATGGCGCTGATGCGGGAAGACAGATGGTTGAAAATCTGGTCCCGTCGAAGGGCCGAAGGGGCGCCGAAGAGATTCTCCGCCTGATTTTTCTTCTTAATATCCGTAAGACTCATGCCATCCGCAAGAAGCTCAATGATCTTCCTTTCCTCACTGAACCAGAAGGGATACTTCACCAGTCCCATGCTGTAATCTTTCATGTCCATAGAGTCACTCCACTCCTGCTGAGGGATACAAAAATCCCATGATATAAACATTTTAACACATATAAGCAGGCTTTGGCATCCTGTGGGAAAAAGGCTGTCCCTGCGTGCCCGCCTTCCCGCCTCACAGGCGTTATTATGAACGAAGCGAAGAATTTCAGTAAGAAATAGTAAGTAACAAAAATGCTGCTGCATACCGGTCGGCGGGAAGGCTCCACTAAGGAAGCGCTGATTAAATCACTGTCTGCTTTTATTCTTGGATTTTTATGCAATGCAAGGAATGGGACGACGCGAATAGCAAGCTATTTAAGGAGTCCCATGACGAAGCAGTGCATAAAAATCCTTATAAAAGCAGACTCTATGAATTAATCAGTGCTTCCCTAAACTTAGAGTCATCGGTGATGTTCATTATAGAGCAGGGAGATTTCTCCACTACGCTGCGGTCGAAATGACAAGGTAACAACGGAGTTATTTAGCAAGAACAACATTTCAACAAATCAGCCGCCTTTGGCGGCTACCCCCTATGCAGGGGCAGAATAGACCGCTCTACGCTTTCCCGCAGAGTCATGTGGCACATTGGCAAGCACCCATAGTGCCCCAGCTCCGCTGGGGTGGCAAAGGAACTGGAGTCACTCCAGCGAACTGGATTCGTAGGGGAACGTTAGAGACCTGAGAATCCAGTGAGTCGGTGATAGCCGTGCTGTAGGGAGTCGCAGACGACTGAGAATCCAGTGACATGCTTCCCTTTGGGTAAAGGTGGTGGCGCAGCCACCAAAGGGGGCTTCTCCATTGCCTGAAAGGGCAATTATGAGTGAATACAAGCTCATATCTACACTGGAAACTTCCCCTATACAGGAAGGTATATAGGTCAGTTTTCCTGCCTGCTTATCATTGATAGCAAAGATAAAAGCACCTGCATTTCTGTAAGTGCTTCTATCGTAAATTATTTATTTTTGAATTCTTCCTCGATTTCTTTCATGCGTTGGTCGTATTCCTCTTTGGTAAGAACTCCATTCTTAAGTCCCCAGTTTATCCCTTTAATTTTATCTTCCTTACTTCCTCCTACTTTTACCACTCTGTAAATAGGAGGGTCCTTCCATCTTCTTGCTGAGAAAAGTTTTTCGCTCATTTTTCTGCTTCCTCCATGTAATAACAAAGTATATCGCAGCTAAATGCCGTCCTGCTGTTTTCCATTTCTCCGGCAATCTTCTTTAACTATATTATAACTATATTATACAAAACGCCAATGTCAAATCCTGTCATTTTATAAAATTATATTTCATTTCTAATTTTCCAATAAAAATAACCTGCAGAGTTTTCCCTGCAGGTTATTTTGGAATCAATCACAGATTTCCTTTATTTTACTCATCGCTGTCGTCATCTGCCATGCCCATCTGCCTTGACCAATAGCTGCAGCTTGCCAGTTTTGAAGCATAAGCTGCCTGGTGAATCAGTCCGGCATTGAAATAGCAGGAAGGATCCAGGGTTCCCAAGGGACGGGTAATGCACTGATAGTCGGCAGGATTCTTCATCAGAAGGCCTGATATGCGGGGGATATTTCCGGCTGCCTCTTCTGCCATGCGCATGGTTTGCGATATTTCCGCTGCCATGAAAGGTGGTTCCATGGCATGTTTCAAACTTTCAGCAAGTTCAGTGGAAATCAACGGCTTTCCCATGGCATTTCTCAAAATCCCCTGCATTTCTGTGCTGCCCAAGTTTTGCAAGACCGATTCCTGTTGAAAAATGGTTCCCATATCCCTGGCCATTCTGGAAAGCGATGCCAAAACGCCCATGTTTCTTAACCCCTCTGAAATCCGCTGTATGCTTTCCATAACAGGAGAAACATTCACTGCCTTTACGAAGGCATCCAAATGTATGGAAGCAAACGCAGGAAATGACAGTTTTTCGTCCCACCCGGTATTGATCCGCTTTTGTGGAAGACGGACCTTCTTTGGTACCTGCACTTCAGGAGACGCTTCTGTGCCATTTCCTTTGACCGTCTCATAGGTCGTATCAGCTGCGAAGACAACGTGAAGCCCGATGCAGGCCATTTCCAACCGGTCAAGGAAGAGTTCCTTTTCTTCGATTTCATCGTCATTCTGTGCATTCTTCAGCATATCCCGCCAGGAGGAAATAAGGGCCTGCACTTCCTCTTTTGTTTTGTATCGGTAATGGCTGGCACAGTCCTTGATGAACTGATTCCAACCCTCATTCTGCATCAGATGGGGTCCCCTTTTCCGTTTCATATACTCATCGACCAGCTTATCTATCGATAAAGCGGAAAGGCTGATGGATTGGTTGTCCAGATTCGGAAATCTGCGAAAAGCCCGGTTTATTCTGTCCATGACTGACTCTGCTTTGCATAGCAGGTGAATGGACAGGGTGTGGTCCCTGTATTCATCATACTGGAGAACAGCTGTAGCATAGCCGTCTCCATCGATGTATAGGGAACGTACATGGGCCAGGGAAAGGTATCCGGTGTTGTTTCTCTTCCCGGAACCCATTTTCAGAGGCAGAAGGATATCTCCTTCAGGAAGAACCAGTGCCTGTCCTCTCTTCGCCGTGTCAAACAAATTTTCATGGTGAATAGACTGTCCGCTTTTTCTGAATTTTCGATCCATCTTATTCAGATACGTCTTAATGGCCATATATTCCATTTGCGGCACCTGATTGCCAAAGATAAGGATATTACATCCGCAATTCATACCATGATTAGAAAATTCCGGAAAAATACTCAAAATCTTTTGTGTAGTACTCATATTTTTCCTTTCTTAAAAAACGACTTTTTATCTCACTGATAAAATAGATTCCTGCTCTGCATTTTCCTTTTCTTGATGAACCACCCTCTTTCCCCTGTTCGTAGAACTTTTTCAAAGCATCTTCTTACAACTCTACGGCCCCAACAGATAAAATCTCCTGTTATTTCATTGGTTAATTTTATCTGTTAACCATAGGATACCTTATTTATGCAGAAAAGTAAATCATCACATAGTTGAAATATCATACTATGTATAGTAGATTTGACAGTATAGATGCTACATATAGTATTTTATTGTCATATGTAGATATTGTTATTATGCGATAATATGTATAATATTCCTTTTTCTTTAAAAGAATAGATTTATTATGTCTCCTAAAACTCAGGTCTCTATAAAGAATTTGATTGCCGCTTAAATATGCTGGATAACGCTGGATAACGTTGAATTCCTCTTTTTTCATTTTTGCTCTAAATAATAATCGCCCTGATTCTATCGAATGAGATGTTTACAAAAGTAAAGTTTATGCATTTTTATCAGGCCAGACGCCTCCAGTTATCGTCATAATCAAAGGTTATTCAACTTTTTTATTGATACATATAAAGATGAAGAGACAAAACTATAGAAAACAGCAAAATAGGATGAAATATCACAACATTCTGCCAAATATGATGGGCTGAAAATTTCTTCATAATCCCATAAATCCCTTATTTTCTGCAGACAAAAAAATCCCCGCCCTTGGTGGGCAGGGATTTTTTCATGTCTCATCCTGCATCGGTAAGGTCATAGGTATTGACCAGGCGCATGCCGGCGAGGCTGGTGGCGAGCAGACCTGCCACTGCTTTTCCTGCATCCAGGAGCTCGTCGTCTGTGGCGCTGAGCTTGATCTGGTTGAAGGAAATGTTCTTGGTGGCCTTCTTGCCGCTTGCGGTGGCACCGTTTTCAACGATGACCTGCAGCTTGATATCAGTCATGTTTTTTGTTGCAGCCATGATAGATCACCTCCTTATGCCAACTCTTCCGTGGTGGTGGTAGAAATGGTGGCTTTTTCAAGCTCCGTCACTTCCGCCCCGCTGCGGGTGATAAGAATGGGAATCAGTTTGGCCGCTGCCGCGTTCACTTCTTCCCTGGTGAGGCTGTCCTTGGGATTGGTCAAAGTGACAGTCATTGTGGATTTACCGGATGTTCTGAATACAAGATTGAGCGTTTTCATTTCGCTCCCCTTTCCGAAGGGAACCACTTACAGATTTTTCAACCCCTCGGCCGCCGGGGTTGTTCTGTCTCTCATTTCTCCCTTCTGGTACTACAATCGGGGTAACTTCCTTTTCTAGACCCCCTCAGGCAAAATATTTTTTGAAATTTTCATCATTTCTGGCCAGGGCCTGGATTTTCCGTTTGTGCTTGTACACATTCTTATAGGAAATGTGACAAATTTCACCGATGGTAAGCCAGGAGTATCCCTCCATGCGGAGGCGGAGCACCTCCTCCTGCCTCTTTGTGAGATGGAATCCGTGAATCAGTGCGTTCACTTCCTTTTCGGAAAGGGACGGCTCCCCTATTTCATACCAGTTCTGACGAACCCCATCCAACCGGATTTCCCCGGAAAGGAGAAGCTCCTTCGTTTTCCCATCTTTGATGCCGCTGTGCTTCAGGAGCATTTCATGCTGCCGCATGAAATTCAAGGCGGCATAGGTGAGATGTCTCTTCATATAGGCAGGGAAAGGAAGCCCCCTTCCTGCATCATAGAGAGGAAGTTTCTCCAGAAATACAAGCCAAAGAGTCTGGGCCATGTCTTCGTACTCAATGGTCTCATAGGCTGTTTTCGAAAGCTTGTACACCAGCGGGCGAAAGCATTTGCACAAATCCTCCTTCGCCCTGTCATCGCCCTGCCGTGCTTTCAAAACAAGAGAATCAATATAGTCGTGTTCATATGCAATTTTCATGAGAAATCTACTTTCTCCGAAGCGCGCTCCGGTATGTATTTACCGGCTGGCCATACTATAGCATGGCTTTTTTCGACTTATGGTCGTATTTTTCTCATTTTTTACTCATAAAAATCGCTTCGAGCTTCCTGAAGGATAAATTTCACTCTTTCACAAAATCCGAAACTATGTTTTCACTCTTTCCTGCATCTTGAAAGGATAAAAGCATTCAATTTCTTTAACAAACTAAAAAGCTCCGATAAAATCGGAGCAAATGGGCGCTAAAAAATAAAACAGCGGACTTGACAGGTTTTTGAAGCCAAATGAAATCAGGCAATAAAAAGACAGAAAAGCCTATCAGGGGAGTATCCAGGTAAGTTCAACCAATGAATCAGGCGTCCGCGCCTTGGCCCTCCCACTTCCGTGGGTGCTGCTCGGATCATGTCGTCAGAGAGAGGAAAGTCCTGCGATCGCTCTTCCTTATTGCTTTTCTGTCTTCATTTTTCTTACATTTCCTTCTGATTCCCGGCCGGGTTTCCAGAAGCAGAGGGGTAAAAAGTGGAATTCCCTGATGTCTCTTCTCTCCCCTGCCCTCCTCCTTACCGCGGATATGGAGGATGGCCGTTTGGAAATCGGATTCATCATCTCATGAGGTCTTTTCATCCCTCTATTATTAATATCGTTGAAAGTTCCATTTCTAGACCCCACTTAGAAAAATTTTTTGAAAAATATGGTAATCCGATGACCATCGATTCCCAACCAGGGGCGAAGATGGAGATATGAAATCTAACGGGCGGGGATGGTATGGGTCAGCAGAGCATCCACTTTCTCCTGCCTTTCTTTTATGACCTGCTCCACCCGTTTCCGGATCCTTCCGTCCAGCTGCTTATCTGGAAACCAGGGCCAGCCCCGGGCAAGACGCATGGGCTTATCGGGGCTGTAGGCGCCTCCAATGACCAAGGTTTCCGTGCCATCCAGGTCATTGACCTCCCCGTCTCTGGCGAAAAGTATGGACAGAAAAGCGGACTCCACGTACACCCTGCCACCGTGCCAGTCTTTCAGACGATAAGCTTTCCTATTTATCCTGCCGCCTCATCCATCCACCTGCATCACCCGGGTGGGCCGCATTTCGTAATTACCGTGGATGCAGAAAAGGGTCATGGAAAACTGCAACAGCATCTGCTTTTGGCGAAGGTCACGGAGTCCATTGGACATAGTGAGCGGCCTAAAAAACTAAAAGGCCGTCTCTTATGGAAAAAGCGTACAACCGCCCTGGCGGTTATACGCTTTTTCCACAGGCGAGAGCCCATTTATAAAGGTTTTATATAATAATCTGGTGCCTTCTATAATTTAGATGCGTCCCCTTTGGACCTTTTGAACCCGGGCACCGAAAGGCGCTTGAACCCTCAATCCCCAAAAGGGGCTTGTCCAAACTCTCAGAAGTACACTTCCGTCACGCCGGCGCCTCCGTTGGTGGGGTCAGCTTCGTGGAAGTCGGTGACGAAGTTTAATGTTCTGAGATAGTCCTGCACGCCTCTTCGAAGGCTTCCGGTGCCTTTGCCGTGGATGATGCGCACCGGGGAGATGCCGGCCATGAAGCAGTCGTTCAGGAAGCGGTCTACTTCGGGGATGGCTTCGTCCACTGTTTTCCCTATAATGTTCAGTTCTGTATGCACCTGGGCCACGGAGCGGGTCATTGTCTTTTTATGGGCATAGGGCAGGATCTTTTCCTGTTTCTTTGGCTTTTGGGCTTTGAAGAGGTGTTCCGGGGTGACTTTGACCTGGATGAGGCCGCACTGGACAGATACCTGGTTTCTGCTGACGGAAACAATGGTGCCTTCGCTGTCTATGGTGTCGATGTACACGTAGGTCCCCTTCCGGATCTTGTCTTTGGGAAGGGGGTCTCTCCTGTTTTCTCTGCCCGGCACAGCAAGGCCGTCTATCCGGCCGCGGATGTCGGAAATCTTGTCGCCCAGTTTGTTTTTATTCAAAGCGGCGGCGTTTTTCTTCAAATCTTTGATAATGGTTTCCGACTGCACCCGGAGGTCCCGTTTCATATTTTCCGCTTCTTCTCTTGCCTTTTCAAGGATGGAGTCTTTCCGCCGGTAAAATTCGTCCCTGGCGTCTTCCAGAGAGTTTTTCAGTTCTTCCGCCTGATGCAGGGTTTTGTCCACTCGGTCCTTTTCTTTGTTCAGGTCCCGGCTCTGCTGGTTGAGACGTTCCATGACTTCTTCCATGTTATGGAGGGGCGATTCGTTTTTGAGCTGGATGGCCCTTCCCAGAATCATATCGGGCATGCCGAAACGGCGGCAGATGTTGAAGGCGTTGCTGTTTCCTGCAACCCCGATAATGAGGCGGTAGGTGGGAGCCAGGGTCTTTTCGTCGAATTCCACGAAAGCGTTTTCGATTCCCTTCGTTTCATAGGCCAGTTTCTTCATTTCACTGAAATGGGAGGTAATGATGGCCGGTGCCCCTTCCATCTGGAGGTATTCCGTAACGGACTGGGCCAGGGCAGCGCCTTCCACAGGATCCGTGCCGGAGCCCAGTTCGTCCAGCAGCACCAGATCCTTTGGTCCTGCCGATGGAAGGAAGGAAACGAGCTGTGTAATGTAGCTGGAAAAGGTGGAGAGGTTATCCTGGATGCTCTGTTCATCGCCGATGATGGCATAGATATGTTCATACACAGGGAGCATGGACCCTTCTTCCGCCGGAATGAAGAGGCCCGCCTGGTTCATGAGGGATAGAAGTCCCGCGGTCTTGATGGCAATGGTTTTGCCGCCGGCGTTGGAGCCTGTGATGACGAGGATGCGGAATGTTTTGCCCAGGGTCATGGACACAGGCACCACCTGGTCATCGGGGATTAAAGGATGGCGGGCCTTACGAAGGTCCAGCACTCCTTCGGAGTGGCGGGCCTTGACGGCTTTCATGGAAAGAGCCAGTCTGGCCCTGGCGAAGATGAATTCCATATCCGTAGCCAGACGGCAGTTATTTTCCGTCACTTCCACCGTCTTCTTCACCTCGTCTGTCAGGTTCTGCAGAATGTCCTGGATTTCCTGCTTTTCCGCCGCCGTCATTTCCGCCAGATCGTTATTCAGTTCCACGGAAGCCATGGGTTCCATGAAAAGGGTCTGGCCTGTGGAGGAGCGGTCGTGGACGATGCCGCTGAATTTATAGCGGTATTCTTCCTTCACCGGCACCACGTAGCGGCCGTTTCTCTGGGTGATAATGGCATCCTGCAGGTAGGGCGCCATGTCCTTATCCTGAAGGATATGCTGGAAGGAACGGCGGATTCTTGACTTCACCGTTTCCTTCTGGGTGCGGATGCGGTACAGTTTCAAGGAGGCCTGGTCCTTCACCTCTCCGTGCTCATCAAAGACCCGGTAAATATGGGAAATCAGGCTTTCCTGGGGCACGATAAGGGAAGAAATTTCTTCCAGCGCCGGGTACTGCAGATGGCGTTCTCCTTCGAAATAGTGATGCATTTTCTTGTAGGTGTCTAGGGAATTGGCCAGATCGAGGAACTCTCTTGCCGTGAGAATACTGCCCTTTTCTGCTTTCTTCAAAAGGCCCGGAATATCATGGGTTTCCCCCAGGGGCGTGGTGATTTCCTTTTCCAGAAGCACCGATGCTTCGTCTGTTTCCTGCAGGCTTTTCTCCACCACTTCCGGCACATAGGAGGGAGTGAGCGAAAGGGCCCTTTTCTTCGACAGCACCGATGGTGCCAGCTCGGCAAGCCTGTCCCTGATTTTATCAAATTCCAGTATTTCCAGTATGTCTTTTTCCATTTATAATACTCCTCTGAAAAAGTGCCCCCGGGTGACTTCCTTTTCCTTTTGGGAAGAGGGAGAGGGTGCTTGTCTTACGCCGCCAAGGATATCCATATATTCGGAAATCACAGGGGCCTGGTCTTTTTCCGCTCTCATATCCAGCACGAAGCCGGTAAGGCCTGTGCGCTTTAATTCATTCAAATAGGGCGCCATATCCAGTACATGGGAATTTAAGATATGCATATGGCACCATTCATCGGTCTTCACAGGGAACCGGCCTCCCTTTCCGTCTTCCAGGAAATAGGAGCCTTTCCTGCAGTACTGAGGGCAGTGGTTCTTGTCTTTGTCCCCCATAACGCTGTTAATGACGCAGTACTCGGAAACCATCATTTCCGTCCGGCCATATACAAGGGCAGACAGAGGGATGGACGCTATTTTCACCATGTCCCGGATCTGGGGCATGGTGGCCTCCTCCGACACCATGGCGCCCTTCATGCCAAAGCCTTCGATTTCTTTCACCGCTTCCCCGTTGAAAAGGTTAAAGGAAGTGCCTGCCAGAAGAGGAATCGTCCATCCCTCTTCCTGCCAAACCTTTAGAACACCGGGATACTCCGCCATCATGGCGTCGGGAGAAAGGGCGGCCAGACGGGTCAGCATACGGTCTTCCTTCTCCCTGTTCTTCTCCCGCACCACCCTGGGCAGGGCAAAAATCATGATGCCGCCCTTTTCCTTTACCAGGGACAGGGCTTTTTTATATTCCTCTACCCTCACAGAGGAATGGTCGTATGTTTCTCCGCCGAAGATGAAATGGGAAACCCCCAGGGCCAGCCCTTCCTCCACCTGGTCCAGGGAAACGGTGCGCAGCACTGCATGGGGCTTTTCCTCAGGAAGGGGCGCAGAAATAAGGGGAGAAAAGGTAACCTTCCCCTGCTTTGGGATGTCCCTTTCATGGTCCTTTTCCCGCAGGACGGACAGTTGTTCCACCGCCTCCTGCCTCATATGGTTCAAAAGGCTCTTCGGCACCATGCATCCCTTATTCCTGATAAACGCTTCTTTCAGAGTGAACCAGGTATTTCCCAGACGGCCCAGCTGCTTTTCTATGTCCTCTTCCGCAGTCACCCGGGAATTGGCCTTTTCCGCAATATAGTCAGACGAAAGGCTCACCTTGTGGTCCTCCTGGTCCCATGCAGTAAGGACAAGGGGCTCGCCGGGAACCGCTTTAAAGGAAAGGGACAGAGGTATCTTTCCCTTCACATCCTTCATGGCGGTGGAGTGTTTTTCTCCTTCCACCACAAAGTACACCTGGCCCCCATCCCTCGGTCTTTCCGTAAAGCGGACGGAGAAACGCCCCTCCCCTTCCTGCCGTACATCTTTCACCGGCACAAAGGCCATGGTCTGGTGGTTCGTTTCATAGGAAACCCCCACAGCCCGGGAAAAGTCTCCCCCGCTGCGGAAGCTGAAAAAGCTGCCTTTGACGGACTCCGCCTTTCCGGCATCCACGCCGTGGTTGCCCGGCGCCAGGGCTGTCATCATATGACTGCCGATGTGGTCATCCAGATAGGAAGACGCATAGCCGCGGTTGAACTCCTCTTTCAATATATTCACCAGAGGCGCCGTATCCGTCTTTCTCCCGCGCTCCGCCTCATCAATGGCCCGGCGGTAAGCGGATACGGTGTTATACACATACTCCACGCTCTTCATACGGCCTTCCACCTTGAGGGACGATACGCCGGCGGAGAGGAAATCGGAAATCCGCTCCATGCCCAGCATATCCTTCAGGCTTAAAATATAATTTCCCCTATGGTTCAGCGCCCGGCCTTTTTCATCCACCAGATGGTAAGGCATGCGGCAGGGCTGGGCGCAGGCACCGCGGTTGCCGCTGCGGCCGCCCATAAAAGAGCTCATGAGACACTGACCGGAATAGCACACGCACAGCGCCCCGTGGACAAAAACTTCGATTTCCACACCCGATTTTTCCACAATGTTTTTAATTTCCGGAAGGGACAGCTCCCGGGACAGCACCACCCTCTGGAATCCCAGGGACTTCATGAACAGGGCGCCATCCAGATTTGAAATAGTCATCTGGGTGGAAGCATGGAGAGGAATGGAAGGCGCCAGCCTGCGGGCCAGGGCCGCCACTCCCAGATCCTGCACCAGAAGCCCGTCCAGCTTGATGGTATCGAGGAAAGAAAGATAGTCCCGTAAATCCTTCATTTCCACATCGCCAATGAGGGTATTCAGCGTCACATAGACACAGGCCCCATGGAGATGGGCCTCCCGTACCGCCTCCTTCAGCTCCTCATTGGAAAAATTACCGGCAAACCGGCGGGCGCTGAAAAGTTTGCCGCCCAGATAGACCGCATCAGCCCCTGCATCCAGGGCTGCTCTCAAATGTTCCGGCGATCCTGCCGGTGCCAGTAATTCCATGGTATTCCTCCTGTGTATGAATAAAAAGGGTTCGTAAGTTAGACCGGCCTTCGGCCGGAGGGCTGTGGATTGCTATGGGGCCGCTTCGCCTTTGGACACGCCTTCGGCGTGAGGGTTCTTAGGATGGACCGGCCTGACGGCCGGAGGGTTCTTAAGTTTGACGGCCTTTCAGGCCGAGGGTTTTGGTATCGCCCTTACGGGCGATGAGTATAAAGTCAGCGTTACGGGATTTACCTTTCTGTATCATATGGCATGAAAAGCATTACGTCGATCAGCCACCTCTGGTGGCTCCCCCCCTTTGGTGCCTTACGGCACCACCTTTCCCCCGCAAGCGGGGGCACTATAAAGCTCCGTTATGCTGTGAGCCGCTTATGAAAGGACTGCTTTGCAGAGCTTTATTATCCCACCGCTCCGCGGGGGGAAGGTGGTGGCGCCAGCCACCAAAGGGGGCATGCATTTCCGACACCCGCAGGACTGTTGTAAAGGTTTTCGCTGCCCCGGGCAGCGGCATATAAAACTCCCCTCTGAACCAGCCCGCTCTGTGGGCCGAACCCATCGTTCGGTGCGCAGCACACGAACGATAGAACCCGGGCGCCGAGAGGCGCCTGAACCTTCAAGCCCCACAGGGGCTTGTCCATATGGCGCCAGCCACCAAAGGGGGGATGCATTTCCTCGCCCGAAGGGCGGTTGTATGGTTTTATAATACTGGCGCCTTCTATAATTTAGAGGCGCCCTACAACAACCCTCAGCGGCATAGCCGCTGTCAAACTTAAGCCCCTTAAGAACCTTCGGCCCATCGGGCCGTAAACCCTCAAGCCCCAAAGGGCCGTCAACCATCACATCGGCGTGTCCTTTCCATAAAATTATAAAATAAAAGAAGGAGGTATTCAACGCCATGAATATCTCCTTCCAAATCAGGAATCGATTATTTCACTTCCGCTTCATAGCGGGCCAGAGTGAAGCAGAGGTCAGAGAGACGGTTCAGATAGCGGATATCCACATCATGTACATCTTCTGCTTCTGCCAGACGCCACATACATCTTTCAGCGCGGCGTACCACGGATCTGGCCACATCCAGGAAGCTGGAGCCCTTTGTAGCTCCGGGCACCAGGAAATGGTCCAGAGGTGCCAGGGATTCAGTATACTGGTCGATGATGTGTTCCAGGTTGGTCACATGTTCCGGCGTAATGTTCGGTTCCTGGTCCAGGCTGGCCACATCAGCCATCAGAAGCCACAGTTCCTTCTGGAGCTTGTAAATCGTTTCCTTCACATTGTCATGAGCCGCAAAAGCGCGGGCCATTCCCAGAACAGAGTCCGCTTCGTCCACTGTACCATAAGCTTCAACGCGAAGACTGCCTTTCGATACCCTCTGATTGGTATAGAGGCTGGTCTGTCCCTTATCACCTGTACGTGTATATACCTTTGCCATGACAATCACCTTATTTCTTCAATTCAGGGAACCAGAGAGCAATTTCTCTTGCTGCTGTTTCCGGAGCATCGGAAGCGTGAACTACGTTTTCATCGATGGAAGTAGCGAAATCACCGCGGATGGAGCCGGGTACAGCTTCCAGCGGGTTGGTAGCGCCGTTGATCTGGCGAACTGCTGCTACTGCATTTTCACCTTCGATAACCATAGCCAGTACAGGACCGGAAGTGATGAAATCGATGAGAGCCTTGAAGAAGCCTTTGCCCTTATGTTCAGCATAATGTTCTTCAGCCAGTTCCACAGGAACATTGATCATTTTGATTGCGTGAATGGAAAGGCCCTTTCTTTCGAAACGGGAAATCACTTCGCCGCAGATGTGTTTCTTCACGCCGTCCGGTTTTACAAGTACAAGAGTTTTCTGAATGTCAGCCATAAATATGACCCTCCTTAATAAGAATGCATTTGTGCTGCGATCTCACGCAGCTTTTCCACCCGCTCCTCCGTAGAAGGATGCGTTGAAAACAGATTTGCCATTCCGCCGACACCGGCCAGCGGGTTGATGATGAAAAGCCCGCTGGTAGCCGGTTTTGCATCAGCCATTACCTTATGATGGGCATAGGCATCCAGCTTCAGAAGCGCATTGGCCAGCGCCAGAGGTTTACCGGAAATCTCAGCGCCCGAAGCGTCAGCCATGAATTCCCGGGACCTTGACAAAGCCAGCTGGATCAGAGTCGCCGCCAGCGGAGCCACCACGATGGTCACCAGAAGAGCGATGGGGTTTGCACTTCTCCCCTCCTCATCCCGGCCGCCACCGAAAATGGCAGCCCACTGGGCAATATTGGCAATGTAGCTGATGGCTGTAGCAATAGATGCAGCCAGCGTCATTATCAGTGTATCACGATGACGGATATGTGACAACTCATGACTTAAAACTCCTGCCAGCTCATCCCGATCCAGCATGGAAAGAATCCCTTCTGTCACAGCTACAGCCGCATGATTTTCATTCCGGCCCGTAGCAAAAGCATTGGGCACATCCGTAGGAATCACATAGAGCCTGGGCATGGGCATATGGGCCTTCTCCGTCAGCTCCCGCACCAGCTGGTACAGCTCCGGCACATCGGACTCCGACAAAGGCTGGGCATTATAGGCGCGGAGCGCCATTTTATCGCAGTTCCAGTAAGTATAGAAATTCATGGCGAATGAAATAAGAAGCATGGTGAAAGCACCACTCCTGCCGCCCACGACACCGCCGATTGCCATGAGAATCACGCTGAGCAGTGTCAGCAGCATCACCGATTTGACTCTGTTCAAAGAAAAGACCTCACTTTACGCAATAAATAGAAATTTATGAATATGTTGAAATAAAAAAAGTGGTCGGAACGACATGATTCGAACATGCGACCTCTACCACCCCAAGGTAGCGCTCTACCAAACTGAGCTACGTCCCGACATCGGTTACATGTAATAGGATACACAATGAAGAGAGATTTGTCAAGAGAAATTTTACATTTCTATTTGGGAAATAGGAAAATGAGGGTTCAGAGAGAAGGTTCTTAAGATGGACCGGCCCTATGGGCCGGAGGGTTCGTAAGTTTGACGGCCCTTCGGGCCGAG
>ENA-ORSG01000688-ORSG01000688.1-human-gut-metagenome-genome-assembly--contig:-NODE-688-length-28882-cov-6.311479_pt1 | contig 28882 bp, 27 predicted proteins | sample MGYA00242189_ERZ509156 | MGnify/ENA primary metagenome ERZ509156 (study PRJEB26280, sample SAMEA2338666) | human gut metagenome | biome: human gut; feature: human-associated habitat; material: faeces...
GGGCATTTTTAATTCAAAAGAGCGCCGGAGGCGGTCTTTCCTATAAAGTAAAAAAGCTGTTGACATAGGCACTCAACAGACAAATCCCCATTCCAATGGTCACAAACAGGGTATAGCTTCTGGACCGTCCTTTTATAAAGAACAGCGACAGTATCATCGGTATGGCGAGGCAGAGAAAGATATTTTCGATATAAGTCATTTTCCCACCTCCCGCAGAGTAAATGGCAGCAATGCTACCATGGATAGTGTCAGTGTAATGTCCACGGCAAAATAAAGGTTAAAGCAGGTATAATCCTGTATAAAATCGGAAACCAGATACAGAAGTACCTGCAGAACGATGCAGCCAGCCATCAGACCATCCGTGCTTCGATATGGCTGAACACTTTGCATGCCAAACACCGAAAGATACATGTTCACTCCCGCTACGAGTGCAAACAGCGCGGAAAAGAAATAGGAAGGCCCAAAGGCATGGTCGGCAAAAGCGACCACTGCGACAAGCACCGCCGCGCTGCCTGCAAACCACGAGAAGCGGTATCCGATCCTCTCTATCCGCAGGATCTGCACGGACAGATAGAAAAGCCATGCGGCCAGCCAGGAAATCTCAGCTACATAGAAAACCTGCGGCACTTTTCCCATAATGACCAGATACAGGATATAGTATGTCGTTCCCATGCAGAAACAGGCATATGCCAAAGCGAGGATCAGCAAACTCCTGCTTTTGTACCGCAAAGCCAGAAAAAGGGCTGCAATGGTGCAAAATCCCAATATGGTTATCTGAAAACTATTGTCAATCAGTTCAAAGTTCATCTTCTTTTTCCTCTCTGCTCCTGCGCTCATTTCTGCGCCGCAGACGGTAAAGCAGCACGGTTACACATACACCAAGGAGAAAAGCAAGCAGGCCCATGACAATATAGCCAAGAGCAGCATGACTGCCGATCATACTTGCCGCTCCCGAAGAATGGACAATGTTTCCTGCCGCAGGTTCTGTCATCAGTTCCGGCATCCATGCCCCAATACCTGTAACTAAAAGCAGACAAACTGCTATGCAGACCGCATCAAGCCCCCGCTGTAGTCTGTTTCGCTTCTCCCGTTTTATTTCCGCTGTCCGTTTGTGGATCAGCCGGGAACGTTCTTCATTCGTCCGCATATTCAAATCCCTCCTGCTCCAAAATTGCCTTCAAACTCTGCTTGCCGCGATATACAAGGTTTTTGATTTGCTGCTCACTTTTAGACATAACCGCTGCTGCATTCCGGTAGCTCATTTCCTCCAGGTAAATCAGGTATACTGCTTCCCGGTATTCTGGTTTCAGTTTATCCAGTGCCGCATAGAGCTGACGATCCCGCTCATTTTGAAAGGTCCTGGTCTCAGCCAGGGTTTTATCTGGCAGTTCAAAATCCAGATCATCAATCCACAGGAAGAGGTGGCGGTGTTTTTTGCTATGCCGCAGGGCAAGATTGCGGGCTGTTTTGTAAAGATATGCCTTGAAGCTGCCCTCTCCCGTAATAGGACGCTCTTTTGCAAATATCTGGGAAAAGGCTTCTATCATCAGGTCCTCTGCCTCATGAATATCCTTGATATAACCGTTTATGTAAAAGATCAGCATATCAGCGTATTTTTCCACTAGCAGATCAGCCGCATTACTTTCTCCATTCAGATATCGCTGATATATAGTTTCATCAGTAATCACACCTGTCTGCCTCCCATCCGATTTCCACTGGCACGGGTCAGACGCCTTTTCTGTTTTTCCCATGATTTTCCATAATTGGTCCCATGTTCTGAAATTTCCCACTTGTGGGAAGCTTCTTTTACAGATAGATAGCCATTCATTCGTACATCGCCTTTCTAAAAGATATCGTCAAGTTCATCATGCCTGCTTTCTAAGCATGACAAGGGACAATGCACCCTTATGAAGATATCCTGTCTGAAATCTGTTGCACCTAGTATATGCGAATGTCGGCGCATTTTCAAGTGAAGAAACTGCTATTCGCATAACATAAAATGACCAAGGGTTCATCATTAACCCCTGGTCAGTAATCCATTTAATGTCCGGACCTGTACCTGAAATTAAATGGGAAATAATATATCTCAGTCGTGTTTTTTCCTATCGTATTCCATATATAAATTTTATAAGTCATACCGGAGTAAACAATCGTTCCACCATCCTCTAATACTTGTCTGTTCCACGGAAAAAACAAAAACCACGAAACGATAAGGGATATTACCACCGTACATACTATAAGATGTTTCTTCATTTCATTACCCTCAATTCTTTTTGTGTATGTTCATCAAAGGATCTCTTAATTTTTCTTATAGAAAAGTCAACAAATAGTCTACAAACTGTTTGCGGCATTCGTCCTGTGTTTCTACATAGTGAAGCGTGGATGGAGGATTATGAACTGCACTGACATTTTGATCGACTAGAGACCAGTTAGATGAGAACTGATACAGATATTGCATTCCTTCACGTTCATAATATGCATAATACTGATACGCCTCTTCGGTCTTCTCCCCCCGGAATGACCTGTTTTGATAGAAATAATGAACAGATACTTCTTGTCCACCGATATAAGAACTTCTTTCAGTTCCCAGCGAATCCTGTAAAATAGGGAGAATATTGGAGAAGCGGGTGTCAATAGCAGAAAGATCCTTCCCGATTACCACAGTAGCGCTACAGTCGCTTGTCGGACCGAAAGAAATTCCGGCACAATCAATACTGCCATTATAGTACGCATCTACATAGGAATTATTGCCTTTCTCAAAAACTCGCATAACAAGTTCTGCCGCAGTCGGTGCATTTTCCGTAAATTTCAAAAAATCATCATAATTAGGGCAATTTCCAATGCTTCCATCGCGCTCAAAAATAGCAACATTGAGCTTATCATTTTCATCCGCCATTGGATACGATGTCAAAAGATCAAGCGCAGTCGTGCGCGTAGAGTAATAGGGCTTGTTCTCATATCCATAAAGCGTATTGAATTTCCGGTATGCATCAATATCCGTGATTTCATTAAAAATAATCTTGCCGGCATTTGTCTGTATGTTATCAAGTGATTTTCCGACATAATCTAACACTTCACCATCATTATAGGGATATTGATCGTAGTTAGCGTTCCCCTGCTGCACTTTTAAAGCATCTGGGATCTGTACAATACTGTTACATCCCAAAAGGCTGGATGCCGACAAAACAACTGCTGCTGCCAGAGCCATATTTCTGTAAGCTTTCTTCATGATACTTTTCCTCCTTTCCCTGTCTCTTTTTGTTTGGGATTGCCAACCTCTTTCATAATTCTATTTTAACAGATATAAAATATAGTTGATTTCTTTTCTCTTAATAATGATTTGCCTGTTTATTACAAATTTCCCATTTTGGATATTTGGGGATATCCAAAATATAATTTTCTCTCTCCTGACTAGTGGTCTTGGTCAGCTCAGCAACAAGCGTCCCTGCCATAAAGCAGAAGACGCTTGTTTATTACCAACCAATCTATTTTTCTAGCAAACATTCTTGGGCCGCCCGCCAAATACTTGTTATATCCCTGCATAAGCAGAAAACAATCGGATTGATCCGCATTTTTAACAGCTTATTCCCCAACAAGTGCTTTCAGTTCATCCAGATCCAGCCAACCTTTGCCATCTTTCACTGCTTCTTCGGCTTCCCGTAGCTTCAGAAGGAGCTTTTTCTCTGCACAATCATGCTCATAATCTTCAATATCCATAACTACAAATCTTCCTCTTCCATTCTTGGTCAGATATACTGGTTCTCCCTTACGGCAATTTTTCAATACTTCATTATAATTTCTCAAATCCGATATTGGTAAAATATTGGCCATATTCTTTTTTCAACTCCTTCTTTTGATTTCATAATTGTTTCTGTTACTTTTATTATACGTAAAAAGCTGTAAAATTCATCGCAAAATTTTACAGCTTCTCTATTTCTATATACATTTACTATATAAACCAGTGTTTTTTATATTAATCGTACAGACCCGTATTCTATAAAAGGTCTGCTTCTGCATCTAGTGTGATGATGATTTTATAAGAGCCAACTTATTTAAGACTCCTTTCCAGATCGTCAAATACTTCATTCATCGACCGGCCTTTTCCAATAAGTGACTGTGCATAGCTATGCTGTAGTTTTGTATCAAGCTCGGCATCAGCCATTTCATCAATGGAGTGAGATTTTTCAACGCAAGTGCTTTCCATAAGATTTTTCATTTCAAGTGCCCCATATTAGCCTTATTGTAATTCACTGTATTGCAGATTGCATGACATATTATATGCTAAATCCATGCAGAAGAATAGAAATCCAGTTACTTTTTTGGTAAAGAAAGCGAACTACATAAACCATTTTTTTTGCCTCATCAATTGTATAAAAAGCAATGTAGTTATTGATTACTATGAATCGAACTCCCCAACTAGCCAATACCGGATCATCTACCAAACGGAATTTCTGCGGAAGATAAGATAATGAAGCAACCTTCTCCGTTACAACATCTACCAGATTATCTGCAGTGTCTGGATTTTTAAGGTTAAATTCTATATAATCCATAGCACGCATAATATCACGTTCAGCCATGGAAGTAATATGGATCTGGTAATTCATCTTCGTCGGCTCCTAATATCGGCCATAGCCTCTGAAAATGGTCTGGTATTACCTAAAGCAATATCATCCATTCCCTCTTTTACCTGACTATATAATTCAAAACGACTAGTTAATTCTTCATATGCTTCAATACTCATAACAGCAAGATCACCTTTTCCGTTCTTCGTAATAAAAACCGGCTCTGGATAGGTATGACAAAATTTAGATATTTCATTATAATTATTCCTCAGATCAGCACTTGATTTGATTGCTGGCATAAACCATACACCTCCTTATGTTATACAAAAATTATACACAAATTTTGTTATATGGTCAATGCAGTATTGCTATCCAAACATAACTATCTTTAATTGTTTTTTAGCTCCGATCCACCATATCTTTCACCCGGGCACGGAATATACATTTCTCCGCATCAATGGCTGCCACAAAGCAGGAATACTGCCCGCCAATCTTGATGATGATCGGTCCGCCAGTTGTCGGAGATAAACGGTTCGGGTAAAAACAGTATACAGAGATATTGGGGACTCCCGGAATTTTTCCGATCCAGTTTTTCCCCTGCATCTCCACACACTCAATGATAATGTTGCTATGCAGAGGGAAACGTTCCTCGATACCGATCCATTCGGACTTTACACAATCTCTTCTGGAAACCAAAAACCGCGGCTCTTCCTCCGTAGATTTCGTCGTGTACCCTTTAATTTTCACATCAATGATCTTTCCGGAGACCGCCTGCTCCTTGATATTTGCCGCATAGCCATGGATCCATTCCGAATACGGCAGCACTCCCGGAATGGAAAGCCCCAAAATATCAACCACAATGTAATTCTGCAAATCCCGGCACAAAACCACAATGGCCTTTACCTCTAACTCTTCCCCGGCCTCTATAGATTTTTTAATCTTCTCCAAAGCTGCCGGCCTGTATTCCGCCTGCGCGGCCCGGTAGCTTAAATAGACCGTCCTCTCCTCCCGGTCAACTCTGGTGATTTTTACATTATAACACCGTTCCAGGAGATACGTTGCGCCAAAAATTCCCTTATAAAGCGTGGACTCCTCAGTCGGCATGATCAGCTGAACATCCCCGTCATATGCCTGCAGCCCTTTTTCCTTAATTTCCTGGGTAAACCGGATGTCTGTCAAAAGTTCTCCCTTTTCCATCAGGTATTCGTACTGATCCAGTTTTTTCTGGGCTTCTGCCTCCTTAGATTTCGCGGTGCCTCCTAAAAATCCCAATAATTCTAATCCAGTTCCATTCTCACTCATAAATTTGTCCTCTCTTCTTAGTTTAATAACATTCCGATCCCCCAGGTAAACAGGAGAAAAAATCCCGGAATTCCCACAATAAATGTCAAAAAAATCCTGCGAAACAACAGCTTGTCCCTCCTCACCAGTAATAGAAGCAAAAAACCAATGACCAGAGAAAAGCCACTCACTGGCAGCGCTAGCATCCGCACCTTTCGGTAAAACTGTTCAAACAGTGCAAAGATCGTTTCCGTGACCCCACCATAAGCGGAACCGCTATAATCCTCCAGTTCCGACATGACGCGGTCATACGCATCCTCCAGCTTCCGTTTCTTTTCCCAGAGTTTTTCATTCATATCCGGAGCATGCAAAGTAATTGCCGGCCATGCCCTGATAAATTTTCCTGTAAAGTATCTGCACCAGGACTTAATCACCATCTGTACTCTCCACTCCTTCCATTCCAATATCCTCAAGATCTGCAAGGTCAGGCAGGTCATTATCACCATCTTGCGGATCCTGGAACACCTGACCAGTAAATGCCTTCATAAGTGGCGTTCCCGCCTTGATCGGTATGCTGGCAGCCACACTTCCCAAATCCGAAGCATTGATGAAGAAGCTATCATCAAATTCTGTCTGCACGATCTCTTTTTGAACCATGTCCCCACTTATCAGCTGACCGGCCGGAATGTCGGTTTGCGCATAATATACCTCATGCTCCAGGGCCTTTAATTCCTTTTCTTTCTTTTGCAGTTCATCTTCCGCCTGCCTGTTTTCTTCCTCAAGTCCTGTAATGAATGTATCTGCCTTCGTAACCATCCGGTTGTACCTGTTGTTTGCACTGCAGGCCGATACCATAAATCCCATGCATGCCACTAACAGCGCTCCCATCACTATCTGGATACCAAATTTTTTAAAGTCCCGCGGCCGTTCTGAAAAACGCTGCTCAACGGAATCGCTCTTTTTATATTTTTCTTCCTTATATGTACCATCCAGAAGTTTTAAAAAGATCTGTCTGCATGCTTTTCCTGGATAAAATGGATTACTCTCATATGGAATTGCTGCAAGGATCGTATTTTCCGGCATAAGTTTCTTTACATCTCCCAAGTCCGAACCGCCACAGTGGGAACTGATCAGTACCCTGCACTCATCTTCCCCAGGCATTCCCTTTATATCTTTTAAAAGTTCTTTTAATTCATGCTGTTTCCATTCTGCCTTTGATGTTACAATGAAGCGGTTTTGCATCCTCGCATACACATGAAAGATCGTTTCCTGGTCCAGACACCCAAAATCATAGACAATAAAATCATATAAGGGCTTATAGTCCAGCTGGAATTTCTGGAGTGGAACATGGTAATAGTAATCCAGCGTTCCGATTGCAAACTTTGTGATCCCATCCACCTGCTCTTCCTCCCGCTCCTGGCGGCAGAGTTGCTCAAAGCATCCATCCGCATCATCCAGTTCAACGATCGCAGCGCGCTTTCCCTCATGTGCCAATGTATTGGCAAGAAGAATGGAAATGGTTGTGCATCCAACCCCTATGTTGGTCGCCATAACCCCGATCTCACATGCCTGTCTCTTTGCCGGTTTACGTTCTGTCGGTTCCTCCTGTTTTCTTTTAAAAAATCGCCGTATTGCTTTATTCTTCGGCTGCTCTTCCCCTCCCGTATCCGCTTTTTCACCTGCCTCCTCTTTCTCTGGCTGACCGGAGGGCTTATAAAGGTATGCGTACTGTTCTTCCGCCATCTGACAGATCAGGGCAAAGCGCGGCTCCCGTTTTAACATTTCACATATAGGATCCGGGAGCTGGCAGACGATAGATGCCACCTGACTGGCCGGAATTCCATTTACCAGTACAGACATCCGCTGGATCAGGTCCGTGTACGATCCGTCATATTCCAAAAGATACTGGATACTGGCATTCACGTCGATATTGCGATACTGGACCACATGGTCCCCTCCGGCGACCCCGTAATAAGCCCGGGCCTCTTTTTTCGTCCGGCCGTTGCAGTACCATTCTGCGATTTTTTCAAAACTGGCATCTTCCTGGTAAACCGCCGTGTATATCCCCAGGCTTTCAATTTCCTTCATATAGTCGCTGCCACGCATTTCAGAAACTACCACGAACACCTGTAAATCACCTTCCGCCGTAGAGCAGATCTGATCAATGTCGCGCGGGGAAAGTTTTTCCTGATCCTGGTACTGGCTGAGTACCACCGCGTGTATTTGTGGATTGGCCCGGACAGACCGGATCACACTGTCTTTTCCAGAGCGAAATTCTATTCTGTGGACCGTGACTCCGCGTTTTGCAAATACACTCCGAAGTTCTTCTGCTACCGAATCGCCATCCCCGCTCATTTCCGTTGCGATCAGAAGGTCTAATTCCTTTTCCATACTCACCTCTTTCTGCCAAATAGTCTGCGCAAAAATCCTCCAGAACATTTTTCTGGTTTCTCCAGTTCTTCATCTACCGCGACTGCTGCCCTGGCAAGTGTTCTGATTTCTTTTGAAAACAGGGACCCTTTGTCACTTGATGCTGCTTCCCCGACATTCGCAAAACTTCTGGCATCCTGATTTGTATGTATGATACAGGTCGGTTCCATAGTTAGGATCCTGGCCACATGGGATATTCCAAGCTCGCATTTTTTATCATCAAGCGGCACCTGGTTTATAACCATCCGGATATTAGATTTATCTATCCGAAATTCACTAAGCACATCCAGGAAATTGCGGGCGTCCTGCACTGTGGACGTATCCAGGGAAAGGATCAGCAGGATCAGATCCGATTTTTCCAGGGGAATGACGGTCGTATCCTTTAATGTATTGCAATTGTCAACCAGAATCAGATCATAATCGCAGCGCCTCAGATTATCCATAATCGCCTCTGCAATCTCACAATCCAGACGCGCCGCTTCCATTGCATTATCACTTCCGGCCAGGATATGGATCTGCTCATCGTATTCGATTACATATCTGGATACGATGTCCGCCGGCGAATATGCAGGAATGTATCCCAGCCGCTCCCTATCGTTACAGATCCGTTTCACCCAGTCCATTACATTGGGCGATGGGCAGATACCAAACGCACTGTCCACATCCCCAAATTCCCAGTCCGCATCAAGCACCAAAATTTTAAGCCGTTTCCCATTTCTCTTCATGTTCGATAGGACATGGGCTAATTCCCTCACAATGGTAGATTTCCCTACGCCACCTTTGGGGGAATATACAGAGATCATCTGCTGCAATGACACGTTAGTAACCGGCTGGCTTAAACCAATCTGTTTATAGGTCCGCCGCACTGCCCTGTTTATCGTATGAGTTGGCGTTAGATCCTCTTCCGCCGGCATACGTCTGATAACGTTCTGCGGTTCCCGTGTTTCTGGAGCGGGTTCTACCGAAGCTTTTCTACAGGCAGCCACTGTGGGTTTGGGGTCCTGTGTCTGGGTATCCGGCAAAGGGTCCGGCATTTCTTCTGGTTTGGCCGTGGCCGGTTCCGGGCTTAACGCTTCCTCTGTTTTCTCCACTGTCGCTGCAGGAATCTCTTCTTCCATTTTTTCTGCAGTATTTTCGTTAATTGCTGGAGCAATTTCTTCTTCATCAGCTTTTTCTTCTGCTGCTTCCAAAACCGCCTGCGCAGCCCCATCGTCAGTCACAGTTGCAGGTGCCTCCGGCAAACTATCCGGCGGCATATCCTGTTTTATCTGCTCTTTCGTATGGACATCCGCACTATTAAACAGATCCTCAAATTCACCAAAAAAGTCCTCCGGAAGGATCGCATCCAGTTTTTCCTGTACAGAAGGCTCTTTTTCCTCTGCTTTCTCTATTACGGATTCATTTTCCTGAACAGGCGGTTGAGTGGCTACCCTATTGACCGGCAATCTTTCCTGTTCTGCCGTCCTGTCCAGATTTTCATGATCCGCAGCCGCTTCCTTTAATAAGTTCGAAGTCCGAACTGGTCTTGCCATAATCTACCTCCAAAAAATTACATTCAGAAACGGAAGATACTCCCGCAGCTGTGTGATCAGCGCGATCCCGATCTCCACCATTTCTTTACGCGGCCCCGGGAAACATACGGACGCAAGCCCCAGCAGGCAGAACCCGACAAAAATAGTGGCTGCAAGAAACCGGACAATCTGACCGGCTGCCTGGATCATAACAGTAAGCGTATTGGAATGCTCCACAATGATGATATCCGTTGAATCCTGCAGGCCATGCTGCGCTTTCAACCGTTCCGTCTCCAGACTTTTTCGTTTCAACCGTTTCTGTTTTCTCTTTTGTGTCCTTTTTGTAAATACGTTCATACTCCTCCGCTAAAACAATAAATGTTTACTCCTTAAATATTTTTCCATCCGGCCACGCTCGTCTTCCCGCAGCCGGTCTTCCACTGCCTGCTGATATGCGATCTGATCCACACGCTCCGGAGCATCCAGACTATCCAGTATCGTGTTCGTATACTGCATAAAAGCTGTTTCAATGATCTGCTCATTCGCAACCGCACGCTCCTCTTTTGTGGCATTTACCATGCTGTTTTTAAGCCCTGAATAAACCTGCCTTGCGCTCACCGCACTGTCCGTATACGCATGGTGCATGGTTCTGCGAAATTCCGGCTTCTGGATTTCTGCCTCATAGAATTGCTGCATGATTGCCGCGTCTTCATCCGAAACCGTGTCTGCATAGGTTACCTGTGGCCCAGACTGTACTCCCGCATCTTTTCCTACTGCTTCCACATCTGACTGGTAAGACGGCTGTTCCTTTGATCCCGGCCCGGAAACCGTCTCTACAGATGACGGATTATTATCCTGTGACTGGGATACGGTCGTAACAGTCGGCTTTGATGAGGAATGTACATTCACTTCCAACATTTTTTGCGGTTCTTCTTCGTAAACATTCAGTCCTTCCGGATTGTTTCTGTAGGCTTCTGCCTTGTCTTTCAGGATCGTTGCTCCTTTCTGCAGCAGCGGGCCGCCCCTTCTTACAAGTTCGACACCGCCTTCATACACCGGTTCGGCCAGAACTTCGCCTAAAACACCTCCGGCATTTGCGCCCATTGCGCCGCCTATGGCTGTCATCTGCATCTTTGCTGCCGGAGAACTGAATGCGGTCATGGCCATCCCGGCCGTTGCTCCAAAGGTCATCCCGGCCATGGTGCCTGCCGCGGTTGTCGCACCTCTCACCCTGGTCTTTGCGGCTCTTTCCCGGTACAGCGCCGCTTTCCGTTCCAGGGATATATTCTTAAACTGCGGAGACTCAAAATTATCAATGGTCGCATATTGATCCAGTATCTCCTGCTCTTCTTCCGAGATACCATTTCCAATTCCGCTCACACCGCCTCCAAAACTGCTTCTGGATGGTGAAATCGCACTCTGGGCCCTGGCCGATAAAGCATCAATACGTCCAATTTCTTCCTTTGTCCGGGCATTCTCACCGCGGAGCCTGGACTGTTCCTCCATACGTACGGAGCGTGAATGCTCCGCTTCACCAATTCCCTGATCCAGTTCCCGGATCCTCGCATATCCGTCCGCCGACGGGGTATCCCCCCGTTTTTTCTGTTCATTCTGCTCCGCCTGGATCGCCTGTTTTTCCGCCTTCATGGACGCGATCTGTTCATTATCCATGGCAATTTCTTCCCCAATGGACGCGATTTTGGAATCATTGGAACGGATATGTTCATTTAAAGAATCCTTCTTGCGCCCAAGAGCATCAATACCACTGGCAATATTCTGTGCGGTCGCTGCAGCCTGGGCATGCGGGCTTTTTTCATGCATCTCCTCTTTCGGTGTGGGCTGATAGCCAAAAGCAAAGGACGTTTCCGCATCATCCATATCCAGATCCGGATTTTCTCCTATGATATCTTCCATTTCACTCTGAAGTGCCTCACCTTTGTTGATATCTTCCAGATCTTGCTTTTTCTGGACATCTGCCAGGTCATCCGTCATATCCGCGTTTATCTTATCGGATTTTGCATCCGCAGATGCATGGGCCAGCGCACCGGCCGCCGCTCCAATTCCGCTTCCGATAGACCGCATCAGGCTTGTTGCCCCCATAATGGTTCCAAACCCGGCAAGTTCCATTCCCATTCCATTTCCAATATGTAAAAATCCACGGATGACGCCTCGCGCCGGTATGATACAGCCGCAGATAATGAGGGCGATCAGGGCATAACCTTTACTTTCCTGGGCCGTCCCGATGATCATAAAAAACATGGGAATGAGCAGCAGGCAGGAATCAATCACAGGGTTTAGCAAAATTCCCAGCACCTGCCGCATCCAGTTGGATATCGTTCCCCGCTCGACCATTTCAAACAATGCAGCAAATGGGAACAGCAGCACCAAAACCACCATGCAGACGGCCGCGGAAATATAGCAGACTGCAAGGTACGCCTGATAAACGACCGCACCTACATATAACATCGAATTGATAAATACGACTTTCCCATTGGGCTTTGCCATTGCACGGAACTGGCTGATCAGGTTGTAGTCTCCTCCGGAGCCAAAGAAAAAGGCATAGGAATTATCCCCCATGTTGACGCCGGATCCGACGCTGTCAGCCACCTTAAGGATCAGCGACTGGCTTCCTGTCATGATCGCATGGAGCATGGCATCTCTCAGGTATAAAGCAATTTCTAAAAGCTGCGGGAACAGAATAAAACCGATGCTGCTGGCAACAAATAGTTTGCTCATGCCCAGCAGCCGTTCCTTGACCCGCGGATTGCCATTTGAGTAGAGGAAACCAACCAGGTAGTATAAGAATACTGGCACCATAAGCGTAAAAACCAGGTTCCGTAGGTACCCATACATGGCCATGCCCACCAGGCCATATATGTTGCCGGTCCCCATGTCAAAAGAAAACAACGCCACATCCCCGGTGCGGGCAGAGGCACCTCCCACTCTTCCAAATATGATCGCGTTTAAGTCACACCCAAAAGAAGTCAGCAAAAAATTCAGCCCGTCACCAATTCCAATACAGAACTCCCCAAGCAGTTCCGCAAAAATTCCTCCGTCCAGCATGTCCGGTGTACTGGAATCAGGTGCGTCCCCGGTGGAATCATAAATGCTCTGATCCGCCCGGTCCGTCCACGGCCCATCCGCATAAGAAGATACCGGTGCCATGCAGAATGTAAGTACAAATATAAGGAGCAGAAGTCGGATTGTTTTTCTGTTGATGATCTGCACATGTTTCATCTGCTTCATGCCCCCTGTTTCATCCTTGCGTGCTCTGCGATCTTTTCTACATCTGTTTCCACTACATCAAACTCACTGTCTTTTAAATAATCTGCCTGGATGAATACCGCGCGCTTTGTCGGAATATCAACCAGACACAATTCACCATATTTTTTCGCTTCAGAGGTGCCGCCCAGATTGAGTACCGTATCCACCTGGGACTGGTTAAGGTTCGTGGTATCTTTGATGTACTGCCCATCCAGGTAGTTATGACGGAACAGCATAAAGGTCTCCGTAGACTTTAAGATCTCCTCTGTATCCTGGTATTTTGCAAAATCCTTTACGGACTGAAGGATCAGCCATGGAGCCGTATGACGTTTACGCGCCACGCGGTATAAAGCATTTTCAAACATGCGTGCTCCCTCAAATTTCAGGATACGGTGTGCCTCATCCGTAGACACAATGAGTTTCTTTGCCTTATTCGGATTGGTAGAGTTTTTCTTGATAAAGTTTTCCTCGATATAAGACTGTACGACCATGATCATATTGATGCGCTCCGTCTCATCCGTGATCTGCGACAAATCGAAGTTATGGAATGGCAGCGACATATCAATAGAAAGCGTGGACTGGCAATCCAGGTATGCCTGGCTCCCATGGATTTCCCGCAGATAATAGATCTTGCCTTCTTCATGATTATTACAGATATGGACACCTCCCTCGGTTCTTTTTAATGTGGACAGCTCTTCTCTTGTAAATTCCTTCATGCAATGGGGACAGTAATACATTTCCCGCACACGATCCTCAAAAATATCCAACAGCAGGGAGAACGCATTCTCTTTGAAGCTGTCCGTATTCTCCCGCGCATCCAGTAATATGGCCCGGTAAAAATCATGCATCTGGGGCAGCCGCTTTTTTCTCCTCCCTGACCCAAAGGATCCGCCGGATGCCGGTACTGTTTCATAAAGAGACGCCGCATCCTTGTCCCGTAGGCCGCAGTCAGCATAGATTTTCCGCACATTTTTTGAAATAATGGATTTAATACGGGAATATTCCGTCGGCTCAAATTCACCGACCATGCCATTGGTCGTAAAACTGGTTGCCAGTACCATCAGGATATTCGTCATGTCCACAATCTTTTCTTCCAGATACAGCGTTGGTATCTCCTCTCCGGTTGCCCGGTTATATTCATACTCATCGCTGATCTCAAAAAAATTAAGTTGGGAGTCGGAATAATTGGAAATCAGATAATTGACTCCTCCAACGGCTTCCGCCACTATGGAATACTCACCTCTCTTTCCATCGCCAGGAAGCGGTTCATAGTCAATGTTTGCGATATGCACGCCGAAATCCACCTGCCTGGAAAACAGCTGCTTCACGGTTGCCGACTTTCCATATCCGGACTGGCCCGCGATCACAGCTCCGTAGGAGAAATGAGTCTTATCAAACGGATCAAACGTAACCGGCATTCCAGAGTAGATAGATCGGCCAAACACGCAGCCCTTTTCATGGAAATATTCACTTGTGGTATGGTTAAAAATCAGGGATAAATAGGCCTGGCTTAAAATATGTCCCTTGATCGGCTTTTTACTCACACTCAGATTTTTCCCGACAGATATTTTTGCTTCAAAGATCTCATTGAGCGGGAGGGATGTAAAAAAAGCTTCCTTGTGCATCGCATAGCAGGAACGGAAACCGATCCCCTTTCCCCTGGAAATAAACTCTGAAATCCGCTCTGTTAAGAGTTTTAAGCTTTCCGCGCGGATCAGGAATAGAAAATATGTTTCAAACAGGGTTGACTGGTCAGAGTCGATCTGTCTGGCCCACCGCTCTGCATCCGCAATCTTTCCATCCAAAATTCTGAGCCTGTTTCTGTCCCGTTCCCCGGACCGTTCCATATCCAGTGACCGGATCCGACGATTGATCTTTTTCTGGGATTCCTCTAAGAGCGGGTCTATGATGACCGTGGACTCCACATAGTCCATATTGAAGATCCCGGCAAAGCTATGGGCAAACCGTCCCTCCACTGGAAGCTTGTCGATATAGAGACCGGCATAATAAAGTTCAATCCCGTTATCATCCAGTGTCATGTAAGATACCGGCATGGTATTTGCGCCATCCGGTGCAAGCACCTGTAAAATCCCGGCACGCTCTTTTATGGGCTTTGGCACGTTCCTCGTCCCGCTATGGAAAACAGTACCTCCTGTTTTGTCTTCCGCCTCTTCTTTCTTCTGCTTTTTCTTAGACCAGATATGCACGATCAATAATGTCACGCCCGACAAAACGCAGATGCACAAGCTGAACATCATAAGAAAATCAACCATTTTGCAGTCCTCCGTATAACATTTCATCAATCAGTTCGTCCGTAAAGGATTCCTCTAAATCCGTATCCTCCCGGTACGGCATGATCCGGCTGTCCCAGTTGGACTCCAGCAGATCATCAAAATGGAAACGATTTCCAGAAATTGGGTGATAATGCGTATGGAGCATATTAAAGAGCTCCGCTTTACTGCAGGGCACCGCTTTTACGTCACACTCCGCCAGGTTGTGAAGCAGCTTTTTGATATCTTCCTTCAAATGTTTCGCTGCTTCCTGATACAGCTCCTCCTTGGTTAGGATGGCTGCCAAATCCGGTGGCGCGCTCCAGGAAACCACATACGTTTGAATAAGGTTCTGCCTGGCAGCATCCGGTCCTGACACTTTCGCGATATAGGCCAACTGACTTTCCACATGACGGATGCGCCAACTGTATGCTTTTATTTTTTTCTGGAGCAGGAGCAGCTGTTTGGAACGCTCCCTGGTTTCTATGGAATCAAAATCACTCCTTACTGTTTCAAATTCTTTTCGGAGGGCTTTATAGTCTTCATTTGTCTCAAAGAGCATGTCCTGCAGTTCGGTTAAGATCCGCTCATATTCCCGGACAGTGCCATCCATATTGATGTCTTCCCCGTATATGCGGTATGTAACCCTGGATGTAAATTCCGATATAAAGGCAGCATAGTTATTTTTGACCCTTACTTTTTCCCCAATCGGCTTTGTGTAAAAGTCGCTGCCACCGCATTTTAGTACCACAATAAATTTCTTCCCACCATTTGTCACGATGAAGCCCGGCCCGATCTCATCAATCGGTACCAGTTCATCCGTCTGGGAAAACAGCCCTCTTTCTTCTGTTTCTGCCTTTTTTGTCTTTAAGCTCTTTTTCCTCATCCGGATAAGCCAGATGGCAGCTATTCCCAGAACCAGAATGGTCAGCCCTAAAAACGCAGCCGTAAGCCGGGTAAAATGATTGATACTTTCCACCTAGAATTCTTCCTCCCATTCCGTGTCTTTGTAATAAGTTCTGCGGTTTAGCCGATGCGCAATCAGGCTGATGATCAGCTCATCAGCCGTACGTCCGCCAAATGCCAGCAGGGAGCTTCCAAAATCGGGAACCGGAAATGTGACCCCGATAAAAAGACCTACCTCAAGCATCACGCCAAGCCACACACCCAGAAAAGCCAGATGGATCATTGCCGTGATTTTAAATAGCAGATAGGCAATCACCCCGCCGCCCAAGCACACCAGTAATGATTTGTTTGAAAAGATCCACCATTTTGTCACATCCGTAAAATCCGGTGGTCTAAGTTCTGTCAGCTGATCCATGCCATTCCTCCGTTTCTAATTCTGCAGCATACCCAAAAACAAATTGATAAGTCCCACAAAGCAGCTGATACAGAAGAACACGATCACTTTCGTTCCCACCACGTCAATAAATTGATGTTTACCCTGATTGGTATCATTTGCTGCCAGTTTAATACCTGCTATGATCAATGACAGAACCATTCCCCCTATGGATAGATACAGGCATAAACTGTAAAAGGAAGCGATCGGGCTCTGTAACGCTTCACTGTCACTAAACCCAAAATCGGATACCTGATCGTATGGATCCAGCTCGATCTGCCCATCTCCCATTCCAAAATCCATATCCGACAGTCCCGCGCCGGTTGAAGACTCTGTGATTTCTGCCGTTTCGGTTGATTCTGCCGGTTCCGCATAAGCACTCATTTTCATCGCACCTACCAGCAGAAAAGAACTCGCTAAAACAATTCCGATCCATGCGCCTGGCCACTTTTTTCTACTGGAACGCATCGCCAGCCGCCTTATAAACCAGACTTACAAAGAAGATTGCCCCAAACGCGCAGATCATGCCCACGAAGATCCGGAATATCTTCTGCTTTGTTTGCTTTGCGTCAGAGGTATCACCAAATGACAGTTTTACGCCTGCATAGATAAACAACAGCACAAAAAGTCCCACTGCCACCACAATCGCAAAAGCATAGCCGCTTCGGAACACATCCTGCACCTTCGTGATCGCTTCCGTAAAAAGTCCTCCGCTTGTCGCATCTTCTTTCATCCAGTTTGCATCCTGGACCGTCTCCGCATAAGAGCAGATCGTCATCATTCTACTTAAGACTGCAGCCTGCATGGCCAGAAGTGCCTTCCTTCCATTTTCTTTCCATCTTCTGAACATTCCTAATGTCCTCCTTCATCTTTTCTATTGCTTATGAACAGTTCCTGCCCATATCCAGTGCCCCAACCTGGTTGGAATACTGGATATACGCAGAACAGTCAGAAATTCATGGGAAACTGCCGCAGTTGCAGCAGTCTTCCCATAAACAAATTACTCGTTGGAATCTTCTTCGAAACTTTCTTCCGTTTCTTCTTCCTGTGTTTCCTCTTCCTGAGTTTCTTCCTCTTTTGTCGACTGATTTCCCGGGCCCGTATGCAGCGTTACCAGATGAATGAAATTATTTTCATCATCCTTGGTCCAGATGCACCAGCCCTTATAAATTTTCACATCCTCCGTATAATGTTTCAGAAAATTCATAAACAGGGACAGCTTCTCGTAAAAGCACTCTCCGCTTTCCGCAGTCGTCTTGACATCAATAGCTGATACAAAATTTTCATTTTTCATATCCGAAATGCTCATCGTCTGTCCTTCAAATGAAACTTTTACCGTATCAACCTTCTGGGCACCTGCATTCATAACGCTAAGCGCGCGTCTTAAGCTGTTGCTGTCTGCCTGAAATTCATACTGCACGGTTTCCGTATTTCTGAAAGCCGCTTCATACATCCGCTTATCAACAGCACTCTGTATATTCAGGCGAAGCTGATAAATCGCATCCGGCCACTTAAGAGCGATACCAATGATGCTTTTATGCTCCTCATCAAACTGAAATGAAATACCGAACTGGTTATATTTGTTGCATGCCAGAATCTTGATCAGGGTTCCCGGGTGGATCGTCAGATAGGTTGAGATTGCATCAACATAAGGTTTATAAACTTCCTCTTTCACCTCAGACCGGTCTTTACTTTCAAAACGGACCATCGTTGGAGATAAATCCACCGTTAACATCGTGTTCTGGCGATCCGTGGATGCCATTTTCAAAATCGGGCCCTCTCCGGTTAATACCGGAAGGAAGCCGATCCCGCTTTTTGTAGTTGCCATATGGGGTAAATACTGTGAGATCTTCTCCAATGGAATGCTCATACTAAATGCATCCGTTTTCGGATTTTTCACTTTGGTCGGCTCTTCCACGAAGCTTACCGGGATCTGAATTGCCGGCTTTTGGGAAAGCAGGGTCACCTGCTTTTCCTCAAACTGCATATACACAATGTCTGTCTGCTCCGCAACAGCCCTGACCGAACCGGCAAACCGCGCCGGCAAGTAAACGGAAAGTTTCTCAACCGGCACCACTTCACCCTTTTCATCAAGTCCTTTGATCTTAGCCTCGAACTTCACGCTGGCGGTGGTCGTTTTTCCCTCTACGGAAAACATACACGGGTAACCTTTTGCCGTTGCCTTATTACTGGCCAGAAAGCTGATAACCCCCTCTTCAATCGTGATCTTATCCATCAGTTCCAACATCTTTTCGCTGGTAGCTGCAACGATCATCATCTTACTCATATGTTTCCCCTTTCTCTTCCACTGAATTTTCCAGTTCATCTGTTAAGATACGCTCATGCGTCTGCGTATCCATTTCATACATTTCCAAAATCATCCTTTTGGCTTCATTCATGGTGCCGTCCGTATCTACCTGGCCGCCATCCCACTCTGAAAAATCGGAATGGTATAACTGGTAATCATAGCCACCTTCCGAAACCTGAACATATAAATAGCCCTTATTACCCAACTTCCAGGCACACTCATCTTCCGTAATCTCCGGCTCCGGAGCACAGGTTGCCTGGCATCGTTCCAGACGTTCTGCCAATTCGCAGATATGGTAAACTTCACTGCCAAAACGCAGATGATACTCATCCATACATCCGCAGGCCACAATGACTGTGCTGTTCGGATACTTCACCTCTACATACGCACCATCCGGGATCTGAAACAGCTCCCGGTAATTCGGATCAATGAAGCGGATCATGCGTGTTTCATCCGCTTTATCATTTTTATATCGGTTCATAACGTCCTCCTTTTTAGAAATCAAACAAAGAAAAAATATTTGCCATACCTGCCATGGGCTGCTTTTGTGGCACTACCACTGCCGGTTCCTCGTTTTCCGGCTCCTGCAGATCCATAAAATCTTCATCCCACTGGCCGAACAGATTTTCAAACAGCTCATCTTCCTTTGCTTTTTTACGTCGTTCTACCTCTTCTTTTCCAAGCAACTCCTCGTATACCTGCATCGTCACATACGACTCAGCCTGTTTGTCAGAGCTGTGGAGCACATCAAACATCTTTTGCAGGGCATTTCCAGACTTTACATCCTGATCCGCCAGGCTTGATGCCAGTGCAACCCTCGCATCGACACCCTCTGCCATGGCAGAAATTCCTTCCACGGAGAACTTTCCCTGAATGGCTGCCGTTGCAACCTGCTTCTCCGCGATCAGTTCAATCACTTTCGCCTGCGCGGTTCCTTCGTAAGCCATATAGTACGTTCTGCATTCCATGGTCTGGTTCATCCGGTAGTGACGCCTGGAAGCCTGCCAGACAGTAAAAAGACTGTATCCCAGCTGATAAAAGATCAGGGTCGGATAGTTGTACTTCTTCTCGCCTTCCGTCCAGCACAGATCAACTCCTGTCTCGATGAGTTTTGGATTGGTGATAAATACTTCCACGCCGTCCTTTGCCCGCTCACGGATCCAGGTTTCCCTCTTTAATGCTCCCGGGCTCTCCGCTTCCACAACAACGGCAAAGATCCCCGCGGCTTCCAAAATATCCCGGAGCCGATGTGTGACATTCCATTCATTTTTTCCGGAGCATTCAGCGAATACTACGGATTTTCTGCCTTCCGAAAGCTCTGATTTTATCAGTTCAATGAGCTTTTCTTCTTTCGGCAGCAGTTTTTCTCCCGAACGGTATTCATCGTGCTGAGCGGCTCTGATCAGAATGTCTCCATCAACCGGATTACGGATCTCTTCGTTGCCATACGGCATGTCCGGATAAAAAAGCCCATATTGTAATGCCTGGCTGAGTAACGCAAATCCACCGCTTTCTCTTCTTTTTGCATACGCAGTCAGTCTTGACACCAGAATGGAATGATCCCGGGCCACCTCTCTTGCCATCGGAACGGTCACAACCATCTCCTTTAGATCCGGCAAATAGGATGACATGTCCGAAAGGTCCAGAAAAACAGCACAATCCAGCAAAAAGTCTGTAAAGATCGTAGGGCTGATTCCCGGCTTTGTCTTTGGCGACGATAAACTCCGGCCGCGGGCAGATACTTTCTCCGCAAGATCCTCCTCCGAAGATGATCCCGCATATTCATAGCGCTGCTCCACTTTTCCGTATTGCTTGGAAAAATTCGCAACATCTGTCCAGCGGTACCCCTTCGATGTCATTTTCCACGGTGCCAGCCGGTAAATCAGGTAATAAAGATCCTCTGCTTTTCCGCCGGCGATGGTTCCAGTCAGTGCAAGCTGTTTCTTCGTTGCCTTGATCAGGCAGTGCATTGCATTTCCCTGGGCACTGTCTCCGTCCTTACACACATGGCACTCATCAAAAATAGCGATGTCAAAATACCCTTTCATGTATTTTTTAATATACGAAGCAGGCGAGTATTTTCTTACCCCATCTCTTTCTGAAACAGATATCGGTTCCGTCTCATTCTCTGCGTAATACTTTCTTGCATATTCTTTATGTACCCAGACCGTAGTCTTTCCTTTTTGGGCTTTGTTTCTGAAGTATGTTGCCCGGTACCAGGGGCTGATTTTCTTTGCACCGATGTTTTTTACATGCGGCATCCATAAAGATTCCCCACACCAGATGCAGTTGGAATTCCTCCCTGTTTTATACGCAAAGTCGTTAGCAGTAAGCCCGCAGATACCGCCTGACGCTGTATAGGCAGCAAGCACCTCTCCACAATACGGGCATTTCATTCCATAGATTGTCTCGATCTTAGTTGTCCCTTTTTCAAAGTCTTTACCGCCGCAGGAAACACATTTTCGGACGGGCATATTTTCTACTCCGCAGTCTGGATTCCTGCATTTTTTCATATACGCCATCTTAGCAATTTCCTTTTTCGGTACCGGCTTCAAACTGTAGGAAAGCTTTGCAAAATCTTTCGAGAGGATATAAAATTCTTTTCCAACCCTCAGACTTCCGCGCTTTCTAAGCTCCAGCAACTGGGAAAAATCGGTTATGATCGTTGCCTTTGCATATGGGATCTGGCGTTCAATCTCCCCTTTCCATTTTTCAAGGAGATGACCAGGACACATAACGAGGTTCCTATACTTCACCAAAGACTCATCCATATAAATATCTTTGAGCGCTTTGTGGCTGCGACGCATCTCCTTCTGCACAAAATAGCTTTCACAGATTGCAGCAGCCTGCGCTGTCTTTCCTGTGCCCATGCCCTCACAGATGATGGAAAAGGTTGAACCATTTAAGAGGTGTGTGGTAACACCATTCACCATGGCCGCCTGCTGAGGGTAAAGCCGGATAGAGTTTAGTGTAAATGCATCCACCTCACCTTTCAGTTCGCTTTCCGGGCTCAGGAGGTTTTCAAGATTTTCCACGAGCGTTGATCCGTACTGTCGGAAATACTCATCCATGCTGCTAAAGTTGATCGAACGCTGCTCTTTCTTTGAAATCCAAATCTGTTTCTCCTGAAACAGGACCTGAATAGCTGACTTTAAAGCCTCATAATCAAAGGCTGCCAGATCATATATCTGCATTTCTCTCATATCATCCGTTCCCTGAAGCGAATATTCCGTTTCAATGCATTCTGTATAAAGACGATTGGAATAAGCATTGATCAGGCCCTCTTTTAAGGCATATGAAAGGATTGGTTTTCCCCACCACTTAAGCAGTGGCAGCGGATATTTTTTCATCAGAATTTCATAAAGTTCTTCTCCTGCAGTTTCCTCTTTGGAAACGAACAATTCGTTTCCAATCGCTGCATTTAAGATTACTCCATGATAAAACCGCTCTTTTCCGCGCATGATCGGCACATAGTAAGCTTTATAGGTACCAACCACGTTATATCGCTTCTCCGGCCCGTTATTGTTCAGCCAGATTGTGTTCTGCTCTGTGGTACACATCGTACTTGCTATTGCCTTTGCTTCCTGCAGCGTCCGGGTAAAATAACTGATGTAGGCCACCTTGAGTCCCCGGATCAGCATTCGCTCCAGATATGCCTCAAACATGCCGATTCTGATCATTCCATTTTTCATCACACTGCCCTCCCCTACGCTAATTCACGGATCGTACCGAAATTATCGATCACATGCAGCGTGATCTGGTTGCGAGTAGTAACTAAAACAGAATGAACCTCTCCTTCATCGTTAAACTCCGGAGTTTCAATCTGAACTGGCTTTGCCTGCCCTCTCTGTAGGTGTAAATCACCGCGGTCTTCATTTCCAGCCAGACCCTGTCCGCCTCCAGCAATTGCTGATAAATACAGCAGATCCTTTTTCAGTGGGACTATCGGCTTTCCGAGTCCGACCGACTGGTATGCATTGGTCTGCAGAGCTTTTTTAAGCACTGGCACCAAGGCACTCGTATTATGAAGTAAAATTGCCTCATCGAATTCCTTCGTGGTGAACAGTTCAATCTCACTCTCCAGCGACACTGGAACTTCCATGCGTGTGGCAGGGTCTTTTGGAATATACGGTATATCCACAAGCGGTGCCCCAGGATTTGCGATCATCCACTCCTCATACTCTTTCCGGTAAAGCCCAATTGATACACGCTTCTGGCCAATAAATACTACCTGTTTGTATTTCTCAAACTCCTTATCGTCAAAGCGATAGAAAGCCACAGGTTTAAACCTTGCCAGCAGGCACTTTGCAAATTCATCGAGATTCATTGTGGTAAGGGAAACAACCAGGACAAGATACCCCTTTGTTTTCATTAACTGGTAGATCCTTTCAACAAAGAGTTTTTCTAATCTGGTTGATCCATCATCTCCGCCTACGCCATATGGCGGATTGGCAAAACATAATGTAAATGCCCGGTTCGATGCCCGGATCCCGCCAATAAAGTCAGCGCACACTGGAAATTCGATTTCCTGCTTATACTGCTCAAAGGTTTCCCGGTTCAGTTCCACGCCAAATGTATGAACAGAACCGGCTTCATCTGCCCTCTCGCACTGACTTAAAAACGCCTTCAATGCTTCTGCATTACCAAACGATGGCTCTAAAACGCAGCATTCTCCCTGCAATCGGAACAGTCTTCCAATTTTTGCGGCATGCACCGGATCCGTGTAGTAAGCTCCTAGCTTACTTTCATTAAATAATGTTCGCGAAAACATGTTCTGTTTGATGATTTGCTCCATCATCATTTCCTCCTTTTGGAATAGTCTTAAAATAAAAAAATCCCAGTTATCGCTAACCGGGATTTGAATATAAAAAATAGACTATTCCCTCCAAAGACCCCTATGGGCTCACTCACCGCCAGAAGCGGTATCTTTGAAAAAAATAATCTAATGAAATTATTATAACAAAGCAATTCTAAGATTGCAATATCGAAACTGGCAACACACTCGCTGCATATCCTGATAACTTATTAACCCCCGCTTCAATTTCTGAATAATTGAAGCGGGGGCTTTTGATGATCCTGACTCGTGGAATATGTTGCACTGGCATCTGAAATTTCATGCAGCCCTGCCCTCTCTTCCTGCCAGAATCGGTCGTAGCTATTGAAAATCTATATGTCCCCAATCAATGCATCCGTCTACCTGGTTTTCCAGAAGGTAACGTATCAGTTTCACGCAGGTTTCCCGCGGGTCAGCATCGATCTCATCATGAACATCCATCAGGTAATCTTCATACCAGTCATAAGGATAAATGTCCCCATAAGTTTCTCTGTAGTCTTCTTCTGGATCTTCGTCATACACCTCTTCCGGATCGTGATCAAACGTAACCGCAATATGCTCAAGCTCATTTATATCTGTCTCGTGGTCGTAGAGGTAGTAAAGGAATGAATCACTACCGCCCATTCCGCTATAGGCCCGCGAAAACCATTCGCCTGCAAGTTCCTCCTCATCTGATCCATTTCTGTGCCATCCACTTAAATCACCAACAAACGCTTCCAGAAGCTGCACCGGATGCTTAAAACCGGCTTTAAAGGTATAATGCAGCAGAGCATGATACTGCTCATCTGTAAGCTTTGGGCTTATATCTCTGTCTGCTTTTGTCGCAAGATCGGACGCTCTCTGTTCTCTGTCTAATATCATTTTATCTCTCCCTTTAGGCATAATATTTTATAATGCTGTATTGTTTATTCTCTAGGTGTCCCCTTCCAGTCGATTTTTTGGCCGCATCCATGACAATAATTCGCCAATCTCGCTGCATTTGGCCCCCAGCCCAAACGGGTACCACAATTGGAGCATGTATACAGCGTACCTTTTTTTACATCATGCAAGGCTCCAAGTGGATGAACCTCTATTCCCTTTTTGAGTGCTCTCTTTGCAACTTCCATGGCTTCGTGAAATTTCTTTACTTCGTCCTCTGTTCCATTTATTTTAACATTCATTTTCTGAATTACCTGTAATGCCTCATTTTCCATCATCTGACATACACCTCCGTATCTCATTTTACAAAATTGTCTGTAAACTACATATGATTCTCACTCAATTATCCATTTTAATAGCAAACATTTATCTTGTTAATCAAGTATATTTCTATATTATTCCTGGCCATATCCTCATTCTTTATGTCAACCATTTTTGCTAAATATACCATAGATCGCTTCGCAATTGTCGAATGCTTTATATCTTTGTGATTGGTATATTGTCAAAAACAAAGTACTCCCTTTTTTAAGGGGGCATATGTTGCAATTTAATTATAACTAACTGGTGCGAAAAAAGGAAGTCGCAAAAGTAAAACGTTATACTTAATATTAATTCACCAAAATCACCGCAACACCCCGTTGCAATAAGTCTGACGGAATTTTGGTTCCACTGATTTTGTGGAAAATGTGGATGTGCATTTATTTGGTAAGGAACAAAATAAGAGCCCCCTCTCGGAAGCCCTTAGAGAAATATCTTTTAATGTATTGTTTCTGCATAAGGAGCGTTTTGGCAGCTCTACAACTTTAATGCATTATAAATATCATTAACGTTATAATCCGGAGCAAAGTCAGGAGCTACATTCATAATTTTTTGAATCAAAGGAACGTCTTGCTCAACAAGATCATTTGCAACTTCCTCTGCGGAAGAAAATTTCTGCATTTTTACACAGACTTGCTTAATTAACTGCATAATTCTGCCTTTTTCAATGCCTTCCTCATGTGCCTGATTTCTCATTATTTCCATCTCACGACACATAATCTCCACTCCTCTCTCATCTTCTTTAAAATACCGGACACGATCTGCAAGAACCTTGTTGTACATATCCTTTGCATCTGTACAACTAAAATCATGCATCAATCGTCCAAGTTTTGTTTCATCCTTAATCTGGGAATTTACATATATAATATGTTCCTCATCCTCAAATAATTTTCCAGTTTCCCTTACTACCCGGTCTATATGATAGATCGGGAGTCCCGCCTTCATGACATCATTTTCTGTAATAAAGATCACGAAAGTCTCATTCAGATCCTCATACTGATCACCTGGTTCGGTGACATTCGCATCGATCAGTGCACTGTTGTATCGGGCTCTCTTAGCGCCGGCACCTCTGTCACTCCGTTGAACCTCTACATTAAATATGCGATTGTGACTATCGACTGCAAGAATGTCCAGCTTTACGGATCGTCCCTGCAAATTCTTAATACCACGCTGGCTGTGTGCTTCCAGAACACGGATACCTTCATCGTTCAGGATTATCCGCAGTAACAGTTCCGCACACGAGATATCTTCAAATACTTTAGTCATGAAGTCATCGTCCAATAAGCGGAAACCTCTAAGTCTTTGCAGATCTTCCTGATGTTTCTTCTCAAAATCCATTCATCTTCCTCACTTTCTCTGTAATGTTTTATATAAACAGGGAAAGTCTCTCCATAGACAATGCCCTGATCATATCGACCTCAGGGCAATGCCCACTCATTTTAAATTATTCTATTCCTGCCATTAATGCCAGAGCCACGCTCCAGCCACTTCCTGATCCAAACGACCTGTTTTTGAAAGTTAATAATGTACAATGTTATCTTACCATAATATAAACAAAGTCTCAAGATTTCCTCCGGTATTTCGTCATTACTCCGCACCTTGTATCAACCTACTATAAGTATGGATATGGGTAGTGGCATGATACTGCGATTTCTCCATTGAAGAATTCATCCCACCAGTACTTAATTTGTTGATTTTTGTATTCTGCTTTAGTATAATAATAATAATTTCACATGTATTTTTACTATTTTTAGTAATAATAAACTGTGTTATTATGAAAGAGGTGATATTTTGGAGTTCATGAAATATAACTTTATGGGTAATAAAGCAGATGAAAATGTTCCTGATCAGGACTTAAGCAACACCACAGGATCGAGTTTTGATGATGTTAAAACTGAAACTGCGGAGTCTGATACTCAGGATAATTCTTCTTCTGTTTACTCTGACGACACTTCAACTGATACTGAACAAAGTAGTCATAATGGCTCTGTTATAAATGAACAAGGCGAACATAATGGTCCTATTGTAAGTGATATAGATGGCTTATATACGTATGGCCAGCTAGCCAAATTGTTAAATAAACCAGAGAATAATCTGCGATACTTAATCAATACTTTCCGCGATTATATTCATCCTGTTGCCGTTACAACTTCCGCAAATGCTAAACGTGCAAATTTCAAATATTCAGAATCTGATTATGCTACCCTTAAGCAAATTCTTGCTTATAAAGAAAAGGGAATTCAGAATGCTGAAATCATGAAGCTTTTAGAAAACGGGCCGGCTGATGATAACAACGATAATGAGGATGATCAGATTGATATTATAGGAAAGCGAATCCTGGCTTTATATAAGAATAAACTTTCAGAACGTGATCAACAAATTATTAATGAATTTAATTTGGTTAATGCCAGAAATCAAAAAGCTATAGAAAATCTGCTCCAAAAAGTTAGCGATGTTTATTTAGAGCAAAGGGAGTTTTATGAATCTGCACTCTCCGAGACAAAAAAACAGAATGAGATTTTAAAAGGACAAAATGACAAGCTGCAAAAACAGTTAACTGATGCACAAAATATTATATCGTCTTCAAAAGAAGCATATGAACTCAACAACCAAGTTATCAGCGATGCTCAAGAAATCATATTGAAACAATCCGAATATATCGAAAAATTAAAGGATGAGCTTTCACATGATGGTGAACAAACTTCAGAAAAGAAAGGGTTTTTTTCAAGATTATTTGGACTTTAATTTGATACCATCTTACAAATTTATATCCTATACCTAGAAAAGGGCGTGTGAAAAAATGAGAAATCATTTTTTACACGCTCTTTTAGACTAAAAAATTATAAACGAAGTAGTCTCTAAAAGCGCATTTCCCCCTTACCCCATAAATTTGTTGATTTTCAAATCTATGCAGCTGATTTTATTTTCATCTGTTTGTTGTGGAATTTATAAAGATTGTGTCCCAGTGAAACAAGGTATACTTCAAGTTGAACGGATTTTATCCCTCTTCGCACAATTCGTTTATACCAGCGGTCATTTTTTATAATACCAAAAGTACCTTCTGCCTGGATGGAACGGTTCATTCTAAGCAGCGCACCCTGGATACTCTCAAGGTTTTGAATCACTTCCTGATGCATCTTTGTTAGTTCCTGATTGACACGCACGGTACGGTTTCCTTCTCCCTTTTTACATTTTTCTGCGTAAGGACATCCACTGCAGTCTTCGCACTGATAGATTTCCTCTTCCCGTCCATATGCGTTTCCTTTTATTGCCTTACGGTACTGCAAATGGAATCCCTTTCCGTTAGGGCACCGCATTTTTCTATCTCCGTCGATCTTGAAATTAACTGCCCGGAATGGGTCTTCATGATAGTTTCTGTCGGTGGTTTCTTTCTTAAACATTGGGAATTTCATATATTTTTCCAGCCCATTCCGTTCACAGAAAATATAGTTATTATACGAGCCGTAACCGGCATCCGCTACCGGATATTTGGGGTAGAATCCATAAATATCATGGAACTTATTCATGAGGGGAATGAAACAGTCCATATCTGAACGGTATTGGTTCACATCAACAACCGCTATATACTCATCCGCCACACCAACCTGGACATTATACGCCGGGAGCAGCTGGTCATTTCCCATATAGTCCTTTTTGATTCGCATGAAAGTAGCGGAATGATCCGTCTTGGAATAGCTATTGCGTCCATCTCCACAGATTTGGATCTTTTCTACATATTCATTCAGCTTTGACAGATATTCCTTAAGTTTTTCATAATGGCGCTGCTGGACGGACTTTCGATGTCCTTTACCAGCGACAAACGTTGTTTCATCCAACTGCCAGATTT
>ENA-ORSG01000720-ORSG01000720.1-human-gut-metagenome-genome-assembly--contig:-NODE-720-length-27586-cov-3.268098_pt1 | contig 27586 bp, 51 predicted proteins | sample MGYA00242189_ERZ509156 | MGnify/ENA primary metagenome ERZ509156 (study PRJEB26280, sample SAMEA2338666) | human gut metagenome | biome: human gut; feature: human-associated habitat; material: faeces...
TCAATAAAAAGATGATTATAGTCGATAAAACAAGATAAATATGGGAGGGTACCTATATGGAGCCATGGTTTCAAATGGTAGCGACGATTGTATGTGCAGTTGTCGCTTCTTCTGGTTTTTGGGCATACATCCAGAAGAGAAGCGAGAAAAAAGATGTGAGAACACAGATGTTGATTGGGCTTGCTCATGACAGAATCGTATATCTTGGCATGTCCTATATCGATCGGGGTTGGATTACGCAGGATGAATATGAAAATCTGCATGATTATCTCTATAAGCCTTATGAAAAAATGGGAGGAAATGGTTCGGCGAAGAAGGTTATGTCGGAAGTCAACAAACTACCCATTCATAAATCAACATATACTCAAAAAAATCAGTAGGAGGAATCAATCATGGAACAGATTATGAATTATGTAAAACCGGAACTGATTGTTGTAGCGATTGTTCTGTATTTCTGCGGAATGGCATTGAAGCAGACACAGGTGGTTAAGGATAAATATATCCCTATGCTTCTGGGGGCAGGAGGAATCGTTCTTTGTGGAATTTGGGTTCTGGCAACATCGCCATTAGGTAACGGTCAGGAGATTGCTATGGCGGTCTTTACAGCAATTGTTCAGGGGATTTTAATGGCAGGTCTCAGTAATTATGTAAATCAGATTATCAAACAGGCAAATAAAAATGAGTAATTAGAGCGGGAAACCGTTCTTTTTTATTTTTAAAAGAGAGGATGATACGAATATGGCTATTAACAAAGTAATTTATGGTGGACGGACACTGATCGATTTAAGTGGCGATACTGTCACTGCTGATAAAATTCTCGATGGATTTACAGCTCATGATAAAAAAGGAGAGACTATCACCGGTACTTGTAAGTACGATGTAGATTCTAGTGATGCGACGGCTGCTGTTGCTGAAATTCTTCAGGGAAAGACCGCTTATGTAAGAGGTAAGAAACTGACTGGTACTATGAAAAACAATAGTGCTGTGGCTGGAACAATTTCTTCTAAGGATGAGCAATATACAGTTCCTCAGGGATATCATGATGGTTCTGGTAAAGTTGGAATTGTAGATACAGAAAAAGAAAAATTGGTTCCTGCTAATATTCGAGAGGGTATTACGTTGCTTGGCGTTGAGGGAACGATGTCCGGAACAGAAGACGCCAAACCACAGGCCAAGACAGTTACACCGAAAACCACAGAACAGACTGTATTACCAGATACTGAAGAAGGATATAACTACTTATCACAGGTTACAGTTGCAGCAATTCCGTATCAGGAAAGTGAAAATCCCGCTGGAGGTACCACGGTAACTATCGGGTAGAAGGGAGGCTTAAATGGCTACAAGTAAAGTCGTTTATAGCGGTAAGACCCTCATAGATCTGACCGAGGATACAATCACAGAGGAAACATTGTTGCGAGGTTATACAGCGCATAAAGCGGACGGTACAAAAATTGTAGGGACCGCATTTAAAGACTACCCTTCGAGATATTCGTTTCTCGATACCCTTCAGGATTCAAAGGGGGAGAATATCCTTGATAAAGCGAATAATGTAATACAGGGTGAAACGGTGTATAAAAAAGTGTAGAAATGTCGTTTATTTCTTGAGTATTCCTACATTTTGCTGGAAGAAATGGCTTAAAATCAAGGTTTCCTGTTTCCATTGAAGAGGCAGCTAAGGAAGGCAAGTTCTAAGAAATCCAGTAAAATCAAGGGTTTAAGAAGTTGTAAGAAGTAGAAAAAAGTAGGAAAATGTATGTTATTCATACATTATTCCTACACTACTTCTACACACCTATTCCTACACTGAAAAAACATATTATTTTATTTTTTCTATATCCTCTCGCAACCATTCTAAATCACGTACGGTGTAAGTGGATTCAGTTATATCTTGAATTGAATGACCGACCATTTCTTTGAGGGCGTATTCATCCATTCCGGCTTTTTTACCCATCGTAACAAATGTTGTTCGAGGATCATGAGGTCTGTGTTCGGGATTCAAGTTTAATTGTTTAACAACCTTTTCAAAACGACTTGCATATTTGTCGTATGTTACAGACCAGGAACCAGAGTGAGTTTGTCCTTTATCATTGAAAAGATAATCGCTGTTTATAGAAAGGGCAAAATCATAATTGCGTTTCACAAGTTCTTTGATTTTGGAATGAATAGGAACAATCCGTTGCTTTCCGGCTTCCGTTTTCATTCCTGGTTGCATATACCATTTCTCCAAATTTACTTCATCTAAGCGTAAAGTAGCAAGTTCTTGAGGTCGCCATCCCATATAGCATTGTATGATAATCCAGTCTGTAAATTTAACATCATCAACATTTTTCCATAAAAGATCCATTTCTTTATTATCAAAGGGAAAATGCTTTTTCTTGTTTTTTTTCTATTTCAACGATAACATCTCCAGAGAGCTCAAATGTTCTTGCATAATTCATTGGTACAATTTCGTATTCTAAAGCATAGTCTAGCATGTTATTGAATAGTGATTTTATTCTCGATTTAGTTCCTGGAGTTGCATAAACTTTTTCCCCTTTCTTTTTTCCGCGAGTTTCAATTCGAAAACCTTCCTCCATACACCCTTTAATATGTCGAGATCTGATGTCTTTCGCACGCATATCATATATAGAAGAACAATAAGCCCATGCCGAGTTTACAGTCCTAATATAGTTGTCTGTGGCATTTTTAAAATACTCAGCAGTCCATTTTTCGTAAAGCTCTTTCACTGTAATGTCTGGCTTTAAGTCATATGGATTTTTATTATATTCTACTAATGCGGCATAGGCGTCGTTATAAGTTGGAAAATAGGATTCCGGTTTTAGTGGCTTACATATAGGACGACCAGTAGATGTTTTTCCAACAGTAACCATTGCCCGATATGGGTTTCTAAGGTTTCGATTTTTGATTTGACTTATCTGTCCAAAGCCGTTAGGAAGTCGTTTTCTTTTATTATTTTTATTGCGGGGCTTTCTTGGTTTGATGTCTGGCTGTATCGGATATCCACAATGTGGGCAGAAAGTAGCTTTATCGCTTATCTGTAATTCGCATTCGGGACATTTTAGCAGCATATTTCATACCTCCTTCACGATATTAAAATGAGTTTTGTGTGTGGCAATGTTGATTTATCATGAGTAATCATATATGCTAGTGTAGGAATTGTCAACTCCTACACTCAATATTTTAAAGGGTTTTAATATATGGTTAGTAATGATAAATCAATTTGTCAGAATTGTGGGTCTAAATTAAAACGGTATGATAAGGTTTCAAGAATAGTACGGACGAAAGGCGGAAAAACTTCGTGGATAGAGATTGAACGTTTTCGATGTCCCGTTTGCGGTCAAATACATAGAGAGTTACCAGATTATATTTTTCCGTATAAGCAATACGAAGCGGAGGTGATTCGTGGTGTGTTGGAAGGTTTTATTACTTGTGAAACTTATGGATATGAAGATTATCCATGTGAAATGACCATGATTCGATGGAGGAATTCGCAGGAATTACAACTCCTTTTGTGAAGAATAAAACGAAAGGAGAAAAATCATGTCAAAAGAGGAACGGCACTTACAGACTAAGATTCGAATGTTTGAGGACATACTTTTAAGAACAAAGAATCCAAGTCAAGTAGACAACATCCAAATGGAATTGACAAGGATGAGAGCAAAATTGCAAAAATTATACTTCAAGAGAATGGAGTCCTAACAAGGGCTCTTTCTTTTTTGTGTGTATCGTTTTGCCACTGAGGTTGTTTTAACAAATCACAAGTCTTATCCTAGAATAGCCGTTGAAAGGAGGTAACAGCCAATGGAAGAAATTACATTTACACCGGGGTCTGTTCCAGTGGTAGTGGTAGCCAGAGTGTATGGAAAAGATGCTTCTTGGGTTCGTGCCGGTATTATATCCGGGTGGCTACCAATTGGAAAAGCTACTAGAAATGGTAAATTGATAACCAACATTGAGGAGATGAATTCAAGATACGGACGCATCAATTTTTACATCTCTCCGAAACGGCTTTGGGAGGAAACGGGATATTTGTGGAAAGGAGAGAAAAATTAAAAATGGGCACAACAATTCGTCCGGAATTATCGGAGAAAAATCCAATATGGATTGAACGTCATCGTTATTATGAGCTGAAGCATTTTTGTCTTCAATATCCAATCTGGAAAAAAGCATATGCAGCCTTGGATGGGCTTAGCCGCCGACCTTCCGATTTAGAAGTCTTTTCGAAAAAGGGAGAGATTAGCGATCCAACTGTTCGGTGTGTAGAAGCTCGATCCTATTATATTGAGCGTATGAAGACTGTTGAGCAGGTAGCGATTGCAACGGATGCGGAGTTATCCAGCTATATTCTAAAAGGAGTAACCGAAGGATGGTCTTATGACATCTTGAAAGCTAGGTTAAATATTCCATGCTGCAAGGATGTTTATTACAACTTATACAGACGATTCTTCTGGTTATTGAACAAAGCGAGGGATTGAAATGAAAATTATAGACATAGCAGTCAAGAAGGTTTATCGTTTCAACTGTCCGAATTGTCAGAGTCGTCTGGAAGCCGACAGTAAAGAAGTGGTAGATATCGGAGGAAAGGTGTGTAAATTCCATTGCCCTATGTGCCGGAAAGAGCGGTACATTGCTTGGTCTGACATGAGAAAGAAAATCGTGTATGAGGGTGAGAATACGCAATAATTACATCTCCTATTGTGAAAGGAGGTCGTTTAAATGATTAAATCAAAATTTGGACCGATAACAAATCCTAAAACAGGTATGAGCAAAGACATTGTTATAAATGCTTTGTCAAAAGAAAGTCTTAAAGACATTTTAATAGGTGGAGGTATTGTGATGGTAGGTATTACCTATCTAGCATTATCAACGTTTAAAAATGGAGCAAAGGCTTTGGAAACGGCGGAGTATGAAACATTGGAATCGCTTGATTTGTTTACTAATTAACGGTCAAAGACAAACGTCATTTAATAACAGATTTAAAGACTGAGCCAGCAATGGCTCTTTCTTTTTATCCTAGATTAAAATGCAGTACCGAGGTATCTGAAAGACATGTTATGTTGATATTTGAAAAAATCCCGGGTGGGAAATTTGGAAAAAGGTTTTTTGAAAGGTGGGGACAAAATATGGAACTGATTATTTGTATTATTGTTGGCATCATTATCGGAATTGTCTTCGGACGACGAGTGTTTCGAAGCGATGTCGTGGGTTCGCTGCGAGTTGATCAATCAGATCCGGATAGCGGACCTTATTTGTTTTTGGAGCTGTCTCATGAAGGGGTAGATGCGATATATAAGAAAAAATATGTTGTCCTAAAAGTCAACATCCAAGATTATATTTCGCACGAATAGCAAGTCCTTTTATGGAACAGTTAACGAATTCACGAAAGGAGAACTAAAATGGGTGAAAACATCAAAGAATTGTTGAACGAGGAGATAGCGGCAGAGATTCAGGCGATATCTTCTCTGGATTCAGGTAGCGAAAAGAAATCAAAGGCTATAGAGGATTTAGCGAAGCTGTACCGTTTGAGAATCGAGGAAAGTAAAAATGAGTTAGACGCGGAAGATAAGCGAAGTCGCCGTACATTGGAAAGTGAGGCAAGTATCCGAGAACATGAGATAAAACAGTCTCAATTGGATGAACAAATCAAAGCAGATGTACAAGATGAGCAATTTAAGTCCTGCCAGCTCAACGAGCAAATGAAAGATCGATATTTCAAAGTGGGTATTGCTGCGGCAGAACTTCTTATACCATTGATGTTCTATGGTATCTGGATGCGGAAAGGATTTAAGTTTGAGGAAACTGGAACTTATACCTCAACAACATTCAGAGGATTGTTCAATCGTTTTAGACCGACAAAGAAATAATTAACCGGTCAGAAAATGAGGAGGGCGTGATTTATACATGTCCTCTTCGTTTTTGCGTGATTTTTACAGACGCTATTATGGAAAACTGATAAAAGTGAAAGGAGTTTAAGGGTGATGGACGAAATGAAAATCAGCTCAAAATTTACACGGATGTTACTTTCAAAATTAGCAAAAGGAGTATTACATAAAAAACTTGGATACGACATAGATATCCAGTTAAACGAGTTAAATGCTTCGATTTCAGATGAGAAAGCACATGTGCATGTAAGTATTGACGCGGATATGAGTAAAGAAGAACTCATGAAAATTCTGAAAAAAGTCGGTTTGAATTAGAGGGATTGAGCCAGCAATGGCTCTTTCTTTTTACTCCGCAAAATTTACAATTCCTATTATGGAGAAACAGTTAGCTCATTGGTAGAGCGCCACGCTTTTGTGGGGGTAATCGGTTCGAGTCCGATACTGGTTCTCTTTTATTTTTTATCAATCTTAGGAAAGGAGATTTTTAAGAATGTGGTCAAAAATTTAAGTCTGGGTGATTTGGAGTTAATTTTATGCGATTGGTATGAAATGGATGAACAACTTCCAAATCCTATCTTTGAAAAGAAAGAGTTTGAACGGGTCAGTAATGGTTTATGGGCTATTGGGGAATTTCGAAATTATGTATCAAAACAGATTTATCCAGAAACTCAAACTTCGATAAAAAATCTGAGAGAGATGGCTTGTACATTTGCAAAAAAGATGGAAATGTTTGCATCTATGAACAAAAAGAATAGTTCCATTTTCATGACTGCAAAACTGATCGGAGAAAGTATTCAAGATTTACTACACGCTATGGAGTAAGACAAAACGAAAGGAGAATATCATGCAAAAAGTTAAAATCTCAAAAAGAGTTGGGAGGCAATTGTATCACTCTTCGCCGACCATATTAACTGTAGTGGCTTCCGTTGGAGTTGTTACAACAACTATTATGGCTGTTCGAGCAACACCAAAGGCAATAAAAATATTGAAAGAAGCGGAGTTAGAGAAAGGGGAAGATTTAAGCAAATTAGAAATTATTCGAGCGGCTGGACCGATTTATATTCCTTCTGTTCTACTGGGAGTTTCAACCATCGCATGTATCTTTGGGGCAAACGCATTAAATCAAAAGAAACAAGCATCTTTGATGAGTGCCTATGCCATGCTTAACGAATCTTATAAGCAATATCGAAAGGCAGCCAAGACAGTTTATGGGGAGGATGCGGATGATAAAATCCATGCGGAAATGGCGAAAGACGCGATGGTATCGACATATGACTGGGGATATCAGGTTTACAACATGGATATGGATTCCGATAGCGAGAGGTTACTTTTCTACGATCTTGCTTCAAAGAAATATTTTAGAACAACGATGGCTGCTGTATTAAATGCTCAATACCATGTAAATCGTAATCTTTCAGTAAGAGGGGTTTGTCCGTTGAATGAATATTTGTCCTTTCTTGGTCTGGATGAGGTGGACGGAGGTGATGTAATTGGTTGGGATATATGTTATATGATTGAAGAAATGGATTGTTACTGGTTGGATTTTGATAATCATAAAACGACTTTGGAAGATGGGCTGGAATGTATCATCATTGATACGATGGCATTGAGTAAATTTGAGTGATTCGCAAAAATTACAAACCGTATTATGAAAGGAGGCTAATGCTTTATGACGAATGAAAAAATTATCAAAACTATTGGTATTGCGGTTACCGTAATTGGGTTTGGAGTGAATATCCTTACTGATTGGGTGAACGAAAAGAAAATGGATGAGAGAATCGAAGAGAAAGTAAATGAGGCACTTGCCAAACGAGATAGCGAAAACGAAGAGGAGTCCTAACAAGGGCTCTTTCTTTTTAGTTTGGAGTAGGTGCATATGAACGATGAAGCGATTCAAAAAATTATAAGCTATGCAAACGAATATTTATTCGAACCGAGGTCAAATTGGTCTAAACAAGCCATTATGGAACGCTCATATGAAAGATGGGCAGTTGATGAGATTCTTTTAACTATTATGGATCATCCATTGACCGAAGCCGACTTTGTGATAGAAGGATTTATTTTAAAAATGGAATTTTTTCTTCATATGTCGGGAAATCAGGCAAATAATCTTATATTTCAAGTTGCAGAAAATACGGCTGAGGCACTTCTTGGTCTTATTTTATAACCACAAATTTTATATTTTCGAAAGGAGAAACATCATGAAGGTATTAAGAAAACAGGAAATTGAAACAGCTAACATTCAGGTAGGAGATCAGGTAATTATTCCATTAGCAGAGATTGGCGAGTTTAGCGCAACTGCTCACAAGGTTACGGATGAAGGAATCATGTTTATATTTGATGAGTATATTACTCATCGTCCGATGAATAGCAAAAATACAAACAAAGGCGGCTTTGAAAAGTCTGAACTGAAAAAGTGGATGGATACGGTTCTGCTTATGGCATTCCCGGAGGAACTGCGTGATAAGATTTATGGTCTTACGCTTCCTACTGTTGGACAGATTGTGGGGCATGAAGACGAATGGGATAATAACAATTTAGAACCCGATACTGACGAGCAGCTTCCGTTGATGACGGAACGAAAGAACAGGGTTGCTTATTTTAAAAATGATTCATCATGGGGCTGGCTGAGAAATGCAACAAAAGAAGAAGTTTCTTCGGCTTGTTTCGCTTATGTGAGCTACGGTGGCTATGCGTACTACTACTACGCTTCGGACTCTCGTGGGGTTCGTCCGGAATTCTGGTTGGTTAAGCAGGAATCCAGGGGCCCTGTGCCCCGTGAAAGCAAGGTTTCTTATAGAAATTACTGTGGGGGAAGGAACTCAAAAGAGGTAACAAAAGAATCCTTACAGGAGGAGGTTTTTGAAAAAGAGAACGAGATCAAGCTTCTCAAACAGGAGATCAAAAATCTGGAAGAGAAAGAGGCTATGGAACAGGCGGCTCGTGAAACGAAAAAAGTGATGGATAGTTATATTCAGGCCGGATTTACGAAAGACGAGGCGTTTCAGATGGTAATGGAGCTATCAAAAACGATTCTCGGAGGAGGAAGATAATGAAAAAAGAATTATCAAAAAGCTTTTTATTGCTTAAAACATCGATTAAAAAACATAGTCCAGAAATTCTTACAGGCATTGGTATTGCCGGCATGATTACGACAACTGTTATGGCGGTTCGTGCAACACCAAAGGCTCTTATTCTTATCGAAGAAAGAAAAGAGGAAATTGGTGTTAATCAGCTCGAGGCCGTAGATTTGATAAAAACAACATGGATGTGTTATGTTCCGGCAGCACTTACGGGGACACTTTCCATTGCATGTTTAATCAGCGCTAGTTCGGTAAACGTTCGTCGAAACGCAGCACTCGCAACAGCCTACACCTTATCGGAATCGGCTCTCAAAGACTATCAGGAAAAAGTAATAGAGATGTTTGGAGAGAAGAAAAACGAAGCTGTAAAGGATGCTATTGCAAAAGACAAAGTTGAGAAAAATCCGGTGGTTACACGAGAAGTAATCATTACAGAAAAAGGAAATACACTTTGCTATGATGCGGTGTCTGGGAGGTATTTCAAGGGAGATATCGAGAAAATTAAGAAAGCTGAATGTGAGCTGAATCGACAGATGAGGGATGAAATGTATATATCCCTGAATGATTTTTACTATGAAATTGGTTTGGATAATATTAAGCTGGGGGATGAACTTGGTTGGAATATTGATGACGGATATATCGACTTATCCTTCAGTTCACAATTAGCCAGTGATGGAACACCTTGTCTGGTGATCGATTACACAATTGCACCGAGATACGACTTTCGTAATTTGAGATAACCGCGCGAAAAAAACAATGGCTTTAATGGAAGAAGAATCACACATTTTCAAAAAATGAAAGGAGAATATTTATGGAAACTAATGAGATCATGAACAATGAAGAGGTTATGGAGACAACTACTGAGGAAATCGTTAAATCGAGTTCTGGTAAAGGGTTTAAGGTTGCGGCCGGTGTTGGTTTAGCTGTACTTGCAGGTGTTGTAATCTACAAGTATGTGGGTAAACCGATGATTGCCAAAATCAAAGCTCAGAAGGAACAGCAGATTATCGATGCTGAGTGGGAAGATTCAGATGAACCGAACATCGAGAGTGAGAAAGAGGAATCCGAAGAAATCTAAAGAGAAAACTGTGTTTCAACACGAGGGAGAGTATCTGTAACAAGGTACTTTCCCTTTTTTCTTTTATCCGGAGGTGAATTTTATGAATTTATATTTATATGATGGACCGGTGATGGAGTTCGATAACTGTGTTGCCAATCGTTGGACTGCTTCTACACGAGCGGTTTCTGAAAAGAAAGCACGATCGAATCTTACATATCAATTTAAAAAGAAAAACAATCGACTTCCGGGTACAAAGATTATATTACCTGGAAAAATTAGTCTAGTGAGTGGAAAGGAGATAACTTAATGGAGGAATATAAGCCAAATTCCCATAGGTCAAAGGAGGAACGAAAAGAATCTATTCCAGAAAAACATGTAGAGAAAGTAATTTCCGGAACGGTGAAGCCTAAGAAGAAGTCAGAAATGCAGAAGTTTGCGGATGTATTCATTTCTGAGGATGTCAACAATGTGAAATCGTATATTGTGATGGATGTTCTTGTGCCGGCAATTAAAAAGGCAATTTCTGATATAGTTACCAACGGTATTGATATGATTTTGTACGGAGAAGCTGGGAAATCAAAAAAGAATTCTACAGCGTCCAAAGTATCCTATCAGAAATATTATGATGGCGGAAAAAAAGATTATGCCGCACCGAAAAGTCGGACAAGTTATGAATATGATGAACTCTTATTTGAAACTCGCGGAGATGCAGAATCCGTTCTGGATGCTATGAATGAAATTATTGCTCAGTACGAGGTTGTCAGTGTCGCAGACCTCTATGATTTGGCGAATGTATCCAATGACAACTATGCCGCAAATAAATATGGTTGGACGGATATTGCTGGATGCAGAGCAGTTCGTGTACGGGATGGCTATATCTTGAAATTACCTAAACCTACACCATTGTAAAGGAGAAAACAGATTATGTATGAATCAGAAGATAAAATGGTATCTCATCCGGAGCATTATATGTCCAAGACAGGTATGGAAGTCATTGACGTCATTGAAGCGTTTACCGACGAATTAAAAGGTGTCGAGGCGACTGATACCGGAAATATCATTAAATATGCCTGCCGTTGGAAGAAGAAAAACGGCATTCAGGATTTGGAGAAAATCCTTTGGTACACACAGCATCTGATTGATCATTTAAAAAAAGTAGAAGAGGAGAATAAATAACCATGAAAAAAGCAGAGATTGTTAAGAGTGTGAACGGTTTGTTTAGCAAAACAAGTTTTCAGTTAAAGAAGCATAGTCCGGAGATTCTTGTTGTAGCGGGGGTTATCGGCGTAGTCACAAGTGCGGTAATGGCATGTAAAGCGACAACGAAAGTCAACGAGATTCTGGACAAGACTAAAGAAGATGTTGAGGCAATTCATAAATGCGAAGAAGATGAATCTATGAAAGAGCAGTATTCCAGCGAAGATGCAAAGAAAGATTTAACGATTGTATATGCTCAGACGGGCGTAAAGTTTGCAAAGTTATACGGTCCGTCTGTTGTGCTTGGATCACTGTCAATTACCAGTATTCTTGCATCTAATAATATTCTTCGTAAGAGGAATGTAGCTTTGGGTGCGGCTTATGCGGCCATTGATAAAGGATTTAAAGAATATCGAAATCGAGTAATTGAAAGATTCGGTGAAGAGGTTGATCGTGAACTGAAATATAATCTCAAAGCCAAAAAGTTTGAAGAAACTGTTGTAGATGAGGAAACCGGAAAAGAAAAAAAAGTTAAGAAAAATGGCTTTGTTGTGAGTCCGGCAGATATCAGCGGATATGCACGTTTCTTTGAGAAATACACGCAGGATGAAGACGGAAATTCTATTTTGAATCCTCATTGGGAAAGCAATAATGAGTACAATTTAATGTTTATCAAGGCACAGGAACGTTATGCTAACGATCTTCTGAAGGCTAAAAAGCGAGTATTTCTGAATGATGTTTATGAGATGCTAGGTCTTCCAAGAACAAAAGCTGGTCAGATTGTAGGTTGGGTCTATGATCCTGAGAGCCCGAAGGGAGATAATTATATTGACTTTGGGCTGTATGCAGACAATTTGAGTTATTCTGATTATGTCAATGGATTTGATCAGGCAATCCTTCTCGATTTCAATGTGGACGGAAATATTTGGGATTTGATGTAAGAAAAAATTTTACAACCATCCCTAAGAGTTTGATATGACCAATTCTTCGGGGTGGTTTTTTAGGAGGATTTTATGCGTAAGTTAATCAAAGTAATAGCTGTTCCTGTCTTATGTTGTATCATTCTATTGTTTTTCATGGTGGACTTTCATTCACATGGAGAAGAAGTTTCAGCACCCAGAGCAACGGATGTTAAAAAGACGGAGCCAGCTATTGCGGTTTGGCAGGAGGAAAAGGAAGTTGTTCCGATTGCTATTGAAGAAACGGAGGAATTAACAGAAATTATAGAAGAAATGTCGAAAGAAGATGTGGAGTTAATTGCTCTTGTTACGATAGCTGAAGCAGAGGGCGAGTGTGAAGAGGGAAAAAGACTTGTAATCGACACTATACTAAACAGAGTTGATTCTGAACATTTTCCAGATACCGTTTACGAGGTTATCTATCAGCCAAATCAATTTTCATCTATGTGGAATGGACGAGTTGATCGATGTGAGGTTCGAAAAGATATTTGTGGGCTCGTTTATGAAGAATTGGAATCAAGAACAAATTATGACGTTGTGTTCTTTACTGCTGGTGAGTATAGTGCATACGGTGTTCCTATGTTTCAGGTTGGAAATCATTATTTTTCAAGATACGAGTAAGGAAAGGAGAATTATTATGCGTAATTTTTTAGCAGTTGTGTCTTATACATTGGCAGCTATGTCTGGTATTTGTTTCGCTGGTGGAATCGCCATTCTGTCAGCAGGAAAGGGGCACTAATATGGATGGTCTGGAGAATATAATATCGGTACTGGACTACGTTCTGGATACCAAAAGAAAAAGACATATTACAGGAGGCATTTTGTTGAGTGTCTCCTTTCTTTTTGGAGGATTAGTAATAACCGTAATGACAATCAAAAATGAGGAGGATGAGTATGAACAGTAAAAGGTGGGTTCTTCTTGCTTTTATTGCTGGAGCAGGGACAGGCTCTGTATGTACATGGCAACTACTCAAGCGAAAATACGAGCAAATTGCCCAAGAAGAGATTGATTCTGTAAAAGCGGCTTATGCCGCAAGAGAAAATGTAGAAAAAGCAGGGAAGAGTTTGTTAGAAGGCTTACAAGACGGTCTGAAGAAAAATGAAGCTCAAGAAAATGAAGATTTAAAAAAATATAAATCAATCATTCAGAAAGAAGGCTATACAAATTATTCTCGCAGTGTGGAGGAAAAGAAAGGAGATCCGTTCGTGGAAAAGCCGTATGTTATTTCGCCAGAGGAATTTGGTGAATTTGAGGAATATGAAAAAATAAGTCTTACCTATTATGCGGATCAAGTCTTGACGGATGAAAACAACGAAGAGGTAGACGATGTGGAAGAAATTGTTGGAGAGGAATCTTTGACACACTTTGGGGAGTATGAGGACGATTCCGTATTTGTCCGAAACGATCGGTTAAAGTGTGATTACGAAATTCTGCTTGACCAGAGGAACTATTCTGATGTTACAAAGACGATGCCACATCGAGTGGAGGAATGATGACGAAGAACGAGCTTAATGATGCATATTTTAATTGGATGTGTCAGCTTGTGTTTGATGGCAGATATTCGAAGAAATTATCGTATCGAAGACTTTTGAAGGTTCTGCATAAAATTGAGTTTACTTACAGTATTCCGATGGATGGAAATCGGGCGGAAGATGGTATTGATTTGAGGTATCGGTTTGGATATGAGAATGGATGCAGTAGCTCCATGATTTCCGCTTATTTAGACAATAAGACGTGCAGCGTTCTGGAAATGATGATTGCACTTGCTATTCGGTGTGAAGAGCATATCATGGACGATCCTGATGTGGGAAACCGAACTGGACAGTGGTTTTGGAATATGATTGTAAATCTTGGATTAGGATCTATGAACGATTCTAAATTTGACAGAGCCTATATTGAAGAAATTGTGCAAAGATTTCTGGAACGAAAATATAGTCGAAATGGTTCAGGAGGACTGTTTACTGTAAACCATAGTAGATACGATTTGAGAACTGTTGAAATCTGGTATCAGATGTGCTGGTACTTAGACGAAAATGTTTAGGAGGAACGCTATGAGCCATAGTGAAGTAATGAAATGGTTTGAATATTATTTTCCAGATTATGCGGGTGAACGAATAGACGTATTCTTTCCAAATGGAAGAAATAGTATTCGGATACGCCAGAAAAATGGTCAGGAATTTATATTCACTTACCACAGTCAAAAAGAATGGAAATTAGAAACGATTACCAGTTTTTTGAATGGAATGAAGGGAGGAAAAAAGTAAAATGTGTGAGATTATGAATTATATTTTTAGGAGTTTACATAATTCGGACAGAAGGTTAGATGTTATCTCAAGAGCTATCAGAAAACAGCAAAAATTCAACAACTGTGTTGCGGTTTTTTCTGTTCTAGTTACGATGAATTTTTTTATTGGTGAGATTGAAAGACAGGAGCAGGCAGCAAAAATTAAAAAGCTTGAAAGCGAAATCGAAGAATTAAAGCGTGACAAAGGAGAGTAAAAAATGAGATGATCGACTTTTTGATGATTTCCACACGTAGTACAAAGCGTGGTGCAATTGAAATCTATCCAAAGTTCATTATTAAAAAAAGCTCCGATCTGATGATTCGAGGTGGTGACTTCTACGCTATCTGGATTGAAGAACGAGGTTTATGGTCTACGGACGAACAAGATGCTTTGCAGTTGATTGACCGTGAGCTGGATAGATACGCAGAAGAAAGCCGCCAACGCTTTGACTCTGATATTAAAGTCCTTCACATGTGGGATGCTGAATCCGGAATGATTGATTCCTGGCACAAATATTGTCAGAAACAGATGCGGGATTCTTTTCACACACTGGACGATAAATTGATATTCTCCAACACCAAGACCGACAAAAAAGATTACGCCAGTAAAAAGTTGAAATATCCGCTTGAAGCTGGCGATTTGTCTGCTTATAACAAGTTGATGTCTACTTTGTACTCCGAGACAGAGAGGCAGAAAATTGAATGGGCTATCGGTTCCATTGTGTGCGGAGAATCAAAGAAATTGCAAAAATTTATGGTTTTGTATGGAGCTGCCGGAACAGGTAAATCTACGGTTCTCAATATTATTCAGCAGCTTTTTGAGGGATACTATTCCGTTTTTGATGCCAAAGCTCTGGGTTCATCTAGCAATTCTTTTGCATTGGAAGCATTCAAGAACAACCCTCTTGTGGCTATTCAACATGATGGGGATTTGTCAAGGATTGAAGATAATACTAGATTGAATAGTCTGGTGTCACATGAGCTGATGACGGTAAATGAGAAATTCAAATCTACTTATTCAAACCGTTTTAAATGCTTTTTATTCATGGGTACAAATAAACCGGTAAAGATAACAGACGCAAAATCAGGTTTAATCCGACGATTGGTGGATGTATCTCCTTCCGGAAATAAATTAGGACCCAAAGAATACAAGACAATTATGAAACAGATTGAATTTGAGCTTGGAGCAATCGCATATCACTGCCAAGAAATCTATTTGAAGAATCCTGGAATGTATGATGATTATATTCCTATTGCGATGTTAGGAGCTTCGAACGATTTTTATAATTTCATTGTCGATTCGTATCATGTCTTTAAGAGAGAAAACGGTACAACTTTGAAAGCTGCTTGGGAAATGTATAAAACTTATTGTGACGAAGCAAAAGTCGGATATCCATTTTCACAGAGAGTTTTTAAGGAAGAACTGAAAAACTATTTTCGAGACTACAAAGAACGATTCAATATGGAAGATGGCTCAAGGGTAAGAAGCTATTACATTGGATTTCGGACAGAAAAGTTTGAAGAGGAAACTGTTGTAGAGAAACAGGAAGAAAAGCATTCGTTGTTACACTTTGACGACATAGAGTCTGTATTTGATAGGGAGTGTTCTGATTATCCGGCTCAGTATGCAACGGAAAAAGAAACTCCGTCAATGAAGTGGGATAATGTAAAAACCAAACTATCGGACTTGAATACTTCTCAAATCCATTATGTTAAGGTCCCGGAGAATCACATTGTGATTGATTTTGATATTCCGGATAAAGACGGAAATAAATCGTTTGAGCGGAATGTAGAAGAAGCAAGTAAGTGGCCGGCAACATATGCAGAGTTAAGCAAAAGCGGAAGGGGAGTTCACCTTCATTATATCTATACAGGAGATGTGAACAAATTAAGTCGTGTTTATGACGACCATATTGAAGTAAAAGTGTTCACAGGCAAAAGCTCATTACGGAGAAAACTTACGAAGTGTAATGACTTGCCTATCGCAACTATTAGCTCTGGTTTACCGACGAAAGGAGAAAATAAAATGGTAAATTTTGAAGCGATTAAAAGCGAGAAAGGGCTTAGAACACTGATTAAACGAAATTTGAATAAAGAAATTCATCCAGGTACTAAGCCTAGTATCGATTTTATCTACAAAATACTGGAAGATGCTTACTCCAGTGATTTAAGTTACGATGTAACAGATATGCGTAATGCGGTATTGGCATTTGCAGCAAACAGTACACATCAAGCCGATTATTGTATTAAATTGGTAAACAAGATGCAGTTTAAATCGGCAGACCCTTCCACAGCGGGGAAAAACGAAGATGCAAAACTGGTATTCTATGATATTGAAGTATTTCCAAATTTATTCCTTGTAAATTGGAAGATGGAGGGAGAAGGGAAGCCAGTTGTACGAATGATCAATCCAACACCAACAGAGATTGAAGAATTGATACGATTCCGATTGGTTGGATTTAACTGTAGGAGATATGACAATCATATTCTCTATGCAAGACTTATGGGTTATACAAATGAGCAATTATACAATCTTTCGCAAAAGATTATCAGTGGAAGCCCAAACTGTTTCTTTGGAGAAGCCTACAATGTTTCTTATACGGATGTATATGATTTTGCATCTGCTGGGAACAAAAAAAGCTTGAAAAAGTTGGAAATTGAAATGGGAATTCATCATCAAGAATTAGGACTTCCATGGGATCAACCGGTACCGGAAGAAATGTGGACAAAAGTTGCTGAGTATTGTGATAACGATGTGATTGCTACGGAAGCAGCGTTTCGTTATCTGAAAGCGGATTGGACTGCTAGACAGATTCTGGCGGATTTAGCTGGAATGACTGTCAATGATACCACTAACACTCTTACTCAGAAAATTATATTTGGGAATGAGCGAAAACCGCAAGACCAGTTTCATTATCGTAACTTAGCAGAGCCAGTACATGATCTTGATGATGAAACATATTCGTTCTTAGCGGAAGCATGTCCGGAAATGATGTCTCAAACGCATGGGGAAGAAGGAAGTCTTTTGCCATATTTTCCAGGATATAAGTACGAAAACGGAAAGTCTACTTATCTAGGAGAAGAAGTTGGAGAGGGCGGTTATGTTTATGCAGAACCAGGAATGTATGGAGATGTAGCTCTGTTAGATATTTCTTCCATGCATCCGCATAGTGCGATTGCGGAGGTATTGTTCGGAGTTAAATTTACCAAAGCATTCCGTGATATCGTAGAAGGACGAGTCAGCATTAAACATGAGGCATGGAATGAGGTCAATCATATGCTGGATGGAAAGCTGACACCGTATATTCAGAAAGTAATTGATGGAGAAATAACGGCGAAGGATTTGGCGAACGCTTTGAAGACTGCGATCAATTCTGTTTACGGTCTTACTTCTGCAAATTTCGATAATCCATTCCGCGATCCTAGAAACAAAGATAATATTGTAGCCAAACGAGGAGCTCTGTTCATGATTAACCTCAAACACGAGGTACAGGAACGGGGCTTTACGGTTGCTCATATTAAGACAGATTCTATTAAGATTCCGGACGCAACTCCTGAGATTATCCAGTTTGTTATGGATTATGGAAAACGGTATGGCTACACCTTTGAACATGAGGCTACATATGACAGAATGTGTTTGGTAAACGATGCTGTTTATATCGCCAAGTATAAAGACGGAAAATGGACCGCAACCGGTACACAATTCCAGATTCCATATGTCTTTAAGAAACTTTTTAGCAAAGAAGAGATTGTCTTTGAAGATATGTGTGAAACAAAATCAGTAAGCAGTGCATTATATTTGGATATGAATGAGGGGCTTCCCGATGTATCTTCTTCTGAAAAGGAATTTGCAAAATTGGAAGATCAATACAAGAAAGGGCTACTCTCAGATACAACTCTCGAGAATCTTTGTGAGGAACTGCTCGAACGTATCGAAGAAGGACACAATTATATTTTCATTGGGCGAGTTGGTCAATTCTGCCCGATTAAGCCGGGGGCTGGCGGCGGTTTATTGATGAGAGAAAAAGACGGAAAGTATTATGCTGCTACAGGCTCAAAAGGGTATCGATGGCTGGAATCAGAGATGGTTAGAGAATTATCTAAAGAAGATTCTATCAACCGTTCTTATTATGACAAACTTGTCGATGATGCTGTAAAGACCATATCTAAATATGGCGATTTTGAATGGTTTGTTTCAGAAGATCCTTACATTGCAAAGCCAAAACTTGAGGATTTTATGAACATTCCAGAAGATGCAGATGAAGAAATACCATTTAATTAAAAGAAAAGGAGAAATATATCATGGCTTTTAAAAATGTACCAAATATCATTATCGAAAACGCTCGCATTATCTTTCGTAATTTCAGAGGAGAAGAATCAAAGTATAATCGCGCGGGTAATCGGAACTTCTGTGTCATCATCGAAGATCCGGAGCAGGCAGAGAAACTTTCCAATGATGGATGGAATGTAAGACTGCTGGCTCCGAGAGACGAGGACGAAGAACCGAGACATTATATCCAGGTGGCAGTCAGCTTTGAGAATATCCCGCCTAAGGTATATATGATTACTAGAAAAACAAAAACACCGTTGGATGATGAATCCATTTCCTCTTTGGACTATGCGGAGATTCGGAATGTTGATTTGACGATTCGACCGTATTCTTGGGAAGTGAATGGTAAGACCGGTATTAAGGCTTATCTGAAGACTATGTATGTTACTATCGAAGAGGATGAGTTTGCTGAAAAGTATGCAGAGGAAGAAGGACCGGAAGAAGTTTAATTCCTCTAAAATATAAAAATAGGGTGCTTGCTATCACCAAGCAGGGTAAATGTCCTAAGGTAAAAGGAAACAGCCCTCTATTTTCGTGAAAGGAGAAAAACTATGGTATTTTGGAATCAGAAAAAGAAGCGAACCACAGCGAAACCGAAAACAACTGCTTCTATTTCTAAACCCAAAGTAGGTAGCGTAAAACAAGAACTAAATATTCCGCCACAACCTAAGAAAACAGATATACCAAAGCCTAATAAAGTTCCTAAAAATGAGGATATTAAAAAGCAATTTCTAAAAACATTTAATCAGTTGACTTACCAGCACCGATCATGGGATGTATGGCGGGATTTCATCATAATGTTTGCCTGTTCTTTATCGAATCCAGTGGATAAATTCCACTATGAAGAACGGGAAAAACGATATTTGAAAATTATTAAAAAATACAATAAGCGGGAGCAAGAGCAGTTCCCGGAATTGGCTGCCTATGTAGTTATGGCTTTGGAAGAAAATCCAGAGCAGGACTTTCTAGGCAGTATTTTTATGGAGTTGAACTTGGGTGACAAATCCAACAGTCAATTTTTTACTCCATATCATGTGTGTGAATTGATGGCAAAAGTGACCGAAGAGGATGTTGCTGCTGTTGTGAAAGAGAAAGGATATATAACCATTAACGATTCTTGTTGTGGGGCAGGAGCTACTTTAATTGCAGCGATCAACGAAGCAAGAAAACAATTAGAAAAAGTTAATCTGAATTTTCAGAATCATGTATTGGTTGTGGCACAGGATATTGACGAAATTGTCGCTTTGATGTGTTATATTCAGCTTTCACTTCTTGGAGTGGCTGCATATATCAAGGTAGGTGATGTGTTTACACAACCGATGTCTACGGATGATAATGGAGAAAACTACTGGTTCACAATGATGTATTTTTCGGATGTGTGGACTATGAGAAGAGTGTTTCACAGCTTATGAAAGGATGGCAAATATGATTAAAACAGTATCGTTGAAGAAAGAGGACTGTTATTGCGATTTGGCTACTTTTTATGAAAATGTAGCACGAAAAATATCGGCAAGAATAACAGATAAAACCAAATTTGATTGTCGAAAAATTTGCGTTACGAAAGACGTTCAAGATGTGTTATGGTCTTATTATCGCGAGGAGAAGAACCAAACTGACGAACAGATAGCATCTATATTGCTGATAGGTGGACCTAAAGCGAATTTGGATGAGCATGGGATTCTGGAGTATCGAGCAGAAGTTGAAAACGGATTTGTATCTTGTGAGGATAATCCAGATGGCTGTTAAACTATATGATTATCAGATAGCAGCAGTAGAAAAAATGCAGAATGGCTGCATACTTTGCGGGGGTGTTGGAAGTGGAAAATCCAGAACTGCTTTAGCTTATTATTATCTTCAAAACGGTGGGGAACCGAGCTGTTTGACAGGAACGGAGGAATATATTCCAATGAAAGATCCTCCAAAAGATTTGTATATCATTACAACAGCAAGAAAGAGAGATACAATGGAATGGGAGGGGGATCTTTCTCCCTTTCTTCTTTCCATTCATAAAGATGTCAATTTATACTCCAATCAGATTAAGGTGGATTCTTGGAATAACATTGGAAAGTATGCAGATGTGAAAAATGCTTTCTTTATATTTGACGAGCAAAGAGTAATTGGGTCAGGAGCATGGGTAAAGGCATTCCTAAAGATAACGAAATCTAACCAATGGATTCTGCTATCGGCAACTCCGGGAGATACATGGCAGGATTATATTCCAGTGTTCATTGCGAACGGATTCTACAAAAACCGAACAGAGTTCATCCGGGAGCATGTGGTATATAGTAGATTTAGCAAATTTCCAAAGATTGATCGATATCTAAACACTGGACGATTGATCCGTCTAAGAAATCGAATTCTGGTGAATATGGATTTCAAGCGACAAACAGTTTCACATCACGAAGATGTGTTTGTGCGGTATAGTATCGAGCAATATAAAGATGTGGGAAGAACCAGATGGGACCCGTACAAGAACGAACCAATTACAAACGCAGCCGGTCTTTGTTATATATGGCGAAAAATTGTGAATACAGACGAATCAAGACAACTTGCACTGCTGGAAATTGTAGAAAAGCATCCAAGAGCCATTATATTTTACAATTTTGATTATGAGTTGGAGCTTTTAAAAGAATTGTTTATTCCATATGCAGATACTATATATTTTGAAATCGCGGAATGGAATGGTCATAAACATCAACCTATTCCAGAATCAGAAAGCTGGGTGTATCTTGTCCAATATAACGCAGGAGCTGAAGGATGGAATTGTATTAAAACTGATACGATTATATTCTATTCGCAGAATTATTCCTACAAAATCATGCAGCAGTCAGCAGGGCGGATTGACCGATTAAATACGCCATTTAAAGACTTATATTATTATCATCTGAAATCTCGAAGCGGGATTGATTTAGCAATCAGTAAAGCATTAAAGGAGAAGAAGGATTTTAACGAAACAAGATTTGTGAAGTGGTAACAATCTTATAGCAATACCACCAAGCTTGTGTTAATATTAAAGATAGGAGGCATCAAGAATGTTTGATATTTTACAGAAGGCTGGAAGGGGTGTCAAGAAGTTTATGCGTGAGAAAATCAACACTTGTAAAGAAATTTTATCATCTGCTAAGAATAGAGCGATTCTGGGGGCTATTATTATGATGACTGGTATTGGCGTGGGAGGCGGATTACTGATTTCCGCTTACATGCCTATGCCAAAGGAGTGAGTATATACAGAAAATTCGCAAAAATAACATGCCCTATAATGAAAGGTATGTTTACCTTATCTTAAAAGAAAGGGCTTGCTAAAGGAGGCAGGTAAATGGAAGATAATATGAAAGAATTTGTTGCGTTTAGTAGAAAACTTTTAAGGGTTCTTATCGAACTCAGAGAGTTGCTGGAGGAAGGGGAATACGAAAAAGTCAAATCCAAACTCGATGGGTTGATTGAGGATACTCAGAGGGATATCGAAGCGTAACCAAGAAATAATTATGTCGGAAAGGACCTGTGGTTGAAAAATCGCAGGCTCTTTCTTTTTTTATATCAAATGGGTGGCTTATTATGAACAAAGAGTATTTAGAAGAGTTAATGGTAAGTATTCGAGTATTTTTTATGGATGTTGTCTATAAAGATAAAAGCTTTATCATTGACAGAATTTTGGGAATTGCTAGAAGATTGTAGCTCTCAACAAAAACTTTATGCAGTATGGCTTAGATACTATTTTTAGGAGGAACGATGTTATGAAAATCAAGGAAGTAAATACGAATCATATCCTTTTTGATAATGGTTCAAGAATCACATTCGACCACGAACAGGATTGTTGTGAAACAAATTATGCAGATTTTGAGCAGCTCGAAGATTTGGCATTAGAATGCGAATTTGAAAATGACTTGATATTTGAAGCGGTTCCAGAAAATGGCTTTAGATTTGGAAGCAAAGGAACACCAATGTTCTTTATCCCTTGTTATTCGGATCAGAATGGTTACTATTCCTCAGATATTGATATTTTCTATGATGGAAGGCATGTGTTCAATGTAGACTGTGAAGAAAGGATTCATTAAAACTATGAACGAAGAGTATTTAGAAGTTAATTTTGAAAAATATTGCAAGACGTGTCAGCACAAGGAATTGGAGGAAAAATTCGATCCTTGTAATAGATGCTTAGAACACGGTTGTAATCTTAATTCCCGTAAACCTATTATGTGGGAGGAAAAGAAAAAATGAAATCAACAGATAGTGTTATTGTAAGTTGGGATTTTTCTCGTGGAAAAGATGTCGGTGTTTTAATTGTTGGTAGTCAGAAAAACGGGCAAGTGGATGTCATCAATGCCTATCAAGGAAAGGAAGCATACGAACTTTATCGAAAACTTATCATTCAGAAGAAAGGAGCAAACAAATGAGCTTTCAGTACGATCAATATTTAACTCAGCATCGTTCTAATGTAAAAAGAGGATTTGACTGGATTGCTGAAAATCTTCCAGAACTTCTAGTCGATGGATTCGATTATGGATGGCAGATTGAATTTGCACGGGATGAATATGAAGCTTACGATGCATATTTTTATGGAGGAAATCGCTCTTATGCAGTTATGCAAAATTATCAAAAAGCTTGGTTGTTACATCTGCATAGAAACCCTCATCACTGGCAATATTGGATTTTGATAAATGATGATCCGAAAGAGGGAGAAATTATTTTGGAGATGCCATATAATTATATCATAGAGATGATGTGTGATTGGTGGGCATTTAGTTGGCAAAAAGGAAAGCTGGATGAGATATTCGGCTGGTACGATGAGCATTGTAAGTATATGAAGCTGCATCCAAAGACTAGAAAGACCATTGAAGATATTCTGGAAAAAATGAAAACAAAGTTGGATGAGATCAAAGAAAAAAATGAACTACAGAATTAGACATATTTTGGCTCGGATTCTTTTTAATTAGTGAATTCGGGCTATTTTTATGTCTTTTTGAAGGAGAGGAAGATGAAACAACCGAAGAAATTAACCCGTGAACAGAAAGAATGTCTGTCTGCTCATTATCTTAATTGTAAAGATTGGATGCTGGTAGAAGAAACGGAGTTTTACTACCGTATTATCAATAAGAATACCGGTACGATAAAGAGCGTAGATAAATTCAGAAGAGTAAGAAGGAGAAAATGATATGAATTCTAAAATTATTGCAGTAGATTTTGATGGAACTTTATGTGAGAACAAGTGGCCGGAGATTGGAAAGCCACATACAGATGTTATTGAATATGTAAAAAAGAGAAAAAACGCTGGAGACAAACTGATTCTGTGGACCAATCGAGTGGAAGAGAAGCTGGATGCGGCAGTACAATGGTGTAGAGAGCAGGGGATTGCATTCGATGCTGTAAACGCCAATCTCCCAGAAATAGTAGAATCTTTTGGTTCTGATACAAGAAAGATATTCGCCAACGAATATATTGATGATCGTAATCGTCTTATCAGTTCTTGTCGAGAAAAATCGAATATGGAATTATGGGTAGAGAATGAAGTTCGAATCGCCTGTGAACGTGAGAGAAAAGCATCCGAAACAAAAGAGGAAGAATGGGATTATGGTTGTGCTTGCTTCGAAAGTGCCTTAAAAGCCTATCGAAGCCTTCTGGAAGACGGTCATTCTGGATTTAGTATCGGTATGACAAAGTATATTTTGGTTCGCATGATTGAGGGAAAACCGCTTACTCCTATTGAAGATACAGAAGATGTCTGGAGCGATGCTAGAGATCGGAGTGGTCATCGAGGGGAAGTTGTCAATTATCAGTGTAAGCGCATGAGCTCATTATTTAAGTATGTGTATGCTGATGGGACAGTAAAATATCGAGATGTAGACCGGTTCCGCGGTATCAATCTTGATAACCCAAATGCTTCGTATCATAGTGGTTTAATTGATCGTGTGATGGAGGAAAAATTCCCGATTACCATGCCATATTTCCCTGAAAGCAAGCCTTTCAAAGTGTATTGTGAAGATTTTCTCGTCGATTCTAAAAACGGAGATTATGATACAGTCGGAATTCTGTATGCGATTGTACCGGAAGGATACAAGGTAGAAATTAACCGATTCTTCAAAGAAGAAAACAACGAATTTGTTGAAATAACCGAGGTAGAATACAACATGAGAAAACATTGTTGCGGATGTTTTGGAGCATCAAATAATGATTGTCAGAGATGTGATGTTGTGGAGGATGATAAAGAAAATGAATTGAAGTAGATTTATTCAAGGACTAAAAGGTGATATTCAACTTTCTGAAAAAGAAAGGAGACGAATCATCCGAAAGAGTCTTCAAAAGTATTCCTGGAAGACGAAATGTACGGTAGCAATGGAGGAATTCGCAGAGCTTCAGCAACAGGTCAGCAAACAAATAAGAGGATATGGGGACAGAATTGGACTCTTGGAAGAGATGGCAGATGTTTATATTTGTCTAAACTTTCTTGAGTCCATTTTTGATATTAAGCCGGAAGATTTGCAGAAAGCGATTGATGTGAAATTGGAGCGAGAAAGGAGAAATTTGTAATGATTTGGGGTGACGATATATCTTTTGAGGGTTTTCAAAGGATAGTGGACGAATGGTATAGGGATAAAGACTTTGAATTGTGTGATCCACCTATTAACGCACAGTATGCGTTAGACTTGATTTTTAAAACGTTAATAGACGATAAAGAGAACTACCCATATTTAACCACTATGCCAGAGTCTACGGAGCAAACGAATTCAATAATGCTAGATTTGATATTAAGAAAATATAGCAGACAATATCGGAAATTTAGACAGCAACAGAAAGGAAAATTGTAATGGCAGGAGTTGATATGCAGATGGAATGGAAAACAAGGCTTTGTACTGTAAACGATAAACTTGGATATTTTCACATGTGGGAACACTATTCAAAACCTTTGGAGGCTAGTCCGCTGATAGGTGGGGCTCCAGCGGGAGTATTTAGTAAGATATTCGGCATTGTAGAGTTTTCAGATGGAGTTAGACGAGTTGATCCAACCGATATTTGTTTTTGCGATGAAGATAACGAAACGCTTAAAGAAATTGCGAAGGGAGAAGAAATCTAATGATTAAAATCGAAAATGTAGAAATTATGGGATGGGAACATGTCATCCGGGGAATGAGAAATCCGATGAATAGTTGGGAGAAATCGGATAGCGGTATCTGTAAAGGCGGAGATGATGGTATTGGGTGTAGAAATTGTGCCGCTTATGATTGCGAACATACATACAATTATTCCTGGCAGCTTGGTAAAGCAGACCATGATTTGATGATGCGACTTGCGGCGGGGGGTCCGACTCATGCAAAGTATCGGAGAATGATTGCTGTCTATGCGGATATTACTGCTCCTTTGTATTGGTGGAAGGAGTTCGATACCTATAAAGTGGGAACCGTTGCTAATTCCTGTTCCACGATGCACAAAATTGCGGAGAAAGAGTTTATGCCGGATGATTTCAGTTGTGAAAATTTGATTAGTAACAAGAATTTACGAAATACATTTGAAGATATTTCGCTTTCTGATTATGAATGTTATAAATACTACAGCCCAAAAGATATTTTATATTGCTGGATAATTCCTTCCTTAAATCTTTGTAGAGAGAAGTATCTCAAAACCAAAGACAAGAAATACTGGTGGCAAATGATCCAGCTTCTTCCAAGCAGTTACAATCAGAAACGGACGATTATGCTGAATTATGAAGTGCTGGCTGGTATTTATCCGATGCGAAAGAACCATAAACTCGATGAGTGGGTAGAATTCTGCGAGTGGATTGAAAGCTTACCGTATTCAGAAATTATTGTTGGTAAAAAGCAAGATGATTAGACACTATGAATCGGTGTTTTACAACACGTTAGAGGAATTAAATGCCACCTATAAACATAACCATCCAGATGTGTTACGCCTCAAAAAACAATACGGGAATGGTGCTCAGTTTAGCAGAATAATGTATCCGGAAAATATTATGCCGCGATTTGAATTATCTTGTTATAGAATTTTGGAGGAGGATTGAGTGTGTCGATAAAGGTCAAAGATTTATTACCTCGCATATGGTACAACGATATTCGTTTAGTTGTTGCGAACGAAGAAGTTTGCCTGATACGAAAAGATTTCAATAAAAAAAATACTTTCCGACGAGTGTCTCAATATGGAAGTAGAATGTATCGAAAACGACGAATGCATTCTTGATACTGTAAATATTCATGTGAAGAAAGTATAGAGAGGAGATTATGATGTCTAAAGTTCCATTCGCTGAGTATAAAATTGGTTTTGAAAAATTTCTAAAAAGTGAAAGCGGAACAATTTATGTCCAGTGTAAGACATTTAATGAAGCTTTATACGAATTACAAGAATTGATGAAAATGGTCGACTTCGAGAAATTCCACGCTTTATCTTATTCGACTTCGGATAGACTTTACTATTGGAATTTTTATAAAGAAAATACGATTTTCTGTTTAACAGACAGAGGCAGTACCTTCACTCATATTAAACATGTTCGGGAAAAAGGGGAAAAAGTTTTCTCTTGTAAAGGATTTGAAAAGCGAATGAAATATTTTATGTATATTGATGGAAAGGAAGGTTCGACAAAATGATATTTACTTTTATTCAGCTACTTATCATGTTCATCACTGTTTACTTATGTGTTTATTCGCTGATTGACCGAGTGCTGAAATGCATCGAACACTGTGCAACAGCGAAAGCATACGGAAAATTCCGAGAGGCGGGAATTATGACAAAAATGGAAGCCGTTGAAGAAAATATAATCAAATCAACAAAGGAGAAGGACAATGT
>ENA-ORSG01000721-ORSG01000721.1-human-gut-metagenome-genome-assembly--contig:-NODE-721-length-27474-cov-8.576607_pt1 | contig 27474 bp, 35 predicted proteins | sample MGYA00242189_ERZ509156 | MGnify/ENA primary metagenome ERZ509156 (study PRJEB26280, sample SAMEA2338666) | human gut metagenome | biome: human gut; feature: human-associated habitat; material: faeces...
CCATCGAAGCGGGGCGCAGGCCGTTGTTGCCGTTGTAGGCGTTGTTCCTGTTCAGAGTGCCATCGGTGTTGACGTTGCGGGCGTTGTTGGCCGAGCCGGCACGAAAAAACAAGGCATACCCCGAGGGCCGCCTCACTGGTGACGCTTCTGCGCGTCCAGCTTGGCGGCCCTCTCTTTATCCGTTTTGTACCATTTGGCGGTCTGGTTCTTCACGCCGGCCGCCATCTTCGCCCAGTATGCAAAGGCGTCATCGCTGAAGCCGCTGAGGATCTCATGCGCGAGCTCGATGTGGTGGATCAGTTTTCGGCAGTTGCGAAGCGCCGACCGCTGCGCGCGATACCTGAGCTCACGCTCCTCGGGATCCGTCAGGAGCAGATCGTTGGCCTCCATCAGATCGGCGACGAGGTCGCTGGCCTCGTTCATCATCCTCTGCGCCAGACCGAGCCGCTCCTTCTTCGGGAAAACGGCCGGGTTTCTGGTCTTGATGTAGGTGTGTTTCTCGAGCTCCTTGGCGTCCGTGATGACCTGCATCTCGGGCAGTTTGTCACGGCCGAAGGGCGGGCGGCCTACATTGGCCCGCTCGTATGGCCGCGAGTGTCCGTTGCTTGCCGTAGTATCTCACCTCCTCGCCTTTGATTGTGACGCGGGCGCTGCTGCCGTCGTAGGTTTTGCCCTGAATGACGATGACGCCGTCCTCCCGCTTGCAGCAGGAGCAGGGCAGGGCCAGCTCGACGAACAGGTGCGCGATGATGCAGGAGGCTTCGGCCGGTGGGATTGGGGTGTAGTTGTAGCAGTTTCCCATCAGCACTCGAGCCTTTGAAGTGAAGCGTTCCAGACGCCAGACTTCAGCGTGATGCCTGTTAAGTCTGCGAATGTGATCTGGAACGGGTTGCTTGTGATGTCGCTGAAAACGGCGTCCCACAGCGTTGCGATCTTGCTGGTGTTCTGGCCGACCGCGTTGCTCAGGTCGTTGGCCGATGCCTCGGCAGCCTGCGCGATTGCGATGGCCTGCCGGGCGAGTGCCAGAGCCTCCTCGGCCGTAGCCTGCGCGCCGAGGGCGATGGCCTTGTAGGTCTCGTAGTCCTCTTTGGTGGCGTAGGCGTCGGCGGGGATGTAGGCGGTCACGTTGGTGGCCGTGCCGATCGCGGTGACGATGTCGATGGTTTTCTCGACGATGGTGGCGCCGCCGGAGGGCGGGATCCACTCGGCCAGATCGCCGCAGTTGCCGTAGCAGTACAGCACCTCGCCGACCTCGGGATCGGGATCTTCGGCATAAAGGCCGAGCTCGCGGTAGTAGAAGCCATCGGTCTCGTCGCCGTTGGTGAAGATGCCGCCGACGGCCACGGTGCCGTCGCCGTTGATCTTCAGCTTCGTGATGTCGACGGTCGCCTTCGGGCTGACCACGCCGGTGAGGGTGCGGGGCGTCTGGCCCTCCTCGAGGTAGCCATCGCCGAGGACGATCTTGGTGTAGTTGATCTTCTGGCCGGCCACGCCCTTCGCCAGAACGATCAGGCCGGCGGTGGTGATGTCGTTGTTGATAAATGCAGCCATGTCTATCTCCTTTCCTTAGTCTGAGATGACCGCCGCGTCGGTGCCGATGCTGACGGTCTCGCGGTTGTTGTCGTGGACGACGGCCGCGTGGTAGATGTGGATCTCGTCGCTGCCCATGACGTGCACCTCTTTGGTGTGATCCCTGACGGCCATGCCGGAATAGAGGAACATTTCGCCGGTCAGGCAGATCAGGATCGCGTCGAGCCACGAGCTGCGGCGCTTGACCGTCCGCAACAGCTTCAGGAACAGGTCGAGGTTGCTGTTGACGAGGCTCGGGTTGTCGCTCAGCACCTTGAAGTGATGCGGCTTCCCGCCGTACTGATACCACTCCCTGACCTCGCCGGCGCCGAAGTAGTCGGCCACGATCTGCTCCACGGCGTATGGGGTGCCGAGTTTCGCGTAGACGCGGTCGCTGCTGCGGATGACGGCCCGCTTGACTGCGATGGGCGCGGTGCTGTCATACCACTGGATGTTCAGCTCCCACGCCATTTCGTCGAGCTCTGCATCGTTGAGCTGGTCGATCTTGTCCCACCTGCTCAGGAGCTTCAGGCGCGCATAGGCGTCGCGACTGATGATGTCGCAGCCGGTGGCGAGGCCCTTGTCGCTGCCGTCCTCCTGCATCCACGCAGGCAGCAGCTTGACCATCTCGGTCTCATTGAGCCGCATTTACACCACCTCACTCTCGACCTTGTGGCTGACAGTCAGGTGGCCGCTGAACTTGGCGACTTGCGTGTCGTCGAGGGCCTTGTAGGTCGGCTTGACGACGTCCACGCGGAAGGCGCCGGTCAGGTTCTCACCCCACGAAGGCGAGAGGATCCGCTTGCGGAGCTGGTCGGGGTTGATGTCGCGGCCGAGGGCTGCGACTTGCCACTCGTTGTAGCGGTCGATCGCGCCGCCGGTGCCTTCGACGTTGGCGATCACCTCGGCCTCGTTCTTCTGTGTGGTGTAGTACACGATCTCGATGTCGTAGGTCTCGACCTCCGGTGGCACGGCACTCACCTTGTCAGTGAGCGGCCGGATGTCCTTGGCGTTGACCACGTCCAGCACCTTCGTTAGCATGGCAGCGTCGGGGATCCCGCCGCCTTCCAGCAGGGGCACGATCTTGACGCAGCCCTCCAGCGTGCGGGTGATGATGATGTCGACGCTCTCGGCGGCCGAGAGGCTTCCCTTGAGCGTGATGGTCAGCAGGCCGTCGGTGTAGTCGACGGTGTAGTCCGTGTCCTTGACCGCCGCCGCGCTCTGCCCGTGGGCCTTCACGACGAGGGTGTCGGTCAGAAGTGTGCCGCCGCCCTTGAAGGCTTTGCCGTCGTAGACCGCGAGGGTCTCGCTGACGGTTTCCTTCTCGCTGACGGCCCTCGCGTCCACGATGGAGCTGTCTGCCGTCATTACCCAGTAGATATAAGCCTGTTCAGGGCCCGCGGTGGATCTCTTGGCGGGCGCCAGACGGATCCGCTCGCGGAGACGGTTGTCGCCTTCGGTGGTGTAGGGCTCGCCGTCATCGCCTCCGGCCGTTTCGGTCAGATTGGTGACGGACTCGATGTAGGGGATCAGGTCGACGATGGTGGTGATCGTGCCGGCTGCGTAGCCGTTGAACTTCGTGCCGTTGCTCACGGCCGAGGTCGGCACCTCCACAGAGTAGGCGCCAGCTTGCAGCACAGCGATCTCGTCGGTTGCAAAATAGTTTTCGCTGTCCGGCGTCACCTTCGTCCACTTCGGAATGATGATGTTTTTCTCCTGCGGCGTGGAGACAGAGAAGCGCATGGTCGTCTTGGCCGGTGTGCCTTCCAGTCGTTTTACGTCCTGCCGCTCGCCGATGGCGTCCAGCACCTCGCCCCTCGCATAGCGGAGGAGGGTCTGCCGGCCGACGTCGTTGAGGCTGTTGTAGAGGGCAACGAATACGGGCACGAGAGCCTCGCCGAAGATCCGGCGCTCGTCGCCCGGGTAGAGCGGCTCGCCGGCGCCCTTTTCGAGCTCGGTGATAATGGTCTTGTATAGGGTGCTCGCGTCTGTCGTGGTGAGTTTGATGTCCTCGCCGTAGGTGTTTGTCGCGTCGCTCACGCTGTTCACCTCCTTCATGTGATGTTGTCGATGCTGGCCCGCAGCTCGAAGTCGCCGGCCTGAGCGGTCAGAGCCTTCAGGTCGGAGTCACTGAGCTGCACGCGGGGCTCGTAGGTTTCCACGAGGAACTCCACGTCGGCGGCCAGATCGGTCGCAGCGGTTTCGCTCGGCTTGTCGATCAGCGTGCGGTCGATCCCTTTGATGCGCTCATAGGGCACCTCCCCGCGGATGGTCTTGAGGAGGTTCTGCACACAGATCTCGGGCGCTCCGTTGCCGGATGCTTTCATGGGATCACCTCGCTTTACTTGAGCTGTGCGTTGTTGGGTTTCTTCGCAGCCTTGTCGCTGCTGGATGCTCCGACGGTGACGGCGCTCAGACGCCGGCCGACGCCGCCAGAGGACGAGACGCCGGCCGCGGACGAGCTCTTGCTCGAGCCGCCTGCGCTGGCCTTCTTGCTGCTGGCCTCCTCGGCGTATTCCGTCAGGTTGATCGTGATCTTGCCCTTCAGGATCCGGCCGAAGTTGTCGAGTGTGGTGTCTGAGAGGCTGACGCCGGTGAGCTGAAGATTGGCCGGGCCGAAGCGCCGGCCGGCCAGATAGAAGGGGGCGTACTGCCCGACCAGCGACGTCCACGACTCGAACTCTCCCCGGGCGTCGCCGCCCACGGCAGACGCCAGATCGAAGTCGAAGCTCATGCTTTGCAGCTTGAGCGCCTTGGTCTTGGTGGCCGGGGATCCGGCCTTGTCGTCGCTGTTTTCCGTGTCGAGCTCGACGCTGGAGGAGACGCCATTCAGGGCGGCGATCCTCTGGCTGGAGACGCCCCACGTCTTGCCGTTCCATGATGCCATGACGGCCATGTCTATCCCTCCTTACTGCGGGCCAGAAGTGCCGCCTCCCATGCTGTCGGTGTGGGTGTGGCCGGTCAGGCTGATGCCCGTGGCGATCACGTCTGCCGACGGGACGCTGATGCCCTTGTCCTGCATCGTGAGCGCGCCCTTCTTGACGGTGATGTCGCCCGGGACGATACCGTCCCACTCTCCGTCCATGCGGGAGAGGATGATGCCGGTGCCGTCCTCGAACATAGCATAGGCGACTTCTGTTCCGGGGGTCAGGTTTCCCATCTCTCCGCGCAGATACCACGGGATCGTCAGCGGCCGTGTGACCATGCTGTCGGCGGTGCTTGGGAGCACTCTGGCCGTGGTTTTGTCGCCGTTCCTGTCGGCCTTTCCCTCCACGCTGGAGATCTTGCCCTTCTGGATCATTTGGTTGTTGCTGTTCATCAATATCCCTCCAGTGGCTTGCGGAGGTATAGCTTGCTCCGCGTCTTGACGTAGTCGTGCCGGATCCGGCTGATGAAGGCCGTGCCGTCCCACGACTTAACGCCCTCGGTCGCCAGCGTGACCACGGAGCCCGCCGCATAGTCTCGCAGCAGCGAGCCCGTCCAGAGGGTGCCGACGGTTGCGTTTTTGTTGGCGTCCCGGAGGAGGCCCTTGGCGAAGCGGTCGGCCTCGCTCTGGTCAGTCATGCGGAAGGGTAGGATCCGGCGCAGCACCTTGTCGCCGCCGTTCGGGGCTGCGAAGGTGCCGGTCAGACCGCCGTTGACGGCTTCGGCCGAGCCGTAGGCGTTGGTGCCCTCGTCGCGGTACTCGAAGTCATTGGCCGGGGTGATGGTGATGGTGTCGACGGGCTGCTGGCTTTCCATATATGCCTCGTCGTAGACGACCAGCTTGCCGTCATACACCAGAAACGCCGCGCCCTCGAGGGTGCAACGGTTTTGAAAAAATGCGAAGTCTGCGAGGTTGTTCTGCTCGACGTAGTCGTAGGTCTGGTCGGTGATCCCGTAGGTCTCGAGCGTCAGGCCGTGGCGGCCGGCGATCTCCTGAGCCAGTTGCAGGAACTTGACCTTTTCCCATGACTTGCTCCGCTTATCCTTCGCAGACTGCGGGACGGAATAGGCCCGCAGGGTGATGACGCCGGACTCGGGGACGACGCTCTCGACGAACATTTTGCCCGTCTTGGCAGCGCCGTCCTCGATGGCGATGGTGTCGCCCTTCTTGGGGTTCCACGAGTCCCACAGCTCGCGGGTGTCGTTGAGCTTGAGCAGCAGCTCGTCGCTCTGCTTTTCGGCGTACATATCGTGATAGCAGCGGTGGACGCTGATGTCCGGGTAGATGTCGACGCCTTCGTATAGGATCTTCACGGCGTCACCTCCTCCACGGCGGCAGGGTCTCCGGCGTCTCCACGGTCTCGACGATTGGGATCCGCACAGCCTCGCCGCCCTCGAAGATCAGCACGTCGCTGAGGTCGGGGTTGGCCTCGATGATGGTGCTCGCCATGCGCTCCTCGTTATAGGCGACGAGCGCGATGCTGTCGAAGGTGTCGCCGCCCTGCGCCACATAATCAATAAAGCCGACTGTCTGCTGTGACATAGGCGCCGCCCTCCCTTCTGCTGAGTGCCTCGAGGATGAAGTCGATGAACTCCGGCTCGAGGTCGCGGAGCTTTCGGATCAGGGCGTCCTCGTCGGTGTCGCCCTCGACCTTGATCTGTGGTGAGAAGGACAGGCCGCTCAGGTCATAGACCACAGCCGTGCCCGATCCGCTGCTGATGGGCTCGTAGTCGGCCTCGCTGGATGCGCCCAGCATCCGGCCAGCCTCGGCCCAGTAGGACAGGTTTTGCGAGCGGTACGCAGGGTTGAAGCTGATGACCGCCTCGGTCGGATAGCGCGGATCCTCGCCCGCGATGGACGGGCCACTCGTGAAGCCGCCGGTCGCATAGCCGGAGACGTTGGCGCTGCCGCCGCCTCCACCTCCAAACAGGCCCGCGATCTTGCTGATGACGCCGGAGCCGAAGCTGACAATCTTCGATACCCAGCCAACGATCGTGCCGAGCACGTTTGCGATGGGCTCCAGAATAGCCAGCAGGGGCGAGAGGAGCGGCATGATCGCATTGAGCAGGCTCACGACCGGGGGCAGCAGGGCCTCGATCAGTTGCATCAGCGGAGGCAGCAGCGGCATGATGACGCTGCTGACGATTTGCAGGGCAACCTCCAGCAGCGGGGTGATGACCGGCAGCAGCGCGGCGATCAGGTTCGCCAGCACAGGCAGCACAGTCGAGATGATCTGCGTCAGCATCGGGAGCACGGTGGCAAGGATGCTGGCGATCGGCGGTAGAATAGCCTGAACGATCTGCATGAGCGGCGGGAGTAGCTGCTGTGCGAGGTCGAGCAGAGGCGGCAGGAACGAGCCCACGAGCTGAGCCAGTAGTGGCAGGATGCCCGCAGCCAGCTCCGTGACCATCGGCATGACCTCCTTCAGGGTGTCGCCCATGCCGACGAGGAAGTCCTGTACAAACGGCATACAAGCGTTGAGCGTGTCGGTGATGACCGGGCTGATTTCCTCGAAGGTGTCGGTCAGGATTGGGGCCAGCGATGTCAGCGTGTTGGCGATCATCGACGCCATAGGCAGTAGGGCCACTTCGGCAGACCTCTTGACCGCCTCGAAGGCGGAGCCGAGGTCGTTGTACTTGACGTCGTTGATCTGCTGGAGCGCGGCGGCGCCGTCATAGGCTGCGGTCTCGATGTCGCCGAGCACGGGCAGGATGCCCGCCTCCAGATCCTCGAACTGCGAGCCAAACAGTGCGACGCCGATCTCGTTGCGCTTGAGAGGATCCTCGAGCTTGTTCAGAGCCTCGACGGTGTCGAAAAATGCAGCCTGCGCGGTCTCGCCGCCGGCTGCAAAGGCCGCGAACATTTTGTCGGAGTTGAGGCCGAGGCCCTTGAAGGCTTCGGCGCTGCTGTCGCTGCCGTCTTTCGCTCTGATGTTGAACTCCTTGACGGCGTCGGCCACTTTGTCGATGCTGAACAGGCCGGCGTCAGCGCCTTCCACGAGGGAGCCCATGAACTGGTCGGCGCTCAGGCCGAGGGCCGCAAACTGCGCCGAGTATTCGTTCAGGGTGTCGAGCAGGTCGCCGTTTTTGTCTGCGCCGTTCTGTGCGCCGGTGGCGATTAGGCCGTAGGCTTCTTCGGCGCTGATGTTGAAGTTTTTCATCAGAGCCGAGGCGGCTCTGGCGCTTTCACTGATGTCGTAGTCGAAGGTGTCACGCAGCACGAAGCCGGCCGCGGTGGCCTGCTCCAGCGCTTCGCCGGCCAGATCGCTCGCTTTCTGCGTAGCGGCCAGCCCTTCGGCCACGTCGTTGAAGTCCTCGCCGAGGTTCTGCGCGTAGATGTTTTTTACACTCTCGCCCAGCGCGTCCAGCTCGTCGCCGGTGGCGCCGGTAGATGCGGAGAGCTGGTTCATGGCTTTGTTGTAGTCGTCGCCCAGCTCTGCCAGATACTTCCCGGCCTCGACGACCGCCTTGCCCGTCGCCACAGCGATGCCGCCCACGGCAGCACCGACGGCAACGGCCTTCCAGTTTACTTTGTCGAGGTGTCCCGCGACGTTGTCCATCGCCTTCCCGAGGGAGGGGTCGATGGTGCCGGCGAAGCTGACGACGGCCTGCATGATCTTGTTTTTGCCTGCCATCAGTGTCACCTCCTTCTGTATTTCCTGAAGTTATTCCGGGGCATTGAGGCGGCCTTGTCGCGTTGCCGCTTGGCCTCCTCGGCTGCCTCGTAGTATTCCATCAGGAAGTCGGTCAGGCGTTCCCGTCGGAGCTCGCCGACTGAGGTGTGGAAGGCTCGAGAGTAGTCTCGGACGAGCTCTCCGAGCCGCTTTCCTCGGATTGTGCCGCCGACCTCGCCGTAGTAAAATTTCGGCCGATCCTCATAAGCTCCATGACGTCGGGGCCGCTGATGCGCTCGAGGTCGCTGACGTCGATGTCGCTGTTGACGGCGACGATCGCCATCATGGCGAGATAGGCGTGCAGGGAGTAGTCGAGCTCGCAGGCGCCGGCGCTGCCGCCGCCCTTGTTGGAGGTCGCGCGGAGCTTGCGGGCCTCAGCATCGGCAAACATTCCCACGGTGATCGCGTCGGTGTCATAGGTCAGAGTCTTGACCTTTTTTCCGTTGATGGTGATGGGGTTCTGAAGTGTCAGCTTTTCCATGTGTGTCTCCTTTCGATAAATAGAGGGCGCCGCCCCGGAGGCGACGCCCTTCTTGTTACAGGACGCTGCGGATGTCCTTGGCGTAGTCGACGCCGCCGACGCGCATGATGGTGTTGAGCTGGTCGATCAGCCAGTATTCGTTGCCAGCGACGAAAAGCTGGTAGCGGCTGACGGCCAGCGCGATCTCGTTCTCGCTGGCGTTGCCGGGATCCACGTTCAGGCCGGGGATGCCCTTGGAGACGCAGCGGAGGAACGCCTTGCAGCCTTCGGTCTTGGTGGAGCCGTCGGAGAGCTTGACGTCCTGCGCCCAGCGGATCTCGATGGTCTTGCTCGTCAGCTTGACGAGGCTGCGCAGGCCGAGGTCAATGCCGATCTTGGTGATGGATGCCTCCATCGCCTCGATCTGGCCGGGCAGCGGCGCCGTGTAGGTTCCCATCGCCTTGAAGTCAGCCGTCACAAGGTTGACGGGAGGCAGGGCGATGGTCACGTCCTTGGCGGCGAGAACGCCGTCCACATAGACGGTATCGGCGAGGATGGGGCCCTTCAGGTCGAGCCACAGGTTTGCCATTACTCGTCACCTCCTTCGTAGTAGACGGAGAAGCCCGCGTCGGTGTAGGCGACGTAGACGCTCGCAGACTTGAGGGGCGGGGTCGGGGTGACGGCGATGTCCCAGCGGAAGTCGCCATTCATCACGTCGGTGGTGCTGTTCTCGCTCTCAAGGAACAGGATCACAGGGGATCCGAGCAGCGCGCCCATGCTGACATAGCCGTCGAGCTTCTCCTGCTCGCGGTTGATGATGCGATCCTTCAGTGCGCGGGTCATGGGCTCGTCGATCTCCGGGCTCCACTCGCGCTGGAAGTCGTTGGTGATGTGCATGAGCATCCGCATGGAGACGTCGAAGATCGCGCGAGGATCCACGTCTGCGCCGTAGGTGTAGGCAGCCGTATGGTCGCCCCACAGTACCCATTCGCCGCCCCATGCCACGGCGGTGCTGATGCCGTTCTGCGTCAGTTCCTTGCCGCTCTGCTGGTCGAAGCCGCGGTTTTTCGCGTTGGCGCCGAAATACTGCTTGATGACGGGGATCGCCTTGTTGCCGCAGGTCTCCATCGGGACGCTGTTGTGGCTGAAGTCGGCCCGCATGAGCTCGACCACGGCCAGCGTGCTCAGGTGGAACACGTTGCCGAGGTTGTCCACAGCCTGCGGCCAGTAGACCTTAGAGCGCTCGCCGGTGAAGGCGTTGGCCTTCTTCCATGCGATCGCCTTGGTGATCGTGTCGACCGCCTGCGCGGTGCTGTCCACGAGGGGCAGGTCGGCCACGACGAAGGCGTCCCAGTGGCCGTTGATCTTCTTGCAGGTCGTCAGCATGGCGTTGTAGACGGCAGGGCTGTGACTCCAGCCGGGGGCCGCGATCAGATTGCAGACCGCGAACTGCTCGGGATAGAGCAGCGCGATCGCGCTCAGGCCGCTGTACTCGCCGGAGGAGGTGACGCCGCCGATGATGTCGCTGTCTGCGATCTCAGAGTCGTCCACCTCACTGAAGCTGGCCGTCAGGCTGCCGGCGAGCTGCGCGTCGTCCTTCAGGCTGGTGATGATGACCGTGCCCTTGGTGAAGTTATAGTCCACAGCGTAGTCGGTGTCCTCGACGTAGTTGCCGCTGTCATTCTTTGCGATGGTCAGGGTGTCGAGGATGATCTTGTCGCTGGCGAACTCGGCGCGGCCGCCGGTGAAGGTGAGGGTCTTGGTGGTGGCCGTCTCCTTGCGGTGCTTGCCCGCGGAGGGGTCGAGCACATTGATGACGTAGATCGGGCCGATGTTCCCGAGGGTGTTGTTGAAATGCGCGTACACGGCCTCGCACAGGGTAAAGGTGCCCCAGTCGGACGAGTAGCCGATCTTCTTCTGAGCGTCGACCAGACTGGTGATCTTGATCGGCGCGTTGATGATGCCGGCCTCGCCGAAGCCGCGCACGAGGTTGACGGGTGCCGTGCCGATATAGACCGGCGTGGTGCCCGCCTGCACGGCGCTCTGTGCCACGGTCTCGCCGATGTGGCCGTAGGCGCCGTAGAGGTATTCGTTTGCCATCTGCTTATCCTCCTTTGCATGAAATTAGAGCAGCCGAGCGGCTGCCCTTAAAGCAGGTGTTGGTAGCTTTTCGGGTTGCGGGTCAGTGTCTCCTCGATGGAGAACTCAGCCCATGCAAACCAGTACGGGTAGAAGTCAGGGACGGCGTCTTGCTCCGTGACGGGGCCGAAGGTGATGCCCTTCTCCTTGATGACGCGGAGGTCGCCGAGGTACTCGGCGTTTTCAATCAGCCGGAGAGCTGTGTCCACAAAATTCCATGCGTCACGCCAGCCCTCTCCGTTCTTCACGAAGTAGGAGGCCGCCGCCTCGTTGTATTGCTGGATGTAGGTGCCGCTGCCGTCGCCCTTCGGCTTGAAGATGTCGGGCCCGTGGTAGCCGGGATCCCACGCTGAGAAGCAGAGCCGGATCTTGATGTCTCGGGCACTCTGGAGCAGGTCGTCGTCGCCCTGAACGATCTGCACGCAGACCGACGGGATCGGCGCGGCGATGTTCGGTGGCGTCCTGTCCTTCGATGGTACGAAAAGCGAGAACGCGGCCGGGTTTACCAGCTTGTATGGGTAGGAGGCGTCCGTTGCGTTGTCGTCGGGGAGCTTCAGCTTGACCAGAGGGCAGACCTCGGCGGTCAGCCAGTCCCGGACGGTTTCGATGCTGTTGACGATGGACATGGGGCACCTCCTACATGGTGACAGTCTGGCCGAGGGCCACGGTGGCGATCCCCATGTCCTCGCTCCAGTCGTTGACGATGTACTCGCGGCCGTCGACGTTGAGCCCTTCGCCCGCCGGGCGCCGAGCGGGCAGATCCTCGACCGCTGCGTAAAGCAGCAGAGAGGACTCCGCGACGCTCAGCTCTTGCCCCCCTTGGCGTTCCTTCAGGGCGTTGTCGTCCAGCACGGCGGCGATGGCTCTGCCTTCGACGGTGTGCTTCTCACCGAACTCGTCGAGATTGAGAAACGTGCGCCGACGGTCAGCCTCGACCATCGCCTTGAAGCTGAAGGCCATCAGACGGGATCGGCGGCGCCGATCTGAGGGGGCTCCTCGTCGTCGGCACCGTCATCAGGCTGCTCGGCCTTGGCGGCCTCGATGGCAGCGAAGACGTCGGCCTTCTTGCGCATAGCAGAGGCGTCCACGCCATAGCGCGCGGCCACTTCCTTCAGCTCGTCGAGCTTCATGTCCTCGTTGTACTCAGGGGCCTCGTCGGCCGCTGTGTTGGTGCTGGCAGGCTCGTCGGCGTCGTCGCCGGGAGCGGGTGCGGGCTGCTCGGCAGTCTCGCCCGGCTCGCCGATGTACTTGGCGACGCCTTCCTTCACCAGACGGGCCTCCAGCTCGTCGTCGAACTTCTGAGGGCCGTCTGCTTCAGTGATGGGGATCACCTTGCGGCCGTTATAGTAGCCGAAGGTGCCCTTGATGATCTGGATCATGCTCTGCTCCTTTCTGCTGCGCTCAGTCCGTCAGGACGTCCGCAACGATGAACGGGTTCTTGTTGTTGGGGATCATCAGCGGGCGGCTGGAGATGGTCAGCGTGCGGCTGTTGCCTTCGGCGCTGCTCACATACTTCGGCACGCGGCGGCCGGCGTAGGTGTGGAACTCGCCGTCGCTCTGCTCGACCTGAGAGACGGCGCCGTAGGCGGTGCGGCCAGCGCCGGGAGCGGCGAGGACGCACTTGCCGGACGGGATGTAGAGCTTGTCGTTGCCCTCGTCGTCGGTGTAGGTCAGGTCGTAGGAGATGACGCTGATGATGCGGCCGAGGACGTTCAGGCGGGCCACGATGGCAGCGCCGTCAGGCAGCAGCTCAGGCTCCACGTTGCCGATCTCGATGCGGCGGTTGTCGAGGAGCTTCTGCACGGCCGCGTCGTTGATGATGGTGTCAGCCACGTCCGGGGAGCAGACCAGATCAGAAGCGCGGAGGCCGCGCTTGGTCAGCATACGGATCATGGCCTCCAGATCCTTCAGGATCTTGCCGCCGGTGGCGTCCCACTTGGCCGTCGGGGTGTAGGTCGCGGGGTTGCTGGCCTCGGAGTAGAAACGGATCTCCATCTCGTCGGCCTTGTCGACGTCGTCGGCGATGTGCTTCATCACGCAGCCGTTGGTCAGCATGGTCTCGGCGGCCATCGCTTCTTCGCGGTTGGTGATGAGCTCGCCCAGCTCGTCAGCGTCGCGCAGGATGAGGGTCTGCTGGCGCTGCTCAGGGGTGAGCTGAGAGTAGAGAGCCTCGCCGAAGCCGCGCTTGCGCAGCTCGTCGAGGGTCAGGACGCGACGGGGAGCCACGAAGGGCGGGGTGTAGCGTTCCATATTGTAGCCGGCGCGCAGGACGGTGACGCCGCCCTTGCGAGGGGCCACGAAGGGCGCCAGCTTCTTGCTGCCGTCACGGAACTCGACGAGCACGTCGTCGGTGGCGAAGATGTCGCTCGCGTCGTTGGTGGGGAAGTAGCGGTCACGCAGGAAGGTCGCAGCAGGGGTGAGCTGCTGCACGGCCATGAGCAGCGTGTGGGTGTCGTAGAAGTTAAAAGGCATTTTGTTGTCCTCCTTCTCTTAGTATTCGATGGCGTCGGAGAGCAGGATGCCGGCCTTGCGCAGCTCCTCCTCGTCGGTCGCCTTCAGGGTGTAGCCGCTTGCGACAGCCAGCTTGTTGCGGGCGAAGTGGCCGGTGCGGTAGGCCAGCACGGTCACGTCCGCGGTGGTGCCGACTTCCACGTCCTCGGCGAGGATGCAGTTGGCGGTCAGGGTTTCGTTGGTGGTCGCGGTGGAGCCGAGGATCACCAGCTTGCCGTCGCCGGCGGTGCCGGCAGACAGGGCCAGCACGGTGCCGCGCTTATAGGTGGCTGCGGCGGTGACCTCCTTGCGGATGGTCACGGTGAACACGTCAGCGACGGGCTCGTTGGCAACAATCAGACCGTCATAGCCGACGCTGCCGAGGTTTTCGTCCAGTCTCTTGCTCATTACTTCTTACCTCCGTTCTGAGACTTGGTGGAGTTGTAGAGGCCGACGATGGCGTCCACCTTTGCCTTGTCGTCGTTTTCGCTGCCTTCCTCGCCGCCGTTAGGGGCAGCGCCGACGCCGGCAGCGCCGGACTCGTCGTTGTCAGCCTTGGCGTCCTTCAGGTGCTTGGCACCGAGGGCCGCCTGCTTCTGCATAGCCTTGAGCGCGAGCTGCTCAGCGGTGCAGGGGGTCTCGCCGTACTTGGCGTCCCTGACGAGCTGCGCGTCGCCCACACTTGCGGCGATGCTGTCGATGGCCTCGATGCGGGCGCGTTCCTGCGTTCTGGCAGTTTCGGCCGCCTGCTGCTCGATCTGAGCCACGACGTCGGGGTGCTGTGCTCTCATTTCTTCGAGGGTCATGGTCTTGTTGTCCTCCTTCTTGGGGCCGTCGTTCTTGGCGGCCGCGTGTTTATTTCCAGCCGCAGGGGCGGCGTGGATGCTGTTGTCGATGGGGATCGTCCCCGGGATGTGTCTGAAGCCCTTGACGTCGTGCCGGATGCCGGCGACGAGGAGCACCTTCTTGTCGGCGCTCAGGGTGACGTCGGGGCCTTCGTCTGTGAGCAGGGTGTCGGCAAAGCCGTTGTCAATGGCCTCCTGCCCGACCATCCACGTCTCGCGGGTCATCATGCTGCGGAGCTGGTCGACCTCGAGGCCGGTCTTGGCGTGGTAGATCTCCGCGATGGCCCGCTCGCTCGCGTCGAAGTCCTTCTGGAGCTTCTTCAGGTCTGCGAGGGTGTAGTAGTCGTAGAGCAGCCCGGCGACGCCGTGGATCATCACCATGCTGCCGGGATAGACCTGCACCTCGTCACCTGCGCAGGCGATGACACTGGCCGCGCTGGCCGCGATGCCTTCCACGACGACGACCTTGTGGCCGGTCAGGCCCTTGATGGCGTTGTGGATGGCGATGCCGGTGTAGAGGTCGCCGCCGCAGCTATTGATCTTGATGGTGATGTTGCTCTTGCCCTTGACGGCCGCGAGATCCTCCATGAAGCTCTCGGGCGCGATGTAGAGGCCGGGCTCGGGCTCGCCCGTCCACCAGTCCACAGGCTGACGGCTCACGACGTCGCCGTAGAGGGTGATCTCGCCCTCGTCGTCGCCGATGCTGGCGACGTTCCAGAACTTGATCGGCGTGCCCGCAGTCTGAGGCCCGGCGCAGAGCCGGGGAGTGTTATGCGTTCTCATGCTTGTCTCCTTCCTTGATGCTTTTGATGGCCTCGGCGACGATTGCCTCCCGCAGAGCTGCGGAGATCGTGCCGCTGGCCGCTGTGCTCTGGTCAACCTGCCCCTGCGCTGCGCGCAGCTTCTCGTTTTCCCGAGTGAGCTGGTCGACGTTGGCGTCCCACTGACCGCCGTTGAGTCGGATGGTCGCCTGCTCTCTGGTCGTGATGCCTTCGCCGATGGCGAGGATCTCGGCCGTGATCTCCTTCGTCGGGTCGAGCTGTCCCTGAGAGGGGCCGATCCACTCGGCGCCGAGGTATGCGGCGCGGATCGCCGGATCTGCGAAGAAGCCCGGGGCGCTGATGCGGCCGCGGGCGACGGCTTCAGAGAGCCAGATCTCATATACCGGCGTGCAGAAGTCATCGACAAACCACTTGCGCCTCATGCGGAACGCCTTCCACGCCTCCATCAGGGCGGCGCGGCTGGCGCTGTACGAGCTGTTGAAGCTCTTGAGCAGAAGGTCGGCCGGGATCTCGAGCGCGGCGCCCACCTGTTCACAGATGGCGCGCAGGAAGGTGTTGAAGCCACTGGCCGGCCGCTTGGGGTCTGCAAAGGTCACGTCCTCGCCGGGCTCCATGATGTTGATCTGGCCGGGGCCCATCTCGTACTCGTTAGGATCTCGGCTCACCTCCGGCAGGCTGCTCCCGACCTCGTTGAACGGGTTGTCGCCGGCGCCTGCCTCGGTCTTGATGAAGGCCGTGAAAAACGACTCGACGACCGCCGCAGTCAGCTCGCTCTCGGTGTAGCGGCGAAGCTGGAGCAGGGGCTCGATGACCTGCGCGAGATAGCTGACGCCGCGGTATTGATCCGGGCGCTCGCTCTCCATGACGTGCAGGATGTTCGGCAGGCCAGTCCGCTCGCCGTATGCCTGAACACGGGCCCACGTTGTCGTCGTGCTGCCGAGCTCGAAGGGGTAGGTGCTGCGGATGTGGTACGCCTCGATCTGGCCGTCGCCGTTCACCTCGACGCCGTCGTAGATGGTGTTGCCGTTGGCCGCCTTGCCGGTGGTCAGCAGCATCGGGGTGATGATGCCGGAGGTCGTTGGCGTGGCGACTCGGTCGGCCTCGATCAGGTGCAGGCGTAGCGAGTAGGGCGTGAGCAGCGTCGGCTCGTACTGCTTCACGACGGCGAACACGTCGCCGCTGACCAGCCACGAGGAGAGTGCGAGCTGCTGCATGGCTGCGAAGTTGTTGACGCCGGTGGCGTCGCACGCCCTTTTGTTCTCAGACCAGAGAGCGAACTCACGCTCGGCCTGAGCCTGCCATGCGTCGGCGTCCTCCTGCGTCATGCCGAGCGCCTCGCGGTCGATCCGACTCTTGAGCTGGAGGCCGATGCCGACGACGTTGGTGCGGTTGGTGCGGATGGCAGAGGTGGCGATCGGGGCCGCCATGTAAAGCATCCGGGCACGCTGCCGCAGGGTGTAGTTGTTGGCGTCGATGTCCTCCTTCGGGCTGCCGCTCATAGCTCTGAAGCCCTTGGTCGCCTTCTTGTGCCAGCTCGCGCCGGCGTCGCCGTAGCCCTTATTCACAGGGCGCGGCTGCTGCCGCCTGTTCTGTGGGCGGCTTCTGCTTTTTCTTTTGCTGATGGTGCTCACCTCCTTCATGGTGAAGATGGCCGAGTCGGGAGAAAAGGAGCGAAAACTCCCGGCGTCGGCCTATGAAAAAAGCCCCTTTCGGGGCTTCTTTCACCAGTCTCGGGGCACTACTCCCACAGCTTTTCGCGGCTTCTCGCCGTTCAGTGCGGCCTCGAGGGCTTCGATGTCTGCCTCGAGCTGTTTGATGGCGGCCCGGATGGATCCGAGGTCGGTGTTGTAGCGGGCCAGATTGCGCGAGCCGATGCCGTAGCTCTGGACGCCTCCGTCCAGCATCTCGGCCTCTCGCTTCAGGTAGAGCTCCAGCCGGTTCCTCTTGATGGAGAGCTGGTACTCGATTTGTTCGCGGGTCTTTCTCATTGTGGTGTGTCCTCCTTACCAGTCGTCGAAGGCGTCGGCCCGGTTGTGCCGTTGCCGCTGCCGTCGCTGTTGCGGGGCCTTCGGTTTTTCCTCCAGTCCTTGCAGGCGGCGCTCGATGGCGTCCATGTCAGGGTTGATGATCTTGAGGCCGGCGTTGGCGTAGTCGCGGCAGTCGAGGGCCTCGTTGCGGTTGTGCCCGGGCAGCTTCTCCCACGCCCAGCGGTCGCCGCGGCGCGTGTGCGTGAGCACCAGCTTCTCGGAGAGGAGCCCGTTGAAGAAATTGAGGTCATAACCGGCGTCGGGGTGCCGGTTGAAATGGCAGTATTTTGGCCCGGGCTCCTGCACCTTCAGATTAGCCATGATCGTCGCCTTGCCGGCGTCGACGCCGATGGTGTAGAGCCAGCAGGTGATCCGCTTGTTGTCGCGGATCGGCACCTTGCTCGGGGGCGAGACGAAGGGGATGCCGTCGCCGCCCTTGCCCTTGATGGCAAAGACGCGCTTGCCGACGCGGGCCCGGCACGCCTCATAGACCTCTTGGGTGAAGTGGCCGCCGGAGTCGACGCAGGTGATGGAGATCTTCAGGCCGCGGCCGTTTTTGAACTTGTAGACGTGGTCGACCACGTCGTCGAGTCGCTGCCAGACCTCCGGGGTGTCTGGCCGGCCCATGATGTAGCCCTTGACGACGCCCCACGTCTCGCCGTACTTCCCGTGGCCGACTACCTCGTATTCGAGGCGGTTGTCCTGAGTGTCGACGCCGCAGGTCAGCACGAGCACGCCGTCAGGCAGCTCCACAGGGGTGCCGTCCGGGCGGGTGCCGTAGTCCTCACGGCGGGCGAGCATGGTGTCCTCGTCCTCGAGGTCGCCGCGATCTTCCCACAGTTGGCCGAGCAGGGTGTTGTAGACGACCTTGAGGCGCTGCGGGTCATCCTTGGCGTCGAGGAACTTGAGGACGATTTTCTCCCACGGAGTCCACGGGCTCGAGAAGGCATTGAGCCAAAAAGAACGGACGCCCTTCTTGTAGGCGTCCGGGTTGTCGGCGATCCACTTGGCCGGCTGCTTTCGCATGACGTCCTCGGGGATCAGGCAGCCGCAGGCCGGGCAGCTCCACGAGACGCCGCTCTTGAGGCTCCACGACTTTTTCCCGCGGATCCTCTTGGCCTCCGGGTCGAAGTGGATATTGTCGAACACGATCTCGCTGTACTCCCCACACTCGGGGCAGCGGTGGCACCAGCGTTCCTGCGTGCCTTGGTAAAAACTCGTTTCGATGTTGCTGTTGCCCTTGATGGTCGGGGTGGAGACCTCGACCGCCTTGGCGTTGTAGAATGTGGCCTGACGTGCTTCGGCCAGCGCCCACGGGTCGCCCTCGGTGCCGGCGCTGGTCGCCCAGCGGTCGCGCTCGTCGCCGATGATATAGCGGGCAGGCGTGGAGGCCAGAGCCGAGGCACTGTTGGAGCCGGTCATGGTGAGCATCCCGCCCGGGAACGACTTCTGGAGGATCGTGTTGCCGCTGTCCTTGGCCTTGACGTCGTGCACCTTCGCCTTCAGGGGTTTGCTGTCGCGGATCATAGGGGCCACGCGGAGGCGGCTGAACTTCCGGGCGTCGTCGATGGTCGGGTGGACGTAGAGGATGCTGCCGGGGTCTTGGTCGATGATGTAGCCGATGATGTTGAGCTCGAGCTCAGACTTGCCGACCTGAGAGGCGGCCACCATGACTATTTTGTGCACCTTCGGATCCGTAAAGGCCCGCATGGGCTCCTCGAGGTACGGGGTGCGCTTGGTACGCCACGGGCCGGCCTCGGCTGAGCTTTCCGGGGAGAGGCGGCGGTGCTTGTCGGCCCACTCGTCCACGGTCAGGCTCTCAGGCGGGGCGAAGCGTTTGACCGCTCCGGCGATGGCGGTATTGAGCTTCGCGGCGGCTTTTTTAGTCGTCCGCGTCATCGGCGAGCTGCTCGCTCCAGCCTTCCCGATCCCTTACTCGCCGGGCGTACACCTCGGGATCGTATTTATAACCGGCCAGCTCCGTCAGGATCTTGTAGACCTCTGTGCGGATGATCTCAGACGCCTCGGCGGGTGTTGCTGCGCCGGTGACGTCGACGGCCAGACGGCCCGGCAGGGCCACGAGCATCGACCTGATATTGTAGACGAGGTCGGTCATCGCAGCCTCGACGTCCTCGCTGCGGTGCATGGTGCCCTCGAGCTCACTGAGCTGGAGGGCGGCGATGTCTGCCTTGCTGCGCTTGAGGTCAGCCTCAGCCTCCAGACGTCGGCCCTCGATCTCGCTGTCCTTCTTCGACGGCTCCCGGCCGTTGGCCTTGGCCGTCAGGTATCGGATGTACCTCTGGATCGTCGGCAGCAGGTCATAGCGGTTGGCGTTGCCTTCCTTGACTGCGGCGATGACGCCATCCTTGGTGAGCTGCTGCACTCGGCGGGGCGTCATGTCGAACAGGGCCGCGATGGTCTTGCTGTCGACGAGCTTGTTGTTGGTTGGGTTCGGCATGGCGTTCCCTCCTTTCTGCCGCTCGGGCGAAACGAAACGGCCCGAAAAAAATTTTTCCCGGCTGCGCGTTTTTTGGGCTCGCCAGCACCGCAGGCCAGAGTGGCCCGTCACAGTACCTTGCGGCGCTGTGCGTGGCCGTGGAGGCGTCTGCGCGGCGCTGTGGCGCGCTCTGTGCGCGTCTGGCGGTGTGGGCCGGGCTCGGTGTCGGGTGCTGCTGTGGACGCGCTGTGCGGCGTTCTGGTGGGCTCTGGCTTAGAGGCCGAGGGCTCGCTTCATGTGGTGCTCGAGGCGCTTGCTGGTCTCGGCGTTGAGCCGGAGCATGATGGCCTCGTTGGTGCGGTCGCTGGTTATCATCTGTGGCACCGAGATGGTGGTCAGCTTCTTGATGTCGGTGCGGGTCTTGCTCATTCGCTGGAATGGGATCCAGCTCGTGCCGTCGCTCTTGGTGTTGCCTGTCCCCATGAGAATATTGTGCGATCGCTGCGAGAACGGGCCGCCCGTGGTACGGGTGTTCAGATAGCGGCCGATTACCTTCTTCTGTCCCTTGAGCACCGACGCCTTCAGCGTGTAGCTCTTACCGCGGGGCGGGGCCTTCGGCGTCATGCCGAAGTGCACAGGGGTCAGGAGCCTGCCCTTGTAGGTGATGGCGAGCTCCTCGATGGTCTCGCCGGTGATCTGGATGCTGCCGGCCATCTTCTTCGGCTTTCCGCTGCCCGAGGGCGTGATCTCCGACTTCTTGATGTTGTAGACGGCCGTGACCTCCTGAGCGATCCAGCCCGGGGCTCTGGCCTTGACGTCCTTGATGGTGTTGCTGATGGCCTTCTTGCCGCCGTTCTCGATTGCCTCGAGGTCAGCGACGAGCTGTTGCAGGTTGCTGAGCTGCGCCGAGATGCTGTTCTTCGGCATGGCCGTCGCCTCCTTCCTATACGCAAAAAGAGACCGGCGGGCGTTGGTTCGCCCGTCGGCCTCTTGCCGTCGGTTGTTATTCGGTTTTCCTCTGGTCAGCCGCTCGGAATTGTCACGGCGTTGCCCGTGTGTCCGGCGGTCTTTTGCAGGATATAGAATAGCACGGGTCGCTACTGCTTTTCAATTCCTTTTACTTCCCTTTTGTTCCTTTTACTGCGTTTTACTGCCGCGGCTCAGGCAGGGGCTCCAGCTCGTCCAGCACGGCGGCGAGGTTGAGCAGGGCGCGGCCGTGGATCTTGTATGTCCTGTTCTGGTAGGCGTCCACTCTGTCGACGTAGTCCCGCCGATCACCGAACAGGACGCCGCAGGTGCTCTCCCAGTCAGCCCGGTCGAAGTAGCGCAGCCGGATGACGGCGCGCTCGTCGGGGTCGGAGAGCTGGAGGATCAGGCCCTCGATGGCGTTGCGCTCCTGCTTCTCCTCAGCCTTGAGCCGGTCGATCTGTTCCTCGAGCTCCATTTTCCGCTCCACCATCATGCCGGTGCGGTCGGATGGTGTGCCGGATCCGCGTGGCATACCTGTCAGATCAGGGCCGGGCGGTGAGGCCATCGTCATCTCCATGCGGTCGAGGCGTTCGAGTTGGTTGTCGATGTCCCTCAGCATGGCGGTGTAGGCCGCGAGCCTGTCCTTGATCCGTTGTGTGATCGGCTTCTCGCTCATTATGTCAGGGCGTCACTCCTGCTCACCTCCTTCCTCGTCAGGCTCGAAGATCGCGGCGATCTCCTCGCGCGGTAGCTCTCGGCCTTGACGGACGCAGCGCACGGTTGTCTTTCCTGTTATTCTGATGTACCTCTTGACGATCACGTCCGTGAAGGCGGGCGTCAGCTCCATGATGTAGGAGGGCTGCCCGTATGCCTCGCAGGCGGCCAGCGTCGTGCCGGAGCCGCCGAAGGGATCATAGACGCCCGTGGCGAAGTCCGTGTTGTCGACCAGCTTCTCCAGCAGCTCGACGGGCTTCTGTGTTGGGTGCAGCTCATTCCCGGAGCGGGAGATGCTCAGGACGTTGCCGTAGCCCTTGTGGCCGTCGAAGTGGGTGGCAGCCTTGGCGCCGAACAGAATGAGCTCATGCTGCGAGCGCCAGCCGACGCCCATGCCCGGCGTGCCCTTGTCCCATACGATCTCAGACTTGACGCCGAAGCCGGCCGCCTCGACGAGGTCGAACAGATATACCCACATACGCCAGTCGGTGAAGATGTAGGCGTAGAGGCAGGGGATGTCGGTGAGTGCGCCGCGGATCAGGTTTTGGTAGCCGCGTGTGCTGAGGATGTCGTTGGCGATCTTCGGGGCCTTGCCGTTCTTTCTCTCGGTGCCGATGCTGCCGGTCGACTTCTGCGACTCCTTGCTGCCACCCGAGCAGTATGGCGGGTCGGTCAGCAGGATCTCGGGCTTGTTGCCGTCGAGCAGCAGGGCGCGATCCTCCGGCCGGGTGCAGTCTCCGCAGAGGACGCGGTGCCGGCCGAGGATCCAGAGGTCGCCGTACTGTGTGACCGGCGCGGCCGGGGCCGGGATCTCGGCGTTTGGGTCGCTGCTCGGCTCCTTGGTGTGCAGCGCCTCAGAGAGCGCCGTCACGATGTTGCCGTAGTCGTCCTCGGTGTAGCCGCTGAGCATGAACGGGATCTCGCCGGTGTCGATGTCGGCGAAAACCTCGGCGAGCATCTTGTTGTCAGTGGTGGCGAGCTCCGCGATGCGGTTGTCTGCCGTCAGATCGGCCAGCTCCTCGGCCTCGCTTGCGTAGTCCTGATAGTCGACCGGGGCGTCGGTCAGGTCGTCGAGCTGCGCGGCCATGAGACGGCCGTGGCCCTTTGTGACGAGCCCGCTGCGCTTGCTGACAGTGATCGGGGCGCGCCAGCCCGTCGCTCTGATAATAGAGGCGAGGAGCTTGATCTGCTCCGGCGGGTGCTGGTTGGGGTTCTTTGGGTTGGGCCGCAGATCCTTCAGCGGGACGATGGCGTCGTGTGCACAGAACACAGGGACGCTGCCGGCGTATGCCTTCGGCGTGGCCGTGGTGCTGTACTCCTCGATCTCGGGGCCGGTCTGCGGCTGCTGTTTATTCATGGCCGTCACCTCCTGTGGAGAATTGTTTCTCGATCCACTTGTGGAGGCTGGAGCCCTGCCAGTTGTTTCGGCCGTCAAGACGGTTTTTCAGCCGTTCCAGTTTCGCCTCCTCGACCTCCTCGGTGGATCGGTGGAAGATGATGCGGAGCTGGTCGAGCATGATCTGGACGTCTGCCATCTCCTCGATCACGTTGCCGATCGCTGCGGTCACTTCGCAGCCAGCCTGTGCCCGTTTGATTTTGCAGAGGGCTTTGGTCAGCTCGGCCATCTCCTCGACGGCCATGTCCATTTGTGCCGGCGCGCCGTAGGTCGTGATCGCACGATCCAGCAGGGCCCGGCGTTCCTCCGTGGTCATCACGGGCGGCCTCCCTTCGTCAGCTCTCTGACCAGTATGACCACGAGCACGATCACGATGATGGCGAGGGTGATGGCGGTCGGGATCCAGATCGGGGCCAGTACCCACAGCCAGCTCCAGTTGATGACGCCGGTGAGCTTCAGGACGATGAAGGCGACGGCGAGAAGGCCGCAGAAGCCGATCCCGCCGGCCGTCGTGTTGTTTCTTTCGTTGTTCATGTATTACCTCCAGTATTATTTTCCGAGCCCCTTCAGCGCGCAGGCTGTGCAGGCGGTTCGGACGTCGGGCTCCAGTGCGAGGATCCGGCGGGCCGTGTCTGTCTGCCAGCACTCAGCGCCACAGACGGGGCAGGTGGTGAGCTGCCAGTCGTCCGTCGGAGGCTCCGGGACGTTATCGCGCAACGGCATGGTGAGGATCCCGCCGTCTCCGGGCTGGTGGGGCGAGAGGATGGGCTCAGGCTCGTCGGGGATCATGGTGTCGAGGAGCTCGTTGTACTTCTTGAATATGGCCTCCGACGCTGCGCTCCAGCTCTCGCCGTGCTCCGTGTCCTCCGGGGTGGCGACGTGGGCCAGCTCGTGCGCCACCAGCTCAGGGGCGGCGCTGATGGGCGCCTCGGCCGAGATGCAGACGATCGGCGTGCTGCCGTCGTCTGGAAAGATGGTCAGGCCGTAGGCGGTGCCGTTGGTCTCGTCCCGCAGGTCGGGGACGTACTGCGCGACGTACTCGACGCCGGGGTAGAGCTCAGAGAAGGCCCGGGCCACGATGGCCGTCGGGTCGTTGATGAAGGGCGAGGCCATCGGGCCGATCTTCTCGTACTGCTTCAGGGCCGTGTAGGTCTCGCGCAGCATGGCCCGCACTTCGTCCTTCTTGATGCCGTTGATGGTGGGCCCGTTCAGGATCAGGTCGAGCATCCTGTCGCTCCAGTCCTGCATCAGGTGGGTCTCCGGCATACCGCAGCCGAAGGGCACGACGTCGACCTTCTCACGGGTGAGGGTTTCGTATTCTTTCACGGTGCTGCTCCTTTCAGAAAAGCCGAGCGGGCCGGAGCCCGCCCGGCGCTCCATTTACTGCATGACGACGACCTTGCCGGCGTCGATCAGATCTCCCATATTCTTCAGGAAGTAGTCGGCGATGTTCTTCTTCGCCTCGAGTTTCCAGATGCCGCCGTCAGCCTCGAAGAAGCCGATCCCCTCGTCGGGATCCACGCGCAGCAGGAACTCGCTCTCGGGCTGCTCCACCTCGAGGAAGGTGCGGAACGGCCGCAGCATGACGCGGGGCTTGATCTCGACGACCGCGTTGAGGGCGACGCCCTGACGGGCCTCGACGGTCTGCGTGACGCCGTTGTCGTTGGTGCTGACGCTGTTCTCGTTGGTCATGCGACTCAGCAGGTCGAGCAGGTAGGCCGTGCCCTCGTTAGGGATGCAGAGGCTCCGCAGCTCGATCAGAGCCACCTCACGTCCTCTGAAGCCGATGCGCAGGCCCGGGGCGTCAGCCTTGGCGCGGTAGAGTGTGTTGCGGGAGAAGTCGCTCAGGTAGGTGGTCATCACCTCGACGGTGTCGTTGCTCTTGACCTGCACCATGATGGTCGTGCCGACCTTCTCGAGCTCGGTGCGGATCAGCTTGCAGATGCTATCGAGGCCGCTGACGCTGATGCAGTCAGGGCGGTCGACGTGGGGCGGGATGCGGGTGAGTGATGCGTCGGCGTAGGTCTGGCCGTCAATCTCGAAGATCTTGGTCTCCTTCAGGCTGACGATTTTGTCAATCATTTTTGCGAGCATTGTGTTGTCCTCCTTGTTCTGTGTTGTGGGTGTTTATCCGTGCTGGACGAGCTTCAGGAGCTTCGGGGCCTCCTGCTGCGTGCCGTCCATGTTCATTTGGCCGGGCACCTGCGGCACCATCTCAGCGACGACGAGCTCGCCGTTGCCGTCAGAGGTGACATAGAGGGCCGTGGCGACGGGGTTGGTGGCTGCGAGCGTAGACTTGGCCGTCACGGAGACGCCGATGGTGCGGCGCTCGTCGTCCGGGGTCAGCTCGATGGTGAGGGTGATCTTGCGCTTGGCCGTGGCCTTCGTGTTGGGGTCGAGGATGTTCTGGATCACCTTGTCCATCTCATAGTCGACGCGCTCCTCGAAGGCGCCGCGGGCCATCGACATGATGCTGTCGCGCTGGTTCTGTTCGTTCATGGGGTTTCTCCTTTCTTTCCGCTGCCGGCCGTGCCATACTTCTCGAGCGTGTCCTTCATCGCTCCGGCGATGCACTCGGCCATGATGGTCGCGGTCTTGGTTTCGCTGTTCTTGGCAGCCTGTTCAATGGCTGCGCGGATCTCGTCGGGCTCATAGCCCGTGTTCTCATAGGCGGCGAGCTTCTGGACGAGCACCTCCTTGGTGGCTGCGCTCCAGTAGCCCGTCTTAATGCCGTTGACTCTCTCGTGGGTCAGACGTTCCATGCTGGCCCTCCTCTCAGGTGGCCGATCCGAGCGTCATCTGCTCGGCCTCGGTCGGGTTGTCTGCGTAGGCTGCGGCCGTCTGGCCCGTGGGGCCTGAAGGCTCCGCTCTGGCCCACACGGCCTCGGTGGCGTCCGAGCGGGTAGCCTTACGGCGGCCGACCGTCGTGAGGATCCCGATCTCCTTCAGCTCTGTGAGCCGCGGGGCGACGTAGTTGCGGTTGAAGTACGGGATCCGGCCGGCTGCGACGAGCTCCTCAGTGATCTCGCTGGCCGTGAGCTCACGGTTGCCGAGGGTCTCGAGGATCAGGCGGCAGCGGGCGGCCCGCTTGGGGAGTACGGCGTCATAGCTGCGGCGCCGGGTCTCTTTGGTTGTCTGGTTCATGTGTTTCCTCCTTTCCGGCCAGCTCGACGCTGTCGACTGGCGCGTCCTTGACTTCAGGCGTCGGCGCTTCGTTGCCCCACACGTCCCATCCCGGGGCGGCTTCTCGGGCAAAAAGCTCGATGCGGGGTAGGTCTCCCATCAGCTCGACGATCTTGTCGCGCACTTCGGCAGGCTTTTGACTATGCCTGCGCAGCGGTGAGAACACGAGCTGACCGACGCCGGCGCTGATGCGCTTCGGCTTGCCTTTGATGGCGATCAGGCAGGGCTCGGTATTGCCTCGAGTCCAGCGGCCGAGGCCGAAAAAGTAGCCGTTTCCGCTGCGGTTCTGCTTGATCCACTGGAAGGCGATCGACTTGTATTTGAAGCCCCACGCCTCGATCAGGTCGAGGGCCTCCTGCATCTTCGGGTATGTGGCCCACATAAAGAGCACACAGTCGTCAGCAGCTATACCCCCCCCGCAGGGTTGACGGGGAGCTGCTTCAGCTCGTTGATGCTCATGGTCGCGTACTGCGCGGCAGCCGCGCCCGAGCATCCGCTGTCGCTGTAACTCCACGGCGGGTCGGCGTAGATGATGCTGTATTTCTTATCCGGGAACGGGATCACGTTGTTGCCTCCTTTCCGAGCACTTCCGACTCGATGCCGTGCAGGAACTTGATGAAGCCGGCCGTCGCCGGTACTTCGTAGCGGGAGAGCTCTGCGTGCGTCATGTACTTGCGGCCGTAGATCTCGGCCATGTCGCGCCAGACGGGCCACGGCACGCGGTAGAAGTCCGTCAGGCTCATGGAGACGAGCACGAAGGCGATGGCGCCGAGTTTGTGATGGGCCTCGAGGTCGTCCTGCTGCTCTTGAGTGAGCCGGCGCTGCTCGATGCGCTCGTCGTCGGTGTGCTTGGCCTCGAAGTAGATGCTCCGGCCGCCCTTCAGGGTGCCGCCATAGTCCGGCTGGGCCTGCTTGGTATAGCAGGCGAGGAACTGGCCCTTGCGGTTCTTGGCGCCGAGGGGCTTCATGGGCTCCGGCGTCTTTTCGATCTTTGCGAGGCCGCGGCTGAGGTAGTAGTCGCACGAGGCCGAGATGATATTCTCGAAGTAGCCGCCGGCGACTCTGGCCTGCTTGCCGCGGATCTGCGCCATCATGTGTTTTTCGGCTGCGTAGGGCGTCGGGTCGTTGTAGCCCTCCGCGTTCTTTCTCGGGTCGTACTTCGTCACGGCGTTCAGCCTCCGATCTCGATGTGGACGCCCGGATCGGAGATCAGGCGGTCGGCGAGCGTGAGGATGGTGGCACCGTCGAGGTGGACGTGGATGGAGCCGCCGCGGGCAGGCAGGTGGATCGTCACGCTGCCGATGTTGGGATCGTCCTCCTCGCCGCTTTCGGGCTCCTCGTCAGGCTTCAGCTCGCTGATGGCCTCGAAGCCGTTGCGGACGGGGATGCCGTGCGCCTTGGCGAGCTCGATCTCTGCGGCCATACCGGCCGAAGGGTGGTCAATACCGAAGGCCCACAGCTCGGAGCAGCCGAGCACCAGCTCGCTGCCGATCTTCAGGGCCAGCTCACGCTCCTCGGGGACGTTGTCGTCCATGAACTGCGTGAGATAGATGTGCGGGGTGACGGGGATGACGCCCTTCTCCACAGCCGCGCGGCTGTACTCCTTGGCGCGCTGGATGTTGTTCTCGTAGTCCCCGCGGCACGGGGAGCAGATGTAAACCTTTTTCATGTTGTTCCTCCTATCGTGAGCGCCAGCTATGGCCGGTGAGGGTGATGCCCCTGCACATTTCCATGAGCCGGTCGATGGTGGCCCGGGCCGTCATGCTGTCGTGGCTTTCCCGCGGCGTCATGCGGTCGATCAGGGCCTCGGTGTCGTAGTTGGTGGTCACTATGGTCGGCAGGTATGCCTCATAGCGGCCGTTGA
>ENA-ORSG01000727-ORSG01000727.1-human-gut-metagenome-genome-assembly--contig:-NODE-727-length-27324-cov-134.958158_pt1 | contig 27324 bp, 23 predicted proteins | sample MGYA00242189_ERZ509156 | MGnify/ENA primary metagenome ERZ509156 (study PRJEB26280, sample SAMEA2338666) | human gut metagenome | biome: human gut; feature: human-associated habitat; material: faeces...
TTGTCGTTTTACAAGTAAATTCCCACGAAACCCTATAGGTTGCGGATTTGAGGTTTTTGAGGTATAGAATGGGAGAAAAAGTCAAGTTGAACAATCGATGGATTCATAGTTGTACGTCTAAAGGTTTATAGTTGTACAACTGAAGGGTGTGTAGTTGTACAACTAAAAGGTGTACAGTCGTACAACTAAAGGGGGTATTGTTGTACGATTAAAAGGTGTTGTCACTAGGCTCGGCAGACCTGCTGACTAGGCTCAGCAGAGCTGCTGAGCCTAGTGGCAACTTTCCAGAAGCAGTCTCCTTGAACTCCATATTCTATCTCTTTGAACCTGATCAGACGTATTCTTTCACTTGCGGAGTCGTATTCTTCAGCTTGCGGAGCCGTATCCTTCGGTTAACGGAGCCGTATCCTTCGGTTAACGGAGCCGTATCCTTCAGCTTGCATAGCCGTATCCTTCAAAATACTCAGTCGTCTCGTTTCGTTCACTCAGCCGTTTGCTTTAGCTCTTACAGGGCGCCTTGCTGGCTGCTATTATATCCTGAGTATTGCTCGGGACCAGGAACATTGGGTCCTTTTGTCTATTCTTGAACTGCATGCGAAGGTTCTGTATAATATAAACAAAAGAAGTCCGTGGACTTGCGCATTGTCCGCGGACTTCTTGGAATATAATCTCAATGATTGGAATCTCTTACTTTCTAAAGTATTTACCCACCACCGGCAGACTCTTCAATGGGAAATCCTTCTTCACGAGATAAGCGGCGAAGATGAGGATGAGCACCGTGTTGATGGCGCAGGCGATGGCGGTAGAGAAGTGTCTGTTAGCCTCGGTCATTCCTGCGAAGAGGATGAGGGCGAGAACCACATAAATCATAATCTCCTTCACCGGATAGTTGATAGGATACTTCTTCTGACCCACAAAGTAGGAGAGAAGCATGGCTGTTCCATATCCAGCAAAACCAGCCCAGGCACAGGCAATGTAACCATAGACAGGTACGAAGATAACGTTGATGGCAATCAATACCGCACAACCGATGCCTGAGAAGTAAGCACCCCAGATAGTCTTGTCGATGAGCTTGTACCAGAAACTGAGGTTGAAATATACTCCCATCATGATTTCGGCAGCCATTACGATAGGCACAACCTTCAAACCATCCCAGTAGTCGCGACCGATGATATGGCGCAATACATCCAGATAACCTACTACCACCAGGAAAGCCAGGAGGGTGAAGATGACGAAATACTTCATCGCCGAAGCGTAAGTCTGTCGGTTGTCCTTATCCTTCGCCTTGCCGAATACGAATGGCTCGTAAGCATAGCGGAAAGCCTGTGTAATCATCGCCATGATCATCGCAATCTTGCTGGCTGCTCCGTAGATTCCGAGTTGCGCATGAGCATCGCCCTTCTCATAGATGTAAGGGAAGAGAATCTTGTCGGCTGTCTGGTTCAGAATACCGGCAATACCGAGCACGAGGATAGGCCAGCTGTAGCCCAGCATCTTCCTGACGAGCACCTTACATTCGCTCCAGGAACATTTCTCGCCCATGAATCCTTCCTTCAGTTCCTTGTAGAAACAGAAGGTGATGGAGGCGGTACAAACCAGGTTGATGTAGAAAGCATAGCCCACATCGTGACCATCTATGATGACGTAGTAAACCAGGTTGAGCGCAATGTTCAGACCGATGAAGAGCAACTTGAAGGCGGCAAACTTCAATGGGCGCTTCCTGTATCTGAGGTAAGCGAACGGAATGCACTGGAAGGCATCAATAGCCACGGTTACGAACATGGTCCATACATAAGCCGGATGGTCGGCGTAGCCCATCGCATCGCTCAAAGGCGTGATGAAGAGGAATACCAAGGCGATGAAGAGCAGGGAAGTGAAGCCCACCATGCTCAATACCGTATGATAAACCTTTTCTGAGTTTTCTCCCTCCTTGTTGACGAAACGGAAGAAGGTGGTCTCCATTCCGTAGGTCAGGATAACGAGGAGTAACGCCGTATAGGCGTACATGTTGGTGATGACACCATAACCACCACTTGCAGCGCTGATCTTAGCCGTATAGAGTGGTACAAGCAGGTAGTTGAGGAATCTGCCGATGATACTGCTCAAGCCATAGATGGCGGTATCCTTTGCGAGTGATTTTAAACTTGCCATTATCTTAATGTTGAATGTTAAGTGTTAAATGTTAAATTGGGCTTGCGCCGTCATTCAAAGATTATCTGTGTAAATCTGTGAAATCTGTGGGAGACTCTTATCCGAAGAATAAATAAGCTATAGCGATTGCTGCGATGACTCCTGCCAAATCGGCGAGCAAGCCGCAAGCCACGGCGTGGCGGGTATTCCTAATGCTTACGCTTCCGAAATATACTGCCAATATATAGAAGGTGGTATCGGTGGAACCCTGGAAAATGCAGCTCAATCTGCCCACAAACGAATCAGGACCATAGTTCTTCATCGCCTCCAGCATCATGCCTCGTGCACCACTTCCCGACAGCGGTTTCATGATGGCGGTAGGTAGGGCGCCTACGAAATCGGCATTCAAGCCGCATTGTTCTACCGACCACGAAATGCCCTGAATCACCATATCCATCGCTCCCGAAGCACGGAACACGCCGATGCCCACAAGGATAGCTACGAGATAAGGGATAATCTTCACCGCCGTAGTAAAACCTTCCTTCGCTCCCTCGATAAATGCATCATAAACATTCACTTTCTTCCAGAAACCAGCCAGGATGAAGCAGAGGATGATGCCCAGGAGAATCATGTTAGAAGCCAGGGTGGTAACCGTGTTCATCGTATCCTTGTCCATCTGTCCGAATCCCCAGATGATGATGCCTACGAAGGCGCACATTCCCAACAGAGTAGCGAGCAATACCGGCTGCAGGATGTTGATGCGCTGCCAGAGCGAAGTGATGATGATTCCGGCAAGTGTAGCCACGAGCGTAGCCATCAGGATAGGGATGAAGACATCCGTAGGCTGGGCTGCTCCGTAGGAGGCACGGAAGGCAAGGATGGTGGTAGGGATGATGGTGAGTCCTGAGGTGTTCAGAACTAGGAACATAATCATCGGGTTCGTTGCCGTATCCTTCTTCGTGTTGAGCTCCTGCATCTGCTGCATCGCCTTCAATCCTGTTGGTGTTGCTGCATTATCGAGTCCCAGCATATTCGAAGCGATGTTCATGAAGATGCTTCCCATCACCGGATGGTTCTTCGGAATATCAGGGAAGAGACGGGTGAAAACCGGGCTGAGTGCTCGGGCCAATACATTCACTACTCCCGCCTTCTCTCCAATCTTCATGATGCCAAGCCAGAGGGCGAGCACGCCCGTCAGTCCGAGAGAAATCTCGAAGGCATTCTTGGATGAGTCGAAGGTGGAATCTACAATCTTCTGGAAGATAGTTGTATCTCCCATTGCCAATCCGATGAGTGCGAAGATGAACGCAATCACGAAAAATGCTATCCAAATGTAATTTAAAACCATATTCTGTTTATGTTTGCTTAATCGTTGTTATTGCTAGTGGAATTCTTTGCGGATTGCTCTTTCAAATCGGAGAGCCACTTCACATAGTTGCTATCCGCCATAATAGATTCGCTATTCACGAATTGGGGTATGCTATTCTTTTCTGCCATATCGTTTACTCTTCTGTTTTATTTGTTGCTTTTCCAAGCACGGGTGCAAAAGTACAATAAAAATTTCGCATAGCGTGGTTAAATACAGAAAAATCTCTCAGAGAAGGAGGATTTTGATGATTTTTATCCCTCAATGAGGATTTTTTGCTAAAAACTTTTGTTCTTTCAAACATTAATTCGTATATTTGCCGATGATTCTGAGTAAGGATCACGACATAATGGAAAAGGCGCATACTTAGCGCTTTGTTCTTGACGGATTGAAACTTCGCAAACTTCATGCATTGTCAGAACATAGCAACGGTAGGTGCTCTCGGGATGTGTTAATTCACATCCCTTTACTGGTATGGCTTATTGCGTCAAAGCGATAGGTCTTATATCCGTATAGGGATAAGTGTATACATATCGGCGTGGGCTTCGACGTTGCTCGTTCAACAATGCAGGGCAATGCGAAGGCCTCAATCCGTGGGACGAGTGACGGGTAAGTTCCCACGCTTTTTTATTTTGCCGAAACCGAAATCTTAACCCGCCAAGTCTCGGGAACACCTGGCAAAATGATAATATACCAATGAAACAGAACGCTTTTTACTACTTTTGTTAAGCCGAAATCAAGAAATTTCGCTTATGAACCATTATGGACTTGATAGTGTCAAATAGAATAACTATCTTTGTCCCCGACATTTAATAACTTTAAAATAGAAGTGTATGAAACATGTAAATGCTTATCCTTTTGTTGGTAAGGATTACGAGAAAGGATTCTTGAATAGTGGTAAGAAAGTCTTGATATTAGGGCATAGCCACTATGATGCAGATAGTGCAGGATGTCCTTGCCATCATAGTTTTACAATAGAAATGATGGACGGATTCTTGAGTGGAGAAGATGGAGCTTATTATAAAGGCTTCACTAGTCAAACCAAAGCTTTGTTGAATCGAGAGATTTCTGTTGATGATAGAGGATATGTATGGAATCAAGTAGCATTCTATAATTTCATTCAGTTCAATCTTGAGGCTCCTGGTGTGAAAGAGACCGATGAACAATTTAACGATTCTATTCCTGCCTTCAAGGAGGTTCTTGAAGAGTTGAAGCCTGATATTATCATTGTTTGGGGCTATGGTCTCTTCGATAGACTTTATGGTCTTGGGGAAACGGATGGAGAAGAAATGTCTCTTACCAATGGTGATAAGGTTTATACCCGTTGGCTTTCTACCGGTGGTGAAGACAAGGCTCTAATGATTCGTCAACATCATCCATCTCGATCTTATTCTTGGTGTGAATGGGGTAAGGTATATCAAGATTTGTTTAATAATTAAATGGTGAGTGATATGAAAACATTGAATTGTTGGTTAATCTCGTGCTTGGAAGTTCTGATTGCGATTCTATTTTTGATATTTTGGGGAATACAATACGGATTTTCTATTTATTCTAACCTCCCTAAAAGCCAAATGGGTTATCTCGCTACTCTTTCTTGTTTGGTTGCCGTTATTCCTGCTATCGTAACAGCTATTTATACGTATATGAATTACGATGAAGTAATTTCGGCAGGAGTAGCTCGTTGGACTAGCTCAACAAAATTTCTTGAAGGACAAATAAAGTATTCTTTAAATAGAATGTTTGTTTCGGGTGCTTTTTGGGCTTTATTTTTGTTCATGTTTTTACCGATTATTGCACCAAAAGCTAATTATGGCTTCTTTTTGAACTGCCAACCTAATGCGAGTTCGAAAGTTGAGAAAAATTCAGATGATGAGACTTTTATAGAGAAGACTGATTACGATTGGCTTAGCCAGCGTAGAGTTACTGAGTCTGATCTAGAAGGAAAAAGTAAGCAAGAGTTGCGTATTATGCGTAATTATATCTTTGCTCGTCATGGATATATTTTTAAGAGTAAGAGCTTGAAAAAATACTTCAAACAGTTTGATTGGTATTCTCCAAAAAGAAAAAAAGTATCAAGCGAATTGAGCCAGGTTGAATTAGATAATGTAAGTTTTATTAAATCATACGAAACAAAACTTTAGTAGGCGAATTCAACAAGCAAGTTCTGCTTATTGCTCTGGCGTAGAAATATCAGTGGAAATGTTCTCAGATTGGCTAACTCTAAGACCTTATTTAGTAAAGGTTATGCAAGCGCAGAACGAGGAAGAAAGAAACTCTTATGATTATGCCGATTAATTTGCGCTTGATGACAAAACGGTAGATGTTTAATATTATAATTGTAGATATATGGTAAATTCAACAAAACTATCTCCTGAAGACATTCGCAAAGGGCAGGAGAAAATCAAGGAAGAGATTTATGCAAGGGCTAAAGAATTGGGGATTTCAACAGATGACCTTTGGCCGTTGCCAGATGGAGTGTTCAATATCGAAGGCTATTGTCAGTCTTCTCCTCGTATCATGTGGATATTAAAACAGCCGTATGATGATATGAAGGAAGGTAAACCCTATGGCGGTGGTTGGGAAGTTTATGGTGCTTTCAATAATGGTGATGCTTTCAAGAATACAACTTGGCAACCCATTATCTATAGTCTCTTTGGCATACGTAATCATAAACTTTATGGTGATAGCGATGTGCCATATATTCGTGATGATAAGTCTATGGTTGATTTGTTGAAGGATATTGCTTATATCAATGTCGATAAAATGCCAGGTTATAGATCTACTTCTGATGAAGAGTTGGCACAGGCTTATGAGCAGTGGAAAGACATTGTTGAAGAACAGATACGTTTGTATGACCCACAAGTGATTTGTTTTGCCAATACAATGTGGCTTTTCAAGAAAGAATGGGGCATAGATGAGCACACTGAGCATGAGGTGGTTCCATTGGGAAAGGACAAATGTATGTTTGTCTATAACAAGGATGGTAGATTGTGCCTGGATACCTATCATCCTGCTCAACGAGTTGTGAAAAGGGAAGATTATGTAGATTCCATTATAAAGGTAGTGAACAAGTTTAACGTGAAATAGATATGTATAATAAGAAATTCTTTTGGGGCTCTGTAATTTTGGGAGTCATGATTCTTTTAGGAGCATGGTTTTTTCAGGTTTTTACGGATTTGGAAATAGCAAGTCGTTTAATGGCTGCCATCTTGGGTGTCGTGATTACTGCAATTATTACCCAATTATTGCTGCAAGGACAAACGGACAAGGAAGAACATCTGCGTAAAAATCAGCAGGAATGGCAAGAAAAACAAGCTCAAAAGTCCGAAGAATGGCGAATAGCACATGATAGAAGTAATACTGTCTTTGGTGAGAAGTTGAAAATTTATCAGAAATTTCTCGACACATTGTATAATGCTGTGAAGGATGGGGAACTTACAGAATCAGAAAAGTTAGAACTACAATATCAGACATCACTTGTAGCAATGCATTGTGAGCCTGAGAATATCCAAAAACTTAGTGGAGCAGTCAATACGGTGATAACTGTAGTTTGCGAACCAAGTAAGAAGAGAAGTCCTAACGAGAATGCTTTGTTAAAAACATTGTTTGACGTTGTTGAGGCTTTGCGCAAAGATTTGTATGCTAAGGATTTTAAGCCATTCCCTAATGATGTAAAGGAACAAACGATTGGAAATTTCAATGCGGCTTATAGTAAGGCAAAAAAAGGAGATGAAGACGAAGGAAAGGAAGCAAAGCAACATCTGTTGGTAGATTTGAATGTCCTTTCTGATGTTAATCATGCAATGTTGAATTCAAGTAAAATCGAAGGAAATTCTGTTTCTTCGGAGAATAAAGCGGCTACTGTCGTTGACCAACGAAAATACAATACTTTGCTCTGGGAACAAGCTGTTGAGAGATGGACAAAGGCTCGCTGGACTGTAGCATCGCTTGAAAGTGAGGAATGCCCATTACAGATTACTCGTAATGATGGAAATCCAGGTATGATAGACATGGGATTCTATGATAATCATTATTATATTCAGGCTCGTTATGAAGGGGATTGGAACTTCTCGAAGTGCTTGAAATGGGATAATGGTGGAAGAAGACAACGTGAATTTTGGTGGGAGTATCCTCCTTTGGCAATGGATGTACCAAGAGGTAGCTTTATCAGTAGATTCAAATCTTCTCCTGAACTTCAGCAATATATTATCAAGAGAGTAGATTATCTGATGGGAGTTCTCCAAAAGGAGCATCGTACTATACAATGGATGAATGCTGTTGACGAGCGTAAGGATTGGAATCTCTTTACGTGGTATTGGTCAACCTTAGCTTGTGAGTACCAAAATGACGAAGAGGGCAAGGTATATATGGATACCATGCCTGATGAGAATGATAAATCTAAGGTCATTGTACAGTTAGGTAATAGAGCCAACAATGTAGAAATGCTCAAGAAAACATTGGAACGTATCGGATGTCCTGAGAAAATCGATAAGATTGAAAAAGCGGATTGCTATGTGACATTGGCAACAATAAATTCTTTAGAGCCAGAAATGGTTGGTAAGGAATTAAACGAATGGATAAGAAAAATTTCTGAAAAAAATAAGTCAAACAATTAAAAAAGTTAAGATTATGGGAAGAGTTTTTGCTGTACGCCCTAAGCGTATCAAGAGAACAAATGGACAAGTGTTGACTCCTGAAATGGAGATAACAGTGACAACTAAATCATATACTTGCGATCCATTTTATAATGGAGCGAAAGAGATTCAAGAGCAGTATATGCGTATGTACCAATTCGACTATAAGAAGAGTTGTTGCAGCAAAGCAGATTTTGAGTTTAAGCAATTAGACTGATATTTAGAAAAGAGGGGGTGTCATAATTCTGGATAATAGTTGGCGCATAACAGTTGACCACCGCATGCACATCACTTGTTGTGCATGCGCATATCAGCTGCTATGCAAGCGCACAACAGCTGTTGTGCGACCGAAGATACTAACTTTCTCAACAACATATACTATGTTTTTCAACAACATATCAGTAATATTCCAATAAAAAGAGGGTGAATCATTAACTTATGACACACCCTCCTTTTTATTTTATTTAAATTTTCATATAGAATCTTTATCTAACAAGAAATCAAATACGTCCATAAATACGATGCCGTCATCGTTTTGGTATTTCTTGATGAGGTCGCCTGTTATCACATACTTCATAAAACTATCGTCTATACGTAGCAAAGAGGCAAGTTCTTGTTTCGTCTTCTCCTTGTCTGGCAAACTGAGAGCCGACTGGATGTAGCAGCGTTTGTAGCCTTGGTTGCAAACAAAGTCAACTTCAAGCATCCGTCTCACTTTGGTTCCTTTTTCGTCTACGCCGTTGATTTCTACGTTGCCAATGTCCACACTATATCCACGGTAGCGAAGTTCATTATAGATGGCATTCTCCATCAGATGGGTTTTCTCTTGTTGGCGAAAGCCGAGAAGTGCATTGCGAATGCCTAAGTCAGAAAAATAATATTTCAATGGCGTTCCGATATACTTACGGCCTTTTACGTTATAGCGATTGCATGGCTCAAGCAAGAACGCATCTGCAAGATATTCGATGTATTTCTTGATGGTTGCAGAGCTTATAGAGACATTCTTTACAGATTGGAAAGTATTGGCAAGTCGTTGCGGATTGGTAAGTCCGCCAATTCCCGATGCGAGAATCTTGAATAAATCGTTGAGTTCTGCATCGTTCTTTATCTTGTTTCTGTTGATGACATCTATCATGTAAGTCTCAGTCAAGAGGCTGTTCAGAAGTCTCACTTTTTCTTCTTCTGTCTTTTGTAGAACAACAGGCGGAAGACCACCATAAAGCAAATATTCGTTCCAACCATCCTGCTTGTCGCCATCATATACGGTCATAAATTCAGCAAAGCTGAGTGGTGAAACGTGTATTTGGTATCCTCGTCCACGAAATTCGGTTATTATATCCTTGGATAGGAAGCGTGCATTGCTTCCCGTCACATAAACGTCAGCATTGGGAATATGCAATAATCCATTTAGTACATCTTCAAACTCGTCAAGCATCTGTACCTCATCAAGCAGAATGTAATAAGGTTGGTCGTCAGCAATCTTCTCTTTTACATACTTATAAAACTTGTCAGGATTGCGAAACTCCTTGAATGCATAGTCATCGAATGCCATTTCTATGATGTGGTCGGGCATGACTCCATCGTCTTCAAGGAAACGCTTGAAGAGACGAAACAGCAGAAAGGATTTTCCGCAACGGCGCATACCGGTAATGATTTTTACCAGTCCATTATGGCGTGAACTAACCAACTCTTGTAGATATTTGTCTCTATTTACAATCATAACAGGAAAGATTTTCGCGGATTTCCGCATTTTTCTTTTGCAAAAATAATACTTTTATTAATTCTATGTAGAATTTTTGCGGATTTCCGCAGTTTTCTTTCGCAGAATTAACGGTTACGGCTTGATATTTTAAGTTCGTTAACTTATAATGGTAAATACAGAATCATAAAACTATCGTCTATACGTAGCAAAGGTAGATATTAGTCTCTATATTTACAATCATAACAGAAAAGATTTTTGCGGATTTCCGCAATTTTCTTTCGCAGAATTAACAGTTACGGCTTGATATTTTAAGTTCGGTGATTTGTCGAATTCCATGCTTTTCTCTCTTCGCTATCACATTATTCCCTATTCGTTATACTTTTTTAATCTCTCTTTTTATCTGATTTCAGAAAAAAGATGTACTTTTGCCGCTCAATTAATGAAAGACAGGAATTTGGTTATACAAAAATATTATTAAGGAAGCAAAGGACTTCTGTTATATTTTATAGTATGGACAAGAATGAGAGAATAAATAACGAGCAAGAGATGCCCACTGAAACGAAAAAGAATCATTCCGCTGATGCGGATAGAGTAAAGGAAGTATATAAGGTGACGATAGCGGGAAGCATCATCAATGTGGTGCTGCTCGTACTGAAGTTTGCTGCAGGTCTTCTCGGACATTCGGCAGCCATGATAGCGGATGCCATCCACTCGCTTACCGATTTTGCCACCGATGTGGTGGTACTGGTATTCGTAAAACTGGGCAATAAGCCGAAGGATAAGGACCATGATTATGGTCATGGAAAATACGAGACGCTTGCCACAGCCATCATCGGTATTTCGCTCTTCGTGGTGGGTGTGATGATCTGTTATTCTGGCGTTACCAAGACCTATCGTGCCATCTGCGGCGAGACACTCCAGCAGCCGGGCGTTGTAGCCTTGATTGCTGCCATCGTAAGTATCGTGATGAAGGAGTGGGCTTATCAGTTTACGGTTAAAGCCGGAAAGAAATATCATTCCGAGGCTGTAGTGGCGAATGCCTGGCATCATCGCAGCGATGCTTTATCGAGTCTCGGAACGATGTTCGGTATTGGTGGCGCCATCATCCTGGGAGAAAAGTGGGCGGTGCTCGATCCGCTGGCAGCCATCATCGTGAGTGCCTTCATCATCAAGGCTGCCTGGGGACTGGTGACGCAGTCTGTGAAAGAACTGACGGATGCCAGTCTTCCAGAAACTGAGGAAGATGAAATCCTGAAGATTGCAAATGAAGAAGAGGGAGTGGGAGAGATTCATAACCTGCGTACCCGTCGCATCGGAAACAAGATTGCGATAGAAATGCATGTCCGCATGCCGGGTTCTCTTTCGCTTTATGAGGCGCATGAGCATGCTACTCATATAGAAACAAAACTGAAGCAGCACTTCGGCGCAGATACCCATGTGGGAATCCATCTCGAACCGATTAAAGTGAACGGAAAATATCAGAAACCGGAATAACTGAAATAAAAGGAAATAGCCGGAATAAAAGGAAACGAGCCTTGACGGTAGGATGAATCCTCCATCAAGGCTCGTTCTTTTATTTGATATCCGAATCGTGTTTCGGATATTTATCATCTTTTGGGATGATTATTATCTGATTATATTATCGGCGAGATTTACGCTGGCTCCTGCCATAATCCACAAACCTGGCTGCTTAACAGCTGTGAGGTCGTAGTAGCGGTGGCAAGTGATGTTGTCGGCTTTCACGAAGATATTGTATTTCTTCTCGTCCCACATCAGTTTGCAATCTACCTTGGTATATGGATGATAGCCATTCATTCTCTGCTGCCATCTTACGCTCCACGAAGCTGAAAGCTTGCTCCAGATCTGATGATCCAGACCGAATACAGCCTTGTGCTTGAGATACTCCAATGCATAGAGTGATTTCAGAATGTTTGTCTCGGTCTTATGATCCTGATAGATGTAAGCATAACCCAACTTGATGCGGGTGATGAAACTGTTTGGTACCAATTCTCTCATGTAGATAGTAGCGTCTACGTTGTAGCCCATGTTGTTGAGTTTTCCGATGTTCATCACGTGATATTTGCTGTCATTCTGCTCGGTCACGGATGTCTGAACCCAGTCAATCATGTTGGTGCCGTGTGCGTAGAATCCGCTTACGGTTGCGGCAAAACCAGTCTGGCGATATTGAGTTCCCACCTTGAAGGTTGAGTTCTTCTCCGGGTTCAGGTTGATGTCGCCCTGCTGTACCGCATTACTTATGTATAAGTCGGTGTAGGTAGGCATTCTCATTGCCTTGTTCCAGGAAGCGTAGAACTTCCAGTTGTCGTTAGGACGATAACTCATATCCACACCAGGATAGAAGCGGAAGTCGTTGTCCAAACCTGTATTCTTGTTAGCCAAGATACCTGCCGACAAGGTGAAGCCGCCGAAGATGAAGTTGTGCTCCAGCATGATGTTGGTATTGGTGCGCTCGCCCTTTCGGGTATATTGACGGTCAGAACCCGAGATGTCCTTATAGTCTTTCTCTGCGAGTTCCTCGCCCAATGCAGTAGAGTAGATGCACTCCTTGCTGATGTCGAAGCCCACTGCGGTCTTACCCAAAGCCCAAGCTACGTTGGCATTCAGTCCACCACCATAAACATCGAGGTCGTGATAGTTCTCGCCTGCTGCTGCTCCAGCCTTTCCACGAATCAGCTGATAGTGATCCTTGAATTTGTTATAATAGAATTGAGGCGCAATCTCCCAGGTCTTCTCCTGGTTGTGCAGACTCAGATTGAGCGAAGCCAGACCGTGCTCTGTCTTCTCATATTGGTTGTTATATTTGGCGCTGTAGAAAGTATTGGCACCATAGCTCTGACTAGCAATACCCAACTGGGCGATGATGTCGAAACGCTGGTCGTAAGAGAACGAGAGATTGCCGTAGCCCTGTCCCTTCTCGAAGTCGCTGTTCTCCGTGCCGCCATCCGAGCGCTTGTAACCTCCGCTTACGGAATAAGCCTGGGTCCACTTGCCCGTTTCAAAAGCTGTTTGAATGCGTCCCTGTGCTCCGAAGCTTCCAAAGCTTCCGCCTTCTACACTTGCAGATACTCCATCATTCTTTGCCTTCTTGGTCACGATATTGATGGCACCATTGAAGGCTGAAGTTCCGAATAAGCGCGATGCTGCCCCCTCGAGCACTTCGATGTGGTCGATGTCAGCAAGAGCTACAGGAAAATCAGAAGCATTGTGACCAGTCTGAGGATTGGAAATGTTGACGCCATTCAAGAGAATGGTAATCTGGTCAAAGGTTCCACCATTGATGGAGATATCCGTCTGAACACCAAAGCCACCACGCTGACGGACATCCACGCCGGTAGCTAATTTCAATACATCGTTGATAGTCTGCGCAGCCGCACGATGAATATCGTCGCGGGTAATGACAGACACAATCTTAGGTGACTGCTCTACAGTCATCGGCGCACGAGATCCGGTAACGCTCACCGCATCCAGCTCGTAAGCCTTTCCGCCCTTGTAGAGGGTAGAATCAACCTTGGCTCCCTCTGTGCTTACGCCTGCTGCCTTAGCATGGCTCAGGGTAGCAACGCTGAGTGCACCAACAAGTACCTCTTTTCCCAAAACTGCGAAGAGTGAGTAGTTCTTGTTAGAGAATCGGTTGAACTTCAAGCTGTTGCGCTTGTTGAAAATTGTTTTGTACATTAAATAAAATGTTTATAAATGATTAATAATTCGAAGCCTTCTGCCTTCCCGGCTTTCGGCATTCGGGGTGCAAAGGTACTGTCTTTTGGGCAACTGACAAAATAAAATGTGAATTATTTTTTCAACTGCTGATGCAAAGTTAATGTAAATCAAGGTCGGTTTCCTACCTCACAAATCGTATTCAATTCAGCCTTCTTGTGGCATAAAAAAGTATTAATTAGGCATAATCCTCAATAGGGTGATGCGATTTTCTTAAAGAAACATTCGCTTTTTCAGATTATTCTTGTATCTTTGCAGTTGATATGGGCAGCATTCAGCAATCAGAATACTGCTGTCGCAATTTTATGGTAATTAGAAATTAAAAAGAAAGGAACAGATAAGATGGAAAAGATCAACGTAAAAGAACTGAATGACAACGTCTTCGAGACTATTGGTAAGGAGTGGATGCTGGTATGTGCCGGCAACAAGGATCATTTCAATATGATGACCGCCTCTTGGGGCTGTTTGGGATGGCTTTGGAACAAGCCGGTGGCTGTGGTCTTTATCCGTCCGGAGCGTTTCACCCACGGCATCATCGAGGAGAATGAATTCATGACTCTCTCTTTCCTCGGCAACAGCGAGGAGGCTCGGAAGATTTATAACTTCTGCGGCTCTAAGAGCGGACGCGATTTGGATAAGGTGAAGGAAACAGGACTGATTCCTGTAGAAACTGATAACGGCAGCATCGCCTTCGAGCAGTCACGACTCACCCTGGAATGTCGCAAACTTTACAAGGACAGTATGACCGCCGAGAAGTTCCTCGACAAGGACCTGCTCCAGTGGTATGGTGCCAAGGGTGGATTCCACGATGTTTATGTTGTGGAGATTACCAATGCTTATAAAAAGTAAGAATTAAAATATGGCTCAAGAACAAACAGCAATTCGTGAACGCCAGAAAACCAGGCTCAAGGAGCCGGGGCGTTACGTGGTAATGATGTTCAACGACGACTTCACACCGATGGACTTCGTGGTAGAAATCCTGGAATCCATCTTCTTCAAGTCGCAGGTTGAGGCTGAAGCAATCATGCTCAAGGTTCATCACGAAGAGAAAGCCGTGGTGGGCACCTACAGCTATGACATCGCCAAGAGTAAAGTGGAGAAAGCGATGGAGAAAGCCCGTACGCAGAAGTTTCCGCTTAAACTCACTTATATGCCGGAATAGGCGTTGATTTCGGGGAAATATCCCCAATATATGCTAAGAAAAAGAAAGGAAAAAATAGAATGGACAGTATGGGATTGACCCGATATATGAGTGTTCTGATGGACGATGCCATGAAGCAAGCTCGGTTCTTCGACCACGAGTTCGTGATGCCCGAGCACATGCTGCTGGCGTTGCTCAGGCAGTATGCATTCTGTCAGGCGCTGCAGGAAGAAGGCGTAGACAGCTTCAAGATGCACGAAGACTTGGTGGGATGGCTCGCCAAGCAGGAGCGTGTGCCTGAAACCATCAAGTATCTGCCAGAGCCGTCATCGCTCTTCAAAACCATGTTTGGAACGGCGTGCGCCCTGGCTGCTGCTGCCGACAGACAGCTGGTGAATGTACCCCATTTTGTGCAGGCGATGTTTGGCTTGCAGAATTCAGAAGCCGCCTTCCTGCTGTGCAAGAATGTGGGCGACCGGCAGGGCGAGTTCCTGGCGAGCGTTGACAGTTATTATCCTATTGGAGAAGATACTGGAGAGGCTGGCATGGGCATGGGAGCAGACTTTGATGATGACGATTATGCCAACGAGTATGACGACGACGAGGAAGAAGGCAGAAGACAGGTTGTACAGGATTGGCATCAGCTGGTTACCTGTATTTCTGACAAGGTAGAAGAGCACAATCCGCTCATCGGAAGAGAACAGGAACTGGACAGAACCATCCAGGTGCTCTGCCGTGCCGAGAAGAACAATCCGCTCCACATCGGAGAAGCCGGAGTCGGCAAGACAGCTCTGGTCTATGGTCTTGCCAAACTCATCAACGAAAACCAGGTTCCTGAACGTCTCAAGGGGGCTCGCATCTATGGCATGGATATGGGACAGATGCTTGCCGGTGCTCAATATCGCGGCGACTTTGAGAAACGCATCAAGATGGTGATGGAGGGAGCCGTGAAGGAAGGCAATACCATTATCTACATCGATGAGATTCATAATATGATAGGTGCCGGTCGTGGCTCTGATGGCGGACCTGATGCATCCAATATGCTGAAGCAATATCTGGAGGCAGGCGATATCCGTTTCATCGGCTCTACCACCTACGAGGAATATAACCGTTACATGGCTCAGAGCAAGGGCATCGTGCGCCGGTTCCAGCAGATAGATATCAAGGAACCTACCGAGGAGGAGGCTATCAAGATATTGGAGGGCTTGCAGTATAAATACAACAAGTTCCACAATGTAACCTATCGCAAGGACGCCCTGGAATATGCCGTCCGTGCCAGCGCCAAATATATCAGCAACCGCTGTCTGCCAGACAAGGCCATCGACCTGATGGATGAGGCGGGTGCTTATCTGGAGGTGCATCCGGTAGAATCTCGCCAGCGCTCTTATGTTACCAAGTCTATCATCCAGCAGATTCTGATTAAAGTCTGCAAGATTGATGCGGCTACGATGAAAGATGAGAATAACGATGCTTTGGCTACGCTCCGCCAGCGCATACTCGACAAGATTTACGGTCAGGATAAGGCTGTAGACAAGGTGGTTGAGGCTGTGATGATGGCAAAGGCGGGATTGACAGATGATGACAAACCATTGGCTTCGCTCCTCTTCGTGGGACCTACCGGAGTAGGAAAAACCGAGGTGGCACGGCAGTTGGCCAAGGAACTCGGCATCGAACTGGTACGCTTCGATATGAGTGAATATACCGAGAAGCATACCGTGGCAAAACTCATCGGTTCGCCAGCCGGATACGTGGGTTATGAGGATGGAGGACTTCTGACCGATGCCATCCGCAAGACGCCAAACTGTGTACTCCTGCTCGATGAGATAGAGAAGGCGCATAGCGATATCTACAACATCCTGCTCCAGGTAATGGACTATGCCCGTCTGACTGATAACAAGGGCCAGAAGGCTGATTTCCGTAACGTGATTCTCATCATGACCTCAAATGCCGGAGCGCAATATGCTTCACGGGCTAGCGTAGGTTTCAATGGAAACGTAAGTCGTGGCGAAGCGATGCTGGCACAGGTGAAGAAGACTTTCAAGCCTGAGTTTATCAACCGACTTTCCGACATGGTGGTGTTCAACGATATGGATAAGCACATGGCAGAACTGATTCTTGCCAAGAAACTTCGTCAACTCGATGCGAAACTGGCAACAAAGGGAGTTACCGTAACGTTAACCGATGCTGCGCGCGAACAGTTGCTGAAATGGGGCTTTACCAAGGAATATGGTGCCCGCGAGATGGACCGTGTCATCGGTAACCGCCTGAAACCGATCCTGATGAAGGCGCTGCTCTTCGGCAAACTCAAGAAGGGTGGCAAGGCGTATGTCGACTTTGACGGAAAGGAACTGGTGATTAATTATTAGAATGAAAGTCTAGTCAAGAATATTCTTGATAAAAGATAAGCGTATGATATTACAGATAGATGATACTGCGGACGAGATTTACTTTCCCGATCCGCATTATGGCGATGAGGATGGATGCTTTGCGATTGGTGGCGATTTGAGTATCGACCGCCTGTTGCTGGCTTATAGCAATGGCATTTTTCCCTGGTATAGTTTCCGTGACCAGCCTGAAATACTCTGGTTCTGTCCGATGAAGCGTTTCGTCATCTTCCCAGATGAAATCCACATCAGTCATTCCATGCGTACCCTGATGAGGAAGAACCGATACAGCGTAGGAATCAACGAAGATTTCGATGGCGTGATTCGGGGATGCAGCAAGACCAACGGACGGTATTGGGAAGATGGCGCATGGCTGGGCGAGAACATCATCCAGGCATTTACTGCCCTCCATAAGCAGGGCTTTGCGGCGAGCGTAGAGGTATGGGATAATGAAACCGATGAACTGGTGGGGGGACTTTATGGTGTCACCATCGGCAAGGTTTTTATCGGAGAAAGCATGTTCTCCAGAGTTCCGTCAGCTTCTAAGATTGCCCTCATCTTCCTTGCCAGATACTTGCAGGAGCATGGTGGCAAGATGATAGATTGTCAGTTGGAGACTCCTCATCTCAAATCGATGGGTGGCAGATATATTTCTTACGAGGAATATATGAAGATTATGAACGAAGAATAGGAGATGTTCTTCTCGGAATAGAAGAACATCTTCTTTAGAATAAAAAATAAAGGCTAGGTTTCCAGAATCGTGAACCTAGCCTTTGTTATTATCTGGCTTTTTGCTTTTTATTAGAATATCGGTGTGCCGATGCAGCCGTTAGGTGCCTGAATATGCAGCATCGCACAAACGGTAGCGGCAATATCTGTCATATAGTGAGGCTGGGCACTCTCGCCGTGCTGGATGCCCCAACCCATAAACAGGCAAGGAATATGGATATCGTATGGATTCCATGCTCCGTGGGTAGTTCCCTTGCTGCTGTAATAATCGTAGTGACCTGGTTTCAATACAATCTGAACACCTCCGCTGCGCTCGCGGTTATAACCGTTAATGGCGCGGAACTTCAGCTCTTCAGGGATGCTCTCGATAGAGGTCTTCTCCATGTCGAAGGCATAGTGCACGTCCTTGTCTTTCTTCAGTCTGTCTACTACCACCTGCTTGATGGCTGTGTAATCCAGACCGAGTTCCTCGATGATGTCTGTATTGAAGAATACCTGATAGTTCATGATGGTCTTCACGAGGTCCTTGTCGGTGTTGAACTTTGTCTGCAGCCTCTTGTTCAATTCATCTACCAGTCCCTTCTTGTTCCAGATGCCGGCAGGGATTCGTTGATCCTGCAGGAAGGTAGCGTTGTTTACGCCTCCATGGTCGGCGGTGAGGAAGGTTAGATAATTTCCCTTGCCTACGGTCTGGTCGAGATAAGCGAAGAAATCTGCCAATGCCTTATCTAATCTGAGATAGCAATCCTCTGTTTCGATGGCGTTCACGCCCACCTGATGACCGATGTAATCGGTGCTTGAGCAGCTGATGGTCAGCAAATCAGTATCTGTGTTTCTACCCAGATTTTCTCCCTCAATGGCAGCCTTGGCAATATCGAAAGTCAGGTTGCAGCCGAATGGGGTACTGCGGAGAATCTTGTAACCATGCTTTTTATATAAGGTAGGCAGGTCGAGTGGCAATACTGCCTTTTCGCCTTCAACAATTCCATTCTCGTAGTTGTTGTCATCGCTGGTGCTTTCCTTGTAGGAATCGATAGGGTAGAGCGTTTCCCATTTCTTGGAAAGATACTTGTTTGGGAGTTTCTGCTTGTTGAACTTGTTCACCCACTCAGGCAACTTATCCATATAGAAAGTACTGGTGATGAACTTGCCCGACTTGTCATCAAACCAGAAAGCGCCATTGGCGTGATGGCCCGCAGGGAGGATGGATGCTCTGTCTTTCAAGGCTACACCAATCACCTTAGAGCGGTTGTTGGTAGCCAGACGGAGTTCATCGCCGATGGTGGTTACCCACAGATTGCGAGGCGACATCTTGCCAGCCTTGCTGTCGGAACCTACAGGGTTAACGGTATCGTCGGCAGTACAATTCACTACCTTTCCATCTTTCACGAAGTTATTTCCTGCAATTCCGTGGATGGAAGGAACGGAACCGGTCCAGATAGAAGAGTGGCCGATGGCTGTAACCGAAGGAATGTAAGGAATCTTGCAGTTTTCTACGCTGAATCCTTCTCCGAGCATTCTCTTGAATCCGCCTTCGCCGTAGCGGGCGTAGTAGCGATAGAGATAATCCCATCGCATCTGGTCGATAACGATGCCTACAACGAGCTTAGGACGTTGAGGCTGAGCCTGTGCAATGCCGCAGAAGCAGCAGAGCACGAAGATGAGTTTGATAATCTTATTCATAGTCAAAATGTCTTTTTTATACATAACCATTCAGTATTGTATATTAAAATTCGGTTGCAAAGATACAACTTATTTTGGTATTTAACGATAAAAAAGACGATTTTTACCCAAACTTCTCATGGCGTTCAATACAGCCAGTACCGTAACACCTACATCGGCAAAGACTGCCATCCACATGGTGCCGAGACCAATGGTGGCGAGAATCAGTACGGCAACCTTCACTCCGATGGCAAATATCACGTTCTCGTGAGCGATATGAATGGTTCTTCTGGCTATCTTTACGGCAAGGGCAATCTTTCTAGGGTCATCATCCATCAGTACTACATCGGCAGCTTCGATGGCAGCATCGCTACCCAGTCCACCCATGGCAATGCCCACATCGGCACGCTTCAATACAGGGGCATCGTTGATGCCATCGCCTACATAAGCGAGCGTCTTGCCTGCTGGTTTTGTCTTCAGCAGTTGTTCTACATGCGAAACCTTATCGGTTGGCAGCAGTTCTGCGCGGCACTCGTCCAGTCCCAGTTTGTGGGCAACATCTTCTCCCACTTCTCTGCGGTCGCCCGTCAGCATTACCGTTTTCTCTACTCCCAGTTCTTTCAGCTCTCTGATGGCATGGGCGCTTCCTCCCTTAAGGGTATCGTTGATCACAATATGTCCCGCATACTTGCCATCAATGGCGACGTGGATGATGGTTCCCACCTGATTGCAGTCGTGCCATTGGGCGCCGATGCTTTCCATCATCTTCTTGTTGCCCACGCAAACCACCTTGCCGTTCACTTTGGCACGGATACCCTGTCCGACAATTTCCTCTACATCGGTCACCTCGCAGCCATCTGTTGCTTCTTGCGGGAAGGCAGTACGCAGGGCTGCGCCGATAGGATGAGTGGTGAAATGCTCGGCATGAGCTGCCAGATGAAGCAGGATTTTCTCCTTGTCAGAATATTCGCCAATATGCACATTATCTGCATCATGGGATGAATGGTCTGGGCAGGAAGTGTCTGCATGAACAGCTGCTACGGCAAACTCTCCGTGGGTCAAGGTACCCGTCTTGTCGAACACAACGGTTCCCACCTTGGCTAAAGCATCCATATAGTTGCTGCCCTTGATGAGAATACCATTCCGGGATGCTCCGCCGATGCCGCCAAAGAAGGTGAGGGGCACGCTGATGACCAGGGCGCAAGGACAGGAAACTACCAGGAATATCAAGGCGCGGTTGAGCCATAATGGGAAGTTCTCGCCAAAGGTTCCTTCACCTACGATTCCCGTAGCTGCCAGGAATGGAGGAATAAAAGCCAGGGCAATGGCTGCGAAAACAACGATAGGAGTATAGACTCGGGCGAAACGGGTGATGAAAGCCTCGCTCTTCGACTTGTTCTTGTCTGCACTCTCTACCAGAGAGATAATCTTGGATACGGTACTTTCGCCAAAACTCTTGGTGGTGCGTACACGAACTACTCCTGAAAGGTTGATGCAACCGGACATGATAGTATCGCCTTCATTCAAATCCCGTGGCATACTCTCACCTGTCAGTGCAACGGTATTCAAGGCTGAGCTTCCCTCAACAACAATACCATCCAATGGAACTTTCTCTCCAGGACGGATTACGATAGTTTCTCCTATCTTGACGTCTTCCGGCGAAACTGACTCTACTTTTCCGTTTCTTTCAACATTCGCTACATCCGGTCGGATATTCATCAGATGCGAGATGCTCTCGCGGCTCTTTCCTTCTGCATATCCTTCGAAGAGTTCGCCCACCTGATAGAAGAGCATCACAAAGACTGCCTCCGGGAATTCTGTATCTGATCCTGGGAAGAATCCGATGCAAAGTGCTCCGATGGTTGCAATAGCCATCAGAAAGTTTTCGTTAAACATATCGCCCTTGGCAATACCTTCTGCAGCTTCGCCCAGCGTCTCGTGTCCTATTAATAAATAAGGAATGAGATAGACGAGGAGCAACTGCCAGGTAGCCAGACTGTATTCCTTTTCGATGAAAACGGCTGTTATCAGGAGAATAACAGTTACACCGATAAGAATGAGTTTGGATTTCAAACCGCCTTCTTCATGATGATGGTGGTGGCAACCGCACCCCTGGTGCTCATGTTCTTCTGTGCCGCATGAGCAATCATGATTGTGCTCATGATGATGTTCGTGAGATTTTTCACAATGGCATTCATGATGATGTTCGTGAGAATGTTTCATTTCTTCCATAATTTTGCAATACTTTTAGTTCTATATAACTCGGAACATTCAGTTCCTTTTTCTATTTCGGTTGCAAAATTACGAAAAGGTTTCTGCAACTTGGTTGCAAAAGCTCCAGTTGCCCTCTTTTTCTTGCCGGATGCTCTTACTCGGTCGTTTGGCTTCTTGGGCAAATTAAGAAGAAACGTGAAGATGATAGCTCATCGAGAAGACATTCTCTAAAATCAGGGGCATGCCGTATCAAGTAACGACATGCCCCTATTGCTTTATTCTTCATTTACCATTTCCCAATCCAAAACGCCTTTGCCTTCTTCGTCTAGTTCTATGCCTAAGCCTACTACCTCTCGCTTGTCGGCCTTGAAAGGCTCCAGGTATTGTTGGTCTTGAATTTGCTTGATGGCAGCTTCCTTGCCACCATTGTTTCTTAACTTCAACTCTATTACGTAGATGTGATGAGTTGTTTTGACAATGAGGTCGATTCTACCAGTAGAAAGCATGTGCTCTACTTCCACCTTCAAACCGATGGCATTCAAGATGGTACTGATGATCAGTCGGTAACGCTCTTCCATATCCATGGATGCCAACTTCTTGTTGCTGTAAGGTACGTCGGCAACCAATGCTTTGAGCGCTTTCATCGCCTTGTCTAACTCTTTATATTCCAAATATTGGTACAACTGCGCTTGCAGAGACTGCGTATCAGCCTCTTGTCGCATGGTCAATGCAGGCAGTACGCATTCGTAGAGCGCCTGTTTTACCTCTTCGTTTGGGAAGCCTAAGTGATAGACATTTCCTACGCACGATTTGATGGTGAGATAACCTGATTGATATAAGAAGAGTTCTGGACCTCCGCCAGTAACATCGGAAGTCTCCAATGTGTTGCGGAGAATCATGCAATCCTCAAAATCCGGTAGGCGCAACTCTGCATCCTTGATGAACTTCGGCAGCATGGATGTGGCTCCCGATGATGCCCAATAACTGTTGAGGTCCTGGGTGTCAAGCGCATTGATGAGGCTGAAAGGATTGTAGATGTCAACCATGTTTCGGCGACTGAAATGGTAACCGTCGTAGTAGTCCTTCAGTTTGTCGTGGGTTTCCTGCAAAGTCCATCCGTTTACCTCTGCCATTTTTTCAAGTTCAGGCTTGAAGTTCTCTTTTATCTCCTCCTCAGTGATGCCGCAGATGGCTACATATTCAGGGAGGAAACTGATGTTGGTTAGATTGTTGAGCACGGAGAAAAGGGAAATCTGCGTAAACTTAGTGATGCCTGTGATAAAGACCAGACGTTCGTATTCATCATCGGCCTTTAAAATGGCAAAGACTTCACGATATACCTCGGTACATGCTTCGTGTTCCGGGGTTTTCCAGGAGTGCTGGAGTGGAGAATCATATTCGTCGATGAGGATGGCAACCTTCAAGCCCGTCTGTTTGTATGCCGTCGTAATGATGGCATCAAAGCGGTCGGCAAGCTGGGCGGTAGGGGCGGGAGTGATGACATACTTCTCTTCGTAGTATCCGAATCGCAGATTCAGGTATGAACGCAAGGTTTCTGCATTGGCGCCTCCACGGCTCATGTCGAGTCGAATCACGGGATATGCCTTCCAATCTTTCTCTAAGTCCATGATTTTGAGCCCTTCGAAGAGTTCCTTTCTTCCTTCGAAGTAACATTGTAACGTATCAATGAGCACAGACTTTCCGAATCGACGAGGACGGCTCAAGTAATTATACCTTCTACCTTTGTTCGCCAAATCCCAAATGATGTCAGTCTTATCAACATAGAGATAGTTTTCTTCTCTTATCTTGTTGAAAGATTGTATGCCTATAGGCAGCTTTCTGTATTCATTGTTTGCCATAATCCTTTCTCCTTTATTTGTATGGCGCAAAGATACGGCAAATAATTGAAACCACCAAATTTTGAAAGAGGAATTACGGTGTTGTTTTTTGGATGTACATTCTTTCTGCAAGCTTGAATTCGCTGTTTCAATCATAGTTTCCCAAAATTGCATAAATAGCAAAAAACGACAAAATATGGCACAAAAACTAGTAGCATCATTCGGTACGTTTTCAGAGCGTAAATGTACCATGGCTTTAGTGTTAAGGATATTAAGAAGATGTCAAAGAAGGAGATACCAGAGCTTTTTGCGAAGTTCGAAGAAGAAAAAGGAAATGCAGTGCATTATCAGAGAAGTGACACAAAAGTGTTTGTTTTTGGGCGATAGCTTGAAAATAATCCTCAAATCTTTGGCATTTCGTATTTATTTTCGTAATTTTGCCCTTATTTAGGCGATAAACTATAAGGAACAATGACAAAAGAAGAGCTTGAAAAGCGAATCAATGAGATAGAATGGGATGATTTCGAAATGAAGACAGCCCAGAACAAACTTCCTAATGATGTATGGGAAACGGTATCCGCTTTCTCTAACACATCAGGAGGTTGGATTGTGCTTGGTGTTCATCAGCATGGTAAGAATGTTGATTTTAAAAGCAATTTGGTATGCTCTACCGTAACGTATTGGTTTAGTGACCAAGCTAGTGAACAAGTTAGTGAACAAGTTAGTGAACAAGTTAGTGAACAAGTTCAAATATTAGTAAATGCAATTCGAGAAAATGTGTATTCTATGTTTGATATACAGTGTAGGTTAAATATTTCTAGCAGAAGGTATGTATTGGTAGAAATGCTGACTCCTGCAATAGAACAAGGGTATGTTTTGTGAGCATACCCAGACAAACCTCGACACCCTAAGCAAAGATACTATCTAAGTGAAAAGGGGTTGAAGTTGGTAAAATGAAAGCAATAATGTCTGATATATAAGTATAGGAGAAATATATTATGGATAATTCTGAAACTCAGGAGATATTTAATAGTATTAAGGACAAGTTAAGGCATTGGACTTCCTCTGTCTTTAATGAGTTTTATGGGCTTCAAAAACTTGGTAGTCTGTATTATTATACAGATATGAATGCATTGGTTAATGGGATAATTGTACCAGAACCAGAGGTAAACCGTGAGATTTGTCTTTGGGCAACAAAGTGGTCACATCTAAATGACTCGCAAGAAAACTATATAGCTTTGGACATGTTGAAAGATGTGTTTAAGAATAATCTGGAAGTTTATTATGCTTTTGTATCATTGTCTGGATATAATCATTCTATTAGCTTTTCAAAAGAAAAGGACTATTTGCCCATGTGGAGTATGTATGGTGCTCAGGGAACAGGCATTATGTTAGAGTTCGATGTTTCGGAATTGTTGAAAATATATGGTGTCAGATTAATGCCTTGTGTTTATTATGATACTGAATATTTTGAATCGGTGTGTAAAAGATTCTTTGGTTTGGAGTTTGGTGATGAATTTGAGTATATGTCTAATGATAAGAAGACGTTAGCGATAGCCATCTTGACAATAATGTTTGTCGGGACACTGAAAAATTCTGCTTTCAAATATGAGAATGAGGTTCGCATAGTAGGAATAGGGACTCCATATTATGATAGTAAAAGGAGGGAACAATTCCGAGTGAAAAATGGAGTCTTGGTTCCTTATATAAAGGAGTACTTGCCAAAATCATGTTTGAAATCAGTATGGCTCGGACCTACAGCAGATAAGGATTTGTCATTAGACGCTTTACGTTCCTATTTGGATAGTTGCAATATTGAAGCAGAAGTAAACTGTTCTCAAATTCCTTATAGAGGCTAGACTTGTGTATAAGTCCGTTTTTGTTAATTCTGTATAAACATACACAGGTGTTGCGTAAATATTCATGTTTTTGTTGTATATTTGCATCTGCAATCTCAATTTGTATAAGTGAGCTCCTAAAAATGCCGTTTAATGTTGTTATGCGCAGTTGTAAGGGTGCGGCAAATCCTTTAGGGTAGCGTGCAAAAATATTAATAGAATGGAAATTAAAAGCAACAAACAGGCGTATGATGTTTTGCAAGTAATAAAAGAGAGTTTGCAAAATATAGCAGATGCAGCTGGATTACCACCAACGGAAATTGCTGCACAGTTGGGACTTATAGATAGAGTACAGTTGTATCTCTGTCCAAGTGCGAAATTGAAATAGATTTAAGGTTAAAAGTCAGAGAATTTATCTCAGCAAGACAAATTCTCTGACTTTGCTTTTAGTTGTTTGTGAAACAATAGGCAATGAAGACCTGTTTTAAATTTTGGTTTTTCCTATAAGTTAGTGTGTCTTAAAGTGTTAGAACAAATTTCTGTTATATAAGGTTAAATTATTTTGTAGAACGGCTTGTAAGTCATATTTTTTATGTATTTTTGCTTATTAAATTAATAAAATAATAGGTTATGGAATTATATAAAGGTCTGTTGGACTCAATAAAACTTTTGGGTGACGGAATAATTAAAACAGTTGAATATGAGGATGGTTTCATCATTTTAAATTTGACAGATAGAAAATTGTGTGTGTTAGATGATAAGATAATTACTTTCGATAACATCTTAGATGTCTCTGTTAGTTCTGAAACAAAAAGAGATCCACGTGTGGAATTGGCAAATGCTTTTGCTTCTAGTGAAGCTTCAAAAACGACCACTAATACAGGTAGTATAGTAGGTCGATCCCTAGTGGGCGGACTTGTTGGAGGTGTACCTGGAGCAATTATTGGTGGTATGACTGCAGAAAAGAAGACTGAAGTTTTTCATACTGTAGATTCTCGTTATGAGGATTATACTATAACTATTATAATAAAGGATTTAATTAACCCTACTTTATCTATCCATATAGGAAATCATAGAGAGACAGTTGAAGAAATTGCAAATCTGTTTAAGGCAGTATTAGCGTCAAAAGATACTGTGAAAGGAAATGCTATGGATATGGACAAAAGCTCATATCTTTCTAGTATGTATTCTAAAGCTCGCAAACTGAAAGCAGAAATAAGTGTTACAGCTAATGGCTTTGTTATGAATGCAGATAATGAATCGTTAGCACGTGATTTATATCTTCAAATACTTTCAAATGATGTGAGTTCCAAGGAAGCTCAGTTTTATTATTTTTTCTTCAAATCGTTGTCAAAACCAAAATATTCCCAAAAGTTCGGTAAGTTAAAGTTATTTGATATATATAAGGAAAAAATTGCAGAGTATATAGAAGAACTTAAGTTAGCAGACTTTTCATCAATGTCTTTATCCTTTTTAGTAAAGGATACTTTGTTGTATGCGCATTATTTAGGTGGCGGATATATTGATGAATGGAAATTTGGCTATTTGTTGCCTTTGGCAGTGGGGGATATAGTTTTTGACAAATTTGGAAAACAAGCTTATTCGATAGTTGTTCCTTTATGGAAGACTGCAGTATCAAATCATCATAAAACACCTTCATCTTGTCGTGAAAAGTTCGATATTTCCAATTATGTACAGAAAATACAAGAAATTGAGGGGGATTATGTTGAACCCCAAATAGATAAAGATTATTCTTTTTACTTTGATAAAGATTTTGTTATAGGAATAATAGTTTTGTTGTTTATTGCTTGTGTTATAGTATATCTTATTGCTTCATAATAACAAGTATATATTGTTTCCTCTTTTTGTGGAGGAATATGTAATGTTTAATGATATACCTCAAATCCGCAACCTATAGGGTTTCGTGGGAATTTACTTGTAAAACGACCAA
>ENA-ORSG01000737-ORSG01000737.1-human-gut-metagenome-genome-assembly--contig:-NODE-737-length-27015-cov-34.168769_pt1 | contig 27015 bp, 18 predicted proteins | sample MGYA00242189_ERZ509156 | MGnify/ENA primary metagenome ERZ509156 (study PRJEB26280, sample SAMEA2338666) | human gut metagenome | biome: human gut; feature: human-associated habitat; material: faeces...
ATGGATGGAGCTCTTTTCAATTAAAATACGGTGCACTTTTCAATTAGTATCTACACAGGAATATCCTTGGCTATCTTTTCCGTGTCTGCCTTAAATTTCTCAATCAAGCCGGGTATCTTCTCCAAGGCATTCAGGAAATTCATACAGGCGAGTTGCGGGTCTGCCGCTATCCTGCCGTTGTTGTAGCTGTACTTCATTCCGCTTTCTCCCATCACGAAGAACTTGTTCTGCGAAAGGTCGAAAAGGTCCTTGGAGGAAGACTCCGTCTTGACCACGAGGTTAAATCCGTAGAGTGTTCCGATATTGAAATACTCTCCCCGTGTGCAGGCTTTCTCGTTGATTTCCGCGAGTTTGGCAGCAATGCGTTTCGGGTCGCTGCCTTCCACTCCTTTGAGTGTTATCGGGTTGAGTGTGTTTCCCTCTTTGTCTTTCTGCAGACGGCTTTGGTACAAGTCCCAGTCACTTTGGAAACGGGCAATCAGCTCTTTGTTGCCGTCCACCGTCCGCACGACTTCGTCCAATCGGCTTCGGGAGGATGATTTACTGCGAATGAATGCCTGCCGTTCGCTGTCCAAGCCGGCAATCTTCTTCTCCAACTTTGCCTTTTCCAACAAATCGGTATTTCCGGAGAGGATGGCGACGTATTCGGAAAAATTCATTCCCGACTTCTCGTCCATACTTCCCTCGTCGATGGTACGGCTGCCCATACGGTTGTTTTTGAGCTGTTCGATAAAGAGTTGCTTGTTGTGCAGCAAGTTGAATTTATAGCTGTCAAGCGACTTCTCTACGGCATAGATGATGACATCCACCTTGTTGTCCGCATGGAACTTGGCAACCTCATTACCCTTACGCACGGCTCGTCCGTCCCTCTGTTCCAAGTCGGAAGGACGCCACGGCGTGTCCAAATGATGGATGGCGACGGCACGTTTTTGGGCGTTCACACCCGTGCCGAGCATACTCGTAGAACCGAAAAGCACTCGAATTGAACCTTCATTCATTCCCGCGATGAGCGTCTTTCGAGCCTTGTCGGTCTTAGCTTCCTGAATAAAGCGTATCTCCTGAGCAGGAATGCCGTGATCTTCCACTAACTTTCGTTTGATTTCGCTGTAAGGATTCCATTCACCGGGCTTATAAGTGCCGAGGTCGCTGAACACAAACTGCGTTCCTTTTTGCTCATTGAACTTCTGGTAGTACTCCGCAATCTTGGCGGCACAGTGGGAAGCCTTGTTATCCACATGATCTCCGTACCTGTCGGGGTCAATGAGCCTCAGATCCAAACTCATCTTCCTCGCCATATCTGTGGCAATGAGCATCTTGGCTTTTTCCTCCCGTTCTGAGAGTTTGGGACGTCCCAGCAATTCTGCATTGCCCGTCTTGGCAAACTCCACCAACTTGGCGATGAACTCTTCCTGTTCGGGTGTGGGCGGTATGTTGTGCATAATCTCATTCTTTTCGGGTCGGTCGATGCCGATATCCTTTGCCGTCCGATAATCGGTGATTTGGGCATAGAAAGCTGCCAATTCAGGCACTTTGATAAAATAGCGGAAACGCTCTTTCTGTACGATTTCGTTAGTAACGGAAAACTCATAGTCCACCGACTTCTTGGCGAAGATGGCAGCCCACGCATCAAAGGTCTTGATATGCTGGGCTTCGAGAGCTTGGGGACGCAGATACTTAAACAGCAGGTACAACTCCGTGAGTGAGTTCGATATGGTCGTACCTGAAAGGAAGGTGGCTCCCAAGTCTTTTCCCGTCCGCTCTTGTATTGTGCGGATGGCAAAGAGCATATTCAAGGCTCTTTGGCTGCCCTCGCTGTTACCCAACCCTGCCACACGGTCGTGGCGGGTGTTGAACATCAGATTTTTGAACGTATGCGACTCGTCCACGAAAAGATGGTCTATACCCATTGTTTTGAAATCCACCACATCGTCCTTTCGGTTCTCTATCTTGAACTTGATTTCATCCAGCTTTGCCCGTAAGTTCATCTGCCGCTTGACAAGCCCTTTCTCCATCGCACGGGAGATGCTGCGTCCCTGCTGACGCAGAACCTCCAAGTTCTCTTCCACGCTGTCCAGTTCATCCTGAAGGATTTTCTGCTGTATCTCGTCCGACTGCGGTATCATGCCGAACTGGTCGTGCGTGAGGACAATGCAGTCCCAGTTGTTGTTCTTGATGTCGTGGAAAATCCGCTGTCGCTTGTCAGGCGTGAAATCGTTTTTGCCCGGATAGAGCAGTTTGGCATTCGGGTAAGCCGTTTGAAAAGTCTGTGCTATCTCCTGCACGTTGGCTTTGAGAGCGAGTATCATCGGCTTGTTTGCCAAACCGAGCCGCTTCATCTCATAAGCAGCGGTGCACATGATAAGCGTCTTTCCGGCCCCTACCTGATGATCACAAATCCCTCCTCCGTTAAGTTTCAACATCCATACGGCATCCTTCTGGCTGTCGTACAGGCTTTCGATGCCCAAGCCTTTCAGGTTGAGGTCTGGGAATGTCTGATGGGAACCATCATACTGGGGACGCACAAAACAATTGAAAGTGTCATTGTAGAGTTTCTCCAACCGCTGCTTGAACTCATCGCTCTGCTCGTTCAGCCAATCGGTGAAGCCGTTTCGGATCTCGTCGATTTTGGCGTTTGCCATCTGTATGGCTTCCGTGTCCCGTACTTTGACTTCCTTGTCACCGACCATGATTTTCTTGGTGATGTCGGGCGTCGTATTCAGCAGGGCATGCTTCATCAGGGCAATGCCGTCGTAGCGACGATGCTGTCCCCGTACACAGAACCTGTCCCAGATATTGGCATTGTGCATCCGTGCTTCCACGGAATACTCGTCCGCACTTGAATTGTAGCGTATCGTCACCTCCGTGTCGAAAAGGTGCGAGGCATAATCGGAGTAGAGATTTACGGGAATCCATCGCTCCCCGAAATTGAAATCCAAATCCCCGAAAGGAATCGGTTCGGGGATGGCATCTTTCAGTGCCTGCAAGGAGGCTTGCGCCCTTGTGTCCTCCGGGTGCTCCAAGAGATATTGTCCGATACGCTCCGAAGCGGCAACCACATTGCCCGATATGAACTTCTCGGCGATTTCATACTCTCCCTCCAAGGGATTGTAGTAAATTCTGCCGTGCAACTCGGAGAGCATCTCTTCCTCGGAGGTGTCGGGAAGCAAAGAGAGCATATACCCGGTGTCCACCGCTCCGAACTTATTGAGTGAAGCCGAAAGAGCCTCTTGTGCATTGCTCACCTCTGTCACTTCGTGCAGGCTGAAAGAAACGGGCTGATGGAAAATGTCGGCTTTGAGCGTTTCTTTATCCACCTTCCGTTCCAAGAAAAGGATTTCCCTGCCACCGGCATCCATCAGGATCTGCTCGTGGTTCTTGCGGTCGTTCAAATGTCCGTACAGCCGCACGAAACGGTCGTACAGTTCATTGAGGTTCTGTCGCAGGGATTCATTCGCCACCTTACGTTCTGCTTCATAATCATAGAGCGCGTGGTAAGCATCCCGCAGGTCTATGTAGAGTAACATTTTCTGTCGCTCTTGGGACGGGAGGTCTATGGGTTGGAACATTCGGTTGTCCTCCATATCACGGACAAGCATTCCGACTTGAAAGTCCGAAGCCAGCAAAGAATCCTCTCTGAGATGTTCGTGCCATAAGCCCTCATAGGGACGCTGCTGCATCCCTTTCTCTTTGTCCTGCTGCCACCACAGTTCGCCTGTGTCTTTCAGCCCTAGTGCCGTATCATTGCTTTGTGAAGTCTCGGAAAATATCGAGGGTGAAGCGACAGGCTTCGGTTTTATGGCAGCTTTTCGTTTGGGCTTTTCCTCCGGAATGACATTGCCGAAAAGGTCGAGCAGTTGTACCTGTGGTGTGACACTGCTTCGGGGGTGCTCCGTCGGCTGTTCCTCTTTCGGTTGCCCCACCTCTTTGTGCGGTTGCTCCTCTGTCGAAGCGGCTGGCGTAAGCGTTGCTTCTTGCTGCTTGACTTCGGGAGGAACGGAAACGGCAACTTGGGGTTGCTCCTGAATGAAGATGTGTTTCTGGTACAACGCCACGTCCAAGCGTTTAGCTAAATCCGCCCGCAGGATTTTACCCATATCGGTGGCGACGCCTTCCGCTCCACCGTTGTGATGGAACAGAATGGCAGGCTTGCCGTAAGGATCGGTATCCTGCTTCCATTCGGTATGCACAATTTGAGACATACTTCGCAGATAGGTATTGAACAGTACTCCGCTAGGGCGTTTCTCACTCTTGATGAAACGCAGTTCCTCTTCGGTCAGACTTGTCTTGCCGCTCTGCTTTTGCAGGACGATAAGGTCACTGCCCACTTCCGTTCCCGCATTCTCCGTGAAGAGATTATTCGGAAGGCGGACTGCCGAGACAAGTCGGGTATGGTTCATCAGCCACTCCCGTACAGGCTCGTTCGTTGGGGCGTTCATAACTCCTTGCGAGGTGATGAACGCCAGCACGCCACCCTCACGGAGCATATCCACCCCCTTGACGAAAAAGTAATTGTGCAGGGACATGCGGGCGACCTTTCGAGCAGGTTCGTCCGTCTTGCTGAAAACAGGGTCGAAGACGGCCACATCTCCGAAAGGGATGTTGCTGCTGACCACATCGAAGGAACCGTTGAGCTTGGATTCGATTTCCTCGAAGCCCCGGATGCGTATCTTGTCTTCGGGATGCAGGGCGGAGAGCATCTGTCCCGTGAGAATGTCTTTCTCAAAACCGAAGGTCGTATGCCCTTCGGCTGCAATACCATCAAAAGAGCGGATGAACTCGCCCATTCCCGCCGAGGGGTCAAGGATACGTTTGGGGACGATGCCTGCCTCCTGTAAGGAAGCGGCAATCTCCCGCACTACGGGCGCAGGAGTATAGAAAGCGGTCATCACGGAGTTTTTCAGACTCTGCATATAGCTCTTGTACAGCGACTCGGAAGCGGTGTTGTCCCGAATGATGTGATGCAGTTCCATCACCAAGGGAAAAAATTCCAGCTCCGACTTGTTCCATCGGGCGATGTCCTCCATCGTATTGGCAGGAGAGAGGATACACTTCAATGCCCCGAAGCCCGTATAAGCCAGCAACACCTCCATTTCCTCCTCCGTTGCCACGCGCTGTTCCCGATGCAGGGCAAAGATGGTCTTGATGGCTTCTATATTCGCCCTTAGGTGCTCCTTTTTGTTATAGTGTGCCATCTTCTTCGAGTTTTAGTTGGACAAAACCCGTAAGCTCCGTATAGAGGGAGTTGTATTCGGGCGTATAAGCGAACTTGTCCGAAATCGGATACTTGGCGAATATCTCTTCGATGAGAGGACGCAGGCGGATGGCGGTCTCCCTGACCGCTTCAAGCGGCACTTCGGCGGAGAACTCGTTCCAAAGCACGGAAGAGATGGTATCGTGGCGGGAGAAGTGCAGACCCGCATAGAGTGTCTTATTGGCAATGCCGATACATTCGGCTATGGGAAGTCCGGCATTGAAGGCTTCGGCATAGGCTTCAGAAGCGGCTGCCGCACGTTCCTTGATAAAAGGAATGTCACCGGCTTTTTCGGGATGGCTTTCCCGAAGAAAAGAGAGCAGGGAAAGCTCGTAGTATGAAAAATGAATGGCTGTCATTTTGAATGATTTTAGTGAGGTATATAATGCAAAGGCACTCGACGTCCCCGCCGAGTGCCACCACTAAAATCCGCAGTAAAAACAAGATGATTGTTTATGACCGCATCATTCAGTGGCAAAATTAGCAAATTACGGGGATTTACCTTCGGGATTTGCCCGTTTTCTTGCGTTCGGGAAAGACAAATACCGTCTTGAACTCTCCGTCCAAGGAGAGCGAAGCCTCGAAGCTCTTGCCCGATTTGGAGGTAAAGCCCTTGATGATGCCTGTCTCCCCGTTTACCGCCAACTGCGTCAGTTGCTCGTCCGTGAGGCTCTTGCCCGCCACGCTGCGGAAAAGCGTCAGACCGCAATCGGGATCGGAACATTTGGCACATCGAGGATAGAAGACCAATGACCCTTTGCCGCATTTGGGGCAATGGATGTCGCTCTGTTTCTTGGGAAAGAGGATTTTGGAGGAGAGGAGTTCGTCGGTAATCTGTGTGGCATAGCTTTCAATGCCTTTGCGGAAGTCCTGCTCTTTCAACTCTCCCCGTTCGATTCTCGCCAAGTCCGCTTCCCACTGTCCGGTCATTTCTGCATTGCCGATTTTCATCTCCCGGACGATGGAATAGACGGCAAGTCCTTTCTCCGTGGGAACGAGCGATTTCTTTTGGCGCACCATGTACTCGCGTGCAAAGAGGGTTTCGATGATGGCGGCACGGGTAGCAGGCGTGCCGATGCCGCAATCCTTGAGCTGTGCACGCAGTCCCTCGTCCTCCAACTCCTTACCTGCCGTCTCCATAGCAGCTAACAGCGAACTTTCCGTGTGCAGCGGTTTGGGTTTGGTTGTTCCCTGTGCCAACGAACAGGCACAGAGCGGAAGCTGCTTACCTTCCTCCCATTGTGGAATGATGATGCCTTCTCCGTTCTCCCTGCTTTCCCGTTTTTCGGCTTCCTGCTGCTCCTTGTCTTTCTTCCTGCTGTTTTTGAGGACGGCACGCCAACCCTCTTCTTTGATGATTTCCCCTTTGAGGATGAACTTCACATCTTCGCAGGCGGCAGTAACCGTACTGACATCCTTCACGCAACGGGCGGAGAAGGCTTCGAGCATACGTCCGGCTATCATATCGTAGATGACCGCTTCCTCTCCAAACATGTCTATCGGTTTCTTGCCCGTAATGAGCAGGGCGTGGTGGTCGGTCACTTTCTTGCCGTCCACCGAATGTGCGTTCAGTTCGGTCAGTCGGCGGGCATGGACACCCCAGACGGGGTGGTCGTGCAAAAATGCTATCAAAGCTGGAATTTCGGCGAAGACATCTTCGGGGATATGGCGGCTACCCGTGCGTGGGTAGGTAATGTATGCTTTTTCGTAGAGTTTCTGCGCCAACGAAAGGGTCTGTTCTGCCGAATAGCCGAATCGGCTGTTCGCCTCTTTCTGTAAGGTGGTCAAGTCATACAGAAGCGGTGGCTCCTGCTTGGTCTCCTTGCGCACAATCGTTTCTACAGTGGCATAAGGAGCCTGTTTGAGTTTCTCATACAGGACGGTGGCTTCCGTCTTATCAAACCAGCGGTCGGCAGAAGAAAAACGGAAGCTCTCATCACCCTCCCTTACGGCAAGGCTGAGTTGCCAGAATGGCTGTGGTTCGAACTTCTTGTTCTCCAAAAAACGGGAGCAGACCATACAGAGGGTCGGAGTCTGCACCCTGCCCAAGGAGTAAGTGCCTCGCCCTGCGGCAATGGATATGGCTTGGGTGGCATTGATGCCCACCAGCCAGTCGGCTTCGCTGCGGGCACGGGCGGAATAATAGAGGTTGTCATACGTCGCGCCGCTTTGTAAATGGGCAAGCCCCTCTTTGATGGCTTTGTCCGTAAGCGAGCTGATCCATAGACGGTCGAAGGGTTTGGCAATGCCGAGATACTCGTAGATGAACCTGAAGATTAACTCACCCTCCCTTCCTGCATCGGTGGCTACGATAATGCCTTCGCACGCTCGGAAGAGTTTTTCGATGATTTTGAGTTGGGCGACTGCTGCAGCGTCGGCTTTATAGCCTTTACCCTCTTTGATTTGACGGGGAATAAGGGTAAAGACGGGAGGAAGAATCGGCAGGTTCTCTTTGTGGAACCCTTTGATGCCGTAGGCTTCGGGCATGGCTGCCGTTATCAGGTGTCCCAATGCCCACGTGACGGCATACTTACTACCTTCTATATAACCCTCTTTTCTGTTCGTTGCTTGAACGACACGGGCGATTTCACGAGCTACGCTCGGCTTTTCTGCTATAATGACTTTCATTTGTTCTTACTTTTTGGATGTTAGTGGTGGCGGATTACATTTTCATTCCCTTGGAACGCTTCTTCTCTTCTTCCTTCTGTTCCTGCTGGGCGGTAGGTTCTGTCTGCCCCTGCTTGAGCGGCTCCTTTACATGCTTGGTAGCCTCGTTGGTCTTGCCTTCGGAATTGACGGCGACCTGCGTGCGGGAAGCGTTGTCGGGAATGACCTCTTTGGTTTGGGACTTGTCGGGATTCCATTTGAGGAAATCGAACTTGTTCTTCTCGAAGTTGGCGCGGACATAGGCTTTGAAAGGCTCTCCCTTCTTGTCGATAAGCCCGGTCATATAGACCGTCTGACCTGCTTTAAGTTTCGCTTGCTCTTCGGGAGAGATGTCGCGTCCCAGCATCTTTTGAGGGACACGCAGTTCTTGTTGCTCTGTCTGTTCCTGCCCTTCGGGGGCTTGTCTTTGTCGTTGTCCCTGCTTAGGAGAGCCGAAACGAAATTCAATCGACCGCTTGTCGGCATTGAATTGAAGGTTGGCATTGAAGTGCTTTCCCGTTTTGGAGGTCATGCCCTCCACATAGATGCTTCTGCCTTCCGACAACTCCTTTTTCTGCTCGTCGCTCAGCTTCACGCTCTTGATTTCATCGGGGATGCGTACCCTGTCGGCACTCAGGGCGATGATGTCGTTGGTCAGGCGGTCGATGCTCACGAAGCTGCGGGTCAGCTCATCTTTGCCGGGGAAGGTCAGCTCCACGGTACGACCGAGGTTGCCCGTTTCTCTGAGGGCTTTCTTGTCCTCATCGGTAAAGGTATGCCCGAAGAACTCGCGCTCCAATTGAGGTTCCTTGCGGATGGCGTGGACAACAGGGATAAATGTCCCGTCTCCGGAGACTTTCAGAGAAAGACGGGCATCGGTGTAAAGAGAGACTTCTCCGATTTTAATAGCGATGGGAACAAGCGGAGTCTTGCGGTATTGAAGCAGGTCATCAAGATGCTTGCCTTTTTCCAGACTCTCACGGCTTACGCCCATCTGCTCGAACTGCTCCCACTTCACCTTATCGGGGTCAATGCCTTGAAAAGACTGTTTTTGCTCTCCTGCATAGTCGGAAGGATTGACACGGGCGGAGTCCAGCATCTCCTTATTGGAGGGGACATCCGGTGCTTTGAGCATTTCCGAGAGTACGCATGCGCTGGCAACGGCACTCTCAAAGGGGACTTTGAAGAAGTTCAACGGTGTGGGATGCTTGAACTGACGCATGAAATTGGAAAGGAAATTCTCCAGCGCATTGCTGTGCTTGTCGAACTTCAGGAAGCTCTGTTCATGCTCGGCGGTGGGCGGTACGGTTTTCAGTCCACCTTTTTCATCTGCTCCGGCTACGGCTCGGAGGTTCTCGTTCTTCTGATCCTTGACCAAAAGGATTTCTTGGTCCTTGATTTTTTCGTCCATATTACAATGTATTTAATGACACCAACAGCGGTGCATGGGCAAAAGTAAATCAAAGAAACAGTGCATGTTAGAGGGTTGAGATAACTGCGTACTTGTGGCGTCGATATGGATAGAAGTGGCTCCTTACACTGTGTGTGGGCAAAACTATAGCATCACGAAGAACCGACAAAAATCACTATTTTTAGGTATTGTCTATGCAAGGAAATATTAAGAATTTTGCAACTAAATTGAGACAATGTATATCGATCTATGCAAACGCCAAAGGATTATACACGCAAGCTATTGCTAAAAACAGCTCGGGAAGCCTTTCTCCAAAAAGGATATAAGGCTGTATCTATGCGTGAGATTTCCAGACTATCGGGTGTTGGTCTGAGCAATATATACAATTACTATCCCTGTAAAGATGATTTGCTGGCTGTTGTCCTACATCCGCTTTTAGAGGCGATGAACGGCATGCTGGACAATCATAACCGGAACGAAAGTCTTTCCCTTGAAATTTTCACCTCTGAGGAGTATCATCGTAAATCCATGCAGGAGGTGATGGGCATTATAACCCGTTATCGCAAAGAGTTTAAGTTGCTGTTTCTCGACACACAAGATTCCCGATTCAATGACTTTTGGGAGCGGTGGATTGAAAAAAGCACTGCAATCGGCATGGAATATTTGGAGAGAATGAAAGAACTCTATCCGGACTTACACACCCAGATTTCTCCATTCTTTATACATTTCACTTGTTCTTGGTGGATTAATATGATGAAAGAAGTGGTACTGCATGAAGAACTCTCCCAAGAGGAAATAGAATGTTTTATTGGTGAGTATATCCACTTTAGCACGGGAGGATGGAAAAAACTCATGAATGTGGAATGTAACAGAGAAAAGAAAATGGTTGGAAGTAATACTTCCTCCTATTCCAGTAGAATAAAAACAAACAGTATATGAGTGTCACTAATATTATTAACAATGAAGAATTAACTCTTATACAGGGAGTAGGTGGACTTTTCCTTTGTGAGGAATCTTGGGTTACGCAAAATCGGAGAAACGCCCATCGCAAAGAGATTTCGGATAAAGATATAATTACAATGAAAAACGAAAGTAACGGAACTGAATGTTCTCGGACAGAATTATGGCACTTACCTTAACTATCAAATGTATGAAACGGGATGTTTCAATAACATATATATTCCATAGAACGAGTCGCCCACTTAGGGCGGCTCGCTTTGTTTTTGAACAGAACAGGCTTTTGTTCGTTTTTGAGTAAACAATCTCGAAGCGATTATCAGAAGCCGGATCGCTTTTATCCGCCCTCAATGAATGAAACAACTTACAAACAGCAAATGATATGAAAATAGAAAGAATCAATGATTGGTTTGCTCGTCGGGGCAAATGGATGGTACAAAGACGATGGCTGGTACTAAGCTTATCTATCCTCGTCTTTGCCATAGGATTTACAGGGTTAAGATACTTCAAGGTGAGTGCTTCGTGGGAAGACTATTTTCTCGAAGACGATCCGATGCTTGTTAAGACAGAAGAGTTCAAGGATATATTCGGCAATGACAATTTCGCCGCAGTACTGACCCGATGCGACAATTTGTTTACGAAAGAGAATTTGGAACTTATCCGTGAACTCACCAATGAGATGATGGACAGCCTTTCGTATGCCGACAAAATAACGTCGCTCACCGACATCGAATTTATGGTGGGCAGTGAGGAGGGTATGACTATCGAACAGATTGTCCCCGAAACAATACCGTCAGATCCGGCAAAACTAGAAGAGATACGCCACAAGGCTTACCTGAAACCCCACGTTGCAGAACGGCTCGTTTCCAAAGATGGAACGCTCTCATGGATCATACTCAAGCTGCGTACTTTCCCAGAAGACTCGGTGTGGAACAAGGGGAAAAATGCCGTTGCTCCTGAGGTGCTGACGGGTAACGAGCTGGAGCATATCACCACCAAGGACAAATACCAAAAGCTCCATCCCAAGGGAACGGGACTGCCCTATGTTACCGCCATGAAAATGAAATGGATAAATAAGGAAATGCCCCGTGTGCTGGGTCTCGCCACCCTAATCTCCATACTTATCCTGCTATTGGTAACGCGTTCCTTTAGAGGAGTGGTCGTACCGCTTGTCACTGCCGTAGGCTCCATTGTCATTGTTTACGGTATGTTAGGTTACGTGGGTATGACGATAGATAGCGGCATGGTGATGATTCCCATGCTCTTGACATTTGCTGTTTCCATTGCATACAACATCCACGTGTATTCCTACTTCAAACGCCAATTCCTCATACATGGAAAGAGGACACAAGCAGTAGAAGAAACTGTCAGGGAAATGGGATGGCCTGTGTTGTTCAGCGCACTCACCACCTTTGCCGCCTTGCTTTCCTTCCTCGCCATACCGATGCAACCCATGCGTTTTATCGGTATAGCTACTTCTTCATGCGTGATGATGGCGTTCTTTATAGCCATTACATTGATGCCTGTGTTCCTTAGTTTTGGTAAGGACGGAAAACCGCATCCCAAAGTGCAGGAAACAGGAGGACGATGGTTGGACAGAAAATTAGAGAAGGTAGGTATCGGTGTACTTAAACATGGTACTTTGATACTATGGCTTACCGGAGTGATCACAGTCGCTCTTATCTATCAATTCACAAAAATAGAGACCGCCTTTGACGTGGAGCGAACCATGGGGCGAAAGATAGCTTACGTCAATAACCTTTTGGAAGTGGGTGAAAGCGAACTTGGGTCTGTCTATACCTATGATGTGATGATAGAACTGCCTGATAATGGATTGGCAAAATCGCCCGAAATCCTAGTGCGATTAGATTCCTTAGCACAACACGTAGACAGGTATAAATTAACCAAGCGCACAACCACGGTATTGAATATCCTCAAAGACCTGAACCAAACCCTGCACGATGGGGATGCCTCTTATTATACTATCCCTCACAATCCTGAAGAGGTGGCACAGTTGCTACTCCTTTATGAAAATGCAGGAGGTAGTGAGGCAGAGTACTGGATCGATTATGATTATCGGCGCCTTCGCCTGATGGTCGAGATGAATTCATACGATTCCGGAGAAACAGAACGGGAGTTGAACGATATAGTTGCTCATGCCAAAAAGCTTTTCCCGAAAGCCACAGTCACTACCGTAGGCAGCATTCCACAGTTTACGGCGATGATGCAGTATGTAGCTCGCGGACAGATGGTTTCTTTCGCTATTTCACTTCTGATTATCGGCATCCTGATGATGCTTGTCTTCGGCAGTGTACGTATCGGACTTATCGGTTTGATACCCAATCTTACCCCGGCTTTGGTGGTAGGCGGTCTGATGGGATGGTTTGGCTATCCGTTGGATATGATGACCGCCACCATCATGCCGATGATTCTCGGATTGGCAGTAGATGATACCATTCACTTTATCAACCACGGGCATTTGGAGTTCGACCGCCGGGGCAATTACCGGGAGGCTATCCTCCGTTCGTTCCGCACTATTGGAACACCGATTGTGCTGACAAGCATAGTGATCTGTACCAACTTTGCCGTCTATACTACTTCTGAAAGCCTTTCCTTTATACACATGGGGGTACTCTCCGTGGCAGGTATCGTATCGGCACTGCTTGCCGATCTCTGTGTCACTCCCATATTGTTCCAAAAGTTCAACCTGTTCGGTAAGGAGACAAATACAAACGAAACTCGGGTTGAATGAACAAACATAATTGAATACAAATGAATACTACAAAAAAACAGAAGAAAACGCCCGTTTTGAAGCGGTTGCTGCCATACGCAGGCAAGAAGGGCTATATGCTTCCGCTGGCGATGATTTTTTCAGCCCTATCGGGTATTATGGTGCTGATGCCTATGGTTTATATCCATAAGATTGTCAGCGGGATTATTTTGAGCAATAGTGTCGATGGAGTTTCCATACGGTACTATGCAATTCTGGCGGCGAGTTTTGCCGCAGCAGGAATGCTGCTCTATTTCTTTGCGCTAATGGTATCCCACCTCTTCGCTTTTGAGGTAGAGGCGAACATCATCAAGCTCAGTGTGAAGAAGATGATGGCGAAACCGTTGGGCTTTTTCGCCAACCGCGAAAGCGGTAACCTACGCAAAACCATTGTCGATGGAGCGGGCGAGACCCACACCATGCTGGCGCATCAGCTGCCGGACTTTGCCATGACCATCGTTTCGCCCATCGTGCTATTGGTATTCTTCTTCCTTTTCGACTGGCGATTAGGCTTGGTGAGCCTGATACCGATGGTCATAAGCATGTTGTTGATGGCAACCATGAGCACCAAAAAGGGTATGAAGATGCGGGAAGAATACTACGAAGGACTTGCCAACCTTTCCGCCGAATCGGTGGAGTACGTGCGCGGCATACCGGTCGTGAAGACCTTTGCCCAGAGCGTGGAGAGTTTCGAACGTTTCTATTCGCTTATCGTAAAGATGAAAGATTTCGTGGTACGGTGGAGCATGGGATTCAAAAACAAAATGTCGCTGTACGAGGCAATTTCAAGTTCCACAGCATTCTTCTTGGTACCCGTTGCCATCATGCTGTTCACCACAGGCGGCGACATGCGGCAGGTGCTGGGCAATTCTGTTATCTATCTGTTGATAGGTCCGGTATTCGGTGTTTTTATGATGCGTAGTGCATCTATTCAAAACTTCATCTACTTGGCCGAGTTGGCATTGGATAAAATTGACGCCGCTTTGGATTACGACGACTTCGCTTATGGCAGAAAAACTGCAATTGAAGATGGTCTGGAGTTCAGGAACGTCTCGTTTTCATACGGGAAAGAAAAAGTGCTGGACAATGTGTCTTTCAAAGTGAACAAAGGAGAAACTGTTGCTCTGGTCGGCGCTTCGGGAGGCGGAAAAACCACCGTGGCACGTCTGGCAGCCCGTTTCTATGATGCCGATGAAGGCGAAATTTTAGTCGGAGGCATCAACATTAAGGAATTCGAGAAATCGGCACTGATGCGGAAGATCGCTTTTGTGTTCCAAAGATCCAAGCTCTTCAAGATGAGCCTGCGCGAGAATTTATTGTTGGGTAATCCCAACGCCAGCAATGAGGAGATAGAGCAAGCCCTCGTCAGGGCAGGAGCAAAAGAGATTGTCGATAATTTAGAAAAGGGCTTGGATACGGTTTACGGCACCAAGGGAACCTATTTTTCTGGAGGTGAAGCCCAACGAATTTCCATTGCAAGGGCTTTTCTAAAGAACGCCGACTTTGTCATTCTCGACGAGGCAACCGCCTTCGCCGATCCCGAAAATGAGCATATCATTCAGGCTTCGTTCAAGGAACTGTCCAAGAACAAAACCACGCTGATGATTGCCCATAGGCTTTCCACGGTGGTTAATGCCGATAGGATCCTTGTGATGGAGAATGGCAAAATAGCGGAAAGCGGTACGCATAATGAATTATTAACCCAAGGTGGTGCCTACAAAAAACTGTGGGACGAATATCAAAAAGCTGCCAATTGGAAAATAGGAGGTAAAAATGAATAACTTCTTAAAGCAAAAATACGCCATGTCGGATCAGGGAGCGAAGAACTTGAAAAAATCTATCTTCTCGCACACGATCCTGAATCTGACCAAGATGTTTCCGCCCATTGTCGGATTTATGTTTCTCTTCCAGTATCTGGGCGGTCTGGAAGGCATTCCCGCACCGGCAGAACTAACTCTTGCCGACTATATTGTCATCATCGTAGTGATGCTGTTGGTGATGTTTTCCGTGGCAAGGTGGGATTATGTGCGCCTCTACGACAATGTTTATAACGAGAGTGCCAACTCGCGCATCGACATAGCCAACCGCCTGAAGAAACTGCCACTTTCTTATTTCGGCAAGCGCGATGTGTCCGACCTTTCGGCAACCATGATGAGCGACTTGCAACTTTATGAACAGATATTCTCGCACTCCGTACCGCATATCTATGCCACTTCCATTTCCACGATTATCGTTTCCATTATGATACTCGCCTACAATTGGCAGCTCGGATTGGCGGCATTGTGGGTTATTCCCGTCTCGTTGCTGCTCTTTTCCCTTTCCAAAAAGAAACAACGACAGGCTATGGACGCACACGTGAAAACCGGTCGCGAGGTGTTCGACGATTTGCAGGAGAAGATTGACCAGATACAGGAAATCAAATCCTATAACCTGGAAGAACGGTCACTGAACGAGTTCTGCCACAAGCTGGACAACAATACCCGTACAAAGATAAAAGTGGAGTTCTCCGCCGGCATTGCCACCTCACTGGCGGGTGTACTGATGAAGCTCGGCATCGTCACGGTGGCGATTGTCGGTGCCAACATGCTGATTGCCGGACAAATCAACATCCTTGTTTATATCGCCTACCTCATTCTCACGACAAGCATTTATCTGCCTATCGAGGGAATTCTCACTTTTATGGCGCTGGTCGTGGCTCTCGACGGTGTGGTGGCGCGTATCAAAGAGATTAAAACCATGCCCGTGCAGGAAGGAAAACAGGAAATGAACCCCAAAGATTACAGTATAGATTTCAAAGATGTCGAGTTCGGTTACGAGGACTATACCGTTATCAACGGCGTAAGTTTCACTGCGAAACAGGGCGAAGTTACAGCTTTGATCGGACCTTCTGGAAGCGGTAAAACCACGCTTGCCAAGCTGGCTGCCCGTTTCTGGGATATTCAGAAAGGTAAAATACTATTGGGTGGCGAGGACATCAGCCAGATAGACCCTGAAACGCTGCTGAAAAACTATGCCATTGTCTTTCAGGATGTGGTGCTGTTCAACGCCAGCATAAAAGATAATATCCGTATAGGCAAAAAAGGAGTTACGGACGAAGAGGTTGCTCGCGTTGCCAAAATAGCTCGCTGCGATGAGTTTATCGACCGTATGCCCGAAGGCATGGAGACCGTTATTGGCGAAAACGGCGAGCGACTTTCCGGTGGCGAGCGCCAGCGCATCTCCATTGCAAGAGCCATCCTGAAAGATGCTCCCATCATCCTGATGGACGAAGCCACTGCCTCGCTCGACGTGGAAAACGAAAGCCTGATACAGGAGGCTTTGTCCGAGCTGATTAAGAACAAGACGGTCATTGTTATCGCTCATCGGATGCGTACTATTCGCGGAGCCGATAAAATAGTGCTGCTTAATCAAGGCAAGATTGAGGCTATGGGCACTGACGCAGAGTTGCAGGCACAATCAGCGACCTATCGGAAGATGCTCGAAAAGTCAATAGGATAAAAACAATAAAACATCAATCATAATGAAGAAATTAATAAAATCACTGTTTGTCGCCTTTCTGGCGTGCATGACAACAAGTAGTGGATTTGCCCAAAACGTATTTCCACATCACAAGTTGGAATCAGACAAAGACCATGAGCACGAAGGACGGTTCTTTGCAGGAGGCGCTGTGTCTTTTTGGTCTGACAATAAAGACAAGACCCTGACATTAGACCTTTGTCCAGAAATCGGCTATCTCTTTAATGACAATTGGGGAGTCGGTCTGCTCCTTGGCTATGAATACGAACACAGAAAGGAAGGAGAAACTAAGACCATAGGCAACGCTTTCAAAGTTTCGCCTTTTGTCCGCTACTATTATTTCCATAGAAGTCCGTTCAATCTTTATTTGGATGCCGGGGGAGGCTTCAACTTTTCCAAAGAGAAGGAGGGGGGCACCACAAAGCATATCAACGGATTCGAAATAGGAATACGTCCCGGAGCCTGCGTTGATCTTACCGAGGGGCTTTGCCTCTGCTTGCGCATGGGCTTTGTCGGCTATAGAAACGACTACTTTATGGGCGAAGAGCCCAAAATGGGAACCAAAGGTTTCGGACTTCGCTTTGCACCCGAGGAATTAATGGTCGGGTTGGAACTGGAGTTTTAAGTCTATGGCCTTTTGGTAACTGACAAATGATAGAAAACAATCAAAATAATGATAAGACAATGAAGAAAACATTCTCAATGGTAGCAATGGCTATCGCATTCACAGCCACAGCAATGGCACAGACAGGCAGAGACATTGCCCAGAAAGTAAAAGACCGCCCCGATGGCGATACCCGTCAGTCTGAATTGGTGATGAAACTGATTAACAAGCGCGGAGCAGTGCGCGAGCGTAAACTGATTTCTTATTCCATCGATGTGGGCAAAGGAAAGAAAGACCGCAAGAGCATGATGTTCTTCCAATATCCCGGCGATGTAAAGGGTACGGGCTTTCTCACGTGGGATTACGACAATCCCGGCAAAGACGATGACAAATGGCTATATCTGCCCGCTATGAAGAAAACCCGACGTATCAGCGGCTCGTCTGCCAAGCAGGATTACTTTATGGGCAGTGACTTTACCTATGACGATATGGGCAGTCGCAGTGTAGATGAGGATACGCACAAACTGCTGGGTACAGAGAATATAGGTGGACACAAGTGTTGGAAACTTGAATCCGTACCCAAGGACAAGCGCGAGATTTATTCCAGGAAAATAGCGTTCATACGCCAAGACTGTCTGATAGCCGTCAAGGTGGAATACTATGACAAGATGGGGAAACTGCACCGTCGTCTCGAATTATCCGACATTGCCAAAGTAGCAGGATTCTGGGTTGCCCGGAAACTGCATATGACCAACGTGCAGACGGGGCATCAGACGATTCTTGAAATTAAGAATCCAAAATACAATCTCCCCATGGAAGACTCGAAATTCAATGTTACCACTTTGGAGAAAGGCCGCTTCTGATGACAAACATAAGTAATCGTCCTGCAAAGTTCTCGTTGCTGTTTTTCCTGCTCTTGCCCATACACGTCGCTTGGGGGCAAGAGCAAGGAGATTCGCTATGGCAACTCAAAGGCTTTGTGGATACCTATCATGCCGTCCGCTCCGAGAAGCCGAATGACTTTATGTCTTCACGCACCCGGGTAAGGGGTGAAATAGGGAAAAGTTTTGGCAGTTCGACGCTCTTTGTCTCGTTCAATGCCACCCACAATGCCTTGCTGAAGGAACGCACGGGGTTTGAACTGCGGGAGGCATATCTCGACCACAGAGAGGAGCACTGGGGCTTTCGCCTCGGTCGGCAACTGGTCATTTGGGGTGTGGCAGACGGCGTGCGCATCACCGACTTGGTTTCTCCGATGGATATGACGGAGTTCCTGGCACAGGACTACGATGACATCCGTATGCCGGTCAATGCCCTGCGCTTCTTTGTCTTTAATGAGAAGATGAAGTTAGAGCTGCTTGCCGTACCGACCTTCGAGGGGTATAAGTTGCCGACCGATGCCGGAAATCCATGGAGCGTGCTGCCTAAAAACACCGTTCAGCCCCTTGTCTGGCACGAGGACGGAAGCCACCCAAAGTTCCGTTTTTCCAACATGGAATATGGAGGAAAACTTTGCTTTACCTTGCCGGGAGTGGATTTTTCCATTGCTGCCTTGCATACGTGGAACAAGATGCCTGTGATTACCTACCGGTCTTCAGGTACCCACATGGCCGTATCTCCACGATATTACCGCATGGGATTCTTCGGAGGAGATATATCCAAGCCGTTGGGGCAGTTTGTCCTGCGCGGCGAAGTGGCGTTCAACGTGGACAAGCATTTCAGCTACAAACCCGAGGCGGGAACTATGGAGCAGAAGGGCTTCAACACGGTGAATTATCTCGTGGGCGTGGATTGGTATGCGCCTCATGAATGGATGGTGATGACGCAGTTTTCTTCGGAAAGTATTCTGCGATATGAAAATCAAATAGCACAACCTCGTTATCAGTCACTCCTCACGCTCAATGTGTCTAAAAAACTGTTGGACATCACATTGCAATTATCCAACTTTACCTATTTCGACCTCAACCACAAGGGATGGTTCAGCCGCTTTACCTCCTCCTATGCGCTGAATGACCACATCCAACTATCGGTAGGTTATGATTGGTTTGGAGGCAATGAGGGGATATTCGGTAGGTACAAAAACAATTCAGAAATATGGGCAAAGGCAAAATATAATTTTTAGCAACAAAGCAATAAAACAATGAAACAGAAGGTAATCTATCTTTTTTTATCACTGATGCTCACGAGCATCAGTGTCTCCGCCCAAACAGGGGGTGGACGGATTGCGGGCGTGGTCGTTGACGACTCAGGCGAAGAACCACTGCCCGGTGCAACCATCTTTGTCGAGGAGCTGAAAAAGGGTGTTGCAGCGGATGGGCATGGGGAGTTCTCTTTTTCTGATATTCCCGCAGCCACCTATACGCTTACCGTGAGGTTTATGGGGTACCATACGCAAAACCGTAAGGTCGAAGTGGGTAAAGAGAGAGGTAAGAAAATCATTATTCGCATGAAAGCCCTATCTCAGTCGCTCGAAGAGGTAATTGTGATGGGCAAGAGTGAAGCCCGCAAGATACGTGAGCAGGCCATGCCTATATCCGTAATCAGCATGAGTCAGATACAAGGGACGGTCAATAATGTGCAAGACGTCCTGGCAAAGACTGCCGGTGTCACCGTACGGACGATGGGTGGCATGGGCAGTGCTTCCCGTATTTCGGTGCGTGGGTTGGAAGGCAAACGCATTGGACTTTTCCTTGACGGACAGCCGATGAACGACAATTCCGATTTTATCGACCTCAATGATATTCCGGTGGAAATGATTGATCGCATTGAGATATACAAAGGAGTTGTTCCCGCCAAGTTTGGAGGTTCTGCCGTGGGTGGAGCGGTGAATATTGTCATCAAGGAGTATCCGCCCAAGTATTTGGACGTGAATTATTCTTACGGCAGTTTCAACACCCATAAAGCATCTGTGGTGAGCAAGATGAATATTGCGCCAAAAGGTATCGAGTTCGGGGTGGGAGGTTTTTATAACCATTCCGACAATAACTACAAGATGAAGTCTCCCTTTCAGGAGGGACTTACAATAACCCGAGATCACGACAAGTTCAAGAAGACGGTTGTCGGCGGCAGCTTTAAGGCACGGAAATGGTGGTTTGACTTAGTGGAATTTGAACCTGTCTTCATACATACCTATAAAGATATACAGGGGATAGAGTCAAATATTCAGTATGCCCACAGCCATTCCAACGCTTTTATTTTCGCCAATAAGATGGAGAAGGACAACTTTCTTTTGGAAGGGCTGGACTTGGATTGGCAACTGGGGTATATTTATACCAACTACCATTTTACCGATACCGCCTCTCATCGCACACACTGGGACGGAACGCATTATCCAGCAGCTTCCGAATTCGGTGGCGAAATCGGAAAATGGGCGTCTATGTTGACAAATGATAAGCATCAATTGCAACACAAATTGAATCTCAACTATCTTGTCAATGAGAAACATTCGGTCAACTTCAACTCTTTGCTGAAATATGCCCATGCCAATCCAAAAGATGTAATGAAGGACAAGGTTATTGGCTACCGTACGGAATTTCCAAGCAATATGCTCAGTTGGGTGGCGGGTTTGAACTACGACTATCGCTCCTCGAACGATAAGTTCCTCAATTCTGTCAATATCAAGTATTACTACTATTCAATGAAAACGCGGATGGCAAGTATTCTGACAAATTCGGCGGAAGATATAGATACCCACAAGAATGATTTCGGTATCAGCAATGCACTTCGTTACCGTATCACTCCCAATCTGATGGCAAAAGCGTCACTTGGGTATGATGTAAGGCTTCCGTCGGAAGAAGAACTGCTGGGCGATGGATATGTAATTGCTCCTGCAGGTAATTTGATACCCGAACGCAACACGAGTGTAAACGTGGGAATGCTGTTTGACTTGACAGGAAAGTCTCCCAGCAACCTGCAAGTAGAAGTAAATGGGTTCTACATGTATTTGCAAGACATGATTCGCTTTACGGGAGGTTTCTTGCAGTCGCAGTATCAAAACTTCGGTGAAATGAGGACTATTGGTGTGGAAGCAGAGGTGAAAGCCGACGTTACACGCTGGCTCTATGGCTACGTAAATGCAACCTACCAAGACCTAAGAGATATGCGTAAGTATGAACAAAACACCACCGTTGCCAATCCGACGAAGGGCAGCCGTATGCCCAATATACCTTATCTGATGGCAAATGCAGGATTGGAGTTTCACAAGGAGAATCTATTCGGAGGCAGAGGAATGAACACGCGCATATTTACCGATGCCTCATTCGTGGAAGAATACCTTTATGATTTCGAGCAAAGCCAGTTCCAGCAGCATCGCATACCGAGAACCTTCTCATGCAGTATGGGCTTTGAGCAGAGTTTCGGCAATGGACGCTACTTCATTATGGGGAAAATAAACAACCTGACCGATACGCAAATGATCAGCGAATTCAATCGCCCCTTGCCAGGACGTAGTTTCATCGTCAGATTCAGATATGTGTTCAAGTAATCAATCATCTAATAATCAATTAAACAAAAAAAGCAATGAAAAAGAAAATGATTTTCGCAGCAGCCATGTTTGCTGCACTGTGTCTCAACTCATGTGACAAGAACGATCCGGACACTCCCATAGCAGGAGGTACGGGAAATGTACTGCTACTGACAGCCTTGCCCAATGCTACGGGCATGGATGGAACAGTCTATATGCAACTCATTGACGAGCCCAAGTTGGGCACGACGATGGCTGTTGACAATAAGAATGGCATAAATGTTCCCTTTGGCAGTTCTTACCCCATGGTAATAGGTGATGAGGTCTATGTCTTCCCAAGCTATCACATGACTATGGACAAGAATGAACTGATCAAGTATCGCCGCACAAACAGTGGTTTGCAGAAAGTGGGCAGTATGCCATTGCCTGCCAACAACAGTGCCAACAGCCTCGTCAAGCTGTCTCCGACAAAGGCGTATCTGTCGCTTGCCGGATTGGGGGTAATCTACATTTTCAATCCCGAGACAATGCAGAAGACGGGAGAGATAGACCTGACATCTTTGGGCATACAGGACAATAATCCCGACATAGGAATTATGATAGAACGTGACGGATACGTGTTTGCAGGTCTAAGTCAGATGGTGGGAGGCTGGACAAGCCCTAAAGATTACAAACAAGCAGATGTAGCCGTCATTGACTCGAAGACGGACAAGCTGGTCAAGATGATTTCGGAGAAAGCCAGTGGTTTCTCTCAAGCTACACGTCCCATTGACCCGAAGTCTTTGTTCATGGATGAAAAAGGGGATATATACATCTCTTGTCTCGGCAATTTCGGAATGGTAGCAGGACATAAGGCTGGCATACTGCGAATCAAAAAGGGCGAAACGGATTTTGACCCCACATATCATTGGACGATAACCGGAGCAACTATTGAAGGAGAAGAGAAAACGGCCGGATTTGCGGCTTCTATCTGTTATATAGCCAGCGGCAAAGCCTACGGATACATTGATGTTCCGGGCTATTACAAGCCTGGCGAAACAGGGCATGCCGCTATCGCAAGCAGAGCCGTTGTATTTGACCTGTACAATCAGAAGATGACGAAAATTGAAGGACTGGAATTGTCCAACGGCTATGGTGTATTGGTCTCTAAGTATAAAGACGGCTTGGCCATCTGCAATGCTTCAGCAACGACCAAAGGAATCTATTATCTCAATCCTCGGACATCTGAGGTCAATCCAACTCCTATGGTAACCACTGTAGGAAACCCTATGGCAATAGAATGGATTGGCAAATAAATCATAGCCTATAACCAAGAGGGCGAAGACGGGAGCAGAACCCTCTGCTTTCTTCTTTGCCCTCTTTTTTATCCTCTAGTTCAAGTTAGAACCGATACGGATACTACAAATCTCCATCATTTGCCTCTGTATGTGGAGAACCTGCAATCGAACAAAAAGATGAACAATTGAAATACAAAGAGGAAAACGAGATTATAATGAATAAATTATCAATATGAAACGACTTATACAAACAACTGCATTTGAACAACTAATTTCAAATGATTTGACAGCAATCCAAATGAGGGCTGTTTGTGATAGTTTTATCAAGGATGTAATAAAACTAAGCGAAACGGAAAGAAATCCACAATCTTTATTTCGGGCTCTTTGTTACACTCGATTCCATTTACAAACAATCTACGAAAAGAGCGGATTAACAACGGAGATGGGGAAAAAATGTATCAGAGCTGCTATACGTCATTGACAAAGAGTTAGAATTATGGTATATGCGAATGCAAGGAGTTTTATCTTTATCACCTCCGAGTTTGCAATCCAATTCCTTCTGTATCCATTGGACAGGTAAAGCAACCGACTTGGTCGAACTACTCTATGCACTCGATACCTGTGACTGTATTAACGATGGTGAAATCGGTATAGAAGAATTGGCAGATACCTTTTCTGAAATCTTTGGTGTAGAAATCAAGAACTGCTACAACGTCTATATGAACATGAAACGCCGCAAGGATGACAGCCGAACCTACTTTCTTGATGAACTCCGAGAGAAGCTGAACAAGCGTATGGTGGAGAGCGACCTGAAAGGCGGCAAGTTCAAGAAACGGTGAATCAAAAGGAGGAACTCTCTCCCTCTCATTTGCCGATTACCTTAAGTTTACGGCAATTTTATTTGGAGAAATAGAGAAAATTGAGTACTTTTGCATGCAGAATTGAGTAAAATACTCATCATAATTGAGTAAGTCCATCATTAGATTTGAGCATGAACTATATTCGCAAACAATATCACACTCTGAAAGCACGCATTCAGGAGCCAAGGCGTTTTATGCAAGTATTGGCAGGTCCGAGACAAGTAGGCAAATCTACTCTCGTAGGGCAGGTGCTGCAGGACGTACCTATTCCATTTTCGGTAGAAGTGGCAGATGCCGTCAATCCGAAGGACAGCGACTGGATACGCCGAGTATGGGAAGGAGCACGAACCACCATGACACTCCGTGGAGAGGCTGAACGCCTGCTTGTGATTGATGAAATACAGAAGATTGACAATTGGAGCGAGGTGGTCAAGAGAGAATGGGACGAGGACACGCTCAAGCATGTCAATCTGAAGGTGGTACTGCTGGGCAGCAGTCGTCTGTTGCTCAAGAGAGGACTTACGGAGTCGTTGGCAGGGCGTTTTGAGCTTATTCGTCTCGGACATTGGAGCTATCAGGAGATGCACGACGCTTTCGGAGTGACACTCGACGAGTACATCTACTTTGGCGGCTATCCCGGTGCTGCCCACATGATTGATGACGGAAAGCGTTGGCGTAAGTATATCAAGGATTCGTTGGTGGCTCCCGCCATTGAAAAGGATGTACTGATGACCTCCAACATCTACAAGCCTGCCCTTATGAAACAATTATTTGAGTTAGGGTGCGGTTATTCTGCCGAGATACTTTCGCTGACAAAACTGATGGGACAACTGCAGGATGCCGGCAACGTGACCACGTTGGCTTCGTATTTGGAGATACTCGACCAATGTGCATTGCTGACGGGATTGCAAAAGTACGCCAATGATGATGCCCGAAAGCGTGGCTCCATTCCCAAATACCAAGTGTACAACAACGCCTTGCTGACGGCATATAAAGGCAGGTCGTTCCTTATGGACAGAACGGGCACGTCGCTTTGGGGGCGATGGGTGGAGAGTGCGGTAGGTGCTCATTTGCTGGGCATGGCAGAGGAGGCAGACTATCAAGTGTATTACTGGCGAGAGCCTGCAAGGAACAAGACAGATAAGGACAAAGAGGTGGATTTCATCATCGTAAACGATGGTGAGGTGACAGCTATTGAGGTGAAAAGCGGTCGTCGCGGGATGAACTCAGGTCTTCCTGTCTTTGTGGAGGCATTCCATCCCAAGAAATCTTTTGTCGTGGGCTCGGGAGGCGTTTCGTTGGAAGACTTTCTGAGGTGTGACATAGAGGTATTGTTGGGATGATATTATACTTCTCTGCAGAATATAACTAAAAGATAATAAGCCTCTCAGGCGCGTTGAAAGACAGCATACTTGAGGGACGTTCTTCATTTATAAGGGAGCCGAAATGAAGAGAACACAAGATGCAGCAAATCAAAAGGGAGGTATTCCGGTTTCGGAGTACCTCCCTTGATTTAGTTTCTGCAACTATTGGTTGCAGAAACTCTTCGAGTCTCGCAAAAGAAGATTAAAAAAGTCCAACCCTTAGTTGGAGAAATTGCATCCTCTTACCGAAAAGCCCTGATAACTCTATAGACAGCCCACAGGCAGGTGAAAGGAGCGGTGAAGACTCCTATGACGACAAAGAGGAGAAGTTTGAAGATATAGTAAAATACCCACTGCCAGTTTGTTCCTGCAATCATTTTATAGGGAATGAACTTCTCTGCAAAGAGATAGCCCGACCATATCGCCATCAGCACATATCCTGACATCCATCTCATATTCTCAAAGCCTTTGGTCGCCAAGAAGTTCCACTTGAATCCCATGACAAACAAGGCGATGAGAAACAACATACTGAAGATGCTTCGCCAAATCTCGCTGCGTTTCCTCTTCTGAAAACAAGGTGTACAGAGTATCGGCTGATACCTTTCAGCACATTCGGGGCAGAGTCCTTTCCCGCAATCGGAACACTGGGCTACCGCCGGTTCTTGGGTATGATTAAAACAATTCATTGTGTCATCATTTTGTGTGTTCAAAAATACGAAAATCCTACCTTTGAGCCAAGAAAAACAGCTATTATTTCTTGGTATTGAGTAGCTTGGAAAGCTCAGGGTCATCAGCAATCCGTTGCAACTCCCGTTCCACGATGTCCCGCACCTCCGTCTTTACACGGTCATAATTCGCCTTGATTTCCTGTTCCATCATATCCTCTCCGTTTTCATTCGTGAAGTCCGTCAGAACGGGTATCGGTCGGTAAGCGGCTGTTTCCTTTGCCACTTTCGCATTGTCCACCACAATCTCACAGTGGAATATCTTCTGCTCGATACGTTCGGAGAAGTTGTCGGCAACCGCTCCCACAAACATTCCCTGCGTGAGCGTGGAAATCTTGCTCTGCGGAATCAGGCTGTCCATCTGCGTGGAGATGGAGGTCGTCTTGTCGCTTCGGGTAATACTCATACTTTGCCTCTTTTGAAGCACTTTCCCGAAACGTTCCGATAAGGTTTTTGCCGTCTCGCCGACCACCTGACCTGAGAAAATGTTTCCGACGGTATTCATCACTACGGCTGCTTCCTTGTCTCCATAGTCACGCTTCAGCTGGGAGAAGTCCTGAAAGCCCAAGCATACCGCCACCTTGTTGCTACGTGCGGTGGCTATCAGATTGTCAAGCCCTTTGAAGTATATGGTAGGCAGCTCATCTATCAGCACGGAACTTTTCAGCATCCCTTTCTTGTTTATCAGCTTGACGATACGCGAATTGTACAATCCCAATGCTGCCCCATAGATATTCTGCCGATCCGGGTTATTGCCCACACAAAGGATTTTCGGCTCTTGTGGGTTATTGATGTCGAGCGTAAAATCATCCCCCGTCATAATCCAATAGAGCTGCGGGCTTATCATTCTTGACAGCGGTATCTTGGCGGATGCTATCTGTCCCTGAAGCTGGTCGGCGGCTCCTCCGAGCCAAGCGTCCATAAAGGGAGAAAGATAGTTCTCCAATTCAGGATATGAGGTGAGTATCGGAAAAATATCTTCATACTTGCGGCAGAGAAACTCTATGGCGTGCGGAAAAGTGCAGTATTTTCCTCCCTCGAAAATGCGAAGATACCAAATGATGGCGGCAAAGAGTACGATGGGCGATTCCACGAAGAAATCCCCCTGCTTCTGCACATCGGGTAAGTCAAGGGCATTGCTGCCCCCTTCTCCCCTAAGAACCGTACATGAG
>ENA-ORSG01000750-ORSG01000750.1-human-gut-metagenome-genome-assembly--contig:-NODE-750-length-26692-cov-11.644479_pt1 | contig 26692 bp, 26 predicted proteins | sample MGYA00242189_ERZ509156 | MGnify/ENA primary metagenome ERZ509156 (study PRJEB26280, sample SAMEA2338666) | human gut metagenome | biome: human gut; feature: human-associated habitat; material: faeces...
AGACCACATCCTTTCAATGTGACAAGTGGTAAATACCCCACAAGTCCATTGTACAGGGACAATAGGGTGGCACTCCAGTGCGTATTGCCCTAAAAAAAGGGTGGCTCCCGTCAGCGTATCGTGTGGCTCTCAGTCGCGTATTAGGTGGCTCTCATGGCGCGTAATACTCAGGCCATAAAAAATCCCCCTAAAGCAGTTTGGTTATTTACTTTGTCTACTTTAGGAGGATCACATCATAGATGAAACTGTATGTGTTTTCTCTTAAGATACTTGTTTTATCTTATTGCAAAGGTTATACTATGTGTAGTGTGTGACAAGATCTTTCGCCTGTGATTCGCAGGCGTTGCTACAAATGTGCGGGGAGACTCTTGTAGCTCTCCGGTTCTGTTTCCGTTGTGCGATTTCGCATTATGCGGCCTTTAGCTTCTAATGAGTTGTCACACACTTTTTGTGTTGGGGGGGCAGATTTTTATGAAATTGGCGAGCGTGTCGAATCGTAGAGAATTGGCTTTTTTATTGAGAGTGCCGCTTCAAACATTGACCGATTTATTATATTTTAAATCTGACAAAGAGAAATACTACACCTTTTCTATTCCTAAAAAAAGTGGTGGTAGAAGAGTGATTGTAGCGCCTAATGAACCATTGAAAACAATCCAGAAAAATTTGGCCAGTATTCTTTCGGAGGATTATGAAGAAATTAAATCGAAACAAAAGCGTCAACTTCAGATTGCACATGGGTTTCTGCACCAGAAAAATATATTGACAAATGCTGATATTCATCGTAATAAACGCTTCGTCTTAAACTTGGATTTGGAGAATTTTTTTGATAGTTTCCATTTTGGCCGTGTTCGTGGATATTTTCTCAAGAATAGATATTTTTTACTTAATAAGGATATTGCCACTTTGGTTGCACAGCTTGCATGCTATGGTGGTAAACTGCCGCAGGGAGCACCTTCTTCACCAATTATTACAAATCTGATCTGCTCTATATTTGATTATAGGATTTGGAAGATAGCTCGAAAATATCATCTTGACTATACGAGGTATGCCGATGATTTATCATTTTCAACTAACGAAAAAAGATTTATTGAAAAAAGGACGGATTTTCTAAAAGATGTTATAACAGAAATTGGGAAATCGGGGTTTGCGCTAAATATTTCAAAAACACGTTTTCAATTAAAATGGTCTCGTCAGATGGTAACAGGAATCGTTGTTAATAGCAAATTGAATACGCCTAGAGAATTTTATAAATTAACGAGATCTATGGCAAATCATCTCTACAAAACTGGTAAATTTTATATTGATGATAAAGAAGGAAGCTTGGCACAACTGGAAGGCCGCTTCTCCTTCATTTATCAGGTCGTTTCACATAATAGAGAACATGTAAAATCTGGCTCTTTCAAAAATTATCAGTTAGCTAATGAGTTGAGTAGCAGGGAAAAAGATTATTGCAGATTTCTATTTTATAAAAACTTTCTTGCAAACGAGAAACCTGTTATTCTTACAGAAGGCAAGACAGATTCTATATACTTAAAAGCGGCATTAAAGGCATTGTCAGGGGACTATCCGAAATTAATACATCGGAACAAAAATGGTTCTTTTTCATTTGACATATCTTTTCTCCGAAGAAGATCATTGTTTGCGAATTTGCTGAAGTTGCCGGAAGATGGCGCTGATGGAATGACTACTTTTTATAATGAGTTCTTTATTCATAAAAAGAGATACTCGAATCAAGCTTTATCGTGCTACAAGGATCTTGTCACATTAAGAAAAAAGTACCCATCTAACCCGGTTTTTCTCTTATTTGATCATGAAATGAAGAATCAAAAACCACTCAGAAAGTTTTTAAATAGTCTTGGCTTTAAGGTGGAAGGGAGTAAGCTTTTTTCTAAAAATAATATGCCGGTAGATTCTTTTAATGTAAATGATTATTTTTGGCTGGATGGAAATTTTTATCTTTTGACTTTACCTAGACCTTTTGGCAAAGAGAAGCTTGAAGAATGGGAGATTGAGCAGCTTTTTACAGATGAAACATTGAATCATAAAATCAAAGGACGTTCCTTCAGGCTGGCGCCTAATAAAAATGATGGGTCGTTTTATGATAAATATTCTTTTGCTAATTATGTCAATCAAAATTATGCGTATATTGATTTCAGCGGTTTTACGAAACTTTTTAAAATAATAGAATTGTGCCTGGTAGATTATCATGAACGTTTAAATGGACTCAATGATCAATTATTATTAGAGATTAAAAATAGATCGTAAGCATTGAGTAATAGATAGTTTCTTTAGCAATTGGAGATATGCGATAATGACTTCGGTTAATCCAAGTGAACCAGGATGGAGGTAATATGTTATGGATATTTGGTCATCATAAATGTATAAGATAATAATCCTCCATCTGAGACAGGGGACCCGGCGAAGCCGTGGCGATACTTGTAGTATCCAAAAATCTCCTATGTTAGGATAAAGTGGGTCTAGCAAATCTACTTTCAAACAAAGGAGATTATCCAAATATGGATAATAAAAGTTTAACATATACGAGATGGAATTGTACATATTATATTGTATTCATTCCCAAATATCGCAGAAAAGTGCTGTACGGAAAAATTCGTCAGGAGTTAATCGTTATTTTTAAGCGGTTATGCGCAATGAAAAAAGTGACATTAATCTCAGGCGCAATTTGCCCGGACCATGTGCATATGTATCTTGCAATACCACCTAAATTGAGTGTATCAGAAGTAGTTGCATATCTGAAAGGCAAGAGTGCATTAATGAATTTTGACAATCATCCAGAATTCCGTGGAAGATGTGGGAAAGGCATATGTGGGCACGTGGTTATTATGTTTATACAGTTTGGAATGTCAATGAAGAGACAATCCCAACTGTATAAAAGAACAGGGAATCAGTGATAAGTTGGATAATGATAAGTAAGGAAGGATGTGAGTCCCCAACGGGGCAAATTAGTACCGTGGCATTTGCTAGACCTGCCAAGGGCAGGAGTCAGTACAATACCCCGGAGGGGTTATTAGCAAATCTCCATTTGAAATAGGGGCTGCTGATTTTCGGATATTTTTGAATCTAGTCACATTAGACAGGTACCTGATTCTCTGCCAGGGAAATAAGAAAGGGAAAATTAAAGATCTTAAGTTCATTTTAAGTCCATTTTATCAGCGGAATATTCTTATTCTTATGAGCTATGCCGTGAATCATCTGTTATAATGAATAGTGATTGATTCTGGAAAATGTACATGTAAATGGGTCGCTCTTGGCTGGATTCGTAGAAAGGATTATGGATATGAAACTTGTCATTGACAATATATCAAAAATAAGGCATGCAGAATTTGAATTTCGTGGGATTACTGTAATTGCGGGTAATAATAACACAGGGAAAAGTACCGTTGGCAAGGTAATGTTTTCCGCTTTTAATTCCCTGCGTAATATTGGAGAAAAAGTAGAGAGACAGCGCCAGCAGCAAAAAATGATCACTCTGATTAGAGCTTTGTCCAACAGTGAGAGTGTAAATGATGACAACATATGGATGTTCTTAGACCTTATCAAGAGCAGTGAAGGAAAAGACGTCCAAATTTGGAATTTCAGTAATAAACAAAACTTTGCAGAAAGTTTGAAAAAGTTTCTTAAGAAATCGGGCATAAAGCATATTCATTTGACAGAGGATTTGATTTCTGTGATTTGGGAAAAGATTGGATCAGTCGATAAAATTGCCGATTCCGATGTACAGGGAATGCTCATCGAACGGGTATTTAAGAATATCTTTGATAAGCAGATTAATTCTATAACAGATGATAATAAAGCGAAGATAGAGCTTACTATTCAGAAAAAGAAAATCGGAATTGAATTTGCAAATAATCAGTGCATAAATGTTTCCATCCCAATACAACTGATACATAAAGCCATACTTCTTCAAACACCGGACAGCATACATGCTTTCAATAATTTGGATAAGCGCTATCGTGTTTACCAACATCATATCGGTCTGCCAGAGGCTTATCTGATTGATTTCATGAAGCATGCTGAAAATCAGACCGTAATAGATGAAGTAGAAAACAGGAAAAAATTAGAAGATATCTATATGTTGATTCATGATGTAGTACCTGGGCAGTTTACCCAAAATGAAAATGGTGAATTTGTCTATAGAGAAACAGGCTATAAAGAAGGATTACATCTGATTAATCTTTCTACAGGTAGCAAATCTTTTGGAATGCTTTCTCTCATTTTGAATCATAACGTATTTACTGATGAAGATGTACTTATTTTGGATGAACCGGAAGTACATCTTCATCCGGAGTGGCAGTTGAAGTATGCCCAGATGGTTATACTCTTGCAAAAGGTATTCCATCTGACTATTCTTCTTACAACACACAGCCCGTATTTTTTGGAAGCTGTAGAAGTTTATGCGAGAAAGTATGGTGTGGATGGTATTACTAATTATTATATGGCTCGCAACCAAGGGAACTATGCAGAGTTTGAAGAGGTAACGGACGATATAGATAAAATATACCAGGAAATGTCAGAACCTTTTGAACATTTAGATGATCTTCGTTTAGAGATGGAGATGGACAAACAATGAATGCGCCGGATATAGATAATGAGCCAAGTATATATAGAGACAATCGCAGCACTTTCAAAGTTGTTTCAGAAGACACTGAGCATCATGTTTCTATGATAGGTGATATGACAATACCGGTCTACAATTTTGATGATATAAAGAATAAATACATAGTTAAATGCTCAATTTACAGTAATCCCCATTCTTGTGATGCCCTTTATGTTGATGATAATCAGATTGTTCTTATAGAGTTTAAAAATGGCAATATAAAAACTAAAGATATAATTCTAAAACTCTATGATAGTCTGATGATTCTTTTTGATGAAGGTATGGGACTTCAGTGGCGTCGTAAAGATTATGAAGCTAATATTTCTTATTCACGAATGAATATATCATTCATTTTGGTTTGTAGGAAAGAAAAAATTCCAATTAGAAATATTCATGATCATGTTGCCAGACGGGCAGATTTAGGACTTGGAACGTGGAAGGGATACTTATATCGTGATGTGGAAGTATATACTCCCGAGGAGTTTGAAAGTTATTTTATAAAACAGTGGCATGCAAATCAATAAAGATCAATGCCCAGGAACTATGCTTGCTTTTATCTGAGGCAATCAGACGGTCAGATGAAAAGGGGCTGATTTGAGGGATAAGGTTTGAGGAGTAGAGACAACCAGATTATTTCATCACAAAGAAACCCGGTGTCTCCAATTGCCCATTGTGCCCAATGAGTTCGGTGTCTGCATGGTCTACGGCCGCTGCTGTACGAGGTACGACGGCACGCGCCATACATGAGTCTCCCGTCATTTCTGCCCTGTAGAGATTTTCTGGAGTCCTGAGTTTCTCTGTGTTTTTCAGTGTTTGCTGAATTTGTTATCTTTCCGGAAAAGGTAGAGGGGAGAAAGGCGGTACCCTTTTTGAATTCCGGTATTCCATTCCTGCATTTCCTATGGCCATCTTGGAAATATATGGAATGCTTTCTTTCAAAAACGCGGGCCTTTTCATGTCCCTCTACTATATAAATAACGGCAGGCTGCGATTTTTGAAAATTATAGAAATTTTTACTGTTTTTTACATGTAGCCGGATTGACCGGAAAAATATCTTCTCTGGTCTCAGGAGATTCAGAAAGAATGTAAATGAAAAATCCTATCGGATGTGGATAGTATCTCATACTCGATGGGATTTTTAACATGCATCGATCATTTAAAGCTTTCAGTCCGTGAAATGTTCTCGAAAAGATTTGTTGACAGAGGTCCGGTCAAGACATATAATACATACATATACATATACATATATACATATATACATATATCAAAGGAGCGATTAGAATGGCTGGGAAAATGTGTCCAAAATGTGGAAGACCTACTTTTTTTCAAACCCTCACCGGTCGGAAATGCACGAAATGTGGATATGAAATGATTCTTGCACCGAATGGCGGAAAAGGCGGACGTGGAACAAAATGCCCAAACTGTGGGAAAATGACAGTTTTCAATAACCGCTGTCAGAATTGTGGTGCTACCTTTAAAATGGGGAAATGAAAAATCCCATCAACTATGAAATACTTTTCAAAGTTGATGGGATTTTATTCTTTATCCATCAGGGATATCCGATTATTTGCTGACTGGTGCAGCATTAATCTGTACAATAGGGATAACAACAGGAAATGAAGAATCCCTTTGAAAGGGCAGGATGAAGCTTCATGTTGCAGAGATAAAAAACAAACCGAATGAGATGAGTCTTCAAATCTGCAAGGATCGTAGGCTGTTTCGGCGCTGTTTGATATGCTTCCCTGATGAGTGCACAGGAGGGAGCAGCCTCTTTTATAATAGATTTCTGTTATCTATCTCTCTTGTAGCAGTTGAGTACAGGGGGATACAGGTGGTATGCTGGAATATATAAGGAGTGCTGGGATGACTATCCTAATCACTGGCGGCGCCGGATTTATTGGATCCAATTTTATCTTTTACATGATGAAGAAGTATCCGGACTATCGCATCATCTGTCTGGATAAGCTGACCTACGCGGGAAATCTGTCTACCCTGGCACCGGTCATGGATAAGCCGAATTTCCGCTTTGTGAAGATGGATATCTGCGACAGAGATGCCGTATATGGCCTCTTTGAAGAGGAGCATCCGGATGTGGTGGTGAATTTTGCGGCGGAATCCCATGTGGACCGGTCCATTCTGAATCCGGAGATTTTTCTGGAGACGAATATCATCGGTACTTCTGTCCTCATGGATGCCTGCAGGAAGTATGGCATCGACCGGTATCATCAGGTATCCACCGACGAAGTCTATGGAGACCTGCCCTTGGACAAGCCGGACCTTTTCTTTACGGAAAAGACGCCCCTTCATACCAGCTCTCCCTACAGCAGTTCCAAGGCAGGAGCTGATCTTCTGGTGGGCGCCTACCATCGTACCTACGGCCTGCCGGCGACCATTTCCCGCTGCAGCAATAACTACGGACCTTACCAGTTCCCGGAAAAGCTGATACCCCTCATGATGATGAACGCCCTGGAAGATAAACCGCTTCCGGTATATGGGGATGGAAAAAACGTAAGGGACTGGCTCTATGTGGAGGATCACTGCAAGGCCATTGACCTGATCATCCATCAAGGCACCGTAGGGGAGGTCTACAATATCGGCGGCCATAACGAAATGGCAAATATCGACATTGTCAAACTTATCCTCAAAGAACTGGGAAAACCGGAAAGCCTTATCACCTATGTGAAGGATAGAAAGGGACATGACCGGAGATATGCCATGGACCCGGCAAAGATCCATAAAGAACTGGGATGGCTGCCAGAAACGAAATTTGCAGATGGTATCAAGAAGACTATCCGGTGGTACCTGGAGAATAAGGAATGGTGGATGGGAAGATGAGATTGTAAGAAATTTGAGGAGGCAGAGGCATTTAGACGGGAGACGTCAGACAATCAGACTTCAGAATGACAGCGCAGATTGCAGCACATACTCCAATTACGGCAGGTGACATGGCGGTGGGAGATTTCTCGGCTTCGCTCGAAATGACGGGGAGGGGAGGTCTCGGCTGTCCGCTATCAGCTAACGGCTGACGGCTATCGGTTTTCTGCTTACGGCTGACTGAATGGAAGCTAAGGGCTGTTGGCTGCCGGCTGCTGGCTTTCGGCTATCGGCGTGCCTTCGGCAATCCCCCCCTCGCCACTGCGTGGCCCTCTCCCCCCTGACAAGCAGTGGGGCGCAAGAGAGTATATAGGCGCTCGCTACATAGCCCCGTTCGGGGGCAGGTCAAATGGAGTGAGGACCCTTGCAAAAAACGTGTGTTCCCATTTGAAGTGAATAAGGGGCTGCCGCCCTTTGAGAGAAAACAGACACAATCTTCGCCGGCAGGCGGCTATATCCCCTGCCCGCAAAAAAAGACCGCCGCAGCGGTCTTTTTTCATATCAGCATTCCAGGTCCAGTTCCACCGGGCAGTGGTCGCTGCCCAGGATATCGGAGTGGATGGATGCGCCTTTGATGTGGTCTTTCCATACGCTGGAGACAAGGAAGTAATCGATTCTCCATCCCACGTTTCTTTCTCTGGCTTTGGCAAAGTAGCTCCACCAGGAGTAGGCGTCTTTTTCGTCGGGATGGAGGTGACGGAAGGAGTCGGTGAAGCCGGCGGCAAGGAGGTCTGTCATACGGCCTCTTTCTTCATCGGTGAAGCCGGCATTTTTATGGTTGGAGGCGGGGTTGGCGATATCGATGTCTTCGTGGGCCACGTTCAGGTCGCCGCAGAGGATCACCGGCTTTTCTTTTGCCAGTTTTGTCATGTATTCTTTCATGGCTTCTTCCCAGGTCATGCGGTAGGAAAGGCGCGCCAGTCCCCGCTGGCTGTTGGGGGTATAGCAGCAGAGAAGGTAATGGCTTCCGAAGTCGGCGGTAATGAGCCGTCCTTCCTGGTCGTGTTCTTCTATACCCAGGCCGTAGGTGACGGAGAGGGGTTCTTCTTTGGTGAAGATGGCGGTACCGCTGTAGCCTTTCTTTACGGCGCTGTTCCAGTACTGGTGATATCCCGGCAGGTCCAGCTCGATCTGGTGGGGCTGCAGTTTGGTTTCCTGCAGGCAGAAGCAGTCTGCATCAAGGGCATTGAAAGTGTCCATAAAGCCTTTTTTTATGCAGGCCCGAAGTCCGTTTACGTTCCAGGAAATATATTTCAATGTTTTCATGGGAGTCTCCTTATTTAAATAGTTAGATATACTGTATCTATTATACAGGGGAGAGGAGAATTTGAAAAGGTGGGAGTGGGGAATGGAGGCTGGGGAATGGGGATTGGGGACTCAGGAATAATGTATACAAAAGGGGCTGTGAAAAAATGGTCATCATTTTTTCACAGCCCCTCTTTCACATACTCTATCAGTTGGTGAGGGATCTCATGGGGGCGGGAATCTTTCCGCCGCGGTTGATGAATTCGTCGGCCCGGAATTTGTTGATTTCCAGAACAGGGGCATAGCCCATGAGGCCGCCGAACTGAACCATGTCGCCCGGTTTCTTTCCCGGTACGGGGATGAGGCGGGTGGCAGTGGTCTTGTTGTTAATCATGCCGATGGCTGCTTCGTCAGCCAGGATGGCAGAGATGGTGGAAGCCGGGGTGTCGCCGGGGATGGCAATCATGTCAAGGCCTACGGAGCAGACACAGGTCATGGCTTCCAGTTTTTCCAGGCAGAGGCTGCCTTTTTCTACGGCCTGAATCATACCCAGGTCTTCGCTTACCGGAATGAAGGCGCCGGAGAGGCCGCCTACGCTGGAGGAAGCCATGAGACCGCCTTTTTTCACAGCATCATTCAGGAGGGCCAGGGCGGCTGTAGTTCCCGGGCCGCCGCAGCTTTCAAGGCCCATTTCCTCCAGTACCTGGGCCACGCTGTCGCCTACGGCGGAGGTGGGGGCCAGGGAAAGGTCGATAATGCCGAAGGGGGCATGGAGTCTTTCAGTGGCAGCTTCGGCTACCATCTGTCCCAGACGGGTAATCATGAAGGCGGTGTTTTTAATGGTGCGGGCTACCACGTTCAGGGGAGCGCCTTTCACGTCTTCCAGGGCTCTCTTTACCACGCCGGGGCCGGAAACGCCTACATGGATGGCGGTGTCGCCCTGGGTGACGCCATGGAAAGCACCGGCCATGAAGGGGTTATCTTCTACAGCGTTGCAGAATTCCACCAGCTTGGTGCAGCCATAGGCATCCTGGTCTTTGGTGAGTTCTGCTGTCTCTTTCACCACTTCTCCCATGCGTTTGACAGCATCCATATTGATGCCGGCTTTGGTGGAGCCTACAGCGACAGAGCTGCAGATGCTCTTTGTGGAAGCCAGGGCTTCAGGAATGGAGTCAATGAGAATCTTGTCGGCCGAGGACATGCCCCGGTCTACCAGGGCAGAGAAGCCACCCAGAATGTCTACGCCTACTTCATCGGCTGCTTTCTGCAGGGTCTTTGCAATGGACACATAGCTTTTGGCCGGAATGCCGCCGGCAATGAGGGAAACAGGGGTAACGGAAATACGGCGGTTGATAATAGGCACGCCGTATTCTCTGGAAATATCATGGCTCACTTCCGTCAGATGTTCGGCTTTGGTGCAGATGGTGTCGTAAATCTTGCGATTCAGGGTCTTTTCATCATCGGAAACGCAGCCTAAAAGGGAAATGCCCATGGTAATGGTGCGCACGTCCAGTTTGTTTTGGTCAAACATTCGCTCAGTGGCCAGGATTTCTTCAATATCGAGCATGGCTCCCCCTTTCAGATACGGTGCATGGCATAGAAAATATCAGCCAGCTGGGCCCGTACATCGACGCCCAGTTCTTTTCCCAGGGCGCCCAGTTCATCCTGGACTTCCTTTAAGGAACCTTTTGCCTTTTCCATGTCGCAAATCAGGACCATATCAAAAATATCGCCAAGAATGGTTTGGGAAATGTCGAGGATATTAATATTTTCCTTTGCCAAAGCTGCCGCAACACCGGCAACAATGCCTACGCGGTCAGCACCGATTACAGTGACTACGATTTTTTTCATACATCTGCTCCTTCCGTATTTCATTCCATAGAAATCAGACGCTGCAGCCCATTTTCCTGAAAGTATCCTTCTGCAGAATGTCTTTTCTCATTATAGCATATATGGGGAGGGGAATGGGGAGTGGGGAGTGGAGACTCGGGACTGGGGGATGGGGGATGGGGAATAGGGAATGGGGAATGGGGGATCGGGATTGGGATCGGGATCGGGATCGGGATTGGGATCGGGATCGGGATCGGGATCGGGATTGGGAGCGAGGTCGGGATTGGGAGCGGGAGCGGATAGCGGATAGCGGATAGCCGAGACTGGGGGCTGGGGGCTGGGGATTGGGGAGTCGGGAATGGGGGCTGGAGACCGGAGACTGGGAGTCGGGAGCTGATAGTGGACAGCCGATAGCCGATAGCCGGGAGCCGTCAGCGGCTCTTTCTGCAGCCGGGCTGCTTCCTGACATATTTTTTATAAAGGAACACACAGATAATGACTGACAGAAGGGATCCTGCCGGTGCGGCCATGCCCATGGGGTAAAGGGTGGAAGGGAAGAGGAGGGCGGCGGCATAGGTGCCGGGGATGCGGACAGTGAAGATGGAAATCACATTGTGGATGAAGGAGAAGGCCGCTTTCCGGCAGGCTGCAAAATAGCCGGAGAAGCAGAAGTGGATACCGGCGATGGCGCAGTCTACCACATAGGATTGGAAGTAGTCGTTCCCCATGGCAATGACGGCGGTTTCTCCCGGTACGAAGAGGGCTACGATTTCAGGGGCTTTGAAATGGATGAGGAGGATACAGAGAAGGCCGAAGGCGACACAGACGGTAATGCCATAGCGGAGGGCCTGTCTGCTTCTTTCATTCAAGCCGGCGCCCAGGTTCTGGGCGGCCGTAGCCGATACAGTGGACATCATGGCAGAGGGTACCAGGAAGAGGAAACTGATGATCTTTTCTACGATGCCTACTGCCGCTGCGGCTTCCACGCCGCGGCTGTTGGCGATGGCGGTGATAATGAGGAAGGATACCTGGATGAGTCCGTCCTGGCAGGAAATGGGAACGCCGATGGAAAGGATGCGGCGGGTCCATTTCTTTCCGGGAAGAAAGGAGCGGCGGTTCAGGGAGAGGGGCGCCAGTTTCCGATAGAGGTAGACGAAGGAAAGAACCACGCTCACCACTTCACTGGCAAAGGTGCCCCAGGCAGCGCCGGCGGCGCTCATGTGGAAGGAGCCGATGAGAAGGTAGTCCAGAAAGATATTGACTATGCCGGAAATGGCAATGAAGGTCATAGGGGCTTTTGTATTTCCCATGCCCCTGAAAAAGCCGCTTACTGTGTTATACAGCACAATGAGGGGCACTCCGGCAAAGCAGATGGTCAGGTAGGCTCGGGTATCTTCCAGTGCTTCCGGCGGTGTCTGCAGCAGCTCCAAAATGAGGGGCATGGAGAGGAAGAGAAGTCCAGTGAATACCAGGGAGAAGGGGATGAAAAGAGCGGCGGCGCTTCCCATGAGGCGGAAGGCTTCTTTTTCATCTTTCGCGCCCAAGGCCCGGGCGATGGAAACGGCGCTGCCGATGGTAAGGCCTGCAATCATGACGATGATCATGTGCATCACCTGGCTGCCGATGGATACGCCGGTAACGGGGGCGGCGCCATAGTACTGGCCGGTAATGAAAAGATCCGCCATGCCGTAGAAGGTCTGGAGGAAGCAGGCTGCCAGATAGGGAATGGCAAAGCGCATCATTTTGGGAAAAAGGGGTCCCCGGGTCAGATCATTTTGAAGTATCATAGTGTTTTCCTTATAAAAAAAGACAGAATATTCTTATTTCAAAAGAATATCATGTCTTTTTCAGAAAGTAAAAAGAAGAAAAATCGTCGATTCAGCACTTTTTTTCATGGAAATAGGAAATGAAGCGGTGAAGGGAAGGGGATACGTGGGATGGCCTGTATACCAGACAGGTCCATTCTTCAAAGCAGGAAGGCAGGGGGAAGGCGCAGAGATTTTCACTCTGGCCCGGCGGGAGGGGAAGAATGGAAAAGCCGCCGCCTAGGGACAGGCGGAGCAGCTGTTCCGTATAGTTTGATACCTTCTCGCTCTTTGCAAAGGAGGTATGGTACACTTCCTCAAATTTCTTCCTGCAGCTGTCCACATAGGAAGGACTGTGAGATTTCGTCAGGAAGGAAAGGGAACCAATGAGGCGGGGGATATCTTTGTACTTTTCGCTGCTGGATACAGAGCATACCAGGCACTGGGGAACGGGCATAAGGGGAATGGTGGCAAACCGTTTGGGAAAAGCAATGGCGTCGGGGCCTATGATTCCGTCCAGAGCCCCTTCATCAAGGGCCTTTTCCAGCTCCGGCACCGGTGCCATATGGTAGGACAGTCTGATTTGAGGAAAAGATTTCTGCAGGGACGGAAGGAAATCAAGGCCCCTGTATTCCTGGGATGCCAGGCCCAGACGGCAGAGGGCCTTTGGGGCGGCAAGAGAAGAAAGAAGGGCCTCATAGTCTCCATGAATTTTTTTCATGCCTTCATAAAACTGGCGGCCTTCCTTTGTGAGAGAAAGTCTGATCCTGGAACGAAGGAAAAGGGTGCAGCCCGTTTCCTTTTCCAGCTGGGCAATGTACTTGCTCATGGTGGTCTGGGCAATGTGGCACCGATCGGCGGCTTTGGTAAAACTTTCGGATTCTGCCGCCGCAAAGAAATAGTACAGTTTATCAATATCCATAGAAGCCTCCCGGCATGACGTTCTTATGTGAATTATATCACGGCGGAGAGGAATGCAAGTAACGCTGGCTCTTTCAGAAAGGAACCGGGAGAAAGGGCTTAGGAACTAGTGGACTAGTGGATTAGTGGGCTGCCTGGGTCACTGCCAGCTGCTTTTCTCCTGTGTCATGCACCACTGGAGACACAAAAGCCTATCCCGTAACGTCCCTTGCCTCCCCCCTGCCTCAGGGGAGGTGGCGAGCGGAGTGAGCCGGAAGGGGTCAGCTGCTTTTGGCAGCTCCTTCCCGCCGATTGGTATTTACTGACATTTTTGTCACTTACGATTTTTACCGAGATCCTTCGCCTACGGCTCGGGATGACAGTGTTCGGCGGGAAGGAAAGCACGTAACGCTGACTTCATACTTATCGCCCCCTAAAGGGGAAACGACTCGCTACATTTTGCGCGTCGCTAGCGCTCCTTCATCCTCTGCTGTCACTGACTCACTGGATTTTCGGGTCGCTGATGCTCCCTTACAAATCCAGTTCGCATAGTGCAAAATGTGTTCGCTGTGCACCGAAGGGCGATACCACCACCTTCTGAACTCTCTGAACCTTCCGGGCGCCGGGCGCCAGCCTCGTCAACCTTTCCTTCTCCGTCTACCTTTACTGTCCATTCTGTGATAAAATAAATCAGTTGTGACTGTTTCATTTTGTAAAAAATTTTTATTTATATAAAAAAAGGTGTAAAATCCATGAATCATACAAAGAGCGGTTCCGAAAGAGAGACTCGGAAGACGAAAGACCATATGAAAAAAGAATACCGGGAGAGCCATATTTCTTCTCCTCTGCAGAAGGAAAGTCCCGGCCACTGGAAACGGTGGTGGGCGGCTGCCACGCTGATTCCTTTCTGTCTGGCTTTCTTCCTGTCCTGGTATTTTGGCGCTCCCGGCGGGTATGAACCTTTTTCCCAGGTGAAGGTATTTCTTCTCTTCCTGCAGGTGGGATTTGTGACGGCCTACTTCATCCGCCATCATTTGAAGAGGGCTGCCGTCCATCTCTGGCTGACCATTGGCTTCCTGTGGCTTTTGTCCCTTATCGTGCCTTATCTGGCGTCCCAGACGGAGGTGCTTCTGGATATGTCCGATGTGAGCGGCGAACTGTCCACACCGCTCTACCTCTTTGTGTCCTGCCTGTCGGCGGCCTGGATTCTGCCGGGGAAGGCGCGGATGATTGCCCGCATAGCCTGCGTGGTGCTGATTATCCTTTATATCCTGGTGCAGTTTACCTACATTGGCTATTATGTGATTACCCATTCCCTCATTTCTATTAATATGCTGCTGGCTCTGGCCCAGACGAATCTGGCGGAAACCATGGAGTATATTGAGGTGAATATTCCTTATGCGGAAATCGCAGCCGGTGTGGCAGCACTTCTCATTCTGGGATGGCTCATTTTCAAAGCAAGCCGTTTCAGCTTCAACAGGGAGCAGGTGTCCAGAAAGACCTGGTTTGTCATGCTCCTCCTTTTCTTTGTGAATGTGGGACTCTGCGCCCTTTCCATCGGCGGCACCAGACTGGCCCATGTGTATTATGAAACTTATGAAACCCTGCATAGCTTTTCTGATTTCCAGAAAATGGTGAATGCAAGGCGTCATATGCATATTGCAGACAAAGATATCGTGCGGCAGCTGAAGGCGGCACCGGACGGGGTCTATGTGCTCGTTATCGGGGAATCCCTGACCAGGGACCATATGAATGTGTACGGCTATTCCAGAAAGACTACGCCCTTCCAGACGGAAGCGGCCGCTGATCCGCACTATGTGTTCTTCAATCACGGCTATTCCTGCTATACCCAGACGGTGCAGGTGCTGACGGAAGCGCTGACGGAAAAGAACCAGTACAATGACATGAATCTGGCAGAAGCCTATTCCATTATCGACCTGGCAAGGGAAGCAGGCTTTAAGACCACCTGGATTTCCAACCAGTCCCGTTTCGGCGTCTGGGATACGCCGATTGGCGCCATCGGTTCGGCCTGTGATGACCAGTACTGGATCAATTCCTACGTAGGCACCGACGTGGTGACTAAGGATTACGACACTGCCCTCATTCCCTACCTTCGGAAAGTGGACCGCAATAACCGCCGCCAGCTGATTGTAGTGCACCTCATGGGCAGCCATGTAAGCTACTGGGATCGGTATCCGTCGGAATTCTACCATTGGCCCAGAAATCCCGGAAATACGAGAAGTACTGCGGAAATCATGAACGATGAGTATGATAATTCTGTCCTTTTCAATGATTACGTGATGGAAAATATTATGAACGAGGCCACCAATTGGCTCCACGCTGACAGTGTGCTCTATTTCTCGGACCACGGGGAGCAGGTGACGGAAAGACCGGGACACAATGCGGACCAGTTCGACTACACCATGGTCCATATTCCTTTCTGGATTTACACATCCGATGCCTACAGGGCTTCCCATCCTGTGGAAATGAAGTCCATGTTGGAAAGAAGAAATATGCCTTTCTCCAACGATATGCTCTATGATACCTTCATGGGCATCATGGGCCTCACCGCTGCTCATTACGATCCCACTGCCGACATCTTCTCTCCCCGCTTTGATAAAGATGTGACCACACTGATGACCATGTATGGCAATGTGATGATTCGAAACGACGTGGAACAGCTTGGAAGTGACCAGGCCTTCATGGATGACCAGTGGAACAGGCAGATTGCAGACAGAGCCAGGGCCGATGGAAACAGGAGCTTTGACTGGGACAATTTCCACCAGATTCCTATTTCTGCCCAGCCCATGCCGGAGGTAGAAAATTCCGGTACCAGCCAGGAAGAATAAAGGGTTGACACGCCCTGCGGGCGTGAGGGCTGATGGGCCCGTCGGGCCCAAGGGGGCGTAAGTTTGACAGCCGCCTTTGGCGGCTGAGGGTTTTGGTGGCCGCTTTGCGGCAGTATATAGCCCCTTCCTTGGGAAGGGGCTCCTGCTCTTTGCCATGAGACATGGGTGACACAAATACCAGTCCAGCAACGCTGACTTTATAAATATCGCCCGACAGGGCGATACCACAACCCTCAGCAACAAAGGTGCTGTCAAACCTAAGAACCCTCCGGCCCGTCGGGCCGGTCAATCTTAAGACCCTTCTTCTTCTGAACCCGGGCCGCAAAGGCCCCTTGTGACAAATCTTTCGGGCTGTGATACTATAAGAATAAATCAGGATATATTTCCTGTATTTCCCAAGGAGGATATCGAATATATGAGGCTTCGCAGGAAACCGTGGATTGATGAAGCAATCAAAGAATACACAGATATTTTGTATCTGGAGGAACCGACCGACCAGAAAGGAAAGTGGCGAAGCGTATTTCCCCATCCGGAAAATGAGCTCCATGTGGAATTCGGTACCGGTAAGGGACAGTTTATTTCCGGCATGGCTGCTATCCATCCCCAGGTGAATTTCATCGGCATGGAGGTGCAGGAAGGGGTCATTTACTATGCCGCCAAAAAGACGGCAGAAAAAGAACCGCCGCTGACCAATGTGCGCTTGATTCTGGGCGATGTGAGCGAAATCCTGAATATCTTCGGCGAAGGGGAAGTGGATGTAATTTATCTGAATTTCAGCGATCCCTGGCCCAAGAAACGGCATGCCAAGCGTCGTCTCACCTACAGGGATTTTCTGAAACGGTATGCCCTTATCCTGAAGGAAGGCGGAGAAATCCGCTTCAAAACCGACAATAAGGACCTTTTTGATTTTTCCATTGAAGAATTTAAAGCGATGGGCTGGGAACTTTCCCATGTGACCTATGACCTTCATGCCGCTCCGGTGGCAGGGGATGTGGAAACGGAATATGAGGAAAAGTTCTCCAGAAAGGGGAATCCGGTATGTCGTCTCGTAGCGAGACGTCCCTGATTGATATGAAGTATGCGCCCCGGGCATTGCAGAAGATGTTCATCGTGGCAGGCATACTGATTATCCTGGGGGCTTTTAATGTATACAGCTCTACCTATTATATGAATATGGAGTCCGGTGCCAATCCCTACAGCCATATCCTGAGGCATCTGGTTTTTCTTGGAGTGAGCAGCCTTCTTGCATTCATTCTGTCCCGGGTGAATTACCATGTCATTAAGAAGGGGGCTTTCCTGTGGTGCCTGGGCACCATCGGTCTTCTGGCTCTTGTCATGGTGGCAGGACGGACGGTGAATGGGGCTACCCGCTGGATTTCACTGGGACCTTTTTCCCTCCAGCCTTCGGAAATTGCCAAAGTCACCGGCCTGGTCTGGGCATCGGCCCATCTGGCCAAAAAGATTGATGCCCGCATGGGCATGTCCATTTTCGGACACCTGCTCCTGCCGGTGGCGGGACTTTTCATTCCCTCCCTAAGGAAAAAGAAGAGTGCCACTATTGCCGGCCTTTTTCATTATTTCACCCCGCTCTACATGCCCCTCATTATGGCAGTGCTGGTGCTGAAACAGCCTGATATGGGTACCGCCGGCATGATACTTATTTTCCCGGGGCTTCTCTACATCATTGCAGGCATGCCTCTTCTGGAAATCCTGCTGTCCTTAGGGATTTCCTTTATTCTCTTTCTGGGGCTTGCCATTGTGGCGCCCTACCGCATGGCCCGGCTGGTGGTGCTCCTCCATCCGGAAGACTATGCCCAGGGCATGGGCTACCAGACCATGCAGAGCCTTATTGCCGTAGGCTCCGGCGGCATTCTGGGCCAAGGCATGGGGGAGGGGTTCTCCAAATTCCTCTATCTGCCGGAACAGTATACCGACTTTGCCTATGCCGTATTCAGTCAGGAGTATGGCTTTATAGGCTCCGCCACCCTGCTCTGCCTGTACCTGGCTTTCATGCTTTACGGGCTGTCAGTGGGAAGAAAACTGAAGGAAACCTATCCGGCCCTTCTGGTATACGGTCTGACCCTTCTGATTTCCGTGCAGGGGCTGGTGAACATTGCCATGGTTATCGGCTGGTTTCCGGTCACCGGCATACCACTGCCCTTCATCTCCTTTGGCGGCACATCTCTTCTCATGAACATGGCTGCCCTGGGTCTCATCTGGGGTACTGCGACCCAGAGCCTTCGGGAATATGATGAACAGGAAAGAAGAAAACGGATTGCCGCCATGGAAGGCCGTCCTCTTTCCTTCGGCGAACTGTCGGGCTCCGTTTACGGTTCAAGGTCTTGAAACCAAATCAAAAAGGGGCTGTGAAAAAATGGTGACTCATTTTTTCACAGCCCCTTTGACGGCCTCAGAGAGGCAGGGCGCATACAATGTCTCTTACAGGCAGATACTATGGATGAATCGGAGCTTTTTCGGCAGAAAGCTTCACAGGGAAAGGAATGATGGAAATGAAAGGAAAAAGATTGCTGCAGGTGTATGCCTTTTTCAAGGGAGATTCGAAACCCTCTTTCCTTCTCCAAAAAGCGGCTTCTTCCCTTTCCGGGGAGGGGTTGGACCTATCTTTGACTTTGGCAGGGGACATGGAGGAAAGGTCTGTCGAAGGGGGCCAGAAAGGCAGCATTCTTGCCTTTTTTGATACTCCGGAAAAAGCGGGCCGTTTCGCCTTTTCTGCCGGCAGGGCAGGGGGAAAGGGTCTTTCCCTCTATGGCGGAACGCCCTTTGGCATCAGTCTGGCAGAGGCCAATATACTGTCTTTCTTCCAAAAGGAAGAGTTCCATTCTGCTTTGATTTACACTGCTGACTGGGCCTTTCCCATTATTTCTGACAAGGACCTGGAAAAGAGGGGGGCTCCCTTTCTTTTATCCCTCTACAGAGGCCTCATGCTCTATGCCGCAGGGAAAGAAAATACCCTTCTGGGGGCTATGGACAGGGGAAGGAAGTTTCCCGGAACCCCTGATGACTGAGCCCTTTGATTTCCCTTTCCTGGGTGGAGGGGGAGTGATAGGGATAGAGGCTATTTATTTTCTGAAATATCTCTTAGCCAGGCTCCAGGCAAAGCCGAAGGATTTTTGGAAGAGCCACAGGTATAGGGCTTTTTGGGGATGAAGGATCCAGTAGGCCCTGGTGATGGGTTCCAGTGGCTTTAATACGGCGGGGGTGGAAGAATCGGGCCTTGCCATTTCTTCCATCCTGTTTTTTGCCTTCGGCTTTAATTTTTTGGATACCACAGCAGCAGCCATAGCCAAAAGAAGTGCTTTTACCAGTTTAGACAGATTCATAGGTATCCCTCCTGTGCCAATCAGTTTCACTTGATTTGTTATTTTTATCATAGCAGATTCAGAGGAGGAGTTCAAAACGGAGACGCCCTGTTTTCTTTTTGACAGTTAAAAATTTTGTTGCAGTCCTTCCTGTTGTGGTATACTTTTAAAGGGTGTTATCTTTAATCATCATTGGAGGATTTTATGAACGCTGATTCGAATGTATTGCTTTTGCCACTCTGCTTTTTCGGATTATACATGATCCTGGAAGCAGCGGATTGGGGCCTGTGCCTTTCTGCACCGCTGGTGTGCCGCAGCCGGGATGAAAACAGGGCGGTGCTTGGCCTTCTTCGTCCCTGCCTGGACGGTAATGAACTCTGGTATTTCCTGGGGCTCTTCATGATGGGAGCTGCCATTCCCGGTGTTTCGGATAATTTATTTCACACGGAAAATATTGTCCTCATCCTGCTGGTGGCAGCAGGGGCTCTTCTTCGCATGGCAGCGTCCCTTTTCAGAAATTCCTTCAGCCAGCCGGCGGTGATGAAGGTAATTTCTGTCTTTTCCTATGCAGCCCTTGCGGTGATGGGACTGGCCGGTTCTTCCCTTCTTATGAATGACGGTTCTCAATTTTCGGTTCTCGGCATTTTCTGCGCTCTCTGGATGATTCTGGCTGCTTTCCAGCTGGGCACCCTGTATGGGGCGGTGAAGGCGGTGAATCCCCTGGCAGAACGGTTCCGCGCCGCTTTTCTGGTATCCAGCGTTCTCACCGTGGTGGTATACATCATTCTGGCCATCCTTCTTAAGAGTCATGCCGGTGATTCCAATACCTACGGCAGCTTCTTCTGGATCAGCCTGGTGGCCACAGCCATTCTCTTTGTGGCAGCATTCTTCATGACCCGTATGCGCCATGTGAAAGTGGGACTGGCAGCGGCGTATGTTTCTTCCTTCTTTGCCATTGCCATTTACCTTTCGGCCTATGCCGCTGTGCTTCCTTCCCTTTTTACGGTGGAAGTGGATTCCCTGAAGCAGACCATGGACGGCATGCCGGGGACGGCTCTTCTGGTGATTGCCTTTGTGTGGACCCTGGGGGCCTTCCTGTGGAGGCAGATTCGCAAAAAAGAATATTATGAATGGAAAGATCATGTATAATGGAGGACGATACTGATGGGTGAACTTTTCAAGACACAGCATACGATTGATGAAATGCTGGACCGCATGGGTGTGAAAATCGTGCTGGATTCAGAGCACCTGACGGAAGAGGATAAGTTTGAAGCAGAAAAGCAGGGCTCTTCTGTGGTTCTGAAAAAAGTAGAAAAGAAGGATACAGAAGAAAAGGAATAAGGTCCATAGAAAAAGCAGGCTTGTAAGGCCTGTTTTTTTTATGGAAGTTTCACTGGAACAACCATTCTGTTTTATGATATAATGAATCAAGAAAAAATGTTCTAGGAGGAAATATGGATATCGGAGAAAAACTGGACATTCTGGCAGATGCGGCCAAGTATGATGTATCCTGCTCATCCAGCGGCTCCAGCCGGGCCAACGCAGGGGGACTGGGAAATGGCCATAAGAGCGGCATATGCCATACCTGGACTGCCGATGGCCGCTGCGTGTCTCTTTTAAAAATACTGATGACCAATTCCTGCATTTATGACTGTGAATACTGCGTGAACCGGCGGAGCCATGATACGAAGCGGGCTATGCTGACGCCGGAAGAAATCGTGACGCTCACCATTGAATTTTATAAGAGAAACTACATTGAAGGCCTTTTTCTTTCCTCCGGCATTATCCGCTCTCCCGACTATACCACGGAGCTTCTTATCCAGGTGGCCCGGCTGCTTCGGGAGCGGGAGCATTTCAACGGCTATATCCACATGAAAGGCATACCGGGCACGGATCAAGCCCTTCTCAATGAACTGGGACGGTACGTGGATCGGGTAAGCGTGAATATAGAGCTGCCGTCGGAAAAATCCCTCCGCCTTCTGGCGCCTCAGAAAACAAGGAATGCCATTCTGGCACCGATGAAATTTTTCAAAGAATCCATCGAAGTGCACAAGGAGGAAAAGAAACATTTCAAAAAGGCTCCCTCCTTCGTGCCGGCCGGTCAGACTACCCAGCTCATTGTGGGGGCCAGCGGAGAAAGCGACCGGCAGATCCTCCTTCTTACCCAGGGGCTTTACCGGAAGGCTTCTTTGAAAAGGGTGTACTATTCCGCCTATGTGCCGGTGATGAAGGGAAAGAATCTGCCTGCCTTAAGGCGGCCGCCCCTTTCTCGGGAGAACAGGCTTTACCAGGCAGACTGGCTCCTTCGGTTCTACCATTTCCAGGCAGAAGAAATCCTTACGCCGGAGGAACCGGATTTTGATGAGGAGCTGGATCCCAAATGCACCTGGGCCCTGAGGCACAGGGAACTCTTTCCTGTAGAAATCAACCGGGCCTCTTATGAAATGATTCTCCGGGTGCCCGGCATCGGCGTGAAAAGCGCTCTCCGCATTGTCAAACTCCGGCGTTACGGGAACCTTTCTTTTGAAGATGTAAGAAGGGTGGGTATCGTCATGAAAAGGGCCCGCTATTTCATGACTGTGAACGGCCGCTATTACGGCGGGATTTCTCTTGACAGCCAACAGCTCCGCAGCCGCCTGATTTCCAGGACAGCCGTAAGGGAAGTGCGGGAAATCAGTCTTTTTGATACCCAGAGTTGAGGAAGGGATACCATGTATTTCTTTTATGACGGAACCTATGTGGGCTTTTTGACCACCGTTTATGAAATCTACCACCACGGGACCAGCCATCTGGAAGGCATTCTGGTGGAAGGGGGAGAAGTGCCCCTTTTCGGCGCCCAGAGCATTGTCATCACCCGCCTGCCAGATGCGGAAAAAGTGGCGGCGGCCTTTGAAAAGAAGTGCGGCAAAGAAGCGATGCGATGGATGTACCGGGCTTTTCTTTCCAACGAAGAAGGAAAGGAAATGAAGATTTTCTATTTTATGAAAGAAGGATTCAAGAGGGAAAAAAAGATTTATACCTGCCGGAAAGAACCTTGGGTGCAGGATATTCTTGCCATGTGCCGGGAAGTGGGAAACGAAGCGGAAAAATTTCGGGGCATTCTCCGGTTCAGCGAACTGGATGACGGCATGCTCTATGCGGTCATGAAGCCGGACCACCACATTCTCCCTCTCCTTGCCGTCCATTTCCAAAAGCGGTTCTCCCAGAAACGCTGGGCTATTTACGATAAAGGACGCCGGGAAGCGGCCATCTACGAAAACGGCCATCTCTTCATGGGCATGGTGGAACAGGAAGACCAGCAGGTCAAATACAGCGGATCAGAAGAAGATTTCCGCCGGCTGTGGAAAAACTACTATCGCCATATGGGCATTGAGGAAAGAAGAAATCCAAGGGAAAGAAGAAACTTCCTCCCCAAGAAATACTGGGGTCTTCTGACAGAAATGGAAGATCCCTATAACCGGTCGGATCTGCCGCTGAAAGGGGAGGAAAAGCGATAGAAGCGGTTTGGCATGTTGATTGCAAGTCGGTGCCGACAGAGGGATGCGTTCATCTTTCTGCAGAACTGATGTCATGAAAAAGCACTTGACTTGAAGTTCACTTTAACTTGTAGAATAGTATCATTGATTTTATCCATTGATTTTATCATCATAGAGACATAAAAATAAAGGAGAAACAGAATGAATCAGAAATGGACAGCCTTGCTCGTGGCTTTAGGACTGACTGCTGCCGTCACTGCGGGCTGTGGAAACCAGGCGGCCCCTTCATCCAGACAGGCCGCTTCCGGCCCTGTGACGGAGACCATGAAGCCCTTTAACGTACACCAGGTGGTGGCAGGAGACAATGAAAAGGGACGGACTGTCATGTGGGAAATGCCTACGGACAAGGAAAATTCTCTGGAATACAGAAAGAAGGGAACCGACACCATTTACAGCGTTTCCGCTTCCGGTGAAAGGCTGGAAGGAAATCGGGGCATTTCAAACGGCACTGTATATACAGCAAGGCTGAAGGGATTGGAAAAAGGGACGGATTATGAATACAGAACAAGGGAAGAAAACCGGGTGAGTTCCTGGTATCCCCTTCATACCGATAATGGAGGCCCTTTCAAGGCCATTGTGACCTCCGATTCCCAAAGCTCCGATTATACTGACTGGAAGAATCTGATACATGAGGCAGCTAAGGCCAACCAGGACGCGGCTTTCATGATTGCTCTGGGAGATCTGGTAGACAATGGAGAAGATGAATACCAGTGGCAGACCTGGTTTGAAAGCAGCGGGGATCTTCTTTCCCGCATCCCCGTGGCACCGGCGCTGGGCAACCACGAAGCTTATTCCCTGGACTGGAAGAACCATATGCCCCAACGCTATCTCACCCATTTCAATCTGCCCGATAATGGAAATAAGGATTTGAAAAACCATTACTATTCCTTCGACTGGGGCGATGTGCATTTCACCGTACTGGATACATCGCTGGATGAAGAAAAAGAGTGGCTGCCGGATCTGTATGAAAAAGAAAAGGTATGGCTGGAAAAGGACCTTCGGGAAACAAAACAGAAATGGAAAGTGGTGCTCATGCACAAAGATCCCCTGCAGTACGGCTTTGCCGATGAAAATCGTCCCCACCGGGAAGAGGGCTTTTCGGAAGAAGGACAGGCCTTCATGCCTTTCTTTGACAAGTATGGCGTGGATCTGGTGATTTCTGCGCATCTGCATACCTATCGGGACAGAGGCCATATCTATGATTTCAAGCGGTCCGACAAGGGGCCGGTATATGTCATTGACGGTCTTTCCGGCAACGTACGCTATCCGGATCTGTGGAAACAGCATGCACTGGATCAGTACGTGGCTCCCCAGCCGGAAAGTGACAACTATTCCATTCTGGAAGCGGAGGGAAGCCAGTTGACCCTGACCGGTTATCTCCCCGACGGTACCAAACTCCATGAAACAGTAGTTAAGAAGGGAGAATAGGGATAGGCATACCGATTCATTCAGCGGCCCTTGGAATATAAGAATCCCCCTGCTGCGGTGTCATGGATTTCCTGCAGGCCATGAAAGTACAGGATCACGGGAAATCATTGTATAGGACGCCTGCCCATTCCAGCTGTCTTCCCTGGAAGGCAGCTGCAGGAAACAGGGAAAACCCAAAAGGGGCTGTGAAAAAATGGTAATCATTTTTTCACAGCCTCTTTTTACTTTTCATGAACTATATGCCAGTTTCGGAGAAGTACTTTTTTCCCTCTCCAGGCGAAGGCGTAATTTTTATAGGTTTTATCGAAGGCTCGGTTGGACATGGATTCCATCATTTCTTTTGTGAGGAAGGGAATCCGGTTTTCCCGGATTTCAGGAAGGGGAGAAGGCGGCGCTTTCCTGTTGTAGGGGCAGCAGTTCTGGCAGCCGTCGCAGCCGAAAATCAGGGGGGTTTTTCGGATGATGGCCTGCTCTTCTTCGGTGAGGTCTTCTTTTTTCTGGGTGAGATAGGATTTGCAGTGCCAGGGGTTGAAGGGCTCTTTTCCTATGATTTTCCCAGGGCAGGCCCTTTCACAAAGGCGGCAGTCTCCGCAGGAAAGGGTGAGGGGGGTATCGGGGGAAAGGGGAAGGGTGGTGAGAATGGCGCCGATGGTGACATAGGAACCGTACACCGGATGGATGAGGCAGTGGTTTCTTCCGAAGAAGCCCAGCCCTGCGGCGTAGGCCAGCCACCGGTCCACCATGGGGGACGTGTCGGTGAGAGATTTGAAACGGGCCTGGGGAAAGGCTTTTGCTGCCACCTCTATGATGCGGTCCATGTACCGGTGATTGACCCGGTGATAGTCTTCGCTTCGGGCGTAGAGGGCAAGGTTTCCCATTTCCCTTTCTTCCGTTTTATAGGGAAATAGAATGACAAAGAAAGAGCGGGCACCGGGAAGGAGACTTTCCGGCGAAAGCCGTTTTTCCGCTTCCGCCGGTGCGAAGGGGACGGGGCCGGCTTTGGAGAGAGCCTGAGAAAGGTCCTTTGAAAAATCAATGCTGCAGGCGCCGCAGGCTGTGAGCCGAAGAGATCGGGCGGTTTCCAGGAAAAGTGTTTTCGGATCCATGGGAATTTCCTTTGAAATGAATAAAGCGGCGCTTTCAGGGCGCCGCTGCTTTTATTTAACCATTCGTCTGGCCAGAAGTTCGCTGACCCTCTCCGTAGGCATATCATCGCTGTCGTAAAGAAGTCCCTTGGGACTCTTGATGATGAGCCGGTCCATGAGATTCTGACTGATGAGGTCATTGGTGGCAGAGAGGAAGGCCATGCAGGCTTTGTCGTGATGGTCCTTCGTAATGAGCCGGGAAAGGCCGGGAGCTTTCAGCCGCTGCTGAAGGAAGAGCTGATGAATCGCTTTCCAGCTTTCCTTTTTCGGGCAGGCCCGAAGGAGTACGCAGATTTCATAGCCCATGTCTTTCAGGTAGGAAATATAGTCCAGCGTATGGGCCACGTTTTCCAGAGAACCTTCCTGGAGGATGTGGTACCTGCCTTCTGCCGCCTTTTTCATGGTCAGGTCCGACAGGTATTTCCCCTGTTCTATGGAAAAGCAGGCGCAGTACTGGCCGTATTTCTTGAGCAGCTGCCGGAAACGGGGGTGGAATCCCCGGAAATTATCACTCATGGACTGGATGATATTACCGCCGTACTCTTCGATAATCATGGAAGACATGCGGGTCTTTCCGGAACCGGGCTGTCCGGCAATGATGAAGGCCATGGGGTGCTTCTGATTTCCCGTTTTATTTTCCTTCACCGACGGCCAAACAGTGCGCTCAAAGAGGTCATTCATTTCATCCTCATTAAAGCCGCTTTCCCTCTCAGCCATCTGGCGGGCAAGCTTCATGTTCACCGGACGGAAAATCTGGTCTGCTATGTAACGGGTTTCTATATTATATGCTTCCTGGAGCATGCCTACCTGGGTAGACATGGGAAGACCGTGTCCTTTGCGGAGCTCAATGAGTGACATCTCGCGGATGGTGGTGCGCCAGAGACTGTACAGACGGGACTCATCAGCCCTGTCGATTTCCACTTCATCTTTCACGGTCCAAAGCAGGTTGTGAATGGTGGTAAAAATTTCCGCATTCACTTCCAGCTGGATTCCCATAGGGGTAATTTCCGCAGATTCACTTAATTCGCTGATTGTCCGCTCGTCATAGGGCATAGCCTGACCAACTCCTTTTCTAAATACAATATACTATTATCAATCATAACAAAGAGCAGGGGATTTGTCTATTTTTTTAATGGGGAGTG